>Ga0209268_1001098_pt1 | contig 13437 bp, 9 predicted proteins | sample GraSoiAngelo_143_FD_185900 | JGI IMG/M metagenome (GOLD analysis project Ga0209268, IMG submission 185900) | Grasslands soil microbial communities from the Angelo Coastal Reserve, California, USA - 14_1009_02_30cm (SPAdes) (version 2) | ecosystem: Environmental > Terrestrial > Soil > Grasslands ... | reverse complement strand
CAAAGCCCAAGGTCGAGGCCAGCAAGACGCCCGCAACGGCGACGCCGAGCAGCGCACGACGGTACTCGACGACCACGGTGGCGGTGATCGCGGCATTGACGGCGCACACGACGAAGGAGACGGCGTGGGCCCCACCAAGCTCGGCAACCTGGATCACGGTGAGCTGACGGTACTGCGAGTAGCCCAGCTCGCCCCAGGGAAATCCACCGAGGAGCGTGGCGCGGAGCCACTCACCGGCGACCCACAGGATGGGCGCGGCCAGGCAGGCCCAACCGGCGCCGCGGCGGCGGGCGATCAAGGCCATCGCCGCCGCAACGAGACCGAAGTAGAGAGCGCAATAGCCCGCGAGCGCCATGGTCGGCGCCCACGTCAGCGGCCACGGGATGTCGCTGTACGTGCGAAACGTGAAGTTCAGCCAGCGCAGCAGCGGGAGAAAGAACGCGAAGCCGGCGAGCCAGCCCCACCCGAAGGCCGTGCGCGGTGGCGCCGTCACCGCGACGTAAAAGACGGGCACGAGCGCGATCCACGCCGTGCCGGCCCAATCGATGGCCGGATAGGCGAGCCCGAGCGTGAAGCCGCCGCCCACGCAGAGGACGAAGCGGATCAGGACCAGACGGATGCGGTCGCGCAGATCGGACTCCGTCAGCGGCCGCCGCCAAGACGGTCGGCGAGGAAGCGCGGGAGTCCCGCGGCCACGATCTTGGCGCGCGCCGCGCCGACGTCGTAGAGCACGCGACGGACGGCGATCCGCCGCTGCTCGGTGTCCCATAGCACGTAGGCGGCGCGAGGATCCCGGTCACGCGGCTGACCGACGCTGCCGACATTCACGATGTAGCGACACCCGGCCTCGATGGCGATCTCGCTCGGATGGGGTTCCCAGTCCCGTCCCCATGATCCCGACGACCACACGCGGGGAATGTGGGAGTGGCCGACGAAGCACACGCGTGTCGCGAAGGCTCCGAAGGCCGCGAAGCCGTCCTCAGCAGAGATCAGGTACTCCCACTCGTCGGGACCGGCCGGCGACGCATGGACCAGCGTCGCGTCCTCGACTTCTCGAACGAGCGGCAGAGCGTCCATCCAGGCATGGGCGTCGGTGTCCAGCCGCTCGCGGGTCCACTCGGCTGCTGCACGCGCGTGGGGATTGAACCAGTCGAGATCGAGCTGTCCGGCCACGGCGCGCTCGTGGTTGCCGCCGACGACGGCCTGGCAGCGTTCCCCGACGAGATCGATGCAGGCGGCCGGATCGGCGCCGTATCCGACGACGTCACCAAGGCAGAAGACCGCGTCGCTGCGGTCGGCGGCGTCGGCGAGGACGGCGCGAAGCGCCTCCAGGTTGGCATGGACATCGGAGAGAACGGCGTACCGCACGGCCGACGATCAGGACGCTGCGCGCAGCTCTTTGTGGACGCGATCGAGGATCCCGTTGATGAAGCGGCTCGACTCCTGCGTGCCGAACTTCTTGGCGATCTCGATCGCCTCGCTGATCACGACCTTGGGAGGCGCGTCGTCGCGCCAGAGCATCTCGTAGACGGCCAGGCGCAGGATGTTCCGGTCGGCCACGGCCATCCGGTCGAGATCCCAGTGCTCGGCGTATTGCGTGATGATGCGATCCGATTTCGGCTGGTTCTCCTTGGTGCCACGGACGAGCACGTCGGCAAAGCTGCGCGTGTCGCCGTCGACGGGGTGACGGCTCCAGAACTCGTCGGCGTGAGGCGTCGGATCGTCCTCGCCGTAGACGTCGAGCTGATACAGGAACTGGAGCGCGACTTCGCGGGCTTTGCGACGTCTACCCACGGTGCACCTTGGCGATGAACTCGGCCATCTCGACGGCGGCCTCGGCCGCTTCCTCGCCGCGGTTGCCGACGTCCCCGCCCGCGCGGTCCCACGCTTGCTCTTCGCTGAGCGCGGTGATCACGCCGAAGGTGACCGGCACGCCAGTGGCCAGAGCGACCTCGCGAATTCCGGTGGCGGCTTCGCGGGCGACGTGCTCGAAGTGTGGCGTCTGGCCCCGGATCACCACGCCCACACAGGCGATCGCTCGATATCGCCCGCTGCGCGCGAGGTGGCTGGCGGCTTGGGGAAGCTCGAAGGAGCCGGGCACCCAGTGGACCTCGATGTCATTCGCTCGGATGCCGGCGGCGGAGAAGGCGTGGGTGGCACCGTCGACGAGGCGCTTGGTGATCCGCTCGTTGAAGCGCGCGGCCACGACCGCGAACCGCGTGTTCTCGCCACCACGACGGACGGCGCGCACAGCGGTACGACGACGGGGAGCCCGGCCCGCCATATCAGGGCAGCGCGGAGAAGAGGTGCCCGAGCTTGTCGCGCTTCGTGCTCAGGTACCGGTGGTTGTCCGGCGTGGCCGGCGTCTCGACGGGGATGCGCTCGACGATCTGCAGGCCGTACGCTTCGAGGCCCACCCGCTTCTTCGGGTTGTTCGTGAGCAGGCGCAGGTTCTTCACGCCCAGATCGACGAGGACCTGAGCACCGATCCCGTAGTCGCGCTGGTCGGCTTTGAAGCCGAGCGCCTCGTTCGCCTCGACGGTGTCCTTGCCCTGGTCCTGCAGCTCGTACGCGCGCATCTTGTTGATGAGGCCGATGCCGCGGCCTTCTTGCCGCAGGTAGACGAGGATGCCGCGGCCCGCCTCCTGGATGATCTCGAGCGCGCGGCGAAGCTGCGAGCCGCAGTCGCAGCGACGACACTGGAACACGTCACCGAAGAGACACTCCGAGTGCATCCGGACCAGCACCGGCTCGTCGCCGGCGACGTCGCCCACGACGAGGGCCAGAGGTGTCCGGCTTTCGACCGTCGTCTCGTAGGCGATCGCGACCAGCGTTCCGAATTCGGTTGGGAGCCGGGTCTGTGCGATGCGACGGACCAGCTTTTCTTTCCGCGTGCGGTACGCGATGAGGTCCTTGATCGTAATCATCTTGAGGCGATGTTGCCGCGCCAGCTCGGCCAGGTGCGGCATCCTCGCCATCGCGCCGTCCTCGTCGAGCACCTCGCAGATGACGCCGGCGGGGAAACAGCCGGCCATCCGCGCCAGATCGACCGCGGCCTCGGTGTGACCGGCCCGTCGCAAGACGCCGCCAGGCATCGCGCGCAGCGGCAGGATGTGACCGGGGCGCGTGAGATCTTCGGGGCCGCTGTCCGCGTCCACCATCGTGCGAATGGTGACGGCGCGGTCGTAGGCCGACGTGCCCGTCGTCACACCACGCCGGGCGTCCACCGTGACGGTGAACGCAGTGCCGAGTGGCGCCGTGTTGTCGGACACCATCATGGAGATCTTCAACTCGTCGAGCCGCTCGCCGGTCATGGGCACGCAGATCAGCCCCCGCCCGTACTTGGCCATGAAGTTGACGGCCTCGGGCGTCGCCTTGTCGGCCGCCATGAGGAGGTCGCCCTCGTTCTCACGGTCCTCGTCGTCGGTGACCAGGAGCATCCGGCCTTGCCGGATCTCCTCGATGGCCTCTTCGATACTCGCGAACCCGGTCATGACGATCCTCGTAATGCCAGCGAGCGCACCACATACTTGCCGATCACGTCGGCCTCGATGTTGACCGGCTGTCCCACCCGCAGCCGTCCCAGCGTCGTGGCGGCCAGCGTGTGCGGAATCAACATCACCTCGAACGCGGCCGCCTCCAGCGCGGCCACCGTGAGGCTGACTCCATCCACAGCCACCGAGCCCTTCGGCACGATCAGCACCGCGAACTCGGGGTCGGGCAATGCAATCCGCACCCGCGCCGTAGATTCTACACGGGATACGTCGGTCACGGTGGCCACCCCATCCACGTGGCCGAGGACGAGGTGTCCCCCCAGGGCCGCGCCCAATCGGAGAGGGCGTTCGAGGTTCACCACAGCTCCGGCGCGAAGGTGGCCGAGGGTGGTGCGCTCGAGGGTCTCGGGGCCGACATCGAAGGCGAGCGTGGTCGCATCGCGCGTCACGACGGTGAGGCAGGCGCCGTTCACGGCGACGCTGGCGCCGACATCACTCCCGTCGAGGGCGATCAGGGCGCGGACCGTGAGGCGCCGGGTGGAGCCTTCGCTGGTGACGGCGACGATTTCGCCGACTTCTTCGACGATGCCCGTGAACATTATTCGCCTCGGGCGAGGTCGGCCTCGATCAGGAGATCGTCGCCGATGGCGTGCACGGTAAGATCACGCAGCCGTGCGGCATCCTTCAGCGCGCGGCCGACGCCTCCGATCACACCGGGCGCGGCGCGACCGCCGAGCAGGCGCGGGGCAACGAAGATCGCGACGCGATCGACCAGGCCCGCTTCGAAGAAGCCGGCGTGGACTTCGCTGCCGCCTTCGACGAGGACGCCCCGGACGTCGCGCGCGAACAGCGCGGCCAGTATCTCCTGGACGTCGACCCGCGCATCGCGCTCGCTCACGCGCACGACCGTCGCGCCAGTCGCTTCCAGCCCGCGCATCCGTTCGACCGGGGCGTGGGCTCCCACGACGACCACGGCACGGGATGGCGTACCGGACGAGATCAGTCTCGCCGCCGGCGGCGTGCGAGCGGACGTATCGAGTACGACACGATACGGCTCGCGCGGCCACGGCCGCTCCAGCCGGACGGTCAGCGCAGGGTCGTCGCGCAGCGCGGTCTCCACACCCACGATGATGGCATCGACCTCGCTGCGGAGTCGATGGGCCTCGCGGCGCGCCGCCTCTCCGGTGATCCACTGCGAGGTTCCGTGGACATCGGCGATGCGGCCGTCGAGCGTCATCGCCGCTTTCAGCGTGACGTGAGGCCGGCCCTGCCGGCTCGACGTGAAGAAGACGCGGTTCTGGCGGACCGCCTCATCGCCGAGCACGCCGACGGCGACGTCGACCCCGGCCGAGCGCAGGATCTCGAGGCCTCGGCCGTTCACGCGCGGATCAGGGTCGCCGGTGGCAATGACGACACGGCGAACTCCGGCCGCGACCACGGCCGGCGCGCACGGCGGTGTGCGACCGTGGTGCGCGCACGGCTCGAGGGTCACGTAGAGCGTGGCGCCGCGCGCGTGGTAGCCGGAGGCCGCCAGCGCAACGGTCTCCGCGTGCGGCCGGCCGGCCGCCTCGTGAAAGCCTTCCCCGATCACCACGCCGTCCGCCACGATGACGGCGCCCACGAGAGGGTTCGGCGACGTGAGACCACGCGCGCGCTCGGCGAGCCCGAGCGCACGCCGCATGAAGCGTTCGTCGGCCTCCGCGGTCATGCTGCGGGCACGAGCGCGTCCACGAAGCGCTCGGCGTCGAAGGACCCCAGGTCTTCCACCTTTTCGCCCACGCCGACCAGCTTAATCGGGAGCTTGAGCTCGCGCACGATCCGCACGACGATGCCGCCCTTGGCGGTGCCGTCCAGCTTCGTGAGGATCACGCCGCTGACGCCGATCGTCTCGTGGAACATCCGCGCCTGGGCGAATCCGTTCTGTCCCGTCGGGGCGTCGAGCACCATCAGGCTCTCGTGGGGCGCGCCCGGCAACTGGCGCTCGATGACCTTCTTGAGCTTGGCCAGCTCGGCCATCAGGTTCGACTTGGTGTGCAGCCGACCAGCGGTGTCGATGATGAGCGTGTCGACGTTGCGGGCGGTGGCGGCCTTGAGCGCGTCGAACACGACCGCGGCGGGGTCCGAGCCGGCGGCCTGGCGGATGACGTCCACCCCGATCCGCGCCCCCCACGTCTCGAGCTGCTCGATGGCGGCCGCGCGAAACGTGTCGGCGGCGGCCAGGAGCACCTGCCTGCCGTCTCCTCGGAGCTGAGCCGCCAACTTCGCGCATGTCGTCGTCTTGCCGGAGCCGTTCACGCCCAGCATGAGGATCACGGCCGGCCGATGGTCGAGGTCGAGAGGTTGCACCGCCGGCGCCAGGATCTCGTTGAGAAATTTACGGAAGAGCGGCCGCAACTGCTCGGCCCGGGTCACGGTCCCGAACATGACCTCTTCGCGTGCGCGGTTGACGAAGTCGCCCGCGAGCGGGGCGCCCAGGTCGGCTGCGATCAGCGTCTCCTCGAGCTCGGTATAGAGCGGTTCGTCGATGGGGCGATCGGGCTCGAATACGGCCTGGAGCTCGGAACTGAGGAACTCTCGCGAACGCCTCAGGCCTGCGCCGAGGCGCTCACCGAGAGACGACAGGAACTTCACTGCTGGGGCGGAAGGACGAGCCGGGAAATCACCGCACCGCTGGGCCCGAGAGCCGGCAACACCCGGCCATTCAGCTCGAAGCTCACGCCCCCGGCGTTGCCGATGGTGAGAACAAAGGGTCCATTCGACACCCACTCGCGAACCTGACCGGCCGGAATCGTTTCCTCGCTGAGACGGCCATCTTCGGTTCGCACACGAATCCACGTCGGCTCGGATACCCGGGCAACCAGATGGTACGGCGACGTCACGGCCGCCACGACGCCGCTCAGGTCCGGAGTTGCCGGTTGCGCCGGTGGCGCTGAGGGCGGCGTCGCCGGCGAGGCAGACGGCACCGAGGTCGGCGGCGTCGCATGGACGCTCGCGACAGCCGGCGGCGCCGTGTGGACCGTCGCCACGGGCGGTGGCGAAACGACTCGTGGGGTAATGACGGGAGGTGGAGCGGCGACGGGTTCGCTCACGGGCGGCGACGGAGCCTCAGCGATCGCCGGTGTAGAGGACGGACTGAGGGACGGAGACGAGGTCGTATCGACCGTCCGTTTCTCCGTCGTGTCCTTTCCCGACTGAAGCGCGAGGGTCACCCCGAAGAGCGCCAGGCCGAGGACAACCAGCAGGATGAAGCTCACGAGGACCGTCGAGCGGCTCCGGGCCTCGGTCTCGGCCGACGGTGGTGGGGCCGCCACCTTGACGGGTTGCGTCGGAACGGAAGGCGTCCGTACCGACTGGGAGTGGTAGAGAGCCAGGGCCTCCTCGACCGGTTCGTGGAGCGCCTGACAATAGGCCCGGATGTACCCCCTGGTGAAGACTGGGGCCGGAAGCGCGCCAAAGGTATCGGCCTCGAGGGCCTCGATATAACGCGACGCGACACGGGTCAGGCGAGCGAGCTCGTCGAGCGACAGTCCACGCCGAGCCCTTAAATCACGCAGATACGTGCCGAGCGACGTCGTTCCCGACATCTCAGTCTGTCTAGCCTATCAGATGTGGCGCCTCATCCATCAGGATTGAGGTTGACCGAGACGAGCTTTGAAAGGCCGGGTTCCTCCATCGTCACGCCGTAGAGAACATCCGCCGCTTCCATCGTGCGCCGGTTGTGGGTGATGACCAGAAACTGCGTCTGGCTGGTCAGCTCACGCAGGACTCTCAGGAAACGATGGATGTTGGCATCGTCGAGCGGCGCGTCCACCTCGTCGAGCACGCAGAACGGGCTCGGGCGGAAGTAGAAGATCGCGAACAGGAGGGCCAGTCCGGTCAGGGCGCGCTCACCACCGGAGAGCAGCGTCACGGACTGCAGGCGCTTGCCCCGAGGCTGCGCCATCAGGTCGACGCCCGTGTCGAGGGGATCGCCGCCTTCTTCGGCCTCCACGAGCCGCAGCTCCGCGCGGCCGCCTTCGAACAACCGCTCGAAGATCTTCGCGAAGTCGCGGTTGATCTGCTCGAAGGCCTGGACGAAGCGTTCCTGCGCCGTGTGCGTCATTCCCCGCAACGCCTTCTCGAGGTCCTTGATCGACGCGGTGAGGTCGTCGTGCTGTGTGCGCAGAAACGTGAGCCGCTCGTCGAGCTCGCGATACTCCTCGTCGGCGACGAGGTTGACGGGGCCGATGGCGGACAGTTTCTCCGCGAGCTCTCGCACCCGCTGGCCAAGCGTCGCGAGGTCCCGGTTGGGATCGTGGCGGGCCAGCAGCGCGGCCGCATCCACGCCGTACGTCCGCTGGGCGTCGAGCGCCAGCTCCTCGCGTCGGACACGCCGCTCGGTCGCCTGCAGCTCGAGTTCGTGCATCGCGCTCACCAGGCGATGGAGATCGCCCTCGGCCGCGCGCAGCTCCTGCTCGATGCCGCGCAGCCCGTCCAGGAGCGTCTCGTGGGCTTCCGCCGCCTGGCGCGCTGCCGCCTCCGCGCGGTCGCGGTCCATCGCCACGTCGCGCGCTGTCGAATCCGTGCGCTGCCGCTCCTCCTCCAACCACACCCGCCGCTCGCCGAGCTGCTGCTGCCGGGTCTTCCCCTGCTCGAGGCGCTGGGTGAGATCGGCCTCCATCTGGTCGGCGCGCACGAGCTCCCGCCCGAGGGCCTCGACGCGCTCACCGATCGAGCCGACCTCGACCCGGCACGCGGTGAGCTGGGTCACCAGCGCGGTCTCCTCGGCCTGAGCGTTCTCGAGCGCGTCGCGGATTCCGCGAATCGTGCTCTCGTGCGCGGTTTCCGCCTCGCGCGCCGCCGCGACGCGCTGCTCGAGTCGAGCCAGCATCGCCCGTGTCTCGTCGGACTCCCGGGTCACCTGGCCGGCTTCGATGCGCACGGTCTCGGCGTGCCGGTGTTCGCGTTCGTGCTCACGGATCGCCTGTTCCAGATCTTTCTCACCGGCGACGCGCTCGGCCTGGCGCTGGCCGACTGTCTGCTCGCACTCGGCGATGCGCACGCGCAGCGCCGCGACATCAGCTTCGGTCTGGGCGACCGTGGTCTGCGTGATCCCCACCGTCTCGGTCAGTTCGCGGATCTGCTCGTCCAGCTCCCGCAGCTGGCGTTTGCGGGCCAGCAGCGAGTGCTGGGCCTCGCCGCCCCCCGCACCGCCGCGTAGTCGCCCCGTCGGCGCCAGCACCTCGCCGTTCGGCGTGACGTACGTCGCGCTGACACCGTTCCGCCGCCAGAGGGTCTCCGCCTGATCCAGATGATCGACTGGCCGAGCAGGAAGTGGACGAGGCTCTCGCGAGGCGCCGTAACGCGATGACCGATCCAGCGCACACCGTCGTCCTCGGGGAAAGGGTCGGAGGCTGACGACAGGCACTCGAGGGGCAAGAACGTCGCGGCGCCGGCGCCGCGTTCTTGGAGAAACGTGACGGCGGCGCGGGCCTGGTCGAAGCGCTCGACCACGACCCAAGCCAGGCGCTCGGCCAGCACCGCCTCCACAGCCCGCTCGAGGTCGGGAGGAACGTCGAGGAGATCAGCGACCGTTCCCACCACGCCGTCGACGCCGACACGGCCTTCGCGTTCAACCGCCTCGAAGATCGCGCGGACCCCGCTGTCATATCCCTCGCGGACACGTTCGAGCTCGCGTAGCGACTCCGCGGCAGAGGTGCGGGCGGCCAGGGTCAAGCGCGCATCGGCCAGTCGTGTCTCGGCGTCTGCCAGCCCGCGCTCACGTGCGGCCAGCTGAACGGCCAGCTCTTCGCGCTGACTCATCAGCGCCGCGAGCTCGGCCAGAGCGCGATCACGCGCGGCCTCGAGCTCCGTGCGAGCCGCCACGATCCGCTCCGCTTCGGTCTCGGCCTCGCGCAACTCGGTGGCCAGGCGCTCGCCTCGGCGCGCGAGCTGGCTCTCGCGCTCGCGGAGCTCACCGGCCGAGCGCATCAGATCCGTGCGCTCGGCAGCGATACGAATCTGCTCGAGACGCAATCCCTCCAGTCGGTCGCGCTCTTCGGCCAATCCGCTACGCCGGCGCTCGACGAGGCCCGCGAGATGGTCAGCGGCCTGCGTGCGCTCCGCGACGAGACGCTCGGCCTCGCCCAGCGCACCCCGAGTGGTCTCGCGCTCGGCGGCGAGGACGTCGAGGCGCTCGCCCGTCACACGGATCTCCTCGTCGAGTCGCACCACCTCTTCGGCCGCCTCACGAAGCTGCACGCCCATCTGCTCACGACGCTCGAGGAGTCGCTCGAGGTCCGCCTGGACTTTCTGTACACCCTGGCGCAGATCGGAGAGCCGGTGATCGCTCACCTGGATCGCCTCGCGCTGGGTGGCCTGATGGCCGGCCAGCCGGCTCACCGTCGTGCGGAGAACCTCTTCGCGCTCATGGTGCTGAGCGATCTCGAGCTCCAGGCGGTCGGCCTCGGCCACGAGTCCGGCGAAATCGGCGGCGGCCAGCACGAGGGCACCGTCTCGGCGCTCCTGTTCGAGCGCCTTGTACTGCTGAGCGCGCTTGGCCTGGCGCTCGAGCGAGCCGAGCTGGCGCTTGACCTCGTCCATCACGTCCTTCACACGAACCAAGTTTCCACGGGCGCCGTCGAGCTTTCCCTGCGTCTCGCTGCGCTGCTGCTTGTAGCGCGCGATGCCGGCCGCTTCCTCGATGAACACGCGACGCTCGTGAGGCTTGGCGGTCAGGACATGGTTGAGCTTGTCCTGGTCCATCACCGAATACGCACGCGGGTTGGCGCCGGTCCCGGCGAAGAGGTCGAGAATGTCGCGCAGCCGGGTCGGCTGCTTGTTGAGGAGGTACTCGCTCTCACCCGTCCGGTAGAGCCGCCGCGCCACGGCGATTTCGCTCCACGGCACGGCCAGAACGCCATCGTTGGAGAACCTCAGCTCGACTTCGGCCAGGCCGACGGCCTTGCGGGACGCCGAGCCGTAGAAGATGACGTCGTCCATGCGCTGGCCACGGAGTAACTTGGCGCTCTGTTCACCCAGTGCCCAGCGAACGGCGTCAGAGATGTTGCTCTTGCCGCAGCCGTTCGGGCCCACGATGCAGCTCACGCCGGGAAGGATCCTCAGCTCCGTGCGTTCGCCGAACGACTTGAATCCGTGCAGGGTTATGGAATCGAGGCGCATGAAAACCTTCTAGCACGGGCGGCTTCTGGGGGCCTACGAAAAAGCACCACGCCTGGGGGGCGCGGGCGCCGATGACGCTAGATGTCGAGGCTGATCAAGTGCCTTTGAGGTAACAGCACTTCTTGTACTTCTTGCCGGACCCGCACGGGCACGGGTCGTTGCGGCCGACCTTGTCTCCGGTGGCCGTGCGCGGCGCCGGTCGGGGCGGTGCTGCCAAGGGGGCCGCGCGTGGCACCTCGCTGCCGACCGAGGGCATCTCGCCTCGGCTCTCCTGGGTATCGGCCCGGGCGGTCAACGTCGGCATCGCCATCGGCGCCTCCCGGACGACCTGCACCTTGAAGAGCCGCTCCACCACCGCGGCCTTCACGCGCTCCGCCATGTCCTGAAAGAGGTCGAACGCTTCCTTCTTGTACTCGGTCAGTGGATCGCGCTGACCATAGCCGCGAAGGCCAATGCCCTCCTTGAGATGGTCGATCGACAGCAGATGGTCCTTCCACTGCGTGTCGATGACGATGAGCATCTCGTGGCGCTCGAGGGCCCGCATCAGCTCCTCGCCCAGCTCGCGCTCGCGGTCGCCGTACCGGCTCTTCACCGCGTCCAGGACGAGCTCGTTCAGCCCGTCTCGTGAGGTGACTTCCTGGTAAGCGGACGCCGGAATGCGGACGTCGAACTGCTGGAAGAGCGCCTCGTTCAGGCCGGCCAGATCCCACTCCTCGGGGTGCACGGCGGGGCCGGCGAAGCTGTCGAGCGTGACCGGCACCAGGTCCTCGATCCACTCGGCAATCGTGTCGGTCTGGTTGGCGCCGTCGAGAATCTGGCGCCGCATGCCGTAGACGATCTCGCGCTGCTTGTTCATCACGTCGTCGTACTCGAGAAGGTGCTTGCGGATCTCGAAGTTGTGGTTCTCGACGCGCTTCTGCGCGGTGGCGATGGCGCGGGTGACGAGCTTGTGCTCGATCGGCTCGCCTTCCTCCATGCCGAGGCGATCCATGATCCGCTGGATGCGCTGGGACCCGAAGATCCGGAGCAGATCGTCTTCGAGCGAGAGGTAGAAGCGTGACGAGCCGGGATCTCCCTGACGGCCGGAGCGGCCACGCAGCTGGTTGTCGATGCGCCGGGACTCGTGGCGCTCCGTGCCCACGATGTGGAGCCCGCCGGTCGCCACCACCTGCTCGTGCTCGGGCTCGGTGATGCGCCGGGCCTCGACCAGCGCGGCCTGGCGTGCCTCGGCCGGCGCGGTGGCCGGATCGAGGCCCTTCTTTCGCAACAACTCCTTGGAGAGAAAATCGGGATTGCCGCCGAGCAGGATGTCCGTGCCTCGCCCCGCCATGTTGGTGGCGATGGTGACGGCGCTCTGGCGCCCGGCCTGAGCGACGATCTCGGCCTCGCGCTCGTGGTACTTGGCGTTGAGCACCTCATGGCGGACGCCGCGCTTCTTGAGGAGCGTGGATAGCCGCTCTGACTTTTCGATCGAGATCGTGCCGACGAGCACGGGCTGCCCGCGCCCGTGACGCTCGATGATGTCCTCGACGACCGCGTTGAATTTCTCGCGCTCGGTCTTGTAGACGACGTCGGGATTGTTCACGCGCGTGAGCGGCCGGTTGGTCGGGATGACGACGACGTCGAGCTTGTAGATCTTCGCGAACTCTTCGGCCTCGGTCTCGGCGGTGCCCGTCATGCCGGCCAGCTTGTCGTACATACGGAAATAGTTCTGGAAGGTGATGGTGGCGAGCGTCTGGTTCTCCCGCTCGATGCGCACGGCTTCCTTGGCCTCGACCGCCTGGTGCAGACCGTCCGACCACCGGCGGCCCGGCATCATGCGGCCGGTGAACTCGTCGACGATGATGACCTGGCCGTCCTTGACGACGTAGTCGACGTCGCGCTTGTAGAGCGCGTGCGCGCGCAGGGCCTGCTGGATGTGATGGAGGACGTCGATGTTGTTCGGATCGTACAGGTTGTCGACGGTGAGGAGTCGCTCGCAGGAGGCGATACCGGCCTCGGTGAGCGCGACGGCCTTCGATTTCTCGTCGACGATGTAGTCGCCTTCCTTGGTCGCTTCGACCTCGGAGAGCTTGCCCTCGACGATCGTCGCCGCCCGCTTGAGCTTCGGAATGATGCGATCGATCTTGTAGTAGAGCTCGGTCGACTCCTCGGCCGGACCCGAGATGATCAGCGGCGTCCGCGCCTCATCGACGAGAATCGAGTCCACCTCGTCGACGATCGCGTAATGCAGCTCGCGTTGGACCAACTCCTCCCGGTAGAACCGCATGTTGTCGCGCAGGTAGTCGAACCCGAACTCGTTGTTGGTGCCGTACGTGATGTCGGCCCGGTACGCTTCCGGCCGGCTACACGGTCGGAGCGCCGTCATCCGGACGTCCGGCGTGACGAAGCGCGGATCGTAGAGGAACGAGGCCTCGTGCTGGATAACGCCCACGCTGAGCCCGAGCGCCTGGTACACGGGCCCCATCCACTGCGCGTCGCGCTTGGCCAGATAATCGTTGACGGTGACGATGTGGACGCCGCGCCCGGTCAGCGAGTTGAGATAGGCGGGGAGCGTCGCCACCAGCGTCTTGCCTTCGCCCGTCGCCATCTCGGCGATCTTGCCCTCGTGCAGCACCATGCCGCCGATGAGCTGGACGTCGAAGTGACGCATGCCGAGCGCGCGCCGGGCCGCCTCCCGGCAGACGGCGAACGCCGCGGCGACGACGTCGTCGACGTCGGCGCCGTCCTCGAGACGCTTGCGGAACTCCGCGGTCTTCGCCCGGAGCGCCGCGTCGTCCAG
>Ga0209268_1001091_pt1 | contig 13468 bp, 14 predicted proteins | sample GraSoiAngelo_143_FD_185900 | JGI IMG/M metagenome (GOLD analysis project Ga0209268, IMG submission 185900) | Grasslands soil microbial communities from the Angelo Coastal Reserve, California, USA - 14_1009_02_30cm (SPAdes) (version 2) | ecosystem: Environmental > Terrestrial > Soil > Grasslands ... | reverse complement strand
TCGGTGAACTTGCATCCGGTGCATTTGTCGGTCACGACGTGGGGCATAGAGTTGCGTGAAAAGATTGCTGTTGAGGCCTCAAGTAATCAGTAATGCCGGGCCGGTCAATTCCTGTTTCGATATCGCCGCTAAGCCACACCTCGGTGATGCTCTCGCGAAGCCTGGAACAAAATCGCCACGAAAAACGTGACGGGTCGCGTCCTTAGTTTCCGGACGACTCATTCGTCGAACGGCGCTTGCGTGATTGCATCGCAAATGTTCGGTGGATGAAAGTCAGGCACATTTCTCTCACCGATGTCGCGCATGAAACCGCGCGATGCCCCACGCGGATACTGCCGCACAACGCTGGCGCACGTCTTGACGAATTCGTCCTTGAGTTTGAGGCGCGGGAAGGCCCGCACGACCTCGTTCGCGTCCGCTTTTTTGATCACCGAGAAATCGGGACCCACGACATCCGCCCCGGCTCCAGCGCCAACCAGGGCAATTTCCGGTTGCTTGAATTCTCCAATTGCCGAGGCGTGCATCGCAATTCCATCCCACACGATCGCGGACTTATCCTTCGCCAGTCCGTGCGCTTCTAAAAATCGGCTGGCGGCTTGCGCGCCTTGGATCTCAAATGGTAAATCGCCAACGAATTGTTCGGTTAGGCCAATGTCATGCAAGATGCATGCGATATAGAGGAGTTCGTGGTCCACTTTGAGACCCGACGCTTTTCCCGTCAGTGCGCCAAAAAGAAATGTTCGAACTGCATGATTGAATAAGAATAGCGGCGATGCCTCTTGCGCGAGTTTGGTCGCTTCTGTCGCAATCTTTGAATCTACAAAGGCGATGCCAGCCACAACTTTTGGAAGCGGTACCTTCGCAACGTTGCTCTCCGGCGATTTGGAGGACGGCGTGGGCGGCTGCCCATGGACGCTCCGCGCACCGATCGAACCCGATAACGCCACGGCGCCGAGCGCCTTTATTAAGTCACGCCTCTTCATAATTGTGTGAACTCATCATTCTTTGTCCGGAATAGAATCGCCACAAAAAACGTGACGATTGTTCCGAAGCAAATCCACCAGGGGAATTCCATTACCGGGAGCCAGCTCGGCTGCGTATAAGCAGTCGCTCCGAAAAGCCCCGCGATATTGTTAGGCAACCCGCTCAGAATTGCGACGACGATGAACCCGACAATCATGGCGAGGACGTTGCCAGAATTATTGCCGCGTCTCCTGGTGAATATTCCGCAAAGAAAAACGCCGAGGAGCGAGCCATAAGTGTATCCGAAGATGCCGAGGACGATCGGGATAATACGCACATTAGGATGCACGATGACCAAATACGACGTTGTCGACGCTACAACGATCATGAGAATGGCGAACCAACCCGTGGCCCAGCGAACGGCTCGCAGGCTCTGCTCGCTCGTGGCGTTGCGATTAACATAAGTTTCGTACCAATCGCGAGTAAAGCTGGTGGCCAGCGCGTTCAAGGCGGTGCTGAGTGAGCCCATCGCCGTGGCGAAAATTCCTGCAATCAAGAGGCCGCGCAGGCCGACTGGCATTTCGTAAAGGATGAAATGGCAGAACGTTTCGTTAGGCGTTTTGGGCAGAGTAGGATCGGGATGCGCCTGGTAATAGGTCCAGAGTAGCAGACCGATACTCAGAAACGTGAGCACGATCGGGATGTCGGCGAGCCCGGAAAGCATGAGAGAACGCCGGCTCCGGCGAATATCGGGCGCGGTCAACATTCGCTGCACCATGTCCTGATCGGTCCCATGCGTAGCCATGGTGATGAATGTCGATCCAATCAATCCGGCAAAAATCGTGTACTCAATCTCAAACATCCCTTTCCATTTTTCCCAGCCAGTTTTTGCCGGATCGAGCCCCGTGCTTAGAAAATCGGAAACGCCGAATCCGCCGTGGCGCGCAACGATTTCGTGCCAGCCGCCTGGGATCGCGGAGTAAAGCAGGCCGAGCGCAATCAGCGCGCTGCCAATCATGATCGAAGCTTGAATCAAATCGGTCCAGATGACTGCTTTGATTCCGCCCAGCGTCGTGTAAATGGCGGTGAGAACGACGATCGCGATTGTGGCGCCGACGTAAATCCAAAGAGTTTGCGTTTGATTCGGCCGGCTGCCGCTGATCATTTCGTAGGCGAGAGCTAGCGCAATAGCGGCGACGTAGAGTCGTGCCCCGGAGGCGAGCAATCGCGTAATCATGAACACGGCCGATGCGGCATTTTTCGTCGGCACGCCAAAGCGCGCGGTCAGATATTCATAGATCGAATAAACTTTGTAATCGTAATACGGTTTGATGAAAATATAGCTGACGAGAATGCGCGCGAGAATGGTGCCGATCGCTAGCTGCAAGTAGGTGTAGTTGCGGAGAGCGAAGCCTTCGCCAGGTGTTCCAAAAAAAGTGCCCGCGCTTGTTTCGGCTGCGATGATGGAAGCGAGCACCGCCCACCATGGAATGCGCCGCCCACCGAGGGCGAAATCCTTCAGATTTTCTTCTTTCCGGCCCATGTAGAGGCCGATCGAGATGATGAGGACGAAATAAAGAAGGAGAACGGCGCTATCGATGCCGAGCCGAGCGTCCATGCCGATCTTAGGTGACAGAGAATCGCGCAAGCGCAAAGAGGATTTTCTTTGCCAAAGATTTCAATGAATGACGAAGCACGAAATGTCGAAGGACGAAGCCGGAACGGGTGGTCGACGTTCGAGCGCTCGAGCGTTTTTCGTCATTTTCCCGTGGTAACTTGTGGCTATAGAATCGTTGATGGAATTGAGAGAGATCGCCGCCCCGGATTTCGATCTCGCGATGACCCTCGACTCCGGCCAGGTCTTTCACTGGGAAAAGGTCGATGGTGGATTTATCGGAACAATTGGCGAGCGCGCTATCTATGTAGAACAAGCCGGCGAAATCTTGCGTGGAAGTCGCGGCCCAGAGGAATTGGTCCGTAATTATTTCGCGCTTGACCATCCGCTCGCCGAAATTTGCGCCTCGTTTCCGGATGATCCGGTGATAAAGGCGGCGCTCGGCTCCTGTCGCGGACTGCGAATCATTCGCCAACCGAGATGGGAATGTCTAGCGACGTTCATTTGTTCGTCGATGAAACAAATCGCGCACATCCGGCAAATCTCGCAAGCCCTACGCAAGCGTTTTGGCGTCGTGCGCACGATCGAGAATGGAGCTGGCGGGAACCGAGCGGCATGGACGGGCAGGCCCGCGAGGGTTGATGAGCCGGGAGGCGACTCAATCAAGCGCGTGGTCTATGCATTTCCTCGGCCGCAGGAGCTTGCCCAAAGTTCCGAGGAAGAATTGCGCGAATGCGCGCTCGGGTACCGCGCCAGGAACCTGCTGGCGACAGCCCGGCTCGTCGGTTCAGGCGCGGCTGATCTGGAAGCGTGGTCGGCGCTTCCCGATCCCGATCTTCGAGAAAAGCTCTGTGCATTGCCAGGCGTGGGCGCGAAGGTCGCGAATTGTGTCATGCTTTTTGCCTACGAACGTCGGCGCGCTTTTCCAATCGATGTCTGGATCGAGCGCGTTTTGCGACAACAATATTTCCCGCGAAACAAAACGATTTCGCCGGAGCAACTTCGCACGTTTTCTGAGACCTATTTTGGCGAACATGGCGGCTACGCACAGCAGTATTTGTTTCATCATGCCCGAATGATCAAAAACGCGAAAGCGCGGGCGCCCCGCGCCGCAGCGGCCAAGAAGTGATACCCGAGTCGCCGCGGCGACTGCGTTCCCCCAAGGCTCGGCAATTTGTCAGCGGCCACCGGGTGAGATAGTGTTCCGTTCGCTCAGCGAGGAAGCCTGAGCCGCCAACCTTTTTTCATCATTCAAAGACCGCTTTCATGACGACGGCCGAGATCATGTTCGCCCAGCCGGGCGACAGAACGATCGATCGCAAGCAAGAAGCTCGAAAAGTTTTGTGGGCCCTGCTGGCGGCGCTTTTCATTCACCTGGTGGTTGCTTACACCCTGGCTGCGTTGGGAGGGGCTTTCTCGCCAGCATTTCCGGTTGAGGAAAAGCCGGCTCAATTGACGCTTGTTGATCTCCCCCCGGCGCCCCTTGTACCGAAGAATTCCGCCTTTATGGAGACGGACGAGTCGAAGCAATCGGTAGAGCCGCCGAAGGAGAAAACATTTGAATCAAATGCCAATTCGATTGCAGCAAGCGAACTTCCCGCCACGGGGGAAGCGCCATTGCCGTCGCAACAAGGTAAAGAGCGACCCTCTGTTGATTTAGAAACACATGCATATACACCGGAAATTAAAGGGGCAATCCCGCAGCCCAGTATGGCGCCACAAGAAAAGGCAAAACCTTTGGAAACGCCGCAACAAACACCGCAGCCACCTCCTATGACTGCAAGCGAGCAATTTGCGATGTTAACTGCACGACCCACTCCGGCGGTCCAATCGTCCGTTATGCCTACACCGGCGAAGGTGCGATCCGCGTATCGTCCTCTAAAGGATCGAACACGCATCTCCGGGAACATCAACAATCGAGGGATTTCTTCGGTCAATGCGTTAGGGACTCCGCTCGGGCGTTACGAAAAAATACTGAAAGATTCAATTGGATCGCGCTGGTATACTTTCGTGGATCAGAAGCGCGACTTAATCAGCATCGGCACTCTGCAGCTTCGATTTGATGTTGACCGGAGCGGGCGCGTGAAAAATCTCAAGATTACTGAGAACACATCGAACGAGTCCTTTGCCAATATTTGTTTGCAATCGGTGCTAGAAGCGCAACTTCCGCCGATTCCTGACGATGTGGCCGATACTTTGCCGTCCGAAGGGCTGCAAGTCGACGGATTTAGCTTTACTATCTATCCCAATTGATGATTGCCACCTGGATAATCGCCGAAACCCCGGGAACGGTGCAGACAATCATGAGCTTTTTCGTCAAGGGCGGGCTCTTTATGTGGCCTCTGCTCGCATGTTCGATCGTTTCGGTGACGACGATCATTTTGCGCGGCATCGCTTTGCGAGAAAAAAATGTGATGCCGCTTGCGATTGAAAGCGAAATCGAACGGCTCGTGCCCGGGGCGAGCCCGGAACGATTGATGCGAATCGTCAGCTACGACCAGTCCTCACTCGCTCGAATCGCGCGCGTTGCCCTCCAGCATTTGCGCGGGCCGCGTTCGGAGAACGTGGAAGTGGTGGAAACACGCGCGCGTCACGAAATGGTGCGGCTGGAGAAGGGCCTCATCGTCCTCGAAGTGATCACCGGGATCGCCCCACTTCTCGGTTTGATCGGCGCGGTTTCCGGCTTGGTGCACGTTTTTTCGAATCTTGGCTTGAGCTCGGGCGCATCGGATACGCGTCAGATCGCGCTCGGCATTTCCGAAGCGCTGAATGCAACCGTGTTCGGACTTTCAATCGCGGTGCCGACTTTGATCGCCTTCAGTTATTTCTCGAAAAAGGTGGAAGTGATGTCGGTGGAAATGGAAACGCTTGTCGTCGAGTTGATCAGCAAATGCTACTATGGGCGCTCCTCCCGCGAAGTGATGCCGACTAAATCTCCACCGCTGGAATCGGCGCCGACGCCGACGCCAGTCGTGTGAAACGTGCGGTGCAGCCTACGCTATGAACTTCATTGTCCGCAAGCGCAGAGCGCCCACCATCATTATCGTTTCGTTGGTCGATATTCTGATCATCCTTCTAATTTTCTTTGTCGTTTCGACGACGTTTAAAAAAGACCAACCGGAGGTTCAGATTAATCTGCCAGAATCCAAAACGGCGAAGAAGCTTCCGGCTGAACTCGAGCACGCAATCGTAAGCGTCGATCAAAGCGACGAGATCAAATTGGACGGACGAGCCATCGGCGTGGATGAATTGGAGGCGGCGGTGCACGGTTTACCGGAGGCGCGTAGATCCACACTCGCGCTCCAAGCGGATAAAAAGGCTTCCTTTGGCGCGATCATTAAAGTGATGGATGCGTTAAAGCTGGCGGGCGTCAGAAATTTGCCTGCCTTCACGCGGGAAGAGAAATGAAATTGCCGATCTTGCAATACGGCGACCCGATCCTGCGAATGAGAGGCAAACGCCTCGAAAAAATCGATGAACGAATTCGCGAGATCACACAGAACATGATCGAGACGATGCACGCTGCGAATGGTGTGGGACTAGCCGCGCAACAAGTCGGCGAAGCGCTTCAACTCACTGTCCTCGACGTCTCGCAGGTCGAGGATCGGCCGAGCACGATGAAGTTGAACGGAGAAGATGTCGATCCAAAGGCAGCCATGCCGCTCGTCTTGATTAATCCGGAGCTCAAGTTGGCCGGGGAAACGGAGCTTGCAACGGAAGCCTGCTTGAGTTTTCCGGAACTTACCGGCGAAATCGAGCGCCCAAAATCAGTATTCGCGCGAGCGAGAACCTTGGACTGGAGCGAGATAGAGATCGAAGCGAGCGGATTGCTCGGGCGCGCGATCCAACATGAGGTCGATCATCTGAACGGAATTCTTTTTATTGATCGGATGAATTCAGCGGCAAAAGCTGCTTTGTCGAGCCGCCTGAAGCGGATGCAAAAGGAAACGCGCCGAGGGCGTAGAAACCGGCAAGTACACGCGACTCAAAGCGCTTTGTAATCGACCGTGATTGTCCGATAAACGAGGGTGTCGTGTTGGGCTGAGAAATAAAAAAGTTCGAGCATTGTTCCGCCGACCATCCATTGATAGCCAACCAGGGTCTGGATGACGTCCGTGTCGGTATCACGCGAACGCGAAACTAGTTTTCCTGTGCCGTACTTCTCGTCGAAGTACTTGCGAATTTCACCCATCCGCTGGTTGTAACGTTCGATTGTCCAGTCTGGATATTCGTATTGCAGCTCCACTCCGAGGAGCGCCCTCGCCTTGAAATTAAAGAGGGTGCGCCTCAATCCAGGGTGAACGAGGCCTTCCACTGTCCAGACCTCTCGGTTGTCCTTTTTTTCCCGCGACACGATTTTCGCTTTTGCGCCATGCAACACCGCATCCACCCGCGCCATGGAGTCGTTCCAACGAAAGCCAAACGGCGGCAACAGCTCTTCGGCAGCACGGGCGGATGACACAGCGAGACAGAAAGCGACCAACCCAGTTGGAAGAATTCTGCTCATTGCTCGGCACTCGTTGAAATTGGCGCAATTCGCTTTGGATTCATCATTTCAGTTCGCGTTGCATCCATTTTCACCTATGGAGCCTCCCCCTTAGGCACTCTAAAGGCGGCAAAAATGCGCGTGCGCGTCAATTCGGTCAACTCCGTAAGGAGAGTCAGTTTTGCTTTCTTGGGACACTGTCATTTTGATTTTTCAGTCAAGATTTTTTTTTGTGCGACGAAAAATAAAATTCAGTTTTTTTCTTGTCGATCTCGTCGCACGTTTCTAATCTCCAGCCCGCTGGCAGGGGGAAAAGGGAGTCGATGTGAATAAGATGTGAACATTTCCTACGAAACTGTAGCACCCAGAATGAACGATCCCTCAACCCCTCCAGAGAAAAGACGGGACTCAGACGTCGATCTCGCCGAAATCCGGCGGGTCCTGAACGGCGAAGAAAGCATTTCCCCCTCGTGTTTCGACACTTTCAGTAAATTTTCCCGGCAATTTCCGTGCGAATCAGGCGGGGCAACAACCGAGCATCACTTCCGCTTCGCCGCTCGATTTTCCCCGGTATCAGCCTTTGTGACGATTGTGTAACGCTGTTAACAAGTCGCGATGGACAAGAAATGTACTCAGCTGTGGCAGCGATTGTCCGCCACGTTAAAGTCGCAGGTGAGTGCCGATTCATTCAAACGCTGGTTTTCCGCCGTTGAATTGGTTGAGGCCAGTGATAAATCGCTCACCTTCTGCGTTCCCAATAACATCTATCAGTTTTGGATCGAGAGTAATTACATGGCCGCCTTGCAGAACGCCATTATCATGACCTTGGGGGGGCCGCGCGGCATAAACTTTTCCTCCCCGTCGGGCGAACCTGCAGTGCAAATACCGGTGGAGGATGCAGCGACGCTGCAAGAGTTTCTACCAGAGTCACGGCGCGACAGTAAGGCGACGAGCGTAGCCGGGCTCAATCCGCGAAACACGTTCGAATCGTTTGTAGTCGGCCCGAACAACGAGATTGCGCACGCCGCCAGTCTAGCGGTCGCACAGACGCCGGCGCGGACTTACAATCCGCTATTCATGTACGGCGGCGTCGGTCTCGGCAAGACGCATCTGATGCAGGCCATTGGCCAATACGTTTGGACGAAGAAGAAGAATACCAAGGTAATGTATCTCTCCAGCGAACTGTTCATCAACGAGTTCATCGACGCGATCCAGCATAGTACCCTGGTCAAATTCCGAAAGCGTTACCGCCAGGCCGACGTCCTTTTAATCGACGACATCCAATTTCTCGGGGGCAAGGAACGTTCCCAGGAGGAATTTTTTCACACGTTCAACACCCTTTTCGACGGACATAAACAGATCGTGCTTTCCAGCGACCGGCCTGCTTCGGAGATCGCCAACCTGGAGCATCGGTTGGTTTCTCGCTTCGAGTGGGGACTTACCGCTGAGCTTCAGCCGCCGGACATTGAGACGCGCATGGCGATCTTGCGCAAAAAAGCGCGCACGTTGCAGATCAAGCTGCAGGATGAGGTTTTCGAGTTTATCGCCAACCGCATTCGCTCGAACGTGCGTCGCCTCGAGGGCGCGCTCATGCGCGTCGCCTCCTTTGCGTCGCTCAGCGGAAAAGAGCTCACACAGGAAGTCGTCGAGCATCTGCTGAAAGATATTTTGCAGGAAGAGGGGCGGCATTCCATTACGATCGAACAAATCCAGCGGCGCGTGGCCGAACACTTCGATGTCCGAGTTGCCGATATGACGAGCAAACGGCGCCCAGCCAGCATCGCGTTTCCGCGGCAGGTCGCAATGTATCTGGCGCGCGAGCTTACCAAGGCATCGCTCAATGAAATCGGGGAGGCATTTGGCGGACGCGACCACGGCACCGTCCTGCACGCCTGCAAGCTGGTGAAGAAACGCATGGGCGAGCAGGACAATCTTCGCCAGACGATTTCCTTCATCGACAGCTCGTTGCAGAGGTAGCGGCGATTGATCCTCAATCACCAGGCGGTTCGGGCGAACCGCCCATACCGATGTTGTCGATCTTAGCGCTTACGACTTTACGGTTGCCGAACAAAATTGAAAGCCTTACATCTTAGGCGCTCCTTTCCATCATGAAATTCAATGTCACGAAAGAAAAGCTGCTTGAGGGCCTGCAACAGGTCCAAAACGTAGTTAGCACGCGTACGACTCTTCCAATCCTTTCCAATGTTTTGCTACAGGCAAACGGCAACGAAGTTTATCTCACCACCACCGATCTCGATGTGGGTGTGCGGGGCAGCTTCGAAGCTGAGGTGGAAAAGGAGGGCGCGACCACGCTCCCGGCACGTCGCCTTTTCAATATTATTCGTGAGCTGCCTTCCAGCGGAATTCAGATCGATGTCGATGGAAAGAACGCCGCGTCCATCCGGAGCGGGCAAAGCTTCTTCAAAATTCTTGGCTTGCCGGAGGAAGAGTTTCCGCCCCTGCCGAAGTTTGAGGACGCGAAGATTGTGACGATCCGTCAAAAAGACCTGCGCGATGGCTTGCGCAAAACTTCCTATGCCATTTCGACGGACGAGACCCGTTACGTGCTCAATGGCGTCCTTTTCAGTTTCAAGGACAACAAACTCACCCTTGTGGCCACAGACGGGCGCCGGCTTGCTATGCTCGACATCGAACTAGAATTCCCGCGCAGCCATGAAGCCGACATCATCGTCCCGACGAAAGCGGTCACGGAGTTACAGCGGCTACTTACCGACGACGGCGAAGTAAAAGTGAGCATGGGCAGCGGGCAAATCGCATTCGATCTCAACAAGACGCTGCTCGTCTCTAAGTTGATCGAAGGTAACTATCCAAACTACAAGCAGGTCATCCCATCGGAAGCAAAAGAGCGGGTGACGCTCGAGCGCGAGACGTTCCTGAATTCATTGCGGCGCGTTTCGTTGCTGGCCAGCGACAAATCGAACTCGATCAAACTGAATTTCAGCAAGAACAACATCGAGATCACGGCCAATACGCCGGAGGTCGGCGAAGCGAAGGAATCGCTTGCTGTTGTCTACAAAGGTCGTGATTTTTCCATCGCTTTTAATCCGGAGTTTCTTATGGCGCCCTTGCGCAACCTCACGGAGGACGAAGTTTTTCTCGATCTCATTGACGAAATGAGCCCCGGTGTCCTGAAAATTCAGACGCCGTTTCTTTACGTGCTGATGCCGATGCGCATCAGCTCCTGATTTATTCTCCGGGAAGACAAGCTTTCAGCCTATTGATCAGCGCATCGCGAACGGTTTCGAATCTGAGCGACGGCATGTCCCCGGTTGGCGCCTGAATTACTTGCACCTTTTCATTCTTAGGCGCCCAAATCTCCGGATTGGTCGGACCGAAAAGCAAAATGCAATTCGCCCCCGCCGCTGCCGCAAGCTGCGAAATTCCGCTGTCGTGTCCGACGAAGATCGCGGTTTCAAATAGCGCCGCCAGCTCTGGCAGTGGAATATTTCTCGCAAACCGGACGCGCTCGTTTTTCCAAATCGCTCGGAGCCGTCTAGTTCGATCTTCGTCTGCTTCGCCCGAAACAATAATCAGCGATCCTTGAAAGTCGTCCAAGCCAAGCAGACGGTTGCCAACGTCGATCCAGTTTTCGAGCGGCCAATTTTTCCTTTTGCTTCCGCTGCCGGGATGAAAAACCACCAATGGCCGCGGGAGATCACGGAGAAATTCCTGCCCGCGCTGTCGATCTTCGGTTGAAGGATACACTTTTGCCGCAAGGTCCGCGACAGCCAAGCCTAGTTCTTGCATTGGCCGTGCGAGTTGTCGCGCGGCGTGCTCGCCCTTGTCGATCTTCGCGGGTCCGCGGACCAGTAGTTCAACCCCGCACCGGCGCAGATTACTTTCAAAGATTCCGTCCGGATCGTAGAGATAGCTGACGATCAAATCAAAATTTGCAAAATAGGTCGCCAACTCGGATGGCAGTTCCGCGTCCTTCCCGAAAAATGTGGAGAGCGGTCCGTATTCGATCGAACGCACAGCTTGTGCGTAGAACCGATTCTCCGCGAGCACTGCGATATGCTTGTAACCGAGGATCTCAATGTTTGCGTGGGGATGGGCGTCACGTAATGCCTTGAGGGCCGGTAACGTGAGAATGAAATCGCCGATCGCGCCGCCGCGGATCACCAGAATGCGGTTCATATTGTTCTGAAGTGGCTGTTGTCCTCAGCGGCAAACTTTGAGCCGAGCCGCCGGCACGGCGGTCACCACAGTTTAATATTGAGTAACCGCGAAGGTCAGAATCACGCCACCATAAACAAACGCGATGGCATGCAAAAAACGCCAGCGGAAGGCGCTGCGGGCGCTCCAATTAATTTGATCGCGAAGCAAATACGGCATTGTGACCCAGAATAGGCCGGCGACGACGAGCAAGTAAGCAAAAACGGTCACGAGCAAGCGGCTCGTTTCGTAACGCAGAAACGCCGCATCGAGCAATGGTTCGGCGGCAAGCAAACAAAGAATGCCGAGCGCGCGCACCGCGAGAAATTCTTCGACAAAACGTAGGACGAGCACGTAACCGATCGGTAACGCGATGAGGAGTGGCCGCCGGAAACCTGCGAACTCGCCCATCTGGATCGTTGCGAGCAACCAAAAAGTCCAGAGAAGAGAGATAGTTAGCAGAACAACGCCGGCGATATGAGAGCGCGGAAAGCGCTGCGCGACATTGGCGAGGTCCGGTTTGAACAATCCGGGCAAACTCATCAAAATGAGGAACGCGCCCGCAATGATTCCTGCGGTTTGCAACGACAGATGGTAAATCATGCGCGATCGTTACGAGCCGCGCATGAAGTTGGCAGGACTGGTGTGCCATACAAGCTGAATCCATTCGCCTGCTGGATCCGAACCTCGAGAATCTCCCCGGTGAGTTTCTCATCGCCTTCAAACACGACAATCTTGTTCGTACGCGTACGGCCCATTAGGCGGGCCGGATTCGTTTTGCTCCGCCCCTCGCAAAGAACTTCTACGTCGCGACCAACCAATCGCTCGTTCGCCCGTCGGGCTGACTCGTTCACCACCAGAAGCAAATCCTGATTCCGCACCTCTTTGACGGGCTCCTCAATTTGCTCCTGCATTTCGGCAGCGGGCGTGTCGCGTCGTGGTGAATACCGGAAAACGAACGCGTTATCGAACTGGATATGTTCAACCAGATCGCGCGTTCGCCTATAATCGCTCTCGGTTTCGCCGGGGAAGCCAACAATCACATCTGTCGTAATCGCGATCTCTTTGCGCGCTCGCCGGACCTGATGCACAAGATCGATATATTTTTCCGCCGTGTAAGCGCGGTGCATCGCCTTGAGGATTCTGTTCGAACCAGATTGCAACGGCAGGTGAACGTGCTCGGCCAGTTTCGATAATCTCGCGAGTGCGTCGATCAAGTCATCATGAAATCCAATCGGATGTGGCGACGTAAAGCGGAGTCGTTCGAGCCCGTCGATTTCGTGCACAGCTTCGAGCAACTGCACAAACGGGCTTTTGCTGCCGCGCTTCGAAAACTCATGGCGGCCGTACAAATTCACGATTTGCCCAAGCAGAGTAACTTCCTTTACACCGCGTGACACGAGACCGCGCACTTCGCCCACGATCTCGACGATTGAACGGCTACGCTCCCCTCCGCGCGTCTGCGGAACAATGCAAAAGGTGCAATGCATGTTGCATCCTTGAATGATTGAAACGAAAGCGGTCGCCTGGCGAGGTGCGAGTTGCTGCTCGCGAATTGTCTCCTGCGAGCCGGGCTCTTCGGCGATATCGACGATCGAGAAGCGTAAATCGTCCATTCTGCTGTGGCCGGGCTCGGCGACCCCGGCTACAACTGCGCGTTTCCGCGCCACGAATTCGTCCACGTAATCTGCGACGCGATGAAATTTCTGTGTGCCGACGACCAGATCGACATGGGGCAAATTCTTCAGCAGCGACTCGCCACGCGCCTGCGCCATGCAGCCAAGGAAACCGAACACCACGTGCGGCCTCTCTTTTGCGATGCGGCCGAGCATTCCCATTTTGCCGAGCGCCTTCTGGTCGGCCATGTCGCGCACGCTGCAAGTGTTCAACAGCACCACGTCGGCGTCGCTTTCGTTTTCTACGCGTTTATAGCCACGTGTAACGAGCGAGTGCGCGACTTGTTCCGAGTCGCGCTCGTTCATCTGGCAGCCGTAAGTTTTGATGAAAAATTTCGGCATAGACGGGCGAAAATAATACACGGCCGAGCGAGCTGCGCCATTATCCACTTTTCATCTCGTCGATCTTTAGGATTTAATCGCGACACAAATGAATAACGAGCCTCCAGCGATCGGGATCATCGGCGGCAGCGGTTTGTATCAAATGGAAGAGCTGCGCGATGCGACCGAACACAAGATCGACACTCCATTTGGATTGCCATCGGACACGTT
>Ga0209268_1001085_pt1 | contig 13536 bp, 11 predicted proteins | sample GraSoiAngelo_143_FD_185900 | JGI IMG/M metagenome (GOLD analysis project Ga0209268, IMG submission 185900) | Grasslands soil microbial communities from the Angelo Coastal Reserve, California, USA - 14_1009_02_30cm (SPAdes) (version 2) | ecosystem: Environmental > Terrestrial > Soil > Grasslands ... | reverse complement strand
ATCTCAAGCGCAGCCGCATGAAGGTGGGCGGCGGGAGCTACTTGTCTTCGCATGATCCGCGGATGGTGCTTGGCAGTGGGCAGCGAAAGAAGCTCGATTGGGTGGAAGTGAAATGGCCGCTTCCAAGTGGCGCGGTGGAGCGGTTTACTGATCTGCCGATCGACCGTTACATTACGATCGTCGAGGGAGAGGGAAAATGGAAATGATCTTGCGGTGAGCATCAGTCTATCGCCACGAACTTTATGCAAACCGGCGAAGGTACTTCTAGCACTTCGTCGGTAGGCCTAAGGTGCCCAGTCTTCGAATCGATGCGGAAAACTACAATTTTGTTGGAGCCCTGATTGGCAGCAAACAGGTATGAGCCAGTGGGATCGATTGCAAAACTGCGCGGCGTCTTGCCTTCAGTTGAAACATATTCGACAGCCTTAAGCATGGCTTTTGGGCCAATTGCGAACACGGCGATGCTGTCGTGCCCGCGATTGGAGCCATATAGAAACTTGCCATTCGGATGCACTTCTATTTCGGCCGTGTCGTTCTTGCCTTTGAAATCCTGTGGCAAAGTTGAGATCGTCTGCTGCTCCCTTAGAGTGCCATGCGCAGCATCATAGGAAAACGCAGTGACTGTCGATCCCATTTCGTTGATCACATATACATATTTCCCGGAGGGATGAAAAGTGAAATGGCGCGGGCCGGAGCCCAGTTGGACTTTGGCAAACGGCGGATTATTCGGCGAGAGCGTGCCATGCGCCGCGTCGAAGTGATAGACGAGCAATTCGTCGAGTCCCAAGTCTGCGGCGATAGCGAAGCGATTGTTGTTGGCAAGTTCAATCTCGTGTGCGTGAGGGCCCTCTTGGCGCTCAGGATCGTGGCCCCGGCCTGTATGTTGAATAAACGTTGCCGCCTCACCCAGGCGCCCATCATTGAGAATGGGAAAAGCCGCCACATTGCCGCCGCCATAGTTGGCTACCAGGACGTATTTACCGGACTTGTCTAAAGTCACGTAGCAAGGATCAGCACCCCGCGATGGGACCTCGTTCAAGAAGGTGAGTTTTCCTGTCTTAGGGTCGATGGCGAACGCGCTCACGCCACCGCTCTTCTGGCCCTGGTAGTCGGAAATCTCATTCACCGCATAGAGAAAACGTCGAGTGCGGTCGATGGCCAAGAATGATGGGCTGGTGGTCTCTGCGACCAATCCCAGCGAGGTGGATTTGCCTGTTACGGCATTGAAGCGATAAGCATAGATTCCCTTACTAGTTGGTCCCGTATAAGTACCAACGTAGACTAGATGGGAATCCTTCGCATCCGCCTGCGGCGCTCCCGAGGCGGCTGCGAGAAGAAACCCAATAACCGCAATAAAAATTGCAATTTGACGTCGCATCATTCATTCCCCTCCGGCATTCACCTCCGGCTAGACTCCGGCGCGGCGCTCTCGGGCTGCAGGTACACACGGCCGGCAACATTCAGCGAGGGCACCACGAACTCAGTGAATCCGTCACGTACTGTGGGCTTGAGGGATTCGCAACAGCCTTGCTCGGGACTCTCAAAACGAATCGAGCGGAACGATCCTTTCACCTGCACTTGTACCTGCAATGGTTCCTCCGCGTAATTGAGTAGCTCGACGATTCTGCGCGGAGTGCCTGTCGGGCGATAGAGGACCGCAACGGTGGTTAAGGCATTCCAGAGACTGATTCGTATTTTGTGATGATCGATAAGCCGGCGAATATCTTGAGCAAAGCTTTCTGGATCGGTGACAGGTTCTGATAATTCAATCATGCGACCTTTGCCTACAGCATAGGAAACCGATTGCTCGCTTAACCGGACCGGCTGAGCCGATTGCCCAGAGTCAGATTGCCGAGCGAGGGATCGTTGCGAGCCCACGAGAACTGCGACTCCGCCTTTCTTTGCGAAATCAGTAACTGTCTCGGCTTTCAGCTTCTCTAAAGCGGAGAATACGACGACGACATCTACGCCTTCGAGGCCGCGTGGACTCAAGTCAGCCGGGCGCAAAACGCGCAGGGCAATGTTGTGCCGAGCCAGGAGATTGATGGGCTCGTAAGATGCTGCGTCATCGTCGGTGACGACGCCCACGTTCGCTTCGGGATCGAGGCGCCGCTCGGGGTGCTGAGGGGAGAAACGCAGGTAGCTCTTAACCTGATCCCACACAGCCCATGCACCAGGGTTGTTCTGCGCCATGCCGGTTTCCAGGCTCTCGTGAAGAGACAAAACCAGGTCAGCATCAAACGCACCTGCCTCCGCCACGGCCAAGGCGTAGTCCTTCACGTCAGGGCCGTGCTGCTGCTGCAAACTGTCGGTCAGCTCCCAGGCGAAGCTGTAAAGTGGAGTCTGCGCTGGACGGAACGCCCGCTCCAATCTGACGAGCGCCAAATTTGTATCAAGCCAGGGTTGAGCCGTGGGGCTAGTTGCTTCGAGAACGCCATTCCTCTTTACTATGAGCGTCCCTCTCATCTGCGGCTGTTTCCCGTTCGGATTGAGAATCAGGAACAGAAGCCTCGGGTAAGCGGATCGTAGCTTCCGAAGAGCTTGATCTATCTGGTCCGGCTGGGAATCGCCCGAGTTCACAATAATTCCGGCAAACCCGACCTTGGCCGCGGCTTTTGCTGCGGAAGAAGCATCACCTATCGCCACCTCAGCATAGACGCGGTAGCCCTGTCTGGCAGCGCCCTGGGACAAGGAGAGGGCGTCTGCAGTCCATGGAATGGCGAGCTCGTGCACGCCGAGGCGTTTCGCGGGAGGCGGCACTGGCTGGGTCCAGCGCACAAACACCTTACTCCAGGCAGGAACAGCAAACAGAACGACAACTAATAGAAGAACTGTTTTTCGTGTTGACATGATAGTCGGAGTCACGCATCACTATAGTGGTGTCATCGGCGAGCACACACTCCTTTATCGAAGCAGCTTAGGTTCGCTCGATCAGCGCGAGCTGTCGTTCGCATTTGCATTTTCAGCCGCCAGCAGAATCTGCGGTCCACTGGAGGCTGCTTCCACTTGCCCGTCGGGCGAAATCCAGATAGCAGCGGTTCCCAGCATGGCCTTGACCAATTCCCTGCCCTTTTTTGGGCCCAACAGCAACAGGGTCGTCGAAAGCGCGTCAGAAGCGGTAGCGGTTTTTGCCACTGCGCTCACAGCAGCGGCGGTTTTCACCGGCAAACCGCTTTCAGGATCGATAATGTGCCCCGCTGAATCTTTCTCTAGCAAGCTAGGCGCGGTTTGCTCAGAAGTTGAAACGCTATTTTCAAGCATCATGACTTCAGGATGAATCCTGTCTGAAGGATCTCGCAAGCGCACACGCCACGCAGACTGGCCTGGAGGAGAACCCATGCCGTATATGGTGCTTCCACCAGCGTCTACCAGAGCACTAGAAATACCGCGCAAGCGCAGAACCTGAACCGCACGATCCACTGCGTAACCTTTGCCAATAGCTCCGAGATCGATTTGCAAGCAAGGGGAGCGGAGATCCACACCATCTGGAGGAACAAGCACGATCTTCTCGTAGCCAACACAGCGTCGAAGTCTTTCTTCCTCCGCGGAAGAAGGGGCGCGGTCCCCACGCATGATAGCTTTCCAGAAATTCACCAAAAGACCCACCGTAATATCGAACTTGCCTTCTGACAGCCTCGAATACCGTAGGGACTCCTCGATCACGTTGTACAAGTCGGTCGGAACCGTTTCCGCATGAAAATGCGCTGTGCGGTTGAGCCGGCTCAGGTCACTGCCGGACTTGTAATTGCTCATGATGCCATCGAGCCTAACAATCTCCTGAAAAGCGTCTTCGATGGCAGCCGAGGCGCGCGCAGGAGAAACGTCATAGGCGACGATCTCGAAAACGGTGCCCATCACAAACTTCTTTTTATGAACGTAGGCCAGATCTTGGGCGTGTGCTGACGCTGCGCTGAGACTCGCCAGCATCAGGCTCGCCGCGATTCTGCTACTCCAGCGCATAGACGTCCCCATCAAGACTCACTAGATAAATTACGTCTCCAGTTAACACAGGGGCCGACTGGACGGCTCCGCCCAGACCAGCTCTCCAGACCACGCGGCCCGAGACAAGGTCCAGAGCGACAAGGCCGCCTGCCTGGATGCAAACCACGCCATCTCCAACAACCGGAGGCGCAGTCACCACTTCACTTACCTGCGTCTTCCAACGCAACCGGCCAGTCTGGATTTCGAGCGCGTAGAGATAACCATCCTTGCTGCCGATTATCGCCAGATCGCCCGCAACGGCCGGAGAAGATGCGATACCCAGTCCCGTTTCATATTTCCAGCGCACAGCTCCGGTATTTGCATCCAGTGCGTAAAAAAAGAAATCTTCAGAGCCGATCAGAACCGTTTCAACGGTCACAGCGGGCGAGGAGTCAATACCGTTTCCCGTGGAAGCACGCCACAAGAGCTTGCCGGATGTCATGTCAACGCTGTATACGTTCCCATCACCACAGCCGAAGTAAAGCTGCTTCTCGGTGGCGAACGGCGTCGAATAGATGCGGCCACCAAACTCCTGAGCCCAGCGCTTGCCGCCCGTCTCCGCATCCACGGCATACAGCCGGGCATCGGCGCTGCCGAAGAAAACCACCCCGTTGCGGACTACAGGGGAGGTCCAGACTTCCCCAGAAACGGCCGCCTCCCAGACCTTCGCCCCGGAATCGCAATTCACAGCGTACACTTTTCCGTCATCGCAACCGAAGAGTGCTTTGTTGCCGCAAAGAGAAGGCGTGGAATGAATCTGGCCGGCGGCCTGAAATTTCCATTTAGATAGGCCATTCTGCGCATCGATCGCGTGGAGAGTCCCTCCTACGGCGGCCACGTAAAGGACTCCGTCACGTAATACTGGAGCCGAACGGATGGAGCTTCCCAGGCGGATTTGCCAGCGGGCATGATCGGGAGCGCGCGCCGCGGCAGTTCCTTGACCCCCGGTTCGCGAATTGTCTTTAAGGAGCGCAGGCCAGTCTGTTCCGTCTTTCGAAGGCCTCGATATGCCGGACGTTTGGTTCATTTTTGTTAGGCAATCTTTATTAGGCAATTCGGCGATGATCGATCTGCTTAAGATCTGCAATGCCCAAGCCCAACTTTCCCGCCGCCGCGATGTGCCCCGGGCGGCGATAGAACAAGTTCTTGCTTGGGTTATGAAAGAACTCTTGATAGTTTGAAGTGATGCTCGCGGGATCGTGCTCCCAAACCGAAGGCGCCCCTTCCTTTTGCCTTTTCTGCTCGATCGCCTCCAGTTCCACAGTGTCAATCGCCACCGGGTCGGTGCCGAGGTAAAGAGTTCCGGCTGGATAAATAAAATCCTGCACCTGCGTGAGCGGCCCGCCGTGCCACACCTGGCGCATGCCGTCCATGATGTGCAGCACGGCCTTCGAACGTAACGGTTCAACCGAACACATCACGGCGATCAAGGGATCTGTGAACGAGTACGGTGGGCGATGCGAACGTGCCACGTTGTTGAACGTGCCGTAACCCAGGTTCTTGAGGCAGCCGGTCACACCTGATGCAGAATGATCTTTCATCGTGGGCACGTTGATGATCTTCGTGACCCCATGCACGACGATGCTGGCCATGTAAGAACGGGTCTCCCACTCACCGAAGAAATTTGCCTGACAATAGACATTCATGTCATAGCCCGCCAGCCCGCTGAAGGCATCCTGAATGCCTACGACGCGAACTCCGGGAGGTACCAGCGCCTGATAGCTGCCAACGTCAATTTCATAGGCATAACGGTCGTAGATGAAAATGTTGCTTGCGGGCACACCAACTGACTGCACTCCGGCGACAATCTCGCGGATGATTTCGGGTGAGGAGCAGCACGCCGGTGCTCCTGAAGGATTAATCTTGATTCCCACAATGTCAGCCGGCCCGATGAACCTGGCCCAGGCCGCAGGGAGCGAGCTTTCACTGGTGAGTTCCTTCATGCCGCGTTCGATCATGACCTTGATTTCGGGTTGCGCCACGCGATTGCGCGCGATCGCGTTGGCATTGGAGACCTCGACCACGCGTCCAGGAAACAGTCCCGGCATTCCCAATGGTGACGGCTTAACTTGCGGAAGACCATGAGTCTCAATCGGCGGCAGGGCGGGGGCGGAAGCATCGCTCTGGGCTCTTACGGCGAACCCATGCAAGAGTAGACCGGCGCCTCCCAGAAAGGTGCCCTTCACGAACGTGCGCCGATCCATCAGTCAGCTCCAATCAGCAAAAAGTATCGCTCAGGCTACGCTACGCTTTAGAGCTTTTCAAGCAGGTGTTCCCTAAGCGTGTTTTGACGCGATCATGATGACAACGTTCATCGAAGTGCGTACACTTTGGACTTTCCACGGTGACACAATGGTCCCCTTGCAAAAAATTGAATGGATTTTCACTCTGTGGAAGTTACTTGCGGAAGTGGCGGGAATCGCACTCTTACTTGGGGGCGCGCTGGCACAGGCTCCCCGGTACGACTTGCTGCTCAAGGGCGGCCACGTCATCGATCCCGCGAACCATCTAGATGCAGTTATGGATGTCGCCGTCTTGAAAGACAAGATCGCTGCGGTCGAAAAGGACATTCCCGCCAGTCAGGCGGGCAAAGTGGTCAACGCCTCAGGCCTGTACGTCACTCCGGGGCTGATCGATATTCACTTCCACATCGGTCACGGAGGCGCGCCGCTCAACTGGTTCACGCCGGAAGCCCGCGCACACATCGGGCCACTGGGAATTCCAGCGGATCTGGCGTTGCAGTCAGGCGTGACTACATTAGTTGACGCAGGTACCGCCGGAGCCGAGACGTTTCTTCAGGAGAAGGAAGAAGTCATCGATCATGCCAAGGTGCGGGTGTTGGCCTTTCTGAACATTGTGGCGAATGGAATGAACGGTGGTCTGGAGCAAAGTGTCGACCAGATGGACCCAAAGCTCTGCGCTGAGACGATCAAAAAGTATCCCGACATCATCGTCGGCGTGAAGACGGCGCATTTCTGGACCGAGGAGCCCTGGGATGCGGAGCATATTCCTTGGGCCGCGGTGGACCGGGCGATCGACTGCGGCAATATGACCAATGAACCGGTGATGTTCGATTTCTGGCCGCGTCCCGAACGAACATACGCCGACCTCATCCTGAAGAAGATGCGGCCCGGTGACATTCATACGCACGTGTTCGCCCAGCAATTTCCCATCATTCTTCCTGATGGCAAGCTCAATCCGATCTTGGCCGAGGCGCGCGCCCGCGGGGTGATTTTCGATGTCGGCCATGGGGCGGGGAGTTTCTGGTTCCGCAACGCTGTGCCTGCCGTCAAACAGGGCTTTGTACCAGACTCCATGTCCACGGACTTGCATACGGGAAACTATACGGTCCTTAGCATGAACAATGTCATGTCCAAGTTTCTGGCAATGGGAGTACCGCTGGAGGACGTCATCCGGCGTTCTACGGTAAATCCGGCAAAGGAGATTCACAGGCCTGAGTTGGGCACACTTTCGATTGGTAAGGACGCGGACATCGCTGTGCTGGAAGAACAGCACGGGCCGTTCGGCTACATTGATTGCGGCGTCGCTCGAATGGATGGAAACGTGAAGCTGGTGGCTCGTATGACGGTGCGTGCAGGGAAAATTCTCTACGATCCCTCCGGCCTGAGCATGATCGAGTGGGAAAAGGCACGGCCGCAGTATTTCACCACGCCTGGTCTGGGTAACTCTAAGCCAGCCAGGGCGGATGATTTTCCGAGAGAGTGAGAACCGCCCCGGTGTGCGACCAGAGCTGAGTTAAACGAACGCGAATTCGATGCAAGGGGGAGCCGATGTCAAGCACCATCAGCCGTCGAAAGCTTTTGCGTACTGGAGGACAGGCATTTATCGCGGGCGGCGTCGCGGTGTGCGGCGGTCCGGCTCTGAAGGCCAAGTCGTCGTCCAAGGCTTCCGCAAAAGGCGTGGATTACTACCAAAAGCTGTGCGTGACCCCGTTCATTAACGCCGCTGGAACTTACACCGTACTTTCCGCATCAACCATGCCGGAGGAAGTGCAGGCGGCGATCAGCTTGGCTGCCAGGCAACCCGTAAATCTGAATGAATTGCTCGATGCCTCCGGAGAGTATTTAGCGAAGCGCTTGCGTTGCGAGGCCGCTCTCGTCACCGCTGGCGCTGCTGCCGCGCTTGTGGTTGGCACTGCTGCTTGCGTAACGCGGGGAAACGATTCTGCCATTCTCAATATTCCTACCGACATGAGCGCCCTTAAGAACGAAGTAATCATTCAGAAAGCGCATCGTTATGGATACGACCATGCGCTGCGAAATTGTGGCATTCGCTTTGTCGAGGTGGAAACACTTGAACAATACGAACAGGCTTTCAACGATCACACGGTTATGACCCACTTTTTTAATGCCGGTGAAGGCCAGATCAGCCGCGAAGACTGGGTGCGCGTTGCCCACCAGCATGGGATCCCGTGCTTCAATGATGCGGCGGCGGATGTTCCTCCGATTTCGAATTTGTGGAATTACACGCAGATGGGATTCGATCTGGTGACATTCTCGGGCGGCAAAGGTTTGCGTGCCCCGCAGTGTACTGGCTTGCTCCTGGGCAGAAAAGATTTGATCGATGCCGCCAAAAAGAATAATTCCCCGAACTCGAATACCATCGGTCGCGGAATGAAAGTGGCGAAGGAAGAAATCATCGGCCTGGTTGCCGCGGTGGATTGGTTTTTGAGCCAGGACGATGCCGCCATGGAAGCCGAGTACCGCAAGCGGGCGGAGCGAATTGCCGGGCAATTGAAGAACATTCCGACAGTGCAGACCCAGGTGTTTATTCCCACCGTAGCTGCGAATCATGTGCCGCACCTGCTCATCACTTATGACCAGAACCGCATCCAGATCACGGGAGCTGAGGTGATGAAAAAGATGCGCGAAGGAAAGCCGCGCATTGAACTGAATCCTTCCACGGGAGGCGCTCCCGCGAGCGCGGGCTTGCCTGGAGGACCCAATACCATCGTGGTGGGGGTCTGGATGATGCAGCCGGGCGAGGATGCAATTGTGGCAAAGCGATTGCAGAAAGTGCTGCAGGATGCTCTTGCGGCTTAGCTGCGCGTAAATGGACGGCATTTTGAGGGTTGGAGTCTGACTTTTGCAGGTCTACTTCGATGATGATGACATGCTGCCCGAGAGTATGTGGGCGTTCGCTCGTGAGTTGCCCGCAAACTTCTGCATCTGCAACTGGTCTTTCCCTTCTTCGATCAGATAAAACTTATCGGCCTCAACATTGTGAAAGACTTGGCGCTGCCCACTCGGCCAAGTGATCTCGACACTTTCTACGCGGGTAGCTTTGCCCAGCCCGAAATTGGCACGGAGATCGCTTTGGGAAAGATAGCTGCCTCCGCCGGCGATCTCGCGGATTTGCGACAACCCGCCAGCCACAATGCGGATGCGCGCTCCCATCGCGTCGCGGTTACTCTTGGTTCCAACGAGTTTGAAATTGAGGAAATGATTCCCATTACCGCCGCTATTATGCAGCAGCAGGGGCGGGTCTCCATTGTTGGCTACGACCACGTCCACGAAGCCATCATTATCGAAATCGGCAAAAGCCACGCCTCGGCCAACATGGGGTGTTTGAAAGCCGCTGCCGGCCAGTTTGGTAGTCTCTACGAATTTGCCGTTCCCTTCATTGTGAAACAGAGAGTTGATCTGCTTATAGTGAATCTCCGGGGTGGCCTGTTCGACTTCGGGATAGACGTGGCCATTAGCAATGAACAGGTCCAGCCATTCATCGTTGTCGTAATCGAAAAAGCCCCCACCAAAGCTGAGCACGTCGCGCGTGGGACGCGTGATGCCAGCCTGATCGCTGACCTCGTCGAAAAATCCCTTGCCATCGTTATGCCAGAGATGGTCTGAGGATCTCTGGAAATCGGAGATGTAGAGATCGAGCCAGCCGTCGTTGTCGTAATCCCCGAGGGAGATGCACATTGCCGCCATGGTGCGGCCTTGCGACGTGAGAGCCATGCCGCTGGGAACGCCAATCTCTTTGAACGTGCCGTTGTGATCGTTGTGATAGAGATAGGCCTCAATGCCATCGTTAGCCACAAAGAGATCGGGCCATCCGTCGTTATCATAGTCAGCCGCGCCGACCGAAAGATTCTTGCCTTGTGGCTGATAAATTTTGGCCGCTACTGTAACGTTGGTGAATGTGCCGTCTCCATTGTTGTGATATAGCGCGTCCGGGCTGCCACGATATTCGCTGGGAGGACAACTGCTGAGCACTGCTCCTAAGTTGCAGTAACGCTTATCGCCCAGCGCGACGTAGCTGCCGACGTAAAGATCGAGCCGGCCATCGCGATCGTAATCGAAGAATGTGGCTCCCGAATGAAAAGCCCCGGATTCGGTACCAGCCACGCCGGCCCTGTCGGTCACATCGCTAAAAGTACCGTTGTCATTGTTGTGATACAGAACATTCCGGCCATACTGAGTCACAAAAAGATCAGGAAAGCCATCGTTGTCGTAATCGCCCCAGACACAACCTAGTCCGTAGCCGGTCCCTGGAACGCCGGCTTTTTCGGTGACATCGGTGAATGTGCCGTCTCCATTATTTCGGTACAGGGCATTGCGGGCGGAAATGCCGCGATCGTATAGATCCCGTCCATTGACGAAATAGATGTCCTGCCAGCCGTCGCCATCGAAATCGGCCACGCAGACTCCGGGGCCAAATTCCTCGCGGTTAATCGAGATGCCATTATTGCCCTTGAAGTGGACGAACTTGATGCCAGCGGCAGCCGTCACATTTATAAACTCGATAGCTGGCTGTGAGCTCTGCGCATGCAGGCGTGCGACAGAGACATTGTTAAGCATTAGGATCAGCAAGAACACCCGAAAAAAAGGCATGCTGACCGACCGGGGGCGCTGGTATCCAAGTCTGGCCGGATTTGCAAATGCGGTGTCTACCAAGTCCTTTTCTCTGTTCAGTGCATTCTGAGACAGGCTGACCTGAATGAAATAGTATGGCACGGCTTATGGGAAACCTTGGCGTTTGGGCTGGCAAACGCAGAAAATGTACGCATCCAAGGGATTAGAAATTGCTGGAGCTAGTCGGGATCGCAGCCCATCTCCAGGTTGAAAAATCTTAGGCTAATCTTGTTCGCAACTTGATCGAGGCTGGTAGCTCGGCAGGCACACACTCAAGCCTGCCACCTTCGTGTCAGAGAAACTTTTGAAGCGCCTCGGTGGTTTCCTTAGGCCGCTCCTCAACCACCCAGTGCCCGGTGTCCTTCAGCACGACGACGGTCACGTCTGTCGCAACCAGCTTGGTCTGTTGCCCTAGCGCTTCTCCCAACGACTTCTCGCCGCCGATGGTCAGTACTGGCATGGGCAGCTTGGTCTGAGAGAGTTGCGCGAAATCCTTGGCCGCTTGTTGGAACGAAACGAAATAGGCCCATCCCGCATGCATGCGTCCCGGACGTGCGTAAGCCGCCGTGTAGGCTTTGCGATCTGCTTCCGGAATCGAATGAGTCTTGTCGGCTGCGAAGTCATTCCAGAAATACTCGAAGTAGGTACGCTCGCGACCTTGAACTAAGGCTTCGGGGGTCGGCCCGTTGAAGCGGAAATGCCATATGTGGGATTGTTGTAAACGGCTTCCCATCCTTCCACGCCTGGGAGGAAAGCATCCATCAGGACAAGTTTTGTCACTTCCGTTGGGAACTGCGCGGCGTAGGCGTAGGCGACCATGAGGCCGATGTCGTGTCCCACGACCTCAGCTTTCTGCACGCCGAGCGACTTAGCGAGATCATGAATGCTGATGGCTGCACTCTTCATGTCCAGACCATGGGCGGGGATATCCGAGTCTCCGATGCCGGGTAGGTCTGGTGCGATTACGGTGAAGCGCTCGGCCAGCACGGGAATAATCGGCTTCCACATCAGCGAGGTCTCCGCATAGCCGTGCAGTAAGATCAGCGGCGCGCCGTGGCCTGCGGTGATGTAATGCAATTTGACACCATTGATCTCTGCAGTGCGCGAAACAATGGTTTCATCTGCTGCCGCTCCGTAAACCTTTGAGGAGGATGCGGTGAAGAGAAGAAGTGGACCGAACACGGCCAGGCCCAGAAGAAGGTTCAAAGCGCGTTTCATGAAAAGCTCCTGACGAGAGGCACGCGAAAGACAACGTCCTCTCCGAGTTTAATCGCTTGGCGTTAACGCATTCTAGAGTTACTGGGCAACCAAAGATAAGCCCCGCGCAGCCGATCTGCGCCGTCTGTTCCTTGAACTTTCGGATTCAACCCATCGTATACACGCTCATAAGCTTTGCTCACATGTTGGCACTCTCCGCGTCCAATCGCAGGAGGCCGCGATGCGTGATCGGCCGCAATCGGGCAGTCGGCAGGGTACCCAATGCGCAAACAGCGATAAGTATCGCTGGGAATTTCGCTGCCCTGGCATCACTATTGCGCAGTCCATCGTTGTGGCCTTAGTGCTGGTGCAACTCGGACTTTCTCAAACTCTCTTTGATGTGCGCAATCCTAAAAACCAGAAGTGGCCGGAAGCAGAAGCAAATCGCATCTATATGTCGACGGCCCGCGCCGTAGCAGCCGAATTCAAATTGCCGCAGCCGATGTATGCCCATTTCACGCTGATCCTGGGTGCGGATGAAAATTCTGTGGATATAGATGCGAGAGAGTTGCGCCTTAAAAAGTGGGACACGTACTTTTACGCGGAGGGCGTGCTGCGCTTGGACTTCGATCAGATGATGTCGCCGGAGGGAAAAATGCGGCTGGCGCGACGGGCGGTGGCAGAGTCGAAAGCAACGGTGACTGTTGATCAGGCGCGCACTGCGTCCACTCCCAGCCCGCCGTCATATCCGAGTCCATGGCCACCAAGCCCTTTGCATGGATGGGCGCCGTACTCGAGGCATTGAGAATGAGCTCGGTTAGTCTTTGATTCTATTTGATTGCAGCCAGCTCATATAGATACTCGACGTGCGACCGTACTGCGCCATCAATTCCCTGAACATTCGGATTGGTTGATTCGATCACATAATACTCATCCGGCGCGTGGGCGCCGCTGCCGTGTCCCATGCCGAAGTGACCGGCGGCAAGATGCAGGGGGTCGCCGGTGAAGACGTATCCCGGCCACGATCCCGCGCTGCGCGGCAGAATGATGGGATCAATTCCCTTGCCGCGATAAAAAGCCACCTGCGCACGGATGAGCGGAGCGTCGGCGGAAGTGCTGTTCGGATCGTAGCCTCCAGTCATGTTGACTTCGATATCGCCGAATCCGTGCTTGGCAAGATGGGCTTTCAGCGCGGCGAGAGACTCGTCGGCTTTCATGTCCGGCACGAGGCGAAGATCGAGTTTGGCAACAGCGCGGTGCGGAAGAATCGTGTTGCCGCCAGGGCCGGTGTAGCCCCCGACCAGTCCTTCGATGTTCACCGTGGGCCGCGATTGAAGCAGTTCGAGCGCCTGCTCGTAATTCACGTCGTGCACCCAATGCTCCACGCTGAGCTGTTTCTTGGCGACGTTTTCGTCGAGACGGCGCGCGGCTTCGGCGATCATCTTCTTCTCTTCGGCTGACAGCGGACGCGCTTTATCGGCGA
>Ga0209268_1001084_pt1 | contig 13539 bp, 9 predicted proteins | sample GraSoiAngelo_143_FD_185900 | JGI IMG/M metagenome (GOLD analysis project Ga0209268, IMG submission 185900) | Grasslands soil microbial communities from the Angelo Coastal Reserve, California, USA - 14_1009_02_30cm (SPAdes) (version 2) | ecosystem: Environmental > Terrestrial > Soil > Grasslands ... | reverse complement strand
GACTTCAACCGGGCGCGATTGCTGGAAGCGCTGCTGGAATATCAGAAGCGCGAGCGGCGCTATGGCGGCATCCGCGAAGATGCAGCTTCCGACGAGAAGCCGGTGCGTGCAGCGGGCAACTAATCTCGTGCCTGTTTACAGTTGATATTTCTGAGCGCTAGCTTAGCTAGCCGCGTTTTGGCAATTCCTGGTTAACAATATGACTGGGCCCGTCCGAACAGTTCGTTGCCTCCCCGCTCTGCCTTGTAGGCTACGCGCGATGAGATGCGTGGACTGATCGAGTTCCTCCTCTCCCGACAATGATTTTCAGCAGCTTTACAGGTCGCACTCCGAATAGCCGACCATTCGGGAGTTAGTAGTTATAAAGCAGTCTGTCGGTACTCACCGAGTTCTCGGTGCATCAGAAATTTCATGTGGTAATCCCACATAAGTTATGAGACATTGCTGTGGTGTCACCACAGGAGAGACCCATGGGCCAATCTAAGCTCGATCTGTTGCAAGGAACGCTAGATGTGATGGTGCTGCAGACGCTGGAGGCAATGGGCCCGCAACATGGATACGGCGTTGCGCGTCGCATTGAACAGGTGAGCGGGAATGAAGTGCTGCTGAACCAGGGGACGATTTACGCGTCGCTAGTGCGATTGCAGCAGCGCGGCTGGATCGCGGCCAAGTGGGGCACTTCCGACAACAACCGCAAGGCAAAGTTCTACTCCATCACAAAAACCGGTCAGAAGCAGTTGGTGCAGGACACTGCTTATTGGCAGCGGCTGGCAGGAGTTATGGGGCGCGTTCTCGCCATGCAGGGCGAAGGAGATGAACAGTGAGGCATTCCCTTCGAGAAGCATTCAAGCGAGTCGGCTCTTTCTTCCGCAAAGATCAACTCGACCAGGAACTCAACGAAGAGATGGCCTCGCATCTGCAAATGGCCGTGGAAGAAAACATGCGCCGCCATATGTCTGCAGAAGAAGCCCGCCGCCAGGCCCTTGTCCGATTTGGTGGAGTGCAGCAGGCGCTTGAGAGGCACCGCGAATCACGCGGATTGCCCTGGCTCGACGTCCTTATCCAGGACCTGCGTTTTACCTTCCGCACGTTAAGGCGCGACTCTGGTTTCACAATTGTCGCAGTTCTGATTCTCGCACTCGGCATAGGCGCAAATATCGCTGTTTTCAGCGTAGTGAATACGATTCTGCTGCGACCCCTCCCGTTTCGCGATCCGCAGCAGTTGGTGCGGATTGTGCAGAAGAATCCGAAAGCTGGCGAATCCAGCAGGACCTATACAGCGGATGCCACGCAGGATTTCCAGCAACAGAACCACTCTTTCCAGTCTGTCAGCGGCTACTTCGCCTTTACTGGACCTGATAATCTCAAACTCGTCGGGACTGGTCAGCCAGTGCCCGTTACGAGCATTCTTGTAGCGGAAGGGTTCTTTCAAACACTCGGCGTAGATCCTTCGCTGGGACGTTCGTTCAGGTCTGAAGAATTCGTAAAGCATTCCCAACCTGTGGCGTTGTTAAGTTATCCGTTTTGGAAACGCCAGTTGGGTGGTGATCGCAGCATCGTCGGAAAGGCAATCAACCTGAGCAACACCTCGGTAATAGTTATAGGGGTGTTGCCGGATACATTCGATTTTGGCTCGGTCTTTTCGCCGGGAGCCAAGGTCGATCTCTTCGCGCCCTACATCATGGATGATTTCCGCGACGACGGAAATGACCTGGCATTGGTTGGCCGCTTGAAACACGGAGTGACTTTGGCGCAAGCACAGAGCGAGGCCGATCAACTTTTTCCGCAACTCTATTTCGAGCACAAGCACCCTGAGTACGGAAAAGGTTACACGGGCCAGGTTACCGGATTGAAAGACTACGTCAGCGGCAAGCTGCGGCGGTCACTGATTGTGCTGTGGTGTGCCGTTGGACTAATTCTGCTGATTGTTTGCGTGAATCTCTCAAACCTGCTGCTCGCTCGGGCAGCGGCGCGCAGCAAAGAATTTGCTATGCGCAGAGCATTGGGAGCAAGACGTTGGCGGCTTGTGCGTCAACTGTTAACGGAGAGCCTGATACTGGCCACCGTGGGAGCGGTGCTGGGGTTGGGCCTGGCTTATGTCATCCTCTCGTATCTAGCACATCAGGGATCGATTGCGCTGCCGTTGCTCACGATGGTGCGCGTGGACGGTACGGTGCTCGAATGGACGCTGTTGATCGCAGTAGGATCAGCAGTTCTTTTCGGGCCAGCACCGGGGCTGCGCATGTCGGGTGGCAATCTGCAAGAGGTACTCAAAGATAGTGGAGCCAGTGCCGGCAGAAAACATAACCGTATGCGCTCGACGCTGGTGATAACGGAAATTGCTCTCGCTTGCGTGCTGCTGGTCGGAGCGGGCTTATTGCTGCGCAGCTTTCTCCGTGTTCTGGACATTGACCTAGGCTTCCAGCCAAGCCGCGCAGCCGCTATCAGCGTTGACTACGACGATGGCGGAAATCCAGCCAAACGCGCTGCGATTTGGCAGGAAATTGTGCGCCAAAGTTCGATGATTCCTGGAGTCGAGGCGGCGGGCATATCCGACAACCTGCCCATGAGCCGGAACCGCAGTTGGGGGATCGCGGCAAAGGGTGAAGAAAAGCGAGACGACCTCGGTTACCTCCCCGTGTTCGTCTACATAGTTTCGCCCGGCTACCTGAAAGCGATGGGAATGCGCCTAATGGAAGGTCGCGATATCAGCTGGGAAGATATGTCCAACAATCGCAGCGTAGTCATCATCAACGAGACGGTCGCGCGGAAACTGTGGCCGGGACAGGATCCCATTGGCCGTACCGCCCTTGCAGGCGGAACAGAGCCCCAAGTGATCGGTGTGATTGCCGATGTCCGTGAAAGCGGTGCAGAAGACAATGCAGGAGCGCAGATGTACCTGCCAGCGACGAAACAGTTTGGGCCGGAAGGCGCGAATCTGGTGGTACGTTCGAAGCTCCCTCCCACTGCCGTGGCAACGAGCGTGATGGGGACGCTACGGCAGATCAATCCCGGACAGCCGGCCACGGAATTCAAGCCAATTCAGGGATTGGTCGACCGCGCGACGTCTCCAAGGCGCTTCTTTGTGCTGCTGGTCGGAACCTTTGCTTGTTTGGGACTCCTTCTGGCCTCGCTGGGAATCTATGGAGTTGTCTCATATTCCGTTACGCGCCAGACGCAGGAGATCGGCATACGCATGGCTCTTGGTGCGACCGAAACGCGCGTGCAACTCGATGTGATCTGGGAGACGCTGCGATTAGCGCTGATCGGCATTGCTCTTGGAATGATGGCTTCGCTTGCGGTCGCGCGCCTCATTGCCTCCCTTCTGTTTCAGACTGCTCCCACGGATCCGTTTACATTTGCTGGGGTGGTGGTTCTACTCGGAACCGTCGCACTGCTGGCTGGATTTCTCCCAGCACGAAGAGCTTCGACGATCGATCCAATGGTCGCGCTGCGTGTAAACTGAAATCAGACCGCGCTCGCTTCTTAGCGACAGTTTACGAATATCGTTTTGCGCTTTCTTTAACCCTGCTCACTTGGCAGCGAATCGGCGAGTGACTCATCGAAGGAGAGATTTGTAACGACAACTGGGATTGTAGAACTTGACTAGCAGGTGGCGATCTCAATTGCCGGATCACGGGCCATCCGGTAGTAATCCAGATGCCTGAGTGGCTGGCCTTGGTTTATTGTAGACTTCCCGCGTGCGTACATTCTCCGCGGTCATAGTCGCACTGTTTCTTTCAGCGCCTAGCTATGCGCAGAAAGCCGTTGTCTTTCCGACTTCGGACGGCGGGGTAGTTTCGGCCGATTCTTACGGAACAGGCGAGCGCGGCGTGGTGTTGGCTCATGGCGGGCGTTTCAATAAAGGGAGCTGGGAGAAGCAGGCGCAAACCCTCGCAGCTGCGGGATTTCGCGTGCTGGCGATCGACTTCCGCGGCTATGGCCAGTCACGAGGGCCAGGCGACTCCGCCCCCATGAGTGCTCCGCTGCACTTGGACGTTTTGGCGGCAGTACGCTACCTGCGTAAGACCGGCGCGAAGACCGTAGCAGTGGTTGGCGCCAGTATGGGCGGCGGCGCAGCGGGGGACGCATCAATCCTTTCGGAGCCCGGCACGATTGGCTTCACTGTTCATTGTGGCTCGCAATGATGCCAACGCGGATGGGCTGCGGCTCCCCGGAATTCGCGCACAGTATGAGAAGGCTCCCCAACCGAAAGAACTGATTATCTTGGATGGCTCCGCGCACGCACAGTTTCTCTTCCAGACAGACCAGGGAGAGAAAGTAATGCGTGAGATTCTTCGATTCCTTTCCGCGAAGTGAAGTATTTCCCCTAACTGGCGACGAGAAGACTCCTGCCCGCACGCCACTCTTCTGAATCTGTTGTAAGCTGTGACGCTTTCGGAGGCGGCACATGTATCCCCTACGCAGACACCTGGTCTGGGCCGTTACGCTGTTCGTCTTCCTGGCTTCTTCCGTCGAGGCGCATGTCACGCGCGTGGAGATTCTTTCGCGCGAGGACGTTCAGGGCGGCCGGGCGTTCGGATTGGCCGGCGTTTACGAGAGGATCATCGGGCGAGTGTACTTCGCGGTCAGTCCGGAAAACGTTCATAACCGGCAGATCGTGGATCTAGACAAGGCTCCGCGCAACGCGAATGGGGAAGTCGAGTTTTCCGCAGACCTCTATCTTTATAAACCGAAGGACATGAACAAGGGAAACAACGCCGTGCTGTTTGAAGTTTCAAACCGCGGGGGAAGGGGAATTCTGCGGCTGGTGGACGGCGGAAATTCTTCGGACCCCAACGGCGAGTTGGGAGACGGACTTTTGTTGCGCGAAGGGTACACGATTGCGTGGCTGGGCTGGCAGTTTGATCTCGCGGAGGAAGGACAAAAATTGCGGCTTTCTGCTCCGGTCGCTCATGATCCGAGAGGCAAGGAAATTCGCGGATTGGTGCGTGCTGATTTTACGCCAGCGCAAAGAGTAGATGACATGCCGCTGGGGCACATCATGCTGGGAGCAAGCGGTGGAAAGAGCTATCCGGCCGACGATCCTGCCAGCACGAAAAACGTTCTGACTGTGCGCGATATGCCCGAGGGGCCGCGGCAATCCATCCCGCGCGGCCAATGGAGCTTTGCCCATTCCGTGGAGGGCCAACTGCTGGCCGATGCTCATTTCATTCATCTGGACGGCGGGTTCTTGCCGGGAAAAATTTATGAGGTTGTTTATGAGGCGAAAGATCCCTCGGTTGTGGGCGTCGGGCTGGCGGCGGTCCGCGATTTTCTTTCCTACCTGAAATATGATCCGCAGGCGACGGCTCCAGTGCGGCGCGTCTATGCAGTGGGTATTTCGCAGAGCGGGCGGTTCCTCCGCCATTTCTTGTATCAGGACTTCAACGCGGACGAGCAGGGCCGGCAAGTGATGGATGGCGTCATTGCCCATGTGGCTGGCGCCGGCCGGGGCAGCTTCAATCATCGCTTCGCGCAGCCTTCGCGCGACGCGCAACCGATGTCCAGCATCTTTTTCCCGACGGATGTGTTTCCCTATACCGACCTCGCGGAAAAGGACCCTGAGACAGGTGAAACGGCCGGGCTTTTGGATGCGGCGAGCAAGTCGCACACGGCGCCGAAGATTTTCTTCACCAATACTTCGTATGAATACTGGGGCCGCACGGCGTCGTTGATTCACACCTCGGCGGACGGCTTGAAAGATGCTGCGCCGGGTGAAAACGCGCGGATTTATTTTCTGGCGGGTTTGCAGCATTTTTCCGCGGCGTTTCCGCCACAAAAGGCCACGGCTGGGGCGCCCGAGTTGACCGCGCAGCAAAGACACAATCCGAATCCCATTCAATGGTTCTGGCGCGCACTGATCACGGACATGGACCAGTGGGTGAAAGATGGAACGGCACCGCCAGCGAGCGTCTATCCGAAGATTGCAGACAGCACGCTGGTTCCGCTGAGTAAATGGACATTCCCGAGAATTCCTGGCGTGAATACACCTCATGAAATGAATTTGGCATACCATCTCGACTTCGGTTCGCAGTGGAGATCGGGAATCGTTTCCAACGAGCCTCCCAAAGTTGGAAAAACATTCTCCGTTTTGGTTCCACAAACGGATGCCGATGGTAACGACTTGGGAGGCGTGCGCTTGCCGGAATTGCAAGTACCTCTCGCTACGTACACCGGCTGGAATCTGCGTGACCCGAGCATCGGCGCTCCCGATCGACGGACTAGTTTTCTCGGTTCGTTTCTCCCGTTTGCTCGTAGCGCGGCGGACCGCGAAAAATCCGGCGACCCGCGGGCTTCGATCGCGGAACGGTACGCTTCTCGCGAACAGTATATGGGCAAGTTTGCCGAGGCTGCTATGAAGTTGATCCAGGACCGTTTTCTGTTGCGGGAAGATTTGCCGGCAGTGCTCGAACGGGGCCGGCGCGAATGGGATGAAATCGCCGGGGAGAAATGAAGCGAAAGGCGGCAGCGCAGAGCTAACCACTATTGCAAAAGCAGGGCGGAAAATGGGAGGATTGCCAATGCTCGGAGGCGCTGGGCAATCTTTTAGGAGAGGACCATGCGTCAACGGCGCGAAACGCTGCGAGCAAGCTGTAACCCCGACTCACGCCCGATGAGAGCATTTCGGCTTCTGGGCCGATTTCAGTTTCTTCATCCACTTCTTTATCCATTGATCTTGACACTGCTCTCGGCGCCGCTAACCACGCCTCTGCGCGCCGACACGATATCCGGTACCGTCAAAGACCCGTCTGGAGCGGTCGTTGCCGGGGCCCGCATCGAGATCAGCGGCAGCGCCTTGGCGGAGCCGTTGGTGCTTACTTCCGACGATACCGGCAAATTTGTCGCCGCCAATTTGAGCGCCGGAAAATATTCCGTGCGCGTTGCCAAAGAGGGGTTTGACGAGCTGCTGACCACGGTCGACCTGCATGGCACGGCTGATCTCCCGCTTAGTCTGACAATCACGCCGCAGCAAACCAGCGTCACCGTGAACGAAAAGAGCTCGGCGTTCGCGAATTCAGACCCCGTTTACCGCCAACTTCGCAACAACGGATTGGGCGACACGTTCCGCTGCGAAAATTTCACATTGCCGATAGACGTGGGGACCTTCGAGTTGAAGTCCGGAACGATTACATTTCTGGCGACGGTCAACAAATCTCAAACCGGCGCTATTTTCGTCGGCCAGGGACACTTCACTCTGAAACCCTATGCCACGGTGGACACAAACGAGATGGTGCGGCGCGCAGGCGGTCCGACGGCCGAGGAAGACTTTACCGAAGCAGTATTTCGTTTCTCTCCCGATCAATTTTCACAATTCGAGTCGACGCTGGGAACCAGAGCGAATACGCCGGCGGAGGCGGCCAGCGCGTTTCAGCATTGGAAAGATAAAGTCCGCCACCGCCACGAGATGCCCGAAGGCATGACCGAGGCGTTCCTGGAAAGCGATACGATCGACAACGTGGACGCCGACGTGCTTGCGGCCATTTACAATTCGAAACATCCTTCATTCTTCAACGCCTATATGCACGGAACACCGCACAAAGACCTGCGCTTCTTCCTGCGCACGCGAGTGGGCGCGATTCCGCAGATGGATTCGCCGGAAGAAGTGGCGCTGGTCAATTGCGACGGCGGGGGAATGAACGACGGCATCTGGTATTCGCAACACCTGAAATCCGAGCTTGTGGCTCATACCGCAAGTTCACAGCAGGACAGGCGGCTGTTCGCCACGCGCTGCTACAACATCGAAACGGTAATCGGGAAGAATAATCACCTGTTCAGCCGGGCGACGATCATGTTTGAGCCGCTCGTCCCCGGCGAGCGCGTGTTGAAATTCGGGCTGCTTCCCACGCTGCGGGTGACGCGCGTAACCGATGAGGGCGGCAAGGACCTGCACTTCATTCAGGAAAGCAGAAAGGAAGACGGCTCTTTCTATGCCGTTCTCGACGAAGCTCCAGCGATGGGGCAAGTCCATTCGATCACCGTGGAATACGGCGGCGACAAAGTGCTGTACGACGCGGGCAGCGGAAGTTACTACATCGGAGCGCGCGAATCGTGGTATCCGAACCTGAACGGTTTCGGTGAGAAGGCGCTGTACGATCTCACGTTCAAGGTTCCGCCGTCGAATGTATTGATCAGCGTCGGCAAGCTTGAGGGACAACACACGGAAGCGGGTTTTGCCGTGACTCATTGGGTGACGCCAGTGCCAGTGGCCGTTGCGGGATTCAACTATGGGAAGTACGTCAAAATGGACTTCCCTGACTCCATCACGCACTACGAGATCGCCGGATATTTTTTGACGGAATTGCCCGACCGCTTGCGACCGTATGAAAACGGCGCGCTGCGGGGAATGTCACCAAGTTCGATGACGAAGTACGCGCTGGATCAGGCACGCGCGCAGATGCAAGTGTGCACAATGTATTTTGGAAAGGCGCCTTACGAGAACATCTACATCACGGAACAGCCGAATTTCAACTTCGGGCAATCGTGGCCGAACCTGGTGTACTTGCCGATTTCGGCGTACATCGACTCGACGCAGCGGTGGATGCTGTTCGGACAAATCAATTCAAGATTCACGGGATTCGTGCAGGAAGTCACACCGCATGAGGTGGCGCATCAGTGGTTTGGCCACGGCGTGGGATGGGCTTCTTATCACGACCAGTGGCTCTCGGAAGGTTTTGCGGAGTTTGCGGCGGGACTGTTTCTGCAGCAAGCCATGGGGCCGAAGTGGCAGAAGGATTACATCGATTTCTGGGAACGCCAGCGCGTGCGCATCCTCGAGAAAAATAATTTCGGCGTTTCACCGAATGACGCCGGCCCGCTATGGCTGGGACTCCGGCTGATTTCTCCGCGGGCCGGGCAGGCGTACCAGGGAGTGACTTATTCCAAGGGCGCTTACGTACTAGCCATGCTGAGGTCACTGATGTACGCAGACATGGGATCTGCAGGCAATCGCGACCAGGCGTTCATCGACATGATGCACGATTTCATGGAACGTCACCGGGATATTCCCGCATCCACGGAGTCCTTCAAGGCGGTCGCCGAAAAGCACATGACCAAGAAGATGGACCTGCAGCAGAATGGGCGACTGGATTGGTTTTTTCGAGAATGGGTATGGGGTACGCAGGTGCCCCGGTACAATTTCAAGTATGACGTGCAGCCGGCGGAAGGCGGCAAATTCAAAGTGCATGCGGAAATCACGCAGAACGAAGTGGACGAAAATTTCGCGATGTTCGTGCCGATTTTCGCCGATTTTGGAGACGGAATGGTGCGGCTGAGCCAAGTGCCCATTGCCGGGAATTCCACGAGGACGATCAACTTCGTATTGGACCGCAAGCCTAAGAAGGTGGCACTCAACGCCTACAAGGAAATTCTGGAGCGTTGAGAGAACGCCGTAGTTCCTTTGTGCAACTAGCTGCAAATCACCCTCAGAGATGCATGCGACAGCTCTTTTGACGCGCATACCCAGAGCCTGCTTCCGGCGTGATTTATTTCTCATGATGTGATGAGATGAAGGCCGCGATCTCTGAGGGGATTCCATTTCTATGACCTGGAAGCGGGTAGCGACGGCCGTCGTGTTGATTCCGTTTGTTGTGGGGATAGTGCTATGGGGATCCACGGCGATTTTGGCGCTAGCTGTTGGATTGGTGACGCTGCTGGCTCTGTTCGAGTATTTTACGCTAGGCGATGCGATCGGGCACCGGGCGTACCGGTTTTGGACGGCGAGTTGTGCGTTGCTACTCATTTATGTGCAATGGCTGGCCACGGTGGTTCGCTCCGGCGCATTTATTGGGATTGGCTCTTCTTCGCGGATGACATGGAACGTGGTTCGTGCGTTTCCGCGAGCGGAAGATGCCGTTTTTCTATTTGTGATTGGCATTGCGGCCATCACGTTATTCACGAGGCGGCCGTTGGTCGAAACGCTTCCGGCGGCGGGCATAAGCTCGAGTGGACTAATTCTGGTGGCATTTCCGTTGTCATACGCGATTCGGCTTCACGGCGCTGGGACGCAGGGGCCGGCGCTGCTGCTGTTTGCAATGGTGATTATTTGGGTGGGGGATACAGCGGCGTATTTTGTGGGCCGATCCATTGGGAAATATAAATTGGCGCCACATTTGAGCCCTAGCAAGACGTGGGAGGGGACGGTGGCGAGTTTTCTTGGATCGCTGGTCGTGGCGCTCGTGTTCGCACGATTTGTGACGGTGCCTCTTCCGCATTTGCTGGGGATGGCGGCGGTGGGGAACGTGGCGGGGCAGGTGGGCGACTTGCTGGAATCAGCTTATAAGCGGAGCGCGGGGATCAAGGATTCGGGGAGTTTATTGCCCGGGCATGGCGGTGTGCTTGACCGAATCGACGCGCTCATCCTGGCGATTCCGGTTGTCTGGTATTATTGGGTATTGATCTACTCTCCCAAGTCGTAGGTCAAAAAGTTTCCATCCGACAAAAAGGAAAACGAACGGCTCCGTGAAACAGCTATCCATTTTGGGCTCGACGGGATCGATTGGGCGGCAGTGCCTTTCGGTGGTCGAGGCTTTGCCGGAGAGGTTTGGTGTTGTCGCGCTGGCGGCTGGGGCGAACCTGGAAGAATTGATTGGGCAGATCGGGCGGCATCGGCCGGAGGTCGTTTCGCTTGGGGATGGCGCGCGAGCTGATGAGTTGGCGCTGCTATTGCGCGAAAAGGGCGTTGCGCCGATACCGGAGATTCACCACGGACGAGAAGGAATGCTGGCGGTGGGGACGCATTCCAAGGCCGATATCGTGGTGTCGGCGACCGTGGGCGTGGTCGGGCTGGAAGCGACGTACGAAGCAGTCAAGCTGGGAAAAACGGTAGCGCTTTCGAACAAAGAGGTTCTGGTTGCGGCAGGCGAGCTGGTGATGGCCGCGGCGAAGAAAGCCGGGCGTGAACTGTTGCCAGTAGATAGCGAACACAACGCCGTGCATCAATGCCTGCGCGGCGGAGCGCACGGAGAAGTGCGGCGGCTGGTGCTGACGGCCTCGGGAGGACCGTTTCGAAAGACGCCGCTGGCAGTGCTAGCGAATGTCACGACCGAGCAAGCGTTGGCGCATCCGAACTGGCGGATGGGAAACCGCATCACCATCGATTCGGCGACGATGATGAACAAAGGCTTCGAGATTATTGAGGCGCGGTGGCTGTTTGGCATGCGGCCGGATCAAATCGACGTGGTGGTCCACCCGCAGTCCACGATTCATTCCATGGTGGAGTTCGTGGATGGTTCTATTTTGGCGCAACTGGGACCAACGGACATGCGCATGCCCATTCAATATGCGTTAACCTATCCAGAGAGGGTGGCATCTAATCAGGTAGCCTTGGACTTGCCAAAGTTGAAGCGCCTGGATTTTGAGAAGGCTTCGACGCGGCGGTTTCCCTGTTTGCGCCTGGCACGAGAAGCGATGAAGAAGGGCGGCGCGCTGCCCTGTGCGCTGAATGCGGCGGATGAGATTGCAGTGGCGGCGTTTTTGGAGCGGCGGCTGCCGTTCCTGGGCATCCCGGAAGTGATTGAACGCGTGCTTGCGCGGACTCCGCGAGTAAAGTTTGAGAAAATGGACGATGTGCTTACGGCCGATGCGGAAGCGCGTCGAATGGCAAGGGAAGAAGTAGAGCGGCTGGCGGTGACGGCCGCGGCGGCGTCAACAGCGTCAACAAGGTAAGGAGAACCGGAGCGTATGAATTTGTTACTGGGCGTCGCCCTGGTACTGGGCCTGATGATCATGATCCACGAGTGGGGCCACTTCATTGTGGCGCGCTTGTTTGGCGTGCGAGTGGATGTCTTCTCGATTGGGTTTGGTCCGCGGCTGTTCGGATGGAAACGCGGCGCGACGGACTATCGTATAAGCGCGCTGCCGTTTGGCGGCTACGTGCGCATGGCGGGGCAGGATTTATCGGAAGTGGATTCGAATGACGTCGCTCCAACCGGCGCACCGGACGAATTGATGAGCAAGCCGCGGTGGCAGCGGGCGCTGATTTCCTTCGCCGGACCGGCAGTCAACCTGATTTTCCCGATTCTTCTACTCACGGGATTGTTCGTCGCAGTAGGACTGCCGTATTCGTCTTTCTACGATTTGCCTGTGCAAGTCGTCGCGTTGCCGACGGGGCAAGCGAGCCCTTTGCAAGTGGGCGACAAACTTCTTTCGATCAATGGCGTTCGGAATCCGACCTGGGAGCAGGCGCAGAAGGCCCTGAAGCAAGCTGCTCCGGGCGACAAACTAAAATTGGAAGTAGAGAACGCGGGACAGACGCGCACTGTGGAAGTCCCTTTGACTGCCAGCACGACGCTGGACCGCATTTTGGGTTATCTACCGCGTCCGCCGATCCTCGATGAAGTGGCGCCCGGAACTCCCGCGGAACGCGCCGGACTGAAAGAGGGCGACGAAATTCTCGCCGTGGATGGGCAAAAAATCGAATACTGGGACCAGTTCAGGGAACATGTCAGCAGTTCGAACGGGAAAGCCATGAAGCTTGACGTGGAGCGCAAGGGCCAATTGACACACGCCGAAGTGACACCGCAGAAGGGCGTCTCGGAATCCGGCGAAACGACGTACCAAGTGGGCGTAGCCGTGCTTGATCCGACATCCTACCGGCGCGTTTCCTTCACGGATGGCGTTCGCGACGCGTTCGTGATGACCGGCGAGCGCACCAAGGAGACCATCGGCGTCGTAGGAATGCTGTTCAGCGGGCGAGTTTCCGTCAGGCAACTGCAAGGCGCAGTAGGTATTTCGCGAGCGGCGGGTGAAGCCGTGCGAAAGGGGCCGCTGGCGGTGATTTCGCTCATGGTTTTGATCAGCGTGAACCTGGGCATTCTGAACCTGCTGCCCATTCCCATCCTGGATGGCGGAAACATTCTTCTGCTCACGTTGGAAGGAATCCGGCGGCGCGATTTCAGTTTGGCGTTCAAAGAGCGCTTTGTGCAGGTTGGCTTCGTCTTTCTCTTGGTCCTCTTCGCGTACGTTATGTACAATGACGTGGTGCGGATGCTTCCGATCCATTCCTGAGTCCCCACGCGCGCACAAGCGGAGAACTGCAAATGGCTGCTTCACCGTCCCACAGGGTTTCCACTGGGGAGCGGCTCAATACCGCCGAAACAACCGGCAAACTCCAGCAATCGGTGGCGAAACGCGGTATCCGCATGACGCGACAGCGTCGCGTGATTCTGCAAGTGATGGATGACGCCGAGCAGCACCTGGACGTGGATCAAATCCTCGAGCGGGCGCAAAAAATCGATTCGGGCGTGCACCTGGTTACCGTCTACCGCACGATTGACCTTCTCAAGAAGCAGGGCTTGATCGACGAGCTGGATTTGCTGCACCTGCGCGGGGACCGGCACTACTACGAAACACACGGGCCGCGGGACCACATTCACGTGGCGTGCCTGCGCTGCGGAAAAGTGCGCGAATTCGAAAGCCGGCTCTACGAACAACTGAAAGAACAAATTGCGCGGGACTTCCACATGAAAGTTACGGTTTCCCGCACCGAAGTCGGGGGCTATTGCGAAGAGTGCCTGCGAAAAACAAAAGAATAGCCGA
>Ga0209268_1001081_pt1 | contig 13555 bp, 9 predicted proteins | sample GraSoiAngelo_143_FD_185900 | JGI IMG/M metagenome (GOLD analysis project Ga0209268, IMG submission 185900) | Grasslands soil microbial communities from the Angelo Coastal Reserve, California, USA - 14_1009_02_30cm (SPAdes) (version 2) | ecosystem: Environmental > Terrestrial > Soil > Grasslands ... | reverse complement strand
GATGTTGGCGCCGGGCGCGAGCCCCAGCCCACCGACCAGTCCCGCCGCTTCGTCGGACAAGATGTCACCGAACAAGTTGGTCGTCACGATGACATCGAACTGCTCCGGCTTGATCACGAGCTGCATTGCGGTGTTGTCCACGATTTTGTCGTCACAGGCGATCACGCCCGCGTACCCCTCGGCGACCCGCTTGGCCACGTCGAGAAACAAACCGGACGTCGCTTTCAGAATGTTGGCCTTGTGAACGATCGTCACCTTTTTCCGGCCGTGCAGCTTGGCGTACTCGAACGCGTATTTTGCGATGCGCTCGCTCCCTTCGCGCGTGACGATCGACATCGCCTGCGCCATGGCCCGCCGGTCGCCACCGACCTTGAAGGTATGATCGAGCCCGACGTACAAGCCTTCGGTGTTCTCCCGAACGATGACGAGATCGACGTGGTCGTAGCGACCGCCCGGTACGATCGTCTTGGTCGGCCGCACGTTGGCGTACAGATCGAATTCCTGACGCATCGCGACATTGACCGACCGGTAGCCGCCGCCCACCGGGGTCGTGAGCGGGCCCTTGAGACAGAGATGCGTGCGGCGAATCGAGTCGAGGGTCGCGTTGGGCAACGGCGTGCCGGCTTTCTCGACGGCCGCCATGCCACCGTATTCTTCGTCCCAGTCGAACGTGACGCCGAGCGCGTCGAGCACTTGCAGTGTCGCCGCGGTGATCTCGGGGCCGATGCCGTCACCGTGGATCAGCGTGGCTTCCCGGACCGTCACGGCAGGCCCGGCGTGAGGCTCTTTACCGCGCGCGTCAGCGCCGTCCAGGCATCCGCGCCTTCACCGCGCGCGATGGTGCGCCACCCGATCCTGCCGATGCGCGAGTCGATCATGACGACGGAGAGCTCCGCTGTCGCGCCGGTGGATCCAGCAGTTGGATGCCGGAAAACGAGACCGGCGGGGACGAGGACATACCGACCGCCGACCAATCCCATAAGCGTGCGCAGTTGATAGCGCAGCGGATCCGGGACCTCGACAACGTTTGACGCGCGCAAGAACGGCGTCCCCATTTGGTCGGGATCGGCTGCGATGCCGGGAGCGCGCCGCGCGGTGTGACGCAGCTCCGGCGGTCCTACCCAGGTGACCTCGGGAGCGCGGGCGGTGAGCAGCATGACGATGATGCTGTCGCACCTATCCAGGGTCGTGCGCCGGTCGGCGATCAACGCGTCCCAGTGCAGCGTGTCTTCCGCGGCGACGAGGGCGAGCGGCGTCACCGCGACGCGCTGCCCGGCGAGCCCGGCGGTGGGCAGAGGAGCGGTCGGGGCGGGCGTCGGTTCCTTCGTGGATTTCTTGCCGCCACAACCGATGGCGGCCAGTACGCCCACGCACCACGCCATGTCCTTTAGGGCACCACGCACCAAGTACTTGGTTTTTAATGGGTTAGTCACGGCCCGAATCTAAGCGAGGGTAAGGCCACCGTCCACTATGATCACCTGTCCGGTGATGTGCCGCGCCGCTTCGCTGCACAAGAAGAGAATCACGCGCGAGACATCTTCCGGCTCGGCCACGCGGCCGAGCACCGATTCGTGCTCGGCGCGCTCGAGCACTTCGCGCGGCAGCTGCGTGAGGAGCTCCGTTTTCACGAATCCTGGCGCGACGGCGTTCACGTTGATCCCCGCGGAGCCGAGATCCACGGCGGCAGCTTTCGTGAGTCCGATGAGCGCCGCCTTGCTGGCCGCGTAATTGGCGATGCCGAACCCCGGGCGGAACGCCTGATGGCTCGCGACGTTCACGATTTTGCCGAAGCGCTGCGCGCGCATGTGCGGCGCGACGGCGTGAATGCAGTTGAACGCGCCGCCCACGTTCGTGTCCATGACTTCTGACCACGCTTCCGGTGTCAGGCGCCAGAGCGCGCCGTCGTGGGTGACCCCGGCGTTGTTCACGAGGTAGTGAATGCCCCCGAGCTTGTTGCGCACCTCGGTCACGAAGTGCTCGACCAAGTCCATCTCGCGCACATCGCACAGCGCCGAATAGCAGGGGACGCCGCACGCCTTGATCGCCGTCTCGGTGAGCAACGCTTGCGGGCCGACTTCGCGGCCCGGCAGCTCGACGTAGTTGAACGCGACGCCGCAGCCGCCCTGGGCGAACTCGAGCGCAACCGCGCGACCGAGCCCCGTCGCGCCGCCGGTGACGATGACGACGCGACCCCGCAGAGCTTCAGGGTGGCGCTGGGGTTGGGGTCGCTCCTGTACCGCAGAGGCGGGGGCCGCGCGCCCCCCTCCGCTCGACGACCAGGGATAGGGACTCGAGGGGCTCAAGGGGTTCGAACCTATGTTCGAACTTGAACATCGGCAAGCGCCATCGCAACTTACGCCGCGTGCGACCGCTCGCGATTGTTGGCTGGGCGCTGGTCTCGCTGCTCGGTGCCACCGCATTCGGCGTCCTGGCACTGGCTCGGGGGGAAACGATCAGCGCCGCCTGGCTCCTGACCGCGGCCGTCTGCACCTACGTCGTCGCCTACCGCTTCTACTCAAAATTCCTCGCCACCAAAGTCTTTGGGCTCGATCCGCGCCGGGCCACACCCGCCGAGCGATTCAATAACGGTCACGATTTCGTCCCGACGAATCGGTGGGTGCTGTTCGGCCACCACTTCGCGGCGATAGCGGGCGCCGGACCACTGGTCGGACCGGTGCTCGCGGCGCAGTTCGGCTTCCTGCCCGGGACGCTCTGGCTCGTCATCGGCGTAGTGCTGGGCGGCGCGGTCCAGGACTTCACGATCCTGTTCTCCTCGCTGCGACGGGATGGCAAGTCGCTTGGCCAAATGGCCAAGGAGGAAGTCAGTAAAGTCACCGGCGTGACAGCGATGATCGCAGTCCTCGCGATCATGATCATCTTGCTCGCCGTCCTCGCGCTGATCGTCGTCAATGCGCTGCGCGCATCACCGTGGGGCCTGTTCACGATCGCCTGCACGATTCCGATCGCGCTGCTCATGGGGTGGTGGATGAAGCGGTGGCGCCCGGGAAAGGTGGGCGAAGCATCGATCATCGGCGCGCTGTTGTTGTTGCTGGCGCTGGTCGGCGGCGGGAGCGTCGCGAGCCACCCCGGTCTGGCCGCGGCGTTCACGCAAAGCGGGACCTCGATCACCGGCATGATGATCGCGTACGGCTTCATCGCGTCGGTCCTGCCCGTCTGGATGCTGCTCTGCCCGCGCGACTATCTCTCGACGTTCCTGAAGATCACGACGGTTCTGGTACTGGGCGTGGCGATTCTGATCATCCTGCCGCCGCTTCGCATGCCGGCGCTGACGCCCTTCGCCACGGCGGGGGAAGGCCCGGTGTTCGCCGGCAAGCTGTTCCCGTTTGCGTTCATCACGATCGCGTGTGGCGCCATCTCGGGCTTTCACTCGCTCGTCGCGTCGGGCACGACGCCGAAGATGATCACGCGCGAGACCGACGCGCGCATGATCGGGTACGGCGGCATGATCATGGAGTCGTTCGTCGGCATCATGGCGATGATCGCCGCCTGCACGCTCGACCCCGGCGTCTATTTCGCGATGAACACGACGCCGATCGCACTGGCCGGTGCATCGGATGTGTTGAACCAGGCGGGCTTTGTCGTCACACCGGAGTACATGCAGGCGCTGGCGGCGCAAATGGGCGAACAGACGCTCATCGCGCGCACCGGCGGCGCGCCCTCACTCGCCGTCGGCATCGCCCACATCTTCTCGGGGCTAACGTCCGCCCTGGGCGGGAAGACGCTGTCTGCGCTCTGGTATCACTTCGCGATCATGTTCGAGGCGTTGTTCATTCTTACCACCATCGACACCGGCACGCGGGTCGGGCGCTTCATGCTGCAGGAGATCGTCGGTCACGTGTGGCCCAAGTTCGGCGAAACGTCGTGGCTGCCGAGCGTCGTGATCGCCAGCGGTTTGGTGTGCGCGGGATGGGGCTTTTTCCTCTATCAAGGCGTCGTGGACCCGCTCGGCGGGATCAATTCGCTCTGGCCGCTGTTCGGGATCTCGAACCAGCTGCTCGCGGCCGTGGCGCTCTGCGTGGCGACGACGATCCTCATCAAGATGGGCCGCCAGCGCTACGCCTGGGTGACGCTCGGTCCCCTCGCCTGGCTGATCACGGTGACGATGACGGCGGGCTATCAGAAGGTCTTTTCTACTGATCCAAAGCTCGGCTTCCTGGCGCACGCGGCGTCGCTCGCGCAATCAGCGGATCCCAATGCGGCGCGGATGATCTTCAACGATCGTCTCGATGCCGCGATCGCGCTGTTCTTCGTGGCCGTCGTGGCGATGCTGGTGTTTACCTCCGCGCGGGAGTGGTGGCTGGTGCTGTCGCGACGCAAGCCGGCCGTCGTGCACGAGGCTCCGTTCGTGCCCACAGCGCTAGTCTCGGGGGATTAGCCTCCGGCGTTTCGTCACGGTTGCACCCCAGCGCCGCACGACGTCCCGCCGTACCCGGCGTTTTGGCACAGCGCCGGGTTGGAGCTGATCTGGCCCTGCGGGATCGGGAAACGCTTCTTGTAAGTCGCGAGCGGGCCCTGGTTGGTCGCATTGGGATCGTGCGACTGGAGGCTCGTGGACCAGTAGCCGGGCTCTCGCGTGTCGCGGCGCACCAAGTCGAACCAGCGCTTCGCCTCGAACGCGAATTCCCAGGCACGCTCCATATAGATGGCGTTGCGCACCGACAGTTGATCCGTCGGACCGGCGTAGTCGGCCGGCTCGGGCCGGTTCTCGGTGCCGGTCCCGTTGCGCGCGCGCGCGCGAATCATGTTCAGGTAGGTTACCGCCGTGCCGGTGTTGCCGAGCTCGTTCTGTGCTTCAGCGTAGAACAGCACCGCCTCGGCGTAGCGGTACAACGGCGTGTCTACGTCACTGATGTCCCAGTTCGCTCCGTTGTCGCTCTTCTTGTACTTGTACGGCATCGGTCCGTCGGCGAGCGGTGTGGCGCACAAGTTGCTCAGGCCGCAGCCTCCCGTGACATAAGCCGCGCTGGTCGTGTAGTCCGCGCCCCCGTCGCGCCGGTAGTCACCCGGCGCATAGCTGTTCCAAAACCACGCCGTCGGGTGGATGAGTCCCCACCCGCCGCCCTGACCGCGGTCGAGTCCCCAATCGCGCGGGTAGTAGAACAGCTGAAAAATTGTCCCGGTGCGGGAGTTCATGCCGGAATTCGCGATGACGAAGATCATCTCCCGATTGCCCTTGTTGCTGGGGCGGAACGTCCGCAGGTAGTCGGCGTTGAGCGACCAAAGCCCGGAGTCGATCACCCGCTTGGCCGCATCGGACGCTTGCTGCCACTCGTCCTTTTGCATGTAGGTCGACCGCCAGAGGTAGAGGTCCGCCAGCGCCATCTGCGCGGCCGCCTTCGTCACGCGCCCCTGGGTGGGATCGCCGTAGCCGTCCGTCGCCGGCCACGTCGCCGGCAAATCTGCCTCGGCTTCCGTCAAGCCTTGAATGATCGCCTGATGGACCTGCTCAACCGGCGTGCGCTCCGGTCTAGGGTTGGCTTGCTCCTCCGGCGACAAGAGCAGCGGCACGCCATCGTACACTTTAGTCAGCCACAAATACGCGTACGCCCGCAGGAACTTGGCCTCGGCGAGATTGTACGCCTTCGTCTGCGCGTTCGGTGTCGCGATGTCGGGCCCCTTGGAGAGCACGAGATTGGCGCGCGTGATCATCGAGTACGCGGTGTTCCAATAGCCTCCCGTGAGGCCCGTGCTCGCGTCCCAGGCGATGAAGTCCGGGCTCTTGGTATTGAAGTTGGGCTCGCGATTGTCGGCGCGGGCCATGTCGGAGGCGAGCTCCGGCGCGGTCCAATTCGCCTGGCCCTGCAGCCCGCGCAGCGCGTTATAGATGGCGATTGTGGCGCTGTTCAGATCGGCACCCGTCTTGTAGAAGGTGTCCGTCGTCGTGAATCCCTCGGGATCCTCGACCAGGAGATCGGTGCACGCCCCCGTCAGCCCGACGGAGAACGCCACCAACGCGACCCAGGCTTTCCGTGTCATGGCAGTTCGCTCCTTATCGTGGCTCAGAAGGTGATGCTCAGGCCGAGGTTCCACGTCCGCGTGCGCGGATACGCGCCGATGTCGATCCCGCCGAAACGCGCGTCGCCGCCCATGCTGTTCACATCCGGATCGAATCCCGAATAGCCCGTCAGCGTCCACAGGTTCTGAGCCGTGAGGTATAGCTGGGCTGCCTCCACACCCCGTAGCCAGCGCGCGGGGAGCCGGTACCCCAGCGTGAGCGTCTGGAGCCGTAGGTACGACCCGTCCTCCACGAACGTGCTGTAGAGCCGGCGGGGTCGCGAGCGGTTGGCGCGCGGGATGTCTGTGTCGGTGTGGGTCGGGGTCCAGCGGTCGCGCACGCAGGTCCGCTCGTTCGCCTGACCGATCGCGGCGCAGCCGTATGCCTCCCCCGCGTTCACGACCTTGTTGCCGGACACAAAGCTCAGGAGTGCGTCGAGCGAGAACGGCCCGTAGGTCAGCGTGTTGCTCAGGCCACCGTAGAACTTGGGATCGCCGTAGCCGAGGATGACCCGGTCCGCCGCCGTGATCACGCTGTCGCCGTCCGTGTCGGCGATCTTGTACTCACCCGGCACACAGTTCGAGGTGGCATTCTTCAAGTAGCACTGGTCGCCCGACTGCCACAGGCCAGTGACGGCATAGCCGTAGATCGCGCCGAGCGGCTGGCCCACTTTCACGAGGTAGATGTCGTTCGGGGCGAAGAAATTGCCGGTCCGGGGCGCGAGGAATAACGCGGTGTCGACCCCAAGGTTGATCACCTTGTTGCGGTTCGCCGCGACGTTGAACGCGCTCCGCCAACTCAGGCGGTCACGCTGCAGGTTGATCGAGCCGACCGACAGCTCGATTCCCCGGTTGCGTATAGCGCCGATGTTGCGCAGCTGACTGGTGTAGCCGGTGGTAGAGGGCAGCGGGACGACCAGCAACAGGTCCTTGGTCGTGGACCGATAGTGATCGAGCGTGACCGTGACGCGGTGATCGAGGAAATCGGCATCGAAGCCGACATTGAACTGGGTCTGCTGCTCCCAGCGGAGGTCCGGGTTCGACTTGCGAGCCGCCGGGGCGAGCGCGGGGATCTCAATGCCCGCGGCGGTATACCATTGCGTGCTCAGCTGTGTCAGCGACTGGTATGACTCCACCGCCTGGTTCCCGACCTGGCCGTAGCTGAGGCGCAGCTTGAGGTCGCTGAACAGGGACTGGCCCTGCATGAAGGGCTCGTCTGTGATCCGCCAGGCGACCGCGCCCGACGGGAAGAACGCCCACTTGTTGTTCGCGCCGAAGCGGCTGGAGCCGTCGTAGCGACCCGTCAGCGTGAAAAGGTACTTGCCGCCGATGTTGTAGTTGGCACGTGCGAGGTAGGAGACGATGGCCGACTTGCCAACCCCGCTGCTGGCCGGCAGCAGTTGCGAGCCGGAGCCGAGATTGTAGACGGTAGTCTCGTCGGTCGGGAACGTCGCGCCATCGCCGCGAATGTTCTCCCCATAGAAGGTTTGCACCGAGAACCCGCCCAGCACGTCGACATTGCCGGGCCCGACGGCGCGACGGTAGGTGATGGTATTCTCGTTGGTGAGGTTCCGGATCTCCTCCGAGAAGATCCAGCCGGCGCCACCGACGCCGCCGTCGAGCACGGTGCGCGGGGCGAAGAAATGAATCTTGTTGAACTGGAAGTTTCCGCCCAGGGTGCTCCTCAGGTGCAGGTCCGGTGTGACGTCGAATTCACCGGAGACGCTCCCCAGCACCCGCGCCGTGGTGTTCAGGTCCGTCTCCTCGAGCGCGTTAGCGATGGGATTCGGGACCGGCTCGGTCGTGGGCGAGGTCTTGATCCAGTTGCCGGCGGCGTCCTTGGGCGCCACGAACGGCGCGAACTGCATGGCCGCCTGGATACCGTTGGCGCTGTTGCCCAGAGACCCGTTCTCCACCCTCGGCGCATTGCGCGTGACCTCGGTAAAGCTCAGGCTGCTGCCCAGCCGGAATCGCGGGCTCACGGTACCGTCGAGATTGACCCGGACACCGTAGCGCCGGAAGTCCGAGCCGAGCTCGATACCGTCCTGGGCGGCGTAGTTGCCGCTGATCAGGTATCGCAGGCCCTGGTTTCCGCCCGAGAATGAGAGGGCGCTGCTCGCCTGCGGTGCGGCGGCGCAATATTCCCAGGTGTCGCAGGTGCGTAGCATCATCGACGGGTAGTTGTAGGTTGGGGCGGAGGCGATTTGGGCAGCGGTGTACGGCTGCGTGAGCCCCGCGTTGGCCGCCGCCTCGTCCGCGAACTGCATGTACTCCGGTCCGGTGAGCACCGGAATTGTCTTGGCCAGGCGCTGAAACCCGTAGCTCGTTTCGACGGTCACCCGACTGCGGTCCACCTGCCCGCGTCTGGTGGTGATCAGCACGACACCGTTGGCACCTCGCGCCCCGTAGATCGCCGTCGCAGAGGCGTCTTTGAGCACGTCGATCGACTCGATGCCGTCGACATCAATGGACATCAGCGGGTTGGCCTTTGGATCCGACGACGAGGTCCCCTGTTCCGCGGGAATGCCGTCGATCACGTACAACGGCTCGCTGTTCGCGCTGATCGAGCCGGTCCCGCGGACGCGGACGCGCAGACCCGCGCCCGGCATCCCTGAATTCGAGGTCACCTGCACGCCCGCCGCCTTGGCTTGGAGGCCCGTGGTCAGAGTGACGATGGGCGCCGCCCCGGCCTTGAACTCGTTCGCCGAGAGCGACGACACCGCCCCCGTCAGATCGTGCTTCTCGACGGTGGCGTACCCGATGGCCACAACGGGGTTGAGCTCGATCGCGCTCTGCTGCAGCGCGATATCCACCACGGCCTGCTGGCCGTCTTGCACCGTGACGCTGGCCTCCGCGGGGACATACCCGACCAGTCGGGCTCGAACGCGGTAGGTGGCCGGTGGGACGTCAGCGATCGTGTACTGGCCGTCCGCCCGGGTCTCGACACTGAACCGCGTGCCGACGAGCGCTACGCGGGCGTTCAGGAGGGGCGTGTTCGTGGCCGCGTCGCGGACCGTCCCGACGATCGAGCCGGTTTGGCGCCTCGCTCGCCCGTCCGGTGCGTCCGAGACGAGAAGAATCTGGCCGGTTCCGTCTACCGTCGGCATGGCACCGGTGCCCTGAAGCAGCCGGTCGAGCGCGACCCGAACGGGGACCGCGTCCAGCCGCACCGAAACCGACCGCTCCAGCGGGACGACCCGACGCGAGTACGCGATCCGCACGCCGGCACGCCGGGCGACTTCGTCGAGCGCGTTCTTCAACGACACGCGCTCGAGCGCGATGGTTACGGTGTCGTCGAGTGGCGGGCGTACCTCCACTTGCCACGCGGCGGCGCGGGCGGCCGTCGGCGTGCCCACTGCGACCAGTATGCCGGTAACCGTGATCAGGAACCGCATAGCCAGTTTCCTCCGTCTAGTGTCGCGGATGAACCGGGACGAAGCGCACCAGTCGTCCGGTCCGCGTGGCGCGGACGTTGAGAACCTGTGCCAAAGCTTTCACGGCCTCGTCGGCCGACTTGCTCATCAAGGAGATGGTGACTCGCTCGTTGGCCAATGCTGCGTCGGTCTCGATCTCGAGGTCGTACCAGCGTTCGAGTTGCGCGATGACACGGGCGAGCGGGGCATCGTCAAACAGCAGCGCGCCACGGGTCCAAGCGAGATAGTTGGCCAGCGACACATCGTGCATGACCGTGGTGCCGCCGCCCGAGTCGAGGACGGCACGTTCGCGGCGCTGCAGCGTCACGAGGGCGGGCTCGGCGCCCTTCAAGCCGCGAAGCGCCACGCTGCCCTCCGCGACCACCACTTCAAGGGAGGCTTCCTCCCGGTATGCGCGGACGGCGAACTCGGTGCCGAGGTCCTGCGTCGAACCATGCTCCGTGCGCACGATGAAGGGCCGTTTCGCGTCATACGCCACCACGAAGTACGCCTCACCCTCGAGATCCAACGTCCGCGTGCGGCCGCCGTAATCGCGGGGGACGCGCACGCGGGTGTCGACCCCGAGCAGCACTCGGGAGCCGTCAGGCAACGTCAATGAGGACAACTGGCCGCGGGCCGTGGCGTACGCGCGCGGCGCACCGGCGCGGGGGAAAAACCAGAGCAGGGAGCCGGCAACGAGGACCGCGATTGCCGCCGCAGCGGCCGGCGTGGCCCACGATGCCGTCCACCACCGGCCGCTGGGTGCCACGAGCTCCAAAGAGAGCCTGGTACGCTCGAGACGCCTGAGCGATTCCGGGATGCCCCAAGCTCGCGTGGTGTCGCCCGTGAGTCGCCACACCGCCCGCAACTCGTCCCATAGCTCGCCGCGCTTAGGATCGACGGCGATCCAGGCTTGGATTGCGGCGGCTTCCTCGGGCGAGCAGTCGCCTTCGATCAGGCGGAGCAGGTCGGCTTGTTCGAACATGGGGCTCTCAATCCTGAGAACCCCTTGGGAGGCCTAAAGTATGAAGAGGTAGGGCGCCAGTTTTTCCTTGAGCAGTACCGTCGCGCGCCACATCTGAGATTTGACGGTTCCTAGCGATACGTCGACGCGCGCGGCGATCTCGTGGTAGCTGAGGTGCTGGTGGCGGCGCAGGACAAAGACCTCACGACACCGAGCTGGCAGCTCCGCGATCGCCCGCCGCACGGCATCGGCAAGCTCGCGTCGCAAATAGAGATCCTCGGGGCTCGATGCGGTTGGCGGCTCTGCTCGCGCTGCGCGCTCGATCCAGGCGGTCGCCACGCGGCGGTGCCGCAGATACTTCAAGGCGTGGTTCTTGGCCGCTACATACAGGTACGCCCGCGTCAGCTCCATCCCCCCGCGCCGGGCGCGCGAGTCCCACAGGCGTAGGAAGAGATCGTGCACGACGAAACGGAGGACGTACTCGCACAGTTCGACGTAATGCGTCTGGAACGCCGACTCCCAGGTGTGCTGCGTGGGATCGGCGACGGAGGGGGCCGCCGATCTGGACTGCGCGTTCGGGAATGCGTATCGCGACGGCTCCGACATGGGCGCGTTGTCGTGGACGTACTTCAGCTATCAGGCCTGGCCTGGGAGTATACCCCCTACCCCGCCACACGATCGGGGGATGAGCGATCGAATGATGTACAGTGCGGTCGATTGATTCTTGGAAGCGCCGAGCGTACGCTTACCATGTCGCCGGACCCTTCCCGAGCTCGCCATGCCGGTGACAGCGAAGCTATCCCGAAAGTTCTACGAGAAGTTTGGGGATGATCTGACGAACGAGCTCGTGGAGTGGTTCAACCAGGTGGACGCGACGTATCGGTCCGAGCTGCGTGAGACGAATGACCTCAACTGGGCGCGGTTTGAGTCGAGGTTGGCCCAGGCCGTTGCTGAAGTACGAGCCGACCTTGCGCGCCTCGAGACCAAGGTAATCCGCTGGATGTTCCTCTTTTGGGTCGGGACTCTCGGCACTCTCGTCGCGCTGCTAAAGCTTTAGCCGGACCCCTGAAAACCGTGTGCTACAGCTCCACGTATGCCCCCACCTCAAACACTTGATTTGGCGGAATCTTGAAGAAAGCTGTAGCCCTGAGCGCGTTGCGCGACATAAACCCAAACAGCCGCTCCCGCCACATCGCCATGCCTGGCCGATCCGACGCAATCAACGTTTCGCGCCCTAGAAAGAACGTCGTCCCCTCGAGCGGGATGTCGAGATGGCTCTGCTTGCACGCCGCCAGCACCTCACCGATGTCGGGATCCTGCATGAATCCATAGCGTGCAGTGACGCTGTGAAAGCCCTTTCCGCTCCGTTTGACGATGACCCGTTGATCGTTCCCCACATGCGGCACGTCTTCGGTGGTGATCGTGAGGAACACGATCTTCTCGTGCAGCACCTTGTTGTGCGTGAGGTTGAGCACCAGGGCCGGCGGGGTCCCGTCGGCACTCCCGTACATGAAGACCGCGGTTCCGGGGACGCGCACCGGCGGCTCGGCGGCGAGATCGGCCAGCAACAGTTTGAGCGGAACGGTCTTCTCCATCATCCGCTTGGACAGAATCTCGCGGCCGCGCTTCCAGGTGCTCATCGCGAAGTACAGCACGATCGCAATGGCCAGCGGTACCCATCCGCCGTGCCAGATCTTGAGCGCGTTGGCCACAAGGAACGTCAGATCGACGACGAGGAACAAGCCGGAGACGCTGGCCGCCTTGAGAAGGCTCCATCCCCACACCTCGCGGCTCATCACGTAGAACATCACGGTCGTCAGCGCCATCAGCGTGGACAGCGCCACACCGTACGCTCCCGCCAAGTTGCTCGACGACTGGAAGCCGAAGACGAGCGCAATCGTCAAAACCATCAGCATCCAGTTGATATTGGGCACATAGATCTGCCCAATCTCCCGTGAGCTGGTATGCTCGATCTCCATGCGGGGGATGTACCCGAGCTGCACGGCCTGGCGCGTGAGTGAGAATGCTCCCGAAATCACGGCCTGGGAGGCGATGACCGCCGCCGCCGTCGCCAGAGGGATCAGGAAAAGCAGCGCCTTGGCGGGTGCCAGGAAGTAGAAGGGATTGGGAGCGGTCTCCGGATGCGTCAGCAGCAAGGCGCCCTGCCCGAAATAGTTGAGCAACAGCGCAGGCAACGGAACCGTAAACCAGGCGAGTTGAATCGCCGAATGGCCGAAATGCCCTAGGTCGGCGTACAGCGCCTCGCCGCCGGTGACCGCCAGGAAGACGGCGCCAAGCACCAGCAATCCCCGTCCCGGATCCTCGGCAAAAAACCGGATCGCATGCGTCGGCAGTACCGCGCCGACGATGCCGGGATAACGCAGGATCCCATTGAGTCCCAGAACGGCGATCGTCAGAAACCAGACCAGCATCACGGGGCCGAAGACCGCCCCTACGCCCGCCGTCCCGCGCTTTTGAAAGAGAAACAGCCCCACGAGAATCACGAGCGACGTCAGCAGGATCACCCAGTGCTGCAAGGTCGGCGCGGCAATCTCAAGACCCTCGACCGCCGATAACACCGAAACTGCGGGAGTGAGCGCGCCGTCGGCATACAGCAGCGCCGCTCCGAAGATGCCGAGCACGATCATGAGCCGGCGAGGCGGGAGGCCCCGCATCAATCGGCTGCCGTTCACGAGCGCCATGAGCGCGAGCACGCCACCTTCGCCCTTGTTGTCGGCGCGGATGATCACCACGTGATACTTCACCGTGACGATCAGAATCAGCGACCAGACGATGAGCGATAGCACGCCCATCACGCTGCTTGCGGTCAATGGAATGGCATGCGGCCCGTGAAAGGCCTCGCGCAACGCGTACAGCGGGCTGGTCCCGATGTCGCCGTACACCACCCCGAGCGCCAGCAGCGCGAGACGGGCGAGATAGCGTCCCCTGGGGCGGGTGTGCGCGCTGGTCATGTGGGGGTTTTCAGGTGCTGCAGGGGCGCTCATTCCGGGGGAACCCTACGCAAGCCGCTCCAGAAAGGCCAGAGGATCACCAAACCAGAAGCGCCAACTGCACTTACGAGAAATGCCGTCGCGCCGCTCCCGCGCTGGAAGATGACGCCCAGCGCGACTCCGCCCACCAGCGCCGCCACCCCCGTCAGCGC
>Ga0209268_1001077_pt1 | contig 13596 bp, 17 predicted proteins | sample GraSoiAngelo_143_FD_185900 | JGI IMG/M metagenome (GOLD analysis project Ga0209268, IMG submission 185900) | Grasslands soil microbial communities from the Angelo Coastal Reserve, California, USA - 14_1009_02_30cm (SPAdes) (version 2) | ecosystem: Environmental > Terrestrial > Soil > Grasslands ... | reverse complement strand
GATCTCTTCGTAGTTGATCCCTTCGAGCAGCTGGCGGGTGAGCCGGACGCCCGCGGCCTCGCATCGCTTGCCGAGCTGGTCTAGGAAGCTGTCGGCGATGAGCTGCAGCCCTTTTTCGATCAGCTTGTCGTGGATCTTGCGCTGCTTCTTGATCTCGTCGGGCGTCTGGAACCGGGCGGGGAGGCCGGTCTCGAGCTGGCGGAAGCGGACGTCGTGGAGGCGGGCGGCGTAGACGTGGTTACCGGTGATGCGGCCGTCGGACTTGCGGCACAGTTCGATGGACCGCTCGACGGCCCAGTCCGAATGCGTGGAGTTATCGACCGGGACGAAGATCTCGCGATACACCGACACCTCCCCCTTGAGAGCGGGGCGAGTATGTGAGCGACTAGACAGGCTGTCAAGTAAGCGAGGGGACCAGTTGCCTGCCCTCTGAGTCCCAAACGGTTATGGCATCGACCGGGCAGGCGTCGCACGCGCGCAGCAATCGCTCGCGCTCCACGGCCTCGGGCGCGACGAACACCGCTACGGTCTCGTCGTCCAGTTTGAAACCTTCGGGCGCTTCCTTCACGCAGTCCCCGAACCCGACGCACTGGTCGCGGTCGATCACGATACGCAGCCCGTGCACCGCTCGCTCGCTGAGATTCACATCCCCTCGAGGCCGAGCTCGGTCCGCGCCGTGTCCATGACGGCCGGCGTGATCTCGCCGATGCCTCGCTCCCTGGCGTAGTCGAGGTAAATCCTCTTGACCATCCCGCGCACGAAGTTGGGGACCCTGGCCAGGCGCTCCAGCGCTTCCGTGGACCAGATGGTACCGGTCCCCGCTCCCCGCTCCCCTTCGTCTTGGAACGCATCCGGTTTTCCGGTGGCAACCATGCCGCGCACCAGTTCCATGGGCTGCGGCGGCAGCGTGGTGCCCCCGATCTTCACGCCCAGGGACGCGACCAGCTGGGTCTCCATGGGGTTCGTGAGCAGCGCCACCACCCGGCCGCACGTCGGGCATCGGAACGCCGCTGCGAGCGTGCCGTCCCCGGGGAGCTGGCGCTCCTCGAACTGCATCTGCCGGTCGCACTCGACGCACAGGAATTTCACACGCGCCCCCACGAGTCCCAGGCTGAAGCCTGGGCCCGGCGGTACGCTGCCCTCAAGGGCAGTGCGGCACCGGGCACACGCTTCAGCGTGTGAACCATCACGCTGTCCCCCCCACCTTCCGTGCCAGCCCATCCCAGGCCTCGGACGTCGGATGCCAGGGGATGCGGGCGAGTACGGGAACCGCGAACTCGGCGGCGAGCTCGTCCGCGGCATTCCCCACGAACGGGCCGCCGACCATGTTCTCGACCACGCCGAGCAGCGTGGCCTTCCGCTCGACCGCGGCGTGAAGCGCCCGGCGCACCGCGTCGCGCGATTCAGGGGTAGGTATGGTCACGGCGAGCACGGCGGGTGGCGCGGTGAGGAGCTCGGTGAGCTCCTGGAAGCGCTGCACGCCGGGCGGCAGATCGATGAGCAGCTGGTCGAGAGCGCCCCAGACCACGTCCGCCAGGAACTCGCGCAGCGCCGCCGCCTCGAGCGTCTCCCGCCATACGTGCCCCTCGGTCTCCGGCCCGCGGAAGGCGAGCGGTCGCCCGTCCTCGAGCAGCAGCGCCATCGAGAAGCACCGCACGCCTTCCGCACTCACGGCCGGCTCGATCCCGTCGTCATGCAACGTGCAACGTGCAACGGGGAGGCGGAGCAGCTGGGGAGCGGTGGGCCCGTTGAAATCCGCATCGAGGACTCCGATGGCCTGCCCTGAGCGCGCCAGTGCCTGGGCCAGTCCGGCGGTCACGAAGCTCTTCCCCACACCACCCTTGCCGCTCATCACGGCCACCACGCGCCGGACCGTGCTGAGCCGGTCGGCGACCCGGCGCCGCTGGGTCACGATCTGGTCGAGGAGCCCCGAGCGGTCGGCTTCGGTCAACTCGTGATAGGTGCGGATGTTGAGGGGCATGGGGTCATAAAGATGCGACACACGACGCCTCGACGCCAAGTCACACGATCTGGCAACGTAGCGTCGTGGCGTCGTGCAACGCTATTTTCTCGGTCCCATGATCGACGAGCTCAAGCAGAAGCTGCAAGCTGAAGTCGAGCGCCTGAACCACGAGATCAACTTCGTGCTCCCGAAGGAGATCGAGCGGGCGCGCGCGCACGGCGACCTGCGGGAGAACTCGGAGTACAAGGCGGCGCTCGAGCGGCAGCAATTCGTAACGTCACGGCTCTCCCATCTTCGCCTGCGCCTCTCCAAGCTCTCGAGCGTGCGCGAATCCGACATCCCGCGCGACCGCGTCGGATTCGGGTCCCGGGTCACGGTCCAGGACCTCGACACGAAAAAGAAGGAGACGTACGCGCTGACCCTCGGCGAGTTCATCGAGGGCGACGACGACCCGGCGGAGTTCCCGGTTTCGATGGCGTCTCCCTTGGGCAAGTCGCTGCTCGGGACCAAGGTGGGCGAGGCGGTGACGATCGCCCTACCCGTGGGAAAGCGGCGGCTCAAGGTCCTGGAGCTCGAGACGGTCCACGACCTCACGGAAAAGCGCGGCTAGAGCAGTCGGTGGAACACCAGCGGGCCCGTTGGGCTCGCCGATCCGGCGCGCGGCTCGATGCTCATCGCGGCGCCCATCACGCGTTGATCGGCCCCAGGCGTCTCCAGCCCCATCACCATCGGCTCGTCCTGGTCCATCGGCATCACGGCCGCGGTCGCCATTCCTTTGTCGGTGATGAACCACAACTGGTACGCCTGGTCCCTCGCGTTCGGAGCGAGCCCGTCGCAGCGCACCAGCCAGCGGCGGCGCACGCTGTCGGCAAAGATCGTCACCGACCCGACCCGGCCGCCGGTCGAGACCGGGATCTGGATGACTTGCGTCGTAGGCGCGTGAATGAACGTCGAGACCGTGTCTTCGAGCGCCCGAACCCGCCCGGCCAGACCGTCGCGCTCGGCGGTGAGCGTGTCGATCGTGCGGTAGGCCCACCACGCACCACCCCCGATCGCGAGGGTGATCAGCGCCGCGGCGGCGAGCGGCCTCCCCCACCGCCGTCGCTGCGCCAGGACGCGCGCGAGCACCCGACCCTTGAGCTCGGGGCGCGGGGTGCGCGGAGAGGCGAGCATGCCTAACCAGTCGGTCATTCCACCCAGTCCTTCAAGTGTCTCAAGCCCTCGGTCAACTTCTGGTGCGCCATGCGCAGCCGCGTCTTGACGGTCCCGAGCGGCTGCTGCAGACGCCGGGCGATCTCCCGGTGCGACAGCCCCTCGAAATAGGACAGCATTACGACGCGCCGCTGCTCCTCCGCCAGGGCTGCGAGCGCCGCGTGCACCTCACGATGCAGCGGCCACCCGGGCACCGTCGCCTCATGCGGCGCGGCGGCCGCGCCGTGACCGGCCTCCGCCGCGTGGACCTGCTCCAGATGTGCCGACTTGCGCCACCACCGCCGCCGCCGGCGCAGGGCGTCGAGCGATCTGTTGCGCGCAATCGACAGTATCCAGGGCACTAGCGGCCCCCGCCCCCCGTCGTGCTGGTCAATGTGACGCCACACCTGCACGAAGACGTCGCCAACCACTTCTTCCGCCTCGTCCTCGTCGTGCAGAATGTGCAGCGCCAGGCCCAGGATCCACGGTGCTACAAGGTCGAACAACTCTCCGAGCGCGCGCTCGTCCCCCGCCTTGAGGCGCCGTTCGAGAGACCGTTGCTGCTCTTGACTAAGACGTTTCGGAGAGGTCACTTAGATTCCCATACGAGCAGCGAACGAGGCGAATCCAGCCCCGGTGGTGTATCTTGAGGACTCGAGCGCGGAGGTGGGATGTCGGTTCACTGCCAGGCTGACGACGAGCGTTTCTCGTTCGAAGCATTCACCCGTCACCCGTTCTTCACCGAAGTCAACCGGTGGATCGTGGAGCGGGTGATCGGCCCCGGCCGACGAAAGATCGTGGATCTCGGGTGCGGCCCTGGCGCGGTCACCAAGCTCATTCTCGAGCGCCTGGGCGGCGACGCGCGCAACGTAGAAGTGATCGGCATCGATCCTTCTCCCTCGGCACTCTCGAAGGCGCGCGCGGCGATCCACTCCCACATGGTCAAGTTCATCGAGGGCAGCGCCGAGTGGGTGTCGCGCATCGTCTCCTCCGCAGACGCGGTCGTGTTCCTCAATGCAATTCACCTCGTGCCCGACAAAGCACAAGTCATCGCTGAGATCCGCAAGACGTTGAACAAGGATGGCGTCTTTGCGTTCAACACGACCTTTTTCAACGGCGCGTACGTGGACGGTACGGGGGCCTTCTGGCGCCGTTGGGTGGTTCGGGCGGTGCAGGTGCTGCGGGAGCGCGGTATCGAGGTCAAGCACGCGGACCACGCGGTTGCGCGACAGTTCCTGACGCCCGAGGAGTACTCCGACCTGTGTGTGCAGGCGGGGTTCGCACGCCCGTCCGTCGACTTGGTCAGGATCGAGATGCCGCCCGAGAGCATGCGCGACATCGGCCGGTTCTCTCTCTTCATCGAAGGCGCGCTGCCAGGCGTGCCGCTCGAGGAGGGCTCCGCGGCTCTGGAGAAGGGGCTGGAGCGGGCGATGGACGAGACGGGCGTGTGCGGCGTGCCGCGCAATTGGTTGGAGTGCGTCGCCAGGGCACCCTAGGTCAGTCCGCTGGTCCCGTTAGAAACTCGAGTCGAGCATGAGCGGCGCGCAACGCCGCCTCGACGGCCTCCGATGTCCCCCCCCGCGCAAAGATGAACCCCGGATAGCGCGACCCTTCGGGCCACGGCACGAGCGTCTGGCCGGGGTGCGCGGTAATCACGACCTCCTCGACCAGCGGTACCTTCCGAGCATCATCGACGCCCCGCACATCCCGCAAGACACCCGCCCCTGGGATGGGAATCATCATCACGCCCGATGCCTGCGCTTCGCGCTCGAGTGTCGGGATCGGCATGCCCAGGGCGTGCCGAATAATGATCTCCTCGAGCGACGCATACCGCATCTCGCCTCCCGCATCCCGGCTCTCGAATCGCAGCGCCCCACTGCACCGCCCTCCGATCGAACGCGCCGCGAGCTCGATCAGCCACGCCCCTCGGTCGTTGTAGCGGACCTCGGCATGGATCGGTCCTTCCCGCAGACCGAGCGCACCCACCGCAGCCTGCACGCACGCCGCCACTTCCTGCTGTGCCGCGGGCGCGAGGCGTGACGGCGTGACGTAGATCGTTTCCTCGAAGAACGGGCCCTCCAGGGGGTCGGGCTTGTCGAAGATCGCGAGCACGGTCAGCGCGCCGTGTGTCACGAGCCCTTCCACGGCGACCTCGGGACCGGGCACGAACTCTTCGACGAGAAGCGATCGAGATGCGGGATGCGGGATGTGGGATGCGTGCTGCCCTGCGCCTCCCGCATCCCGCATCTCGCATCCCGCCTGCGCGAGGATTCTCTTGATGCGTTCGAACGCCGCCACGAATTCGGCCGGCGTGTCGGCACGGATTACGCCGCGCGATGCGGAGAGCCGCAACGGTTTCAGCACGCAGGGGTACGAGGCGCCGCGCGCGACCCGCTCGGGGGCCGCTGCGGTCGTCAGCAGCTCGAACCGGGGAGCGGCCACACCAGCAGCGACGAAGAGACGCCGCTGCTGGTGCTTGTCGCGCGCGGCGACGGCCGCCGCGACCGGATTCCCGCGGAGCCCGAGCTCCTCCGCGACGGCGGCGGCGACCACGGCCGTGTCGTCGTCCACCGCCACGACGCCGTGCAACACCTGGCTGCGCGCGAACGCCCGCGCCTGCCCGGCGGCTCGCGCCGGGTCGGCGAAATCGAGTGTCATGAGTCCGACGGGGTTGGCCCGCTCGAAGGTGCTGGGCCGCTCTGACCCGACGGTCACCTCGACGCCGAGCCGCCGAGCCGCTTCGACGAATGCGACGGTGCGGTAGGTGAGGGTCGGCAACAACAGCAGCAGCCGGGGCGCGGGGCGCAGCACGCTGCGCCCTTACTTCTTCGCGGCGGCGAAGTAGGGATTGGAGCCGGCGGCGTGGTCGGTGATGTCGACGATCCCCTTCACGTCTGGGACGTGCTGCTGCAGCATCGCTTCGATTCCCTGGCGCAGGGTGACATCGGCCATCCCGCATCCCTGGCAGCCGCCGGCCATGCGGACCATGACCACGGCGTCCTGCACGTCGATCAGTTCCACGCGACCGCCGTGCCGGGCGACCATGGGATTCACTTGGCTTTCGAACAGGTCGGCGACGCGTTCGTACAGCGCGTCGTCTGCGGTCGCGCTCCCCGGAGCGGCAGGCTTGGCTGCCACGGCCGGCTGGCCGCCCGCGAGCGCGGCGCGGATCGCCTGGCCGACCGCCTTTCCCACCGCGGGCCAGGGCGCGGGGTTGCGTTTCACCACCGTGACGAGGTTGCCCGACACGATGACCTCGCTCACGTCCGCCCCGGGGATGGCGAAAATCGCCTCGGGGAGCGGAGAGCCTCGCGCCTCGTCGGGCGAGGCGAACCGCCGCGCGCTGCCCGCGTGGATCGGCTCGCTGACCAGAAACTTGCAGCGGCCGTTGTCTATCGGCTCGGCGGTGATGCGGATGTCGACGGTGCCCATGGTCGGAACTTAGCCCGCCGCCCCCGTCGCCGCAGGCACGGGCCGCAGCTGTCGGGCCGCCTGTACCATGTTGCGGAGCGACGACAGCGTCTCCTCCCATCCGCGTGTTTTCAACCCGCAGTCGGGGTTCACCCAGATCTGCCGGTCGCCGAGCACCTCCTGCATGCGCTTGAGGGCCTGCACGATTTCCGCGGTACTCGGTACCCGGGGCGAGTGGATGTCGTAGACACCCGGCCCGATCTCGTTGGGATAGCGATACTCCTTGAATCCCTCGAGCAGCTCCGACCCGGAGCGCGCGTTCTCGATCGAGACGACGTCCGCGTCCATTTTCTCGATCACGCGGATGACGTCGTTGAATTCGCTGTAGCACATGTGCGTGTGGATCTGGGTCGCGTCCGACACGCCAGCCGTCGCCAGCCGGAACGCGTTCACCGCCCACTCGATATAGCCCGACCACTCGGCCCGGCGCAGCGGCAGGCCCTCCCGCAGCGCAGGCTCGTCGATCTGGATCACCCGAATCCCCGCCGCGGCCAGGTCCATCACTTCGTCGCGGATCGCCAGAGCCAGCTGCTTCGCCGTCTCCGCCCGTGGCTGATCGTCGCGCACGAACGACCACTGCAGGATCGTGACGGGGCCGGTGAGCATGCCTTTCACCGGGCGCGCGGTCTTCGATTGTGCGAACGTGCTCCAACGCACCGTCATCGCCTTGGGGCGGGAGACGTCGCCGTAGATGATCGGCGGCTTCACGTAGCGGCTGCCGTACGACTGCACCCAGCCGTGCTCCGTGAAGGCAAACCCTTCGAGCTGCTCGCCGAAATACTCCACCATGTCGTTGCGCTCGAACTCGCCGTGCACCAGGACATCGAGCCCGAGCTCCTCCTGCAGCTTGAGGGTCCGCGTGATCTGCTCGGCGATGAACCCGTCGTACTCCGCGGGCGACAGCTTACCATCGTGCAGCTTCTTACGGGCGTTGCGCACCTCGGCCGTCTGCGGGAACGAGCCGATGGTGGTCGTCGGGAACAGTGGAAGGCGCAGCTGCTTCTTCCGCCGCGCGGCGTGCGGCGACGAGCGGCGCATGTCGTGCTCGGTGACACCCCGGGCGCGCTGCTTGACCGCGGGATTGTGAATCCGTCGCGAGGTGCGTCGCCCCGTGAGCGCGCGCGCGTTGGCGTCGAGCTGCGCCGTCACGCTGTCCCGCCCATCGCGCAGCGCCCGCGTCAGGGTCGCCACCTCGCCAAGCTTCTGTTTCGCGAAGGCGAGCCACCCTTTCAATTCGCTGTCGAGCCGCGTTTCCAAGTCGAGGTCGATCGGCACGTGCGAGAGCGAGCACGACGGTGCCACCCACAACTGGGCCGCGCCGGCGCGCTCCTGGGCGTCTTCGAGCTGGCGCAGCGCCGCAGGGAGGTCCGCCTTCCAGATGTTCCGTCCATCAATCACGCCGAGCGACAACACCTTGCCTTCGCGCCCGCCCCCCGCCGGCCACGCCTGGACCAGCGCGTCGAAGTGTCCGCCGGTACGCACGGCATCGATGTGGAGCCCGGCGACCGGCAGCTCGAGCGCCGTCGGCAGGTTGTCGTCGAGCGCTGCGAAATAGGTTGCGACCAGGAGCTTCACCTTTGGCGCCCGCTCCGCGAGGAACCGGTAGGCGCGCAGGAACACAGCCCGCTCCGCGGGCGTGCGGTCGAGCGCGAGGCACGGCTCGTCGAGCTGCACCCAGGTCGCGCCGGCGGCGGCAAGACGCGACAGCACCTCCGCGTATACCGGCAGCAGCGCGTCGAGCAGCGTGAGCCGGTCGAAGCGCGCCGTGCGAGCCTTGCCAAGGAGCAGGAACGTCACCGGTCCGATCAGCACCGGCTTGGTGTGCAGGCCCAGCGCCTTCGCCTCCTGGAACTCGTCCACGGGCTTCGAGGACGAGAGCCGGAACGCCTGGCCCGGGTCGAATTCGGGAACGAGGTAATGGTAGTTCGTATCGAACCACTTCGTCATTTCCATCGCCGTCACGTCCCGCCCGCCCGACTGCACGCCACGCGCCATCGCGAAGTACGTGTCGATGTCCACGGGGCCGCCGGCCCAGCCGTAGCGCTTTGGCACGGCGCCGACCAGCGCGCACGTGTCGAGCATGCGGTCGTAGTACGAGAAGTCGTTCGACGGGAGGAGATCGATGCCGGCGTCCTGCTGCATCCGCCAGTGGCGGGCGCGCAGCTCGGCGCCGGTCTTGAGCAGGTCGGGCAAGGAGACCTTGCCGCCCCAGTAGCCTTCGGTGGCGCGCTTCAGCTCACGCGCGGCGCCGAGGTGCGGGAATCCGAGATTGTGCGCGATGGGCATAGGGCCTGGAATCTACCCACGCCCGGCGCCCGACGTAAACGTGGCGTGCCGGCTGGGCCGGCGTCAGGGTTTATGCGGGTTGCGCGGCTTCCGTTGCCCGGGTGGGACCCAGTCGGGGAGGCGCCCCGGCGGCGCGCCGCCGGCCGCGCGCGCCAGGCCCGCGGCCGCCTGCGCCGGCGTGGCCCCCCGCGCCACGCCCGCCTGGACCTGACCCGGCAGGCCGAGCAGGTCGCTCGGCGACCGGCCGGCGCTGATCATCCCCTGTACCAGCTGGAAGGCCTGCCCCGTCGGCACGCCGAGGGCCGCCAGCGTGGCGGCGACCTGGAGCGTGAGGGCGGCATCGTACGGCGGCTGGCTGGCGCGCACCAGGTCGGCCACCTGGCGGCCACTGAGCCCCGCGTTGAGGGCATCGGCCCCGCCCTCCACGAGGTGGCCGCTCGGTGCCGCGACGCCAGCGTCGCGCACCGCCTCCCTCGCCTCACCGAGGCGTGCGGCCAGGGCGCGCACCGCCGCGATCACGCGCTCGGCCGGTACCCCCTTTGCGGCACCCTCGATCGCCTTCTGCACGAGTGGATCGACCGGGAGGTCGCGCGCCGCGGCATCAGCCGCAATCCGACGGACGGCCCGCTGCACCTCTGGCGAAACCCGCCCGTCGAGGCGCAGCGGCACGTCCTGGGCGGCGAGTCCGCCCGCAAAGAGCGTCGCGAGGACGAGGCCGACGGTGAGTCCGGTGGTCCTCACAGCGTGTGCCCCCCTGGCGCGCTCACGGCGACCACGCTGTTGCGGCGACCGAACCCGTCGTCCACCGCGGGCGCGGCCGGATCCACGATCCAGCGCGCACCATCCACCACGAATGCGTATTGATGCTGCCCGACGGGGAGTGCGAGCGTGGTCGTCCACACGCCGCTCGTCCCGGCCGGCACGAGCGGTGCGATGGTGCGGTCCCACTGATTGAAGGTTCCCGCCACCGCTACGCGTCGAGCGCCGGGCGCGTACAACACGAACCGTACGAGCACAGAATCACGCGTGCCGGCGCGCGCCTGGGTGCCAGGACCAGGCTGTGGCGCGGGTGCAGCTCGGCCGAGTAACAGCGCGAGAGCGGCCGCCGCCGCGAGCCCGCCTGCCCACACGGTCCAGGGGCGTACCCGCAGCCGCAGCTCCACGTCCCGCGGCGTGTTGAGCCACCGCCAGACACGGTTGGCGGGCGCGCCGGCGTGGCGGCGCACGGCGGCCATCACCCGCTCGTCGAGCGCCGGCGACAGCGCGACCGGCGCGCGGTCCGCCGCGCCGACCAGGCGCAGCGCTTCCTCGCCCTCGGCTCGGAGCTCAGGCGGCAGCTCGGCGAGTGTCAGCTCGCCGTCCAGCAACCGCTTCACCAAAGCGTGATAGCCCGTCTTCATAGATGCTCCTTCATCAACTCCCGCAGGCGGTCGTACGCGCGATGCATCCGCATCTTGAGCGAGGCCACCGTCGCGCCCGTGACCCCGGCGATTTCCTCGTACGCCAACCCTTCCGTATGCTTCAGCACGAAGACCTCGCGCTGCTCCGGGGTCAGGTGCTGGAGCGCCTGCTCCAACGCGTGCGCGCGCTCCACCTGCTCGTACTCACCGTCCGGCCGATCGGGCGCGGCAAACAACTCGTCGGTCGAATCGAGGGGCCGCTCCTGTCGCTGCCGCTGCCGCCGCTCAGCGTAGCATCGGTTCCGCAATATCAGGAACAGCCACCCCGCAAACTTGTCCGGCTCGCGGCAGTCCGCCAGGCGATCGAATGCCCGCACCAGCGCGTCTTGCACCGCATCCTCGGCGACGTCCCGAGAGCCGAGCATGCGCGACGCGTAGCGCGCGTAGCGATCGCGGTAGCGCCGCACCAGGACGGCATAGCGCTCTACGTCGCCCGCCAGCACCGCCCGCACGACTTCTGCATCCGTCGCCTCGCCCTCAAAACCCAACAGAGCCCCCACCGCCGGAAGTGATTCAGGGTATGGTAGGGGACCGGGGTATGGCGGGCAACCAGTCCCAACTTAAAGAGTCGCCGCCGATCGGTTTAGTAACGCCCTGCCCGGTAAGCACTTCCGGTTGTGGGCGTTACCTGGCCCTGGTTTCGACAGTCTTCAGGGCGTCATGCCTTACGATACGACACTGGTGCCCGACCGCCATCTGTTGGACCAGGTGGCACGAGGCGAAGCGGATGCCCTGCGCGCCCTGTACCGGCGTTACGGCTCGAGCATCTACGCGCTCGCCTACGGCATGCTCGTCGACCCGGGCGACGCGGAAGAGGTCGTTGCCGAGACGTTCGCACACGTGTGGCGCGCCGCTACACGGTTTCTCGCGACGACGAACCAGTCGGTGTCGACCTGCATCAAGGAGATCGCACGAAGCCGTGCCCGCGGCCTGCTGCTGGCGCGGGACTGGCCGGACCGACCGAGCCCGCCTCCCAGGCAGGGCCCGCACATCACGATGATCGAGGAGGTCGTATGACCAACAAGCTTCTCGGGCTGGCGGTTGCGCTGGCGCTGCCGACGATGGTGGCGGCGCAGACACCCCAGATCCCAAACGAGCACGTGCACTCGCAAGGTGCGGCGCACCGTGCAAAGCATCGCCGCGGAGACGTGGTGACGGTCGCGCACACGCGTAACCCCAACGCGGCGACCCCTGCCGTTCGGGCCACGCCGGCCGTTCCCGGGCACGGCATCGTCCCTACCGTACGCGCCAAGCGCGCTACGCCTGCGGTGCCCGCTCACAAGGGCGGCCAGTCGGGTAGTCACCGACCCTAGCAGTCGCCGGCTACTACTTCGATCGATAGCGTAGGGGCGCAGTCCGCTGCGCCCCTATTTGCGTTCCGCGCGGTTTCCGTCCGCCGCGGCGTGGGCTAGCTTTGCAGCCGTGAGGCGGAGGATCGTCGTGCTGCTGGTGGCGGCGAGTACACACGCAGCGCCGGCAGCGGCCCAGGTCGATGGGTCAGTCGGCGTGGGCGCGGGTACCGTCCGCTACCCCGGGGGAACGAGCTTTGGCTCGGCCATCATCTCGCCGAGCGTTCGGTATACCAGTGACCCGTTTGTCGCGGACCTTTCGAGTTCGATTGCGTCGCTCCCCGGTGGAGATTGGGCCGGCCTGGGCCTAGCGGATTTGTCGGTGGTCACCGCGGCATCCGCCGGCGGACGCCAGCTCGGCGTCGAAGGGACCTTCGCGGGCACCACGCGCACAGGCGCCGGCCCGACCGCAGCGGCGCACCTGATGGGCGAGGTGCGCTGGTCCGCCGCCACCTGGGGAGCGGAGCTCGCGGCCGGTCCCTCTACCGGGCTGATTTCGGGTGCGCTGCCCGTGACGGCCCTCCACACCCGCGCGCGCGTGTGGTGGCGACCCAACGCCGCCGTGACCGCGCCGACGGTGCAGCTGAGTCTCGAGCCGACGCACTTTCCCGATGGCTGGTTCACCGATGCGGGGGCGGGCGCGACGGTGGAGCGTGGTCGTGCGGTCGTATCCGTCTGGACCGTGGCACGCCTCTCATCGACGTACGGCTCGACCGCGGCGGGCAGCGCGTACCTGCAAGTGTTCGTGAAACCACGCGTGTCGCTCGAGGTCGCGGGCGGGAGCTCGCTCAGCGACCCCTACCAGGGCCTCCCGCGCGCGGGGTTCGTCACATTCGGCGTGCGATTCCACAAATCGCCCCGCCCGCCGCCAGCCGCCGTCCCCCGGTGGGCTCCTCTCGTGCCGGAACCACGTGGCGACAGCCTGGTCGTGCGGTTCCGTATGCCCCGCGCCCGCTCGGTCGCAATCGCGGGAGACTGGAATGCCTGGCAACCGGTGCGGCTCCGGCTCTCGGGCGACGATGTCTGGGAAGGCACGCTCAGGCTGCGACGCGGCTTGTACCATTTCAACCTGCAGGTGGACGGGTCCGACTGGGTCGTGCCCAACGGTGTCGCTACGGTCCCCGACGGGCTGGGGGGGATGGTGGCGGTGCTGGTCGTACCATAGGGCTAGACGCATAGGCGCGTAGACGCACGGTTCCTTGACGGCGGTCCCGGCGACTCGTAGTGTCGGGGCGGCGTGATGCTTCGCTCTTCTCCCTCCCCGAGGACATCATCATGGGCAAGATCAACTGGGGTCGCGTCGTGCTGGGCGGGCTGCTGGCGGGCGTGGTGCTGAACGTCGTCGATTGGCTCACGTACGGCGTGTGGCTGAAGGCGGACATGGCCGCCGCGATGCAGGCGCTCGGCAAGCAGCCGGGTGCGATGGACAGCGCGATTCCGTTGTGGGTGGCGCTCGATTTCGTGTCCGGGATCGGCCTCCTGTGGGTGTACGCAGCCATTCGGCCACGGTTCGGCGCTGGAGCGAAGACGGCTGTGATCGCGGGGCTTGCCGTGTGGTTCTTCGTCGGCCTGCTGCACGCGATCGGTGAATCACCCATGGGGTTCATGCCACAGCGACTCATGATGATCGGGACGTGCGTGGCGCTGGTCTCGATTCCCGTCGCGACCGTAGTGGGGGCGTACGTCTACAAGGAGATGTAGCGGGGCACCGAGCGGAAAAACGATAGGGGGCGCGGCATCCTGCGCCCCCTATTTGCATTTGGGCACCGAAGGACCTACTGGCTCAACGGGATCGAGGCCCGAGTATAGATGTAGCGTCCGTTGTACCCGAACGGCGACGCCGCCGCCCAGGGATATGTCCCGAAGTTGTTATTGA
>Ga0209268_1001061_pt1 | contig 13667 bp, 12 predicted proteins | sample GraSoiAngelo_143_FD_185900 | JGI IMG/M metagenome (GOLD analysis project Ga0209268, IMG submission 185900) | Grasslands soil microbial communities from the Angelo Coastal Reserve, California, USA - 14_1009_02_30cm (SPAdes) (version 2) | ecosystem: Environmental > Terrestrial > Soil > Grasslands ... | reverse complement strand
ATGAGGTTCACGATGTACGGGTTCTGGGGAGCGGCCTTGAGCTCGCGGCCCCCCTTGGGACGGATCGGCGCCGGCGCCGGCGAGGCCGCCGGGGCGTCCTGAGCGATCCTGGCCTCGAGGGCGCGGATCTGCTCCTTGAGCGCGACCACGTCCGGATACTTCTCGTTGTAGGTGGACTGCATCTGCACCAGCTCTTGTTTCAGGAGATTCAGGCGCGCGGCGGCCGCCGCCTGCGGCGTCACGTCGGGGCCGGCGACGCCGCCCCCGGCCGTGGCCAGGCCCACCGACTGGTCGATGTCGGCCAGGCTCTGGGTGATGAGCTGCCGCCGCTCGCTGGCCCGGCGGTTGTTCTCGTAGGCCATCGTGAGCTGCTGCTGCAGGCGCTCGAGCGCGCGGAAGTTGGCCTCGCGCTGCTCGGGCAGCTCGCCCATGTGCTGCTCTTTGTAGGCGGCGATGCGCTGCTCTTGCTGCTGGAGCTTCGAGCGCGCCTCGCCGAGCTGCCGCTCCAGGAACTCGGAGGTGCCCGCGGTCATCTTTTCGCGGAACTTGACGTTCTCCTCGACGTAGAGGGCGGTCAGCTGATTGGTGACGTCCATCGCGATCCGCGGATTGCTGGTGCTGTAGGCGACGGAGAACATCATGGTGCGCGGCTCGCGGCCGCGCCGGCGCTCGGGATCTCCCTGGATCTCGAGCTTGATGTCCTTGCGCATCCGCTCGACGGCCTCGTCCATGCCGAAGCTCTGCCGTACGCGCGGATAGAGGTTGTAGCGCTGGATGATCGCGGCCAGGCGGGGCCGGCTCATAATCTCCTGGCTCATGCTGATCAACTGGCCTTCGAGGTCACTGACCACGGTCGACTTCACCATCGACTCCGGCACCTGCGGGCGGTCCACCATGATGAGCGACCGCGCCGTCCACAGGCCGGGCAGGAAGAAGGCCAGCGACGCGGCGGCCGCGAGCACGAGCAGGAAGGGCACGATGGCCAGCACGCGCCGGCGCCGGGCGATCTCGAGCACGCCGGCGAGGCCGGCACCACGGGCGGGAACGGACGCGGTCGGTGACGTCGTCATGATGGCGCGCCGTCAGGGGACGACGACGACGTCTCCCGGCTTGAGGACGAGGTTCTTCTCGTCGCTGCTGCCGTTGGAGACGGCGCGGTTGTAGTTGAAGCGGATCTTCTGCGTCTGTCCACCGGCGTCGGTGCGGATCACCGTGATCTTGCTGGGCGACGCGAAGTCGCGGAAGCCGCCGGCCATCGCGATCGCCTCGAGGATCGTCGTGGTCCCGCGCAGCTCGAGGACGCCCGGCTTCTGGACCTCGCCGAGCACCGACACCCGCATGCTGCGTACGTCGGTGACGGCCACGGCGACCTCGGGATTGGGCAGGAACTCGGCCGCACAGGCACCACGCGGGAGAGCGTGTCGTTCTTCCACACCGAGATCTGGAGGACGTCGCCGGGACCAATGACGTAGTCCGAGGGGATCGGCGTGCCCGACGGCACCGACGTGACCGGCGAGGCTGCCGGCGCGCCGGGCGCCGTGTCCGCTAACGTGGACGTCGCCGGGCGGGCCGGACGACCGGGCGCGGGGGCCGGCGGCATTCCGGACGGTCCGCCGACGGTGGGCGCTGCCGGCGAGATCTGGGTCGGCGTGCGACCCTGGGCCCCCGCCGCGCCGGGCGCGGCGATCACGAGCGCGATGGAAACGAGTGCGAGCCACTTCATGCGTGTCTCCTTCATGTAGGCGATCAGGAGGCCGCCGACTCCTGCTTGAGGCCCATGTCCTTGATCTTGTAGAGCAGCGCGCGGTAGCTGATCTTCAGCATCTTGGCGGTCTTCACGCGGTTCCAGCGGCACTGCTCGAGCGCGCGCCGGATCACCTGGCGCTCGGCTTCCAGCACCGCGCGCCGCGAGATCTCCTTGAGCGAGAGGCCCTTGGTGGCTCCGAACGGGTCGGTGCTCTCGGGCGCGGCGGCGGCCGTGATCGGCGTCGCCACCAGCGTGCGCGGCAGGCCGAGGTCCTGGAGCACGATCATCCGCTTGATGAAGTTCTCGAGCTCGCGGATGTTGCCGGGCCACGCGTACTGCACGAACGCCTGCATGGCGTCGGCGGTGATCTCGGGCTCCGGGAAGTTGAAGAGGCGCGCGTAGCGCTGCACGAAGTAGCGGACGAGGCCGGGGATCTCCTCGCGCCGCTCGCGCAGCGGCGGAATCAAGATGTTGATGACGTTGAGGCGATAGAAGAGGTCCTCGCGGAAGCGCCCGGCCGCCACCTCGCGGACGAGGTCGCGGTTGGTGGCGCAGATGACGCGCACGTCCACCGTGATGTTGTTGTGGCCGCCCACGCGCGAGAACTCGCCGTCCTGCAGCACGTGGAGCAGCTTGGCCTGGAGCGCCGGGTGCAGCTCGCCGATCTCATCGAGGAAGATCGTGCCGCCGTCGGCGGTCTCGAAGCGTCCGGGCTTGCGCTGGTGGGCGCCGGTGAAGGCACCCCGCTCGTGACCGAAGAGCTCGCTCTCGAGCAGCTCGCGCGGGACCGCGGCGCAGTTGACCTTCACGAACGGCGCGCGGCGCCGGGGCGAGTGCGCGTGGATCGAGTGGGCGATGAGCTCCTTGCCGACGCCCGTCTCGCCGCAGATGAGCACGGTGACGTCGGCGCGGGCCGCCTGCTCGACGATGGACTGGACTTCGCGCATCGGCGGGCTGACGAGCAGGCCGAGCTCGCGTTCGAGCCGCGCACCGTTTTCGTCGCCGCCGGCCGGAGCCGCTGCCGTCGGCGCCGGCACCGGCCGGGGCCGGCCCGCCACGGCCTTGATCGCGTTCTCGAGGTCCTCGGCGGTGTACGGCCGGCGCATGAAATCGTCGGCGCCGGTTTGGATCGCTTCCACGATCTGCGAGCTGTGGCCGTTGTCGGCCACCATGATGACGTGGCCGGTGTCGCAGAGATCCTGGGCGCGCCGCAGGAAGTCGACGCCCGACATGCCGGGCAGGCGGATCGCGACCAGCGAGAAGGCGAAGTGCGGGTTGGCCACGAGTTCGATCGCCTCCTCACCGGAGCCAGCCGCGACGGGCGCGTATCCCCAGTTGGCGAGCTGCGCGGTCACGCGCCGCCGCTGATCGGCATCGCTCTCGACGACGAGGACGGGGCGATCCCCACCGCCAGTGGCGGGGACGGTCGCGGACGGGTCGAAGCTGGGAAACTTCATGACGACCTTCCCTGGTGGTTTCGCAAGAGACGTGCCGAACCTGCGCGGCGCCGTTTCCCGCCGCGCCGGCACCGCCGGCGCGAGAGCCGAGCACGTGATGGGTGCCCGGCTGCTGAATGTGTGGAAATGTTTGGTGTTCGTCATCCGGGCCGCTTCCCGCTGAGGACGAACTTCACCGTGTCGAAGAGGATGCGAAGATCGAACTGCGCGCACATGTGCTTGATGTAGTAGAGGTCGTAGCAGAGCTTCCGCGTGACCTCTTCCACGCTCATCGAGTATCCCGCGCGCACCTGGGCCCAGCCGGTGAGCCCCGGCCGCACCTCGTGACGCAGGTTGTAGTAGGGGATCACCGTCGAGAACGTCGCGACGTTTTCCGCCATCTCCGGCCGTGGGCCGACGAGGCTCATGTCGCCGCGCAGGATGTTGATGAACTGCGGGATCTCGTCGAGGCGATAGCGCCGGAGCACGGCGCCCAGCCGCGTGACGCGGCTGCGGTTGTCGCGCAGGACGGTGTCCGTCTCGCGCGCGTCGAGGACGCGCATGGTGCGGAACTTGACGAGACGGAAGAGGCGGCCGTGCAGGCCGACCCGCTCCTGGACGAAGAAGACGGGGCCGCGGCTCTCCAGCGTGATGCCGAGCGCCACCACCGCCATGAAGGGCGCCGTCAAGACGAGCGCGACGATCGCGATGGCCACGCTCATCACGCGCTTGACGAGGAGCTGGGCGCGCGTGACGCGGAAGCCGTCGCCGAAGATCAGCGCGCTCGGCGTCAACGACTCCACGGCGAGCCGGCGCGTGAAGCGCTCGAGGACCTGCGGGCCGTCTTCGATGCGCACCCCGCGCACGCGGCACGCCAGGAGCTGCGTCACCGGCAGGTGGCTTCGGCGGTCGGGCATGGCCACGATGATGCGATCGGGTCGGTGGCGACGGACGACGTCGGCCACGTCGTCATAGCGTCCCAGGCGCGGCGCCGACAACGTCGTCGCGGTGCCGCCGTCGCTGAGGACGCCGATGAGCCGGACCGCGAGATCCGGCCGCGTGCGAATCTGATCGGCGATCACCGTCGCCAGGGTGCCGACGCCCATGATCAGCACGCGCTCGGAAAACGGCGCGCGCTTGGCCATCGAGTACACGACGCTGCGGATGAGCAGCACGGCCACCAGGAGCAGCATCAAGGCGTGCGACACGAAGTTCCCGCGGACGATCGTGGTGGGGAATACCACGTACGTCGTGGCCAGCAGCAGGGCGCTCCAGCCGAGCGCCCGACACAGCCGGCCGAAGAGATCACCGAAGTCGTGGGGGTCCTCGAAGTTGTACAGGTCGCAGAAGTAGAAGCAGACGAAGCAGATCCCCATGATGATGAAAAAGCGCGGGAGGATCTGGGCGGCGGCCGCCGCGGTGGCCGTGGTCACGCCCATGCCGCCGATTCCTTCGGGCGGCACCGACGTCAGCATCACGGCGCTGAGGATTGCCAGCGTCGAGACGACTTCGAGCCAGGCCAAGCGCTGTGCGAGTGACATTCGTCAGTCGGCGTTTGTAACAACAGCCACCAGCGAGATAGCGCAAGCCAGGTGCCAACGGCTGCAATCGGCCGCAGAGAAGCGTCAGCGCGTGCGTTTTTCGCGCAAGCCGGCGTCGGTCAGCGCGCAACGGGGTTCGCAATTCGGGGACAAAAAACGGGAAGGATCGGCCGGCGCGTACGCAAAGCCGTGCACTGCGACCGCCACGGCCGGGGCGACGCGGAGAGGCGCGTTACTCGAACTTGAAGGGGTAGCCGAACTGGATGCCGACCCACACTCGGTTCTGGTCGGCGTCGGCCGCGATCGCGGTTCCCGCCGGCGTCAAGGCGCGGCTCTCCGAGCGCTGATGGAAGAACTGGTAGGCGGCGATGAGCGCGATGCCGGTTTGCAGACGGTAGGTCGCCTGGACCGGGAGCGTGAAGCCCTGGACGTCGATGCTGTGATTGGGCGACACCGACGAGTTGTAGCGTGGGCCCCCCTGTACGACCAGCCGCGGCATCAACGAGGTCAGCTGCACGGTCGCGCCGCCCGACTGGTTGTCGGAGGTGCCGCCGAGGCCGCCGGCGGTGCCCACCGCGCGCGTGTAATCAAGGCTGATGTTGCCCCACCCGTAGCGCTGGCTCAGCGACGCGATGACGGCCGGCGTGACCCGCGAGATGCTGCCGGTCTCGATCGTGGGCCCCGCCGAGAGCGTGCCGGTGATCGTCTCCGTGAACCGAAACCGCACGCCCAGGCGCGGCGTGTGCGTGGTCGTGTCGGGGAGGTTCTGGATGTCGAAAAACCGGTATTCGTACCCGATGGTGCCGGTGAACCGAGGCGTGAACGCGCGGTCGACGGCGAGATCGAGGCCGTACGTGTCCGAATCGAAGAGGTCCTCGCTCTGGAAGTGCTGGACGACCCAGAGCGCGCCGCCGCGCACCGTCGTCCGAGGATCGACCTGATAGGATGCGCCGCCCCCCATGTAATTGCTGTACGAGCGGTTGCGACCCGTGGCCACACTTTCCTGGTTCATCAGATTGGTGTCGGTGGTCAGCGTGAACGTGTCGAAGGCGTTGAGCGTGAGGAGTGGCGAAGCCTTCCAGACAGCGTCACCGATGAAGCTGTGAGCGTCGAACGCCTGGTTCAGCTCGGGATGACGGGCGTACAGATCGGCCGTGAAAAAGTACCCGGCGGCCAGGCGGTACGTCGGCTCGCCGACCTCGAAGGTGACGCCCGGGGTGATGCGCGTGATCATGTCCCACTCTTTGCGCGTGTTGTCGAGGAAGACGTTGTCGTTGAATTCCTCGCTCACCGTGACGCTGGGCGTGAGCGTCATCGGCGATTTCCGGGGCTGCTGAAGGTTCTGCGGGTCGGTAGGGGGACGCAGGAGCTGCCCGAACGTCGGGAACGCCACCGCGAGAACGGCCGCGGCGGCGACGATCGCCAGAGGCCGAGCGCTCAGGCGAAGGACGAACACGCGCAGTTCTCTATCACAGATCGGCCCGCCGACGAAAGCGCTTGCCCGCCGCGCTTCGCGTCGTTGGTCCCTCGGCGGTGCTCAGTGGATATCGAGCCGCTTCAGCGCGAGCTGATAGTGCGTGAGCGGTGCCGGCTTCTCGATCACGTCGACCGCGCCCATCTTCTTGACCTGCTCGACCTCGTCGGGCGTCGCGTGACCGGTGATGACGACGACGGGCAGCGAGGGACGGCGGCGCCGGACCTCGGCCAGGACGTCGAGGCCATTCATCCCGGGCATGGACACGTCGAGGAACAGCGCGTCGGGATCGTAGGTACCGACCAGTGAGAGCGCCTGCTCCCCCGAGGTGGCGATCGTGGCCTGGTGACCTTCGCGGCCGAGGGACTTGGCGAGGATCTCGGCGACCTGCGGCTCGTCATCCACGATGAGGATCTTCATACATCCTCCTTTGTAAAGTTGACTACGACTGGGCTTGAACTTCTTACAAAGTTACAAAGCTCTCGGGACGGCCAACCACGACAAATACTTGTAATGATTGCGTGCCGTAATAAGGAAACGAATGGCACTGTCCGTGCACTTGCGTTCATACGTATGCGACTTCATCTTCCTCGGGGGGTTGTACATGAGTGAGGGCCTGGACCTGTGCAGCAGCGCCAAGATGCAGCCGATCCGGGATCTGATCGCGAAGGTGGCCGCCACCAACACCACGCTGTTGCTGCGGGGTGAGAGTGGAGTCGGCAAGGAAGTGGTGGCCCGGGCGATCCACAAGGCGTCGCCTCGCGCCCATCGCCAGTTCTTGAAGGTGAACTGCGCCGCGCTTCCCGGTGAGCTGCTCGAGTCTGAGCTGTTCGGTCACGAGAAGGGCGCATTCACGGGCGCATATCGGCAGAAGCCGGGGAAGTTCGAGGCCGCCGATCAGGGCACGCTCCTTCTCGACGAGATCGGGGAGATGCCGCTGCGGCTCCAGGCCAAGCTCCTGCACGTGCTCCAGGACGGCGAGTTCTCCCGCGTCGGCGGCGAGAAGATCATCGGCACCGACGTGCGGCTCATCGCCTCCACCAATCGCGACCTCGAGACCGCCATGCGGGCGCACCAGTTCAGGGAAGACCTGTACTACCGCCTGAACGTCATCGAGATCCGGATCCCACCCCTTCGGGAGCGGCGCGAAGAGATCCCGGTGCTCGTCGATCATTTCCTCACCCAGTTCAACTCCCAGTACGGCCGCAAGATCGAGATCCCGTCCGAGACCATGCGCGTCTTCGTCGAGTATCACTGGCCTGGCAACATCCGCGAGCTCGAGAACGCGGTGAAGCGCGTCGTCGTGCTCGGCACCCATCGGACCGTTCACCAGGAAATCGCGGCCACGCTGGGCCGCGGCCCGCGGCCGGCCGTGACCACGGCGGCGGTGACGGCGACGATCAACCCCGAGCAGATGATCAGCCTCAAGGACATCGCGCGCCAGGCCGCGCGCGACGCCGAGCGCGTCGCCATCAAAGAAGTCCTCGACCGCGTGCACTGGAACCGCGCCAAGGCAGCCCGCCTCCTTCAGATCAGCTACAAGGCACTGCTCTACAAGATCGTTCAGTGCGGGCTCGTCACGCCGGAAGAGAAGCAGGGGATCGTGCCGGAGCCGATGTCGAGGAACGAGGTCGTCGCCTCCTAGCGACCCATGCGCAGGAGTGTACGCTCGCGCGCGGCAATCGCGCCGAGGAGGATCAGGTAGCGAAGGACTCGAAGAGCAGTCATGCGGTTCAGCACAGCAACATGTATGCCTGACGGGACCGCTCGCTAAGTCTGCGCCAGCGGTGCCGGTCAGCGGGCTCGCTGGGCAATTCTCTTCTGGGTTGGGGTAAACCGGGTTGCCCCGCCGTTTCGCCTCGGAGCCGCGTGTTACTCTACTTCCATGTTCGACATCGGGCTTCAGGAGATGCTGGTCATCGGCGTCATCGCACTCCTGGTCTTCGGGCCATCCAGGCTGCCCGAGCTGGGACGGATGGTGGGCCGGGCCATGCGCGAGTTCCGCCGCGCGAGCGACGAATTCCGTAGCACCGTCGAGACGAACCTCAATCTCAACGACTCCGATCCGGTGATCCACACGACTCCGTCGACTCCGGCGCCGGCGACGGCGACCGCGACGACGCTCCCTTCCGAGCTCGAGCCGACTCATGCGAGCGGCGACGACAGCGTCGCGCCTGCTCCCGCGGTCGATATCGGCGAGCCCTATTGCGCCCAGCGCGGCTCGCGATTGTTTCACCGGCGAGAGTGCGCGTGGGTGCCGCGGATCAAGGAGGCCGATCGCGTCTATCTCAAGCGGGTTGCCGACGCCCGCGACCAGGGCTTCGTCGAGTGCCCGGTCTGTGTGCCCTGGGAGCCGGCCTGAGGGCCCCCTCTTTTTTTGCTGGACTCCCTCAACACGCGTTGAGTATAGTCACCGGCGAAACGAGGGAACGCCAGCATGCGAGAGCTCACGGACAAGCAGCGCGAGGTGCTGGGCTTCATCCGATCCTTCACGGCTCGGCACACCGTCCCGCCGACGGTCCGCGAGATCGGCGAGCGTTTCCGCGTCACGCCGCGCGCGGCGTTCGATCATCTCCGCGCGCTCGAGCGCAAGGGCGCGCTCCAGCGCCGGGCGAGCGCGCGACGGACGTCGCGCGCGCTCACGCCGACCGAGCCATCCCCCGCCAGCGCGTATCGCTCGATCCCGATTCTCGGACGCATCGCCGCCGGTGGGCCGCGGCTGGCCGAAGAGAACCGCGAGGGTGAGCTGCCGCTGGCGCCCTCGTCGCTCCCGGGGAACGGCGAGGACGTCTTCGCGCTGCGCGTGCGCGGCGACAGCATGATCGGCGCGCACATTTGCGATGGCGACCTCGTGCTGGTCCGGCGGCAGGACAGCGCCCAGCCGAACGACATCGTCGTCGCTCTCATCGACGCCGAGGGCGGGGAGGGCGAGGCCACGGTCAAGCGCTTCCTGCGCGACGGGCCGCGCGTCGTCCTCAAACCCGAGAATCCCGCGCTCGCTCCCATCGTCATCGACACCCGGGAGCAGACCGTGCGCATCGTCGGGCGAGTCGTCGGATTGGTCCGCGGCATCGCCTGAGACGTATCCATATAAAGGAGGCCACCCATGATGCACGCCGCCACGTGCTACGGGTTCTTCGCCAGCCGCCGTCGTCGCGCCTTTTTTTTACTTCCCACTGCTCAACACGTGAGGAGCACGCGCACCGAGCGCATCGAGATCGCCCGTGAGCTCGCGCGCGGCCTCGCCGCGCTCGGCGCCGTTCTCGCGTGGGGGACGCTGTTCCTACTGCTCGCCGGCTGAAGGAGCCGACTCAGCGCGGTCGCGTGCGGTCGAAGATCCTGGCCGTGACGAAGAGGTCGAACAGCTCGCCGTCGAGCGTGCCCATGCGTCGCTCGCCGTCGAGGATGTCGAGCGCTTGCTCGAGGGGAACGGCTTTCTTGTACGGGCGGTCGGCCGCCGTGAGCGCGTCGTAGATGTCGGCGATCGCCATGATCTTCGACTGCAGCGGGATGTCGGGGGCCTTCATGCCGAGCGGATAGCCGGAGCCGTCGAGCTTTTCGTGATGGGCCCGGGCGATCTCCGGAATCCTGCGGAACTCCTTGGTCCACGGAATGCGCTTGAGGAATTCCCACGTGTGCACGACGTGCGAGCGCATCTCGTCCATCTCGGTGTCGGTGAGGCTGCCGCGTGGGATGGCGAGAATCCTGGCTTCCTCCGAGGTGATGACCGCCTGGTGGTTGCCCAGGTGGTCCTCGAAGGTCTGGAGAGCCAGGCCGCGCAAGTGCTCGACCACGTCGCTCGGTAAGACGCTCGGCTCGTTGGCCATCACGATGCGGTCGAGGTGGTCGTCGAGTTCTCCGAGGAACGCAGCGAGCTCGGCGTCGATGGCCTTGGCCTGGCGGTCGAACCCGCGACGGCCGCGGGCGAGCAGCGTCTCCAGCTTCTTGCCCGTGTACTTGAGCTCGAGCCCGCGCTTGATCAATGCCACGCGCTGGCGGATTCGGTCGAGCTCACCCGGGTAGAGCTTCTTGGCCTTCAGGAGAACGTGCTCGCGCACCCCGACCTTGCCGAAGTCGTGGAGGAGCGCCGCGTACCTGAGCTCCATCAGCTCGTCGGTGGTGAAGCGCGCGGTGGCGTAGGGCCCTTGCTCGCAGCGATCGACGGCTTCGGCCAGGCCAACGGTCAGCTCGGAGACGCGGAAGGAATGGCCGGACGTGGTGGGATCCCGCGATTCGATCGCGGTGACGGCGGCCCCGACGAAGCCCTCGAAGAGCTGCCTGATGTTCTGGAAGAGACGACTGTTGGCCAGCGCCACGGCCGCCTGCGAGGCGAGCGATCCGGCCAGCGTTTCGTAGCGTGCGCCGAAGGGCTGCACGCGCAGCGCGACGTCGTCGGCATCGACGAGTCGCCCGCCCGCGCCGGGCTTGCAGTTGATGAGCTGCAGCACGCCGATCGTCTCGCCCTGCGGCGTGCGCATCGGCACGACGAGCATGGACTTCGTGCGGTAGCCGGTCTGCTCGTCGAACGATCGGTTGATGCTGAACGGCGAGCCCTCGGGTGGCGTGTAGGCGTCGGCCAGGTTGACCGGCGCGCCGGTCAGGGCCACATAGCCGGCCACGCTCGTGCGCGACAGTGACAGCGTGGTGGCCCGGAAGGGCACCTCCAGGCTGTCGTTCTGGGCCAGGGCGAAGAAGAGCCGTGCGTTGCCGTCAGCCTCGTGCTCCACGAGGTAGAGCGAGCCGGCATCGCTGTTCGTGATCTCGCGCGCCTTGGTCAGGATCACCTCGAGGAGAGCCGCCGGGCTCCGCTCGGCAGACAGGCGGATCCCGATCGCGTTGAGCTCGCTCAGCTCGCGACCGAGGCGGGCGATCTCCTCGGCGGCGTCCAGATCGGCGAAGGCGTTGGCGATGGCGCGGACGAGGATGGCGCGACCCGGGTAGGCCGGGAGGAGCCCATACCAGTGCTCGGGCCAGGTGCCGGGCCGTCGCGGATCAACGAGGCCGATGACCCTCACGTTGGGGCCGGGGGGTCGATCGGGGCCGTCGGCGTCGGCGAGGAAGACCAGCGGTACGGTCGAGGCTACGACTTCGTCGGGACCGAGCTTCCGCATGTCGAACTCATCTGCCAGGAGCGAGGCCGCCGCCCCTGCCGCCCCCGCATGTACGGGGTAAAAGACGGTCCGACGCATGAATTCGAGCGTAGGGCGGCCTCGCCGGCCAAGTCAAGATTCGCGGGGATTTGCGCATAATGGGTGGCCTATGACGGCTTTTGCCGACTTCACGACGCTCTGCGTCGAGCTAGTCAGGACGGCAAGCCGGCTGGGCAAGCGTCGGCTGGTCGCGGAGTTCCTGCGCACCCTGCCGGCAGACGAGGTCGCCAGCGCCGTCGCATTTATGACCGGACGCCCGTTCCCGGTGTCGGATCCCCGGGTGCTGAACGTCCGCGGTTTGCCGGCACCAGCCAGGGACGTGGGGCCGGCCACGGGCCCACCCCTCACCATCGCCGATGTCGAGGCCGCGTTCGTCGGGGTGGCCGAGGCCGGCGGCGCAGGGGCCCGCCGGCTCAAGGACCAGCGGCTGACCGCCCTGGCTGCCCGGGCCTCCGAGGCCGAGCGCGAGGTGATCGGTCGCATCATCGGCGGCGAGATGCGAACTGGCGTGTCGGACGGCCTCGTGCTCGAAGCCATCGCCGAGGCGGCCGGTGCGGATCAAGCCCGGACGCGGCGCGCCGCCCTCTTTCTCGGCGACCTGGCAACCGTCGCAGCGCTCGCGCTCACCGGAGGCCCCGACGCCCTCGCCGCCGTCACGCCGCGACTGTTCGTTCCCATGTTGCCGATGCTCGGCGAGATCACGTCGGATTTCGGCGAGGTCTTCGCCGCGCACGGCGGCGTGACCGCGCTCGAGTTCAAGTACGACGGCGCGCGAATCCAGGTTCACTTCGATGGCCAGCGCGTGGGGATCTGGAGCCGCCGACTGTCCGACGTCACCGCGAGCCTTCCCGATGTCGCCGAGATCGTCCGCCGCGACCTCGGCGGCGCGCCGTTCATCCTCGACGGCGAGGTCGTCGCCCTCGATGCGGCTGGCCGACCGTTGCCCTTCCAGGAGTTGATGCGTCGCTTCCGCCGCGTCCACGACGTCGAGGCGCTCCTCGGCCAGGTTCCGCTGGCCTTGCACTTCTTCGATTGCCTGGTCGCCGAGGGCCAGTCCCTCATCGACGAGCCCTCGGAGCGTCGATGGGGGGCCCTCCGACGCGTGACCAGCGGCCGCTATCTGGCCGAGCGCTCCGTGGTGACGACGGTGGCCGAGGCCGACGCGTTCCTCGCGCGTGCGCTGGCCGCCGGCCACGAGGGCGTGATGGCCAAGGACCTGCGCGCGGCCTACGAGCCGGGCGGGCGTGGCAAGCGCTGGTTCAAGCTGAAGGCGGCGGAGACGGTGGACTGCGTGATCATCGCCGCCGATCGCGGCTCCGGCCGCCGCGTCGGCTGGCTCTCCAACTATCACCTGGCGGTCCGCGACGGCGACGGGTGGGCCGACGTCGGCAAGACCTTCAAGGGCCTCACCGACCAGGAGTTCACGGCCATGACCGAACGGTTGAAGTCGCTCGCCGTCGGCGACGACGGATACACCGTGCGCGTCACGCCGGAGATCGTCGTCGAGGTCGAGTACAACGAGATCCAGAAGAGCCCCACCTATCCGTCGGGGCTCGCGCTGCGCTTCGCCCGCATCGCACGCATCCGCGACGACAAGGCGCCGGGACAGGCGACCACGCTCGCGCAGTTGCGCGATCTCTACGAAGCTCAGTTCAGGACCAAGGGACGCGCCGGCTGACGCGTCGTGTAGAATCGCCCTTCGTGACTGCGCGCGTCTCGACCGGTCTTCCCAGGCTCGATGCGATGCTCGGTGGCGGCCTCTTGCCCGGCACGCTGACCGTCATCTACGGCGCGACTGGAATCGGGAAGACGCATCTCGGCCTCACCTTCGCCGACCACGGCCGGGCGGCCGACGGCGCGCGCGGGGTGATCCTCGACATGAACGGCCGCGGCGACTCGCAGCAGCACGACGAGTACGCGCGCCGGCTCTTCCACTGGGACCTGACCCCGTGGAGCCACAGCGTCATGCCGATGAGCGACCCGTATCCGCCGCCGGCCCAGATGGACGCCTTCTACTCGAACGCGTACACGTGGGTCGGGCGCACGCGGGATTTCCAGGTGCCGACGCCGGACGGTGGCTGGGAATTCGACTGGAACTGGAAGGCGACCTACAACCGCGCGCTCTATACCATCCGCCCGTTCCTCTACTTCCACTTCGCCGCGGGCAGCCGGCGCGTCGTCGTGGACGGTGTGGAGCCGATGGATTCACCGGCCGACTCCATCCAGTTCTTTCTTTTCGACGAGCTGTACCGCAAGGTGATCCATCGCGATGCCGAGACGCTGGGCATGGAGATCTGTCTTCCTGTCTGGCAGCACCGT
>Ga0209268_1001056_pt1 | contig 13698 bp, 10 predicted proteins | sample GraSoiAngelo_143_FD_185900 | JGI IMG/M metagenome (GOLD analysis project Ga0209268, IMG submission 185900) | Grasslands soil microbial communities from the Angelo Coastal Reserve, California, USA - 14_1009_02_30cm (SPAdes) (version 2) | ecosystem: Environmental > Terrestrial > Soil > Grasslands ... | reverse complement strand
AGTTCCTCGGGAACACCAACTTGATACGCGGCTACACCGCCGGCTCGCTCATCAACAACGAATGTCTCGCGGCGACCAGCGGCTGCCCCGAGCTGGACCAGCTCATTGGCTCGCGGTTCGCCGTCGTGAACGCCGAGTTGCGCTTCCCGCTGACGCGCAGCCTGGTGCTTGGCTTCCTCCCCGTGGGACTCCCTCCCATCGAAGGCGCCATCTTCTACGACGCGGGGCTCGCCTGGGACTCGAACTCCAAGCTCGAGTGGAGCCGATCCAGCACCGAAGATCCCGAGACCGTGCGCGCGCCACTTCGCAGCTGGGGCGGCTCGATCCGGATGAACTTCCTGGGGTTCGTCGTGCTGCGGTTCGACTACACCAAGCCCCTGAGCCGGCCGCACAACAATCCGTACTGGACGGTGAGCCTCGGCCCAACGTTCTAACTCCGCATCCCTAAACCACTTGTCCTGGCCTCGCCGGTTGCCTATCTTGTCCGGCGAGGCCATTTGCGCACCTGCGGATCGTACCTCCTCCTCACCAGCCTGGCGCTCTGGGGCTGCCGGTCCCGGGCGCCCGCCGCACCATCGTCGCAACCGCCTGCCAAACAGGCTGTTAGCCGAGCAGCCGCGGGCGCCGCTCGTACCGCCGGGGTCGCTATCCGCATCCCGACGAAAGGGGGCACCCCCAGGGTATATCGCCTCCCCACCATGGTGGAGATGCCCACCGCGATTCGGGGCAAGCTCCCGCCGGTCACCCGGGTGATTGGGCTCGACACCGAGGCGGAGTTCCTCTACGTCACGACCGCCACCAAGGACACGACCGCGAAGAAGAAGGATGCGCACGCGAAAAAGGACACGAGCGTCGCGCGCCCGAAGAGTGACGTCCTCGCACTCGATCTCGGCAGCGCCCGAGTCGACACCGTGGCCAGCGGCATCGAGCAGGCGACACTCGGTCCGGACGGCACGCTCTACACCGTGGACGCGAAGCGCCGGGTCGTGACGCTCGCGCGGCGGGTGCGGGTCGCCTGGCCGCAGCCTCTGCCAGGCGTGCCGCTGCAACTGTTCGGCGCCGCCGACCAGCGGCTCGTCGTGGCCGACCCCCCGGCGCTCATTACCGCCGCCGCCGATCAACCGCCCACCAGTCGGCCCCTGCCGGCCGGCAGCGACGTGGCGGCGACCCGCTGGGGCGACCTGGTCGGGGTGGCCGCCGACTCAGGTGTCGTCCTCATGGATCCGCTCGGCCGCCGCGAGGCCGGCTTCGTTCCGCTCGCCGATCACCCGCGCGCGCTGGTGTTCTCGCCGTCGGGCCACCGGATCTACGTCGCGCGACGCACGGAGCCCGGCCTGGCGGCGATCGACCGCTACGACCGCGAGGAGATCGACGGCATCGCGCTCCCGCTGCCCGCCGCCACCATCCGGCTCGACCCGCTCGGGCGGTGGTTGCTGGCCAAGCCGGCTGCTGGGGACTCCGTGTTCGTCGTGGACCTGCCGGTGAAACGGCTCGTCGGGACGCTGGCGAGCGCGTGGCGTACGGATCTGCCGGCCATCGCCCCGGACGGCGCGCTGCTGGTGCGCCAGGGCGACGACGTGGTCGCGTACCGGCCCGACTCGCTCGCGGCCACGGGACGGGTAAAGGGAGGCGGTACGGACCTGTGGATGCTCACCGGGTGGCGACCCCGCGGCGCGTATCGCGGCGCGTTCGGAGACGCGGGCGCGCCGGCCGACCAGGGTGTGGCCTCCGATACGGCGGGGCCCGAGGGACCGATGTACGTGCAGGTATCGACATCGCAGAACGAGGCCTGGTCGTCGGAGATGGCGCAGCAGCTCACGCGCGCGGGACTCGAGGCGCGGGTGCTCCAGCCCCGCAATCCCGACGACGGCTACCGCGTGGTGCTCGGGCCGTACCCCACCCGGGCGCAGGCCGAGGGCATCGGTCGCAAGCTCGGCCGCCCCTTCTGGATCTACCAGCCGACGCCGTGACGGTTCGCCCCTTGCCACGCGTCACTGGTCACCGGGCAAGCACTCGTGGCGCTGGTGCCGGCGACGGGGGACCTGAAATGGGCTGCGGGTGCCGCGTGGGACGTGGCTCGGGCCGCGGCGCTCGCCGACCGGCGGATCGCGCTCGTGGACCTGTGGCTCGAGCACCCGACGTTGCACGAAACGGTCGGGCTCACGCCCACCGAGGGGATCGTGGATGCGTTCGAGTACGATGTGTCGCTCACCAAGGCGGCGCACGAGGTCGACCGCGTGTTCTTCATCGCCGCGGGCACCGTGACGGCGCGCGCCGGCGACCTGTTCGCCAACCCCCGTTGGAAGAAGCTGCAGGGCGGCTTCAGGGTCGAGGACGCCTTGCTGCTCCTGTACCTCTCCGCGGGCGCGCTCGCCCGGCTCTCCGCGGTCCCGGACGGAATGATCGTGCTGTCGCCCGACGGCTACGAACCCGAGTCGTCGATCGGCCAGGGGATCACGGCGGTGATGGAGCGCGGCGTTCCGTTGCTGGGCGTGGTGCGCGAGCGCTGGACGCCCGAAGCGGACCCCCGATCGGTCGCGCCGCCGCCGGGGCGCGTCTCGGCCGCGGTGCGGCGTCCTTCGCATCGGCTGGCCCGGCCCGCGCTCGTGGCCGCGACGCTGGCCGTGGGCGCGGCGGGCGGCTGGGGGCTGCTCGCACGCGGGGCCGAGCACCGCCGGGCGCCCACGCCGCTCCCCGCCTCCCCCGCCCCGGTGCGCGCACGACCGGTCGCCGCGGCGCCGGCCCGGCAGGTCGATTCGCTCCCCTGGACCGTGCAGCTCGCGGCCTATGCGAGACTCGACAAGGCGCTCGCGCTCGCGGACCGCCTGGCGGCGGACGGCGTCACCCCGTTCGTGACGCCGATCGCGCTGGACGATCCGGGAGGGGGCAGCACGGTGTGGTATCGCGTGCTCGCCGGCGCGTTCCCGACGCGCGACGCCGCCGTCGGCGCCCGCTCCGGGATGTGGAAGCACGGGCTCGCCGCGCGCGGCCAGGGCGATGTGCTGCGCGCTCCGTACTCCTTCTCCCTCAGCGATCGAGCGCCCCCCGCCAGCCGCCTGCGGGCGCGGGGCATTCCAGCCGTGTCGTGGGGCACGGGATCACGTTTGTTGGCGGGCGCGTTCGAGACGCCCGAGCAAGCCAGCCTCCTCGAAGCGCGGCTCAAACGGGCCGGCGTCCAGGCCACGCTCGTCACCCGGATCGCGGGGGAGACCACTCCATGAGGCTGACCCGACTCGAGTTGTCGGGCTTCAAGTCGTTCGCGGGCGCGGTCGAGCTGCCGTTCGAAGCGGGAGTCACCGCGATCGTAGGGCCGAACGGCTGCGGCAAGTCCAACATCTCCGATGCCGTCCGCTGGGTCCTGGGCGAGCAGTCGCCGCGCTTGCTGCGCGGCGGCAAGATGGAAGACGTCATCTTCCAGGGCTCGACCGGGCGCCGGCCGGTGAACGTGGCGGAGGTCTCCCTGGTCTTCGACAACTCGGATGGAACCCTCCCGATCGCGTATCAGGAAGTCCTCGTCACACGCCGGCTCTCCCGCTCGGGGCAGAGCGAGTACCTGCTCAATCGCTCGGCGGTGCGGCTGCGTGACATCCAGGACCTGCTGCGCGGCACCGGCCTGGGGGCCGACGCCGCCGTGGTGATGGAGGCGAGAATGATCGAGGCGCTGCTCTCCGAAAAGGCGGAGGAGCGGCGCGCCCTGTTCGAAGAGGCCGCCGGGATCGGGCTGTACCGCGATCGCAAGACGAGCACGGAGCGCCGGCTCGAGGAGACGGCGGCGGATCTCGCCCGGCTCGAGGACCTGGTCAGCGAGGTCCAGACGCAGGTGCGGAGCCTGGCGCGCCAGCGCGGCAAAGCGGAGCGCCACGGGAAAATGATCGAGGAGCGCTTCGGCATCGCCCTGACGCTGGTGCGCCGCGAGCTCGAAGACTTCGATCTGACGCTCGGCGGTCTGGGTCAGCAGGCCGAGCAGCTGGCGGCGGCCCTGCCCGAGGAGCGGGCCCGCCTCGAAGCGGCGGAGCGGGAGCGGGAGGCGGCGGTCCTAGCGCGGCACACGGCCGAGGCGCGTCGCACCGAGGTGGAGCGCCGCCTGGCAGATGCGAAGCTCGAGTCGGGGCGGCTGGAGGGCGACCTGGCGCTCGCCGCCGAGCGGCTGCACAACGCCGGCCAAGGGCGCGCCACCGCCGGGCGGCGGCGGGACCAGGAAGAAGCCCGCGCCTTGCAGGCGGAGCGGGAGCGAGCGGCGGCCACCGCCGAGTGCGAGGCGGCGGAGCGCGACCTCGCCTCGGTCGGGCAGGAGCTGACAGGGCGGAGCACGCTGGAGCAGGAGGGGCGCGACCGGCTGCTGGCCCAGCGGGCGGCGGTGCGCGAGCTCGAGGAGGACTTGCAGCGGCGGGCGGAGGCGGTCCGCGCACTCGAGGGCGAGCGGGCGGCGCTCGAGCGGGAGCGGGCCGAGCTGGGGCAGCAGCTCGCGGACGCGTCGCAGGAGCGTGCCCGGCGCGCGGAGACCGAGTGGGCGGCGACCGCCCAGGTGGGCGCGCGGGCGCAGGAGGCGGCGGCCCTCGCTCGCGCCGCGGCCGAGGCGGCAGCCGCATTGGAGCAGGCGCGGCGGCGCGTGGCCGAGCTCAAGGAGCAAGAGACGCATGAGCGCACCGCACGGCGCCAAGCCGAGGCGGCGCTCGCACAGGTGACGGCGCGGCGCGACGCGCTCGCCGAGCTCGAGCGCGAGCGCGTGGGGCTCGCACCGGCGGCCCAAGCGCTGCTCAAAGCGCGGGCGCGGTTCGGCGACGCGGTGATCGGGCCGCTGTCGGACTTCTTGCGCACCAGCCGGCGCGACGCGGTGCTCGCGGAGCAGCTCTTGGGCGAGTGGCTGCACGCCGTGCTGGTGCGCGACGCCAACGCCGTCGAGACGATCCGCCGCTGGCACGAGGAGGTGCAGCCCGGGCCCCTGGTGCTGCTGCCCAGCGTGCCCGGGCCGCGGCTCGCCGCCGACGGAAATCCCCTGAACGACGACCTGCGCGTGGACGGCCCGGCGGCCGCGTGGGTGCGGGCGCTCCTCGCGGGCAACGAGGTCCTCGACGGTGGCGAGGCAGGGCGGACGGGGGGGCGCGCGCTGCGACGGGCTAACGGTGCCGTGTTCCTGGCCGGGACCACGGCCGGGGGTCCTCTCGAGCGGCGCGCCGAGCTCGAGGGGCTCGAGCAGGAAGTGCGAGAGACACAGGTCAACGGGGGCGACGCTGCCACGACGCTGGAGCGAACGCTCGCCGAGCTCGCCGCCGCCGAGGCCGCGTGTGCCGCCGCGGGGGAAGCGGCCGAGCGCGCTCGGCAGCAGGAGCTCGAAGCGGGCGCGGTAAAGGACGACGCCGAGCGCGCCGCCGCCCACGCGCAGCGCGAGGCAACCGAGGCGACCGCGCAGGTCGAGCGGCTGTCGACTCGCTTCGCGGAGGTGGAAACCAGGCTCTTGCACGCGGATGTCGAGCGACACGAGGTCGAGCGCGTGCGCCTCGACGAGCGCCTCGGCGGGGAGCGCGCGCGGCTCGTCGACCTCGAGGCGCAGCAGGAGGCGGCGCGGGAGCAGCGGGTGCGATGGCAGGTGGATGCCGCCCAGGTCGAGGCACGGCTCGGCGCCGCGCGCGAGCGGGCCGGCCGCGCCGCGGCCGAGGCCGAGGAAGCACGCCGCCAGTCTACGGCGCTCGCCGACGAGATGAGCGCGCTCGAGCACGAGACCGCGACCCTCACGGCGCAGCGGACCCAGTGGGAGGACCAGCTCAAGGAGCGCCGCCTCGCGCTCGTCGCGCTGGAGGCGGCCGCCGGGGAGGCGGGGGCAGAGGTCGAAGCGGCGGACGCACGCGTGGCCGAGACCGAAACGGCGCTCGAGGACGTGCGCAAGGCGTTGGACGCCCGTGGCGCGGAGGAGCACAAGCTCGAGCTCGAGCGCACGGAGATCGTGGGCCGCCGACGCGGGCTCGTCGCGCGGGTCGAGGCCGAGTGGCGCAAGCCCCTCGATCAGCTCCTCGCCGAGGCACCCGTGGTAGCCGGCGACCTCGAGTGGCTGCGCCAGGAGGACGAGCGATTGCGGGCGGCGATCGACGCGGTCGGACCCGTTAACGCCCTCGCAGTGGACGAGCACGGCGAAGAGGTCAAGCGCCTCGAGTTCCTGATGACGCAGCGGAATGACCTCGTGGCCGCGCGCCAGTCGCTCCAGCAAGCGGCGCGCGAGATCGACCAGACCGCGAAGGCGATGTTCCTCGACTCGTTCGGCAAGGTGCGGGACAACTTCCGCACGGTCTTCCAGACGCTGTTTGGCGGCGGCGAGTGTGACGTGCGCCTCGCCAACGAGGACGAGCCGCTCGAGAGCGAGATCGAGATCCACGCGGCGCCGCGCGGCAAGCGCACGCAGCGGATTCACCTGCTGTCGTCGGGCGAGCGCACCCTCGTCGCGGTGTCGCTCTTGTTCGCGATCTTCCTCACCAAGCCGAGCCCCTTCTGCCTGCTCGACGAAGTGGACGCCCCCCTCGACGACGCCAACGTGGGCCGCTACGTGCGCCTACTCGCGGAGTTCAAGGACCTGACGCAGTTCATCGTCATCACCCATAACCCCCGCACCATGCAGGCCGCCGACGCCGTGTACGGCGTCACCATGCAGGAGCCCGGCGTTTCGACCATCGTCGGCGTGCGACTCGGTCAGATGGAGCCGGTCTAATTGGACCTGGTCACGGTCGGCACCGGGACGGTCGCGCCGTCGGCCACCCGGACGTCGGCATGCCACTGGGTGAGCCGGGGGAACCTCAAGATCCTGCTCGACTGCGGCGCGGGGGCGCTGCACCGCCTCGCCCAATTCGGCCTGCCGTGGCACCAGGTCACCCACGTGATCCTGTCGCACTTCCACCCGGACCATTGGGGCGAGCTGCCGATGCTCGTCTTCGCCCTCAAGCACACGACGGTGCCGCCGCGCCGCGAGTCGCTGGTGATCCTCGGCCCCCGCGGGGTGGTGCGGCTCGTGAAGCAGCTCGCCGAGGGCTATGGGTCGTGGCTGCTCGACCCCGGCTTCCCGATCGGCATTCTCGACCTGCAGAACGGCGAGCCGTTCCCGCTCGATGCCGAGGTGAGCCTCGAGACCTTCCCGGTGCCCCACACCCCCGAGAGCGTGGCGCTGTCGCTCACCGCGCCCGAGGGACGGCTGGTCTATACGGGCGACACCGGGCCCTCGAGCGAGCTGGCCCGGTGGGCCGCCGGTGCCGACCTGCTGCTCGCGGAGTGCTCGCTCCCCAAGGAGATGGCCATCGACAGCCATCTCACCCCGGAGCAGGCGGGCGAGCTGGCCCGGGACTCCAAGGCGCGGCAGCTCGTCTTGACGCACTTCTATCCGCCGGTTGAAACTTCGGACCCGGCGCGGACGGCGGGGACGCGGTTCACCGGACGGGTGACGGCGGCCCGCGATGGCGACCGGTTCACCATCGGAGGGAAGTAGCGGTGCTGATCGTGATGCGCCACGGCGCGACGGAGGCGGAGGTCCGGCGCGTCATCGCGGTGATCGAGGAGATGGGGTACAAGGCCCGGCCGATGCCGGGGGCGCAGCGCACGGCCATCGGGCTGGTCGGGAACGACGGCCGGGTCGACGCCTCGCGCTTGGAAGGCCTCCCCGGCGTCCAGGACGTCATCCACGTCACCAAGCCGTACAAGCAGGTGAGCCGGGAGTGGAAGGCCGAGAACACCGTGGTGCGGCTCCCGGGCGGCGTCGCGGTGGGCGGCACCGAGGTCGTTACCATCGCGGGACCCTGCTCGGTCGAGAGCGAGCGGCAGATCATCGATGCGGCGCGGCAGGTGAAGGAGGCCGGAGCCGTGATCCTGCGTGGCGGCGCCTGGAAGCCGCGCACGTCACCGTACGCATTCCAGGGGCTGGGACGGCCGGGGCTCAAGTTGCTCGCGAAGGCACGTGAGGAGACGGGCCTCCTCATCTGCACCGAGGCGATGGATCCCGAAGGCGTGGGTTACGTGGCCGAGGTCGCGGACATCATCCAGATCGGCGCCCGCAACATGCAGAACTCCTCGCTGCTCAAGGCCGCGGGCCGGGCGAAGAAAGCGGTGCTCCTGAAGCGCGGGATGGCCGCCACCATCGAGGAGCTGCTCCTCTCGGCGGAGTATCTGCTCGCCGAGGGCAACCACGATGTGATCCTGTGCGAGCGCGGCATCCGCGGGTTCGACACCGCCACGCGCAACGTGTTCGACCTCACCGCCATCCCCGTAGTGCACAAACTGTCGCACCTGCCGATCATCGCGGATCCGTCGCACGGCACGGGACTGCGCGACAAGGTGATCCCGATGGCCCGCGCGGCCGTCGCCGCCGGGGCGGACGGCATCATGGTCGAAGTGCATCCCAACCCCGAGCAGGCGCTGTCGGACGGTGCGCAGACCCTGTTCCCCGACCAGTTCGCCCAGCTGATGCGCGAGGTCCGCGTGATCGCAGAGGTGATCGGGCGGCGGGTGGCCGAGCCGGCGTCGGTGGGCGCTTGAGACAATTGCGGATTGCGGAATGCGGATTGCGGATTTGATCGGATGGCGTCGGCCCAGCCAGGGACCGTTCGCGGCACGACGCGCGCGCGTACAATCCGCAATCCGCAATCCGCACTCCGCAATCGCCGCGCTCGGCTTCTCCCTCGCGCTCCAGAGCCCCGACCCCTGGCCCATCCTCGACCGCGCGAGCCAGACCTATCAAACGGTCACCAGCCTCTCGGCCGACTTCGTCCAGATCATCACGAATCCGATGATCGGCACGCCCGACACAACGCGCGGCAGGCTGTACCAGATGCGCCCCAGCCGCTTCTCCATGCGGTTCACGGCCCCGAAGGGTGATCGCATCGTGGCGGACGGCCGCTTCCTCTGGCTGTACACGCCGAGCACCACGCCCGGTCAGGTCATCCGGTCACGCATCCCCGAATACGGCACCACCGGCCCCAATCTGATCGGACAGTTCGTGGAGCAACCGCGCGAGCGCTATACGGGGCACTACGTCCGGGCAGACTCGCTGCCGGACAGGGTGGGTGGGGGCGGGGGCACCCTCGACGTCATCCGGCTCGTGCCGAAGGGGCGCGACGCGCCCTACAGCGAAGCGACGATCTGGGTGAGTCGGGAGGACGCGCTGGTGTATCGTGTCGACATCGTCGAGAGCTCCGGCCAGGAGCGCACCGTGATCCTGCGAAACATCCGGGTGAACGCCGGCGTGCCCGGTCGCGAGCTCACGTTTTCCACCCCGGCCGGCGTGCGGGTGGTGGATCAGTAAAACAGATCCTTGACAGCGCCGCGCGGCGGCAATAGGCGGCGGCAATAGAAGGAAGAATAGAAGACAGAGTGTCGTTCCCTCCTTTCCCTATTCCCGAACGGAGCGAGACTGTCATCCTGAGCGCCGCAGGCGCGAAGGATCTGCTTGTGAGTGCCGCAGGCCTTCCTAGGATTGATCCCGCAGAATTTGCTCGTCCAACCAACGGTCGACGATGCTCTTCCGAAAGCGCCACTCCTTTCCCAGCTTCGCGGCCGGAATCCGTTTCTCCTGTGCCCACTTGTAGATGGTCTGCGGGGTAAGCCGCAGATACCGAGCGACTTCTTCGAGTGTCAAGATCTCGTTGTCACCATCCCGAGTCATGGGCGCTTGCGTCGATGGCTCGAGTCGGCCACCGTGTCGATCGGCGGAATGACGAAGCCGCGAAATCGGGGGATCGAGTCTTGCCTGCCGGGTGAGGGAGTCGGCTTCTCGTCTCCGTGCATCAGCTTGTTCACCGCGTAGATGATCGCGGCGTAGAAGTTGCCCTGATACGAGCCGAACACCTGAAAGGGCTGGTTGCGGTCGCCGAGGAACGGGCGAAGACTCCAGGCCAATTGGATGCCGACGAAGGCGAACAACAGCGCCCACGCACGCATGATGGTGAGAGCCTTCCGAGGATAGACGCCGCGCTTCTCGCAGACCACACTGAGCCCCTCATGCAGTGCATACATCCCGAACAGCCCCGCTACGCCGGCGATCGCGATGTTCAGCAGGTGTTGGAAGTAGTAGTTCGCGCCGGTGATGAGAAAGAACGCCGTGATCGGCACGAAGGCGGCGAGCAAGACGGAGGTGAGCGCCAGCGCGCCGAACACCAGCACGGCCACCTGCAGCAGGCGCAACCGGGAGCCGACGAGAACCTGCACCACGAAAAACGCGGGAAAACACACGGCGAACGTCGCGAAGAACAGAAACGGCAGTTTGACGCCCGCGGACACGGCCTGCGCGGGACCCGAATAGGCGCCCGCGACGAGGCCGAAGAACCCGGCAAGGACTATGATCGTGACGACGGCGTAGCGAAGCTTGCTCCGAAGCGCGACGCCCTCGACGACCTCCTCGAAGAAGCGCTCTCGGTCGCTCAGCAGCGCCTTGAGGAAATCGGAGTAGCTCGTGATCGGCTGGTCTCGAGCCATGGCCGGGGCCCCACCGCGGGTGTGAGACCCAAGTTATCTTTTTACTACTGTTATGTCAAGTTTAGTGATGTTATCTGATGTTTACTGGAGCTGGTCCGGCGCGAGCGCCCCTGCGACCTGGGCGGCGGTCGCTTCGTCCATCCCCCCCTTCTGCGCCAACTCGAGGGCCGCTCGCCCGAGCGCGCGATACAGCACGGCGTCGTCGTGCGTCAAGGCCTCGAGATGGCGGCGGATGGTCGTTGCATCCCCCCGCGCTACGGGACCGGTGAGCGCCGCCATCGGCTCCTGGCGGGTCAGGTTCTCGAACGTCCCCTCCACCAGCGGCCGCAGTGCCCGCCACGCCTCCGCGTCCGAGAGCCCGGCATGCCGCAACAGCCGCTGCGCCACCGCCTCCACCACCACGAAATAGTTGGAAGCGAACACCGCGCTCGCGTGATACATCGGCTTGGCCTTGGACGGGATGTGAAACGGCCGCAGGCCGAGATCGTGCGCCAGCGCCTCGGCCGCCCGCACCGCGGGGGGCATTCCCTCGACTGCCGCCCAGGCGCCCTTCAGCCGGTCCGCTGCGTGCGACGGATCGGAGATGGTCTGGAGCGGATGGAGGGACCCGAGGGCCGCGCGGGACCCGACCAGGGGGCCGAGCGCTTCTTGACCTTGGGAGCCGGAGAGGTGCAGCACCACCTGGTGGCGGTGGATCGCTCCTGCGCGGGCCAGTGCTTCGGCGAGGGGCCGGATGGCGTCGTCCCGCACGGCCAGAATGACGACGCCCGCCTCGGCGATCCAGGCGGGCGCGGCGTTCTCCGGGCCAACGGTCAGCGAGAGGGGTTTCGGGACCGGTTTCTTGCTGCGGCCGTGGAGGCGGACGTCGTAGCGTCTCCCCTCCCCCACGCGCGCGAGCGCGAGCGCCAAGCCGACACCGGCGCGGCCGGGTCCGATGATCCCCACGACGTGGGGCGCCACCTCAATTCCGCAGGGTCGCCGGTGCCTGGGCGGCCGCTAAGGCGAGGAGATCCTGCGGTGACTTGGCGCGGCGTGCCAGGCCCAGCGCGGCCTGCACCTGGCGGTCTTCCTCCTTCTGGCGGCGCACTTCCGCCGGACGACCGAACACGTAGCGTGCGATCTCGTATCCCAGGTCCTGGGTGATGACATCGTGGGCGCCCGCGATGACACTGTCCGGCAGCGCGACGCCGCGCGCCCGCAGCCGCCGGATGACCTCGTCCGCCATCTCCGCCGTGACCGAGAAGTCAGGACTCTTCACGCGGCCCGACGTCTTGATCTCGAGCGCGTAGGCGGTGCGCACGTCCCAATAGGTAGGGATCTTGTTGCCCAATGCTTTGACGAAGGCGCGCTCCGCGGTCGTGAACGTGTCGGGCGTGACGAACAGGTCCGGCCGGATCCCGCCGCCGCCCAGGACGACCCGGCCGTGGTCGGTGTGAAAGACCAGGGAGGAATCGACCTTCGTGCTGTCGTGGCCCAGCTCGGCGGCCTCGGCCTGCGCGAACTGGTCCTCTTCGTTCTTGCTCTTGCGCTGAATCGTCCGGCCGCTCGGCGTGAACCAGCGCGCGGTCGTGAGCTTCAACGCCGTTTCGGGCGTGAGCTGCCACAGCGACTGCACCAGCCCCTTCCCGAAGGTCGGCGTTCCGACGACGACCGCGCGGTCGTGATCCTGCAGCGCGCCGGTAATGATTTCGGCCGCGCTCGCGGTGCCGCCGTTTGTGAGCACTACCACCGGCAGGTGCGGCCACGGCTGTGGCTTCGCGTCGCGGTAAGTCTTCGACGTGGTGGGCGCGCGGCCCCGGGTCTCCACGACTTCCTGTCCCGGGTCGAGGAACAGCTCGCTCACCGCGACGCCCTGGTCCAGCAATCCGCCGGGGTTCCCCCGCAGATCGAGCACCAGCGACTTCATCCCCTTCTGCACGAGACCGTTCACCGCGTCGGTGAGCTCCTGGGCGGACGTCTCGCTCACGGGCGTGAGCAGCACGTAGCCGACCTTGTCATCGAGCATCATCGAGACCTGGACCGAGCGGATGTGAATCGTGGCGCGCGTGAGCTTGAAGATGAGCGGCTGGTCGACCCCGACCCGGCGCACCCTGAGCTCCACCGCGCTGCCCGGGTCGCCGCGCAACTGCTTCACGGCCTGATCGTTCTTCCAGCCCTCGGTCGAGCGACCGTCCAGCGCGATGATCTGATCGCCCGACTGGATTCCCGCCCGCTCCGCGGGCGTGTCGGGGAGCGGCGCCACGACGGTGATCCATCCGTCCCGGACATCGATTTGGATGCCGAGGCCGCCGTAGTTGCCGGTCGTCGCCTCGTTCAAGGCCCGGAAGTCGTCCCGCTTCAGGAACACCGAATACGGATCGTGCAGCTGGTCGAGCATGCCGTCGATCGCCATCTGGTAGAGCCGGCGCTCCTCGATCGAGTCCACGTAGAAGTCGGCCACGTGTGCGAGGACGTCTTCGAACAGCCGCGCCTGCTGGTAGACGGACCCCGTCGGCTCGGTCTGGCGCTGCAGCAGCCAGCCTCCAGTGGCGAGCGCCAATCCGGCCACTGTGGTCACGATCACGATATTCCGGAGCTTCATGAGACGCCTCGTGGTGAGAGTGCGGTCACCGCCATGACCTCGCGCCAGGCGGCCTCTTGCACGGCCTTCTTCGACTGCGTCGCGTCGACGTGCACCACGCCCGGCCCTGCCGCGCGGCGGTACGCCTCGAGCACGCGGCGGTGAAACGAGTCGTCCTGGCGCTCGAACCGATCCTGGACCTTGCGCGCGGCCTGTTGCCGGGCCCGGCCCACCTCGACCGGCACATCGAGGACGAGCGTGACGTCCGGGACGAGGCCGCCGGTGGCGAGCCGGATGGCGTGCGCGACCGCCTCGGCGGGGAGTCCGCCCCCCGCCACCTGGTATGCCATCGTCGAGAGGTCGAACCGGTCCGCCACGACCACCTCCCCGGCCTCGAGCGCCGGCCGGATGACCCGGTGGACCAGGTCGGCCCGGGCCGCGAGGAACAGGAACAGCTCCGCGACCGGCGACATCTCATGGGGAAACTTGAGCGCCACCTTGCGCGCCGCCTCCGCCACCGGCGTGCCGCCCGGCTGGCGCACCGCCGTCACCTGGAGGCCCTCGGCGGCGAGCCGCGCCGCGAGCCAGCGCACCAGCGTGGATTTCCCCGCCCCTTCCGGGCCCTCCACGACGATGAAGACGCCCATCAGCCCAAGGTGATAATGGGGCTCGCCGCCCCCTGCTTCATACCTTCG
>Ga0209268_1001054_pt1 | contig 13710 bp, 11 predicted proteins | sample GraSoiAngelo_143_FD_185900 | JGI IMG/M metagenome (GOLD analysis project Ga0209268, IMG submission 185900) | Grasslands soil microbial communities from the Angelo Coastal Reserve, California, USA - 14_1009_02_30cm (SPAdes) (version 2) | ecosystem: Environmental > Terrestrial > Soil > Grasslands ... | reverse complement strand
CGATGGGACTGGACTTTGTGATCATGGACGACGGCCACCTTGGTGACCGTGGCGAGATCTTCCTGGTCCCTCCCTCGATCGGGCTATCGAATGACCTGTTGAATTATGACCACTTCGCGGAGTATTACGAAGGCACGCCGCGGGGGCCGAATGGCCAGCAACTGCGCCGCCATGGGGATTCGGTCGAGCGGCTCGGGGGCGGGTTCTTCCGCCACCGGGGGCGCATCGACGACATGATCAATCTGAACGGGGTCAAGACGAGCGCGGAGGAGATTCGAAGCGTCCTCGGAACCGACCTCGTCTCCGACGCGAAACCCATCTCCGTCCTGGCCGAGGGCTCGGACCAGCATCGCCTCGTCGTGTATGCCGTCCCGCGAGACCCGAAGCTCGTTGCCTCGCAGACCCTTGCCGAACGATTGCGGGTGGACTTCGAGCGGGACATCAAAGGGCGGTTGAACCCGCTCCTCGCGCACGTCTCGGAGGTGATCCTCGTCCCGGAGCTCCCCCAGGCGGGACCGGGGAAGACGAAGACGATTCGTGAGCTCCGTCGAGATTACGAGGCCCGTCGGACCCGGACCTGAAGCGAACCAACCCGCGTCTACTCGGCGGCTTCGATGGGAGCTGCGGCCTCGCGACCGGCGGGCCGCGGGCGCAAGGGCGTTTCGAGGACCCGATTGATCGTCACCTGGGCGATCGTGCCATAGTACTTCGACACATGCTCGATGGGGCGGAGGACGAGACTGAGCGCGTTGGAGGACGACGACCGCTTCGATTCACGGTGGTCGTTCCCGATCGACGCCGCGAGCTGATGGAGGTCTCGGACCAACGTCGACTGAAGGTCGAGGGCCTCGTTCGCCTTCTCGAGATCGGATGCGAAGAACGACGTCATCGTGAGTTCGATGATCTTCTCGAGCCGCGCCTTCAGTCCGGTCACGGTCTTCGCGAATTCACGGGACGGCGGGCGTCCCGACCGCAGCAAGGGACCGATCTCCGTCGCCAGCTCCTCCCAGAGGTCGCCGATGTTCTCGAGCGTCACGGACGCGACTCGGTTGCCGAGCAGGTGCCGGGGTTCGGTGACGCCGATCTTCGCCGCCACGGTCCGATTCTGCGCGGCTAGGAGCAGCTGCCGGACGACAAGCCAGTAGAGGCGGTCCACCTCCACCTCCATCCGCGCGACCTCCTCGATTCGGCCGACCGCTTCGCCGGCCAGGACGCCGAGCGCAAGCTTCTCCATCCGCGATGTGAGGTAGTGGAGGCGCCGAAGGAGGCCGTCGATCGGGAATCGGGTCGGCTCCACGAAATTCTCGATCGTGACGAACCGCGGGCCCTGGTTGACGATCGTCAATCCCGTGAGGCCGCGGACGGCCTCGTGAATCTCCTGAAGCTGGGCGGGGGAGAGCTCGTCCCGGCTGCGGACCTTGATCGTGTTGCAACCGACGATGTAGTCGCCGGTGATGAGACGCGTCAACGTCTCGGGACCCGTCCAGTCGTCGGCGTCGATGGTCGCCTCCGCCGCGCTGGGATACTCCTCAAACGGCCCGACTCGGACTCGCAAGGTACCGTCGTCCTCGATCGACAAGTTCACGACGGACCCGGGGAGGATGCCGTTCGATTCGGCCCAGGCCTTCGGGAGGGAGACTCCGAGGCTCGAATACCCGAGTTTCTGGACCTTCCGGCTCTCGAGTTCCATGGAGGCAATATGTGTAGACTGGGGTAAATAAGTACTTCGTATGGACGATACGTATCGGCTTCAGTATTAGTCGGATTCCGCACTGGACGGCCCTCAGCGAACCTGGATCCGGACCCTGGTCACCGCCGGGGAGCATTTCTCCGGCTCGAGGGTGGACGGTCGAATCCCGCCGAGGGTCCGGAAAGGAGGCCACACGCCCAAAAGGCTCATGAGTCCCGTCGAGATGCGAACGACGTCATGGACCAAAACGTGGACGTGCTCGTCGTCGGGGCGGGGCCGACCGGCAGCACAGCCGCGAAGTACGCGGCCCAGGGAGGGGCGGAGGTCCTCCTCATCGAGAAGCGCTCGGAGATCGGGACCCCGGTCCGATGCGGGGAGGGGGTCGCGAAGCGATGGCTGGAGGAAATCGGCCTCTCGCCGTCGAAGGAATTCGTCTGCCATGAGGTCGATGGCGCCCGCGTGATCGCGCCCGACGGACGCGCGTTGGTCGTCGACGAGACCCGGGCCGGGAACGAGTGCGGATATGTCCTTGAGCGGGCCCTCTTCGACCGCTACCTCGCGAAGGAAGCCGCGAAAGCGGGGGCCGAGATCCGGATCAAGACCAGTGCAGTCGGACTGCTCCGGGAGGATGGTCACGTCGTGGGAGCCCGGTGCGAGCACATGGCCGACACGTTCGATGTGCGTGCGCCGATCGTGATCGGGGCGGATGGGTTCGAGAGCCAGGTCGGTCGCTGGGCCGGACTCGAGACCCATCTACGGACGAGGGACATCGATGCCTGCTTGCAATACACCCTGGTGGGCGTCGACGGAGATGCGCGGTACAACGACATCTACCTCGGCAGCTGCGCGCCCGGTGGGTACGCCTGGGTCTTCTGGAAGGGCGCCGACGTCGCGAACGTCGGGATCGGGGTGAACCTCTCGAAGATCCACGATCGCGCGGATGCCAAACGGTACCTCGATACCCTCATCGCACGGACTCCGGACTTGGCTCGCGGCGAGGTTGTCGAGGAGGTGGCCGGCGCGGTCAGTGTCTCGATGCCCTTGGAGAAGTCCATCGCTCCCGGCGTCCTCCTGGCGGGCGACGCGGCCCGCCTAATCGACCCCCTGACGGGCGGGGGCATCCTGAACGGCTGCTTGTCCGGCAAGTTCGCGGGGGAGGTCGCCGCCGATGCGGTGTCTGCGGGCGATGTCTCGGAAAAAGGACTCGCGGTCTACGAAAAACGATGGAGAGCACGGCTCGAAGAGGAGCTGGCCCGTCACTACCTCGTCAAGGAACGCTTGATCCGACTCGATGACGCGACGATCAACCGGGCAATCCGCGCGATCAACGAGGCCCGCCTGGAGCGAGTGACCGCGGGCGCGGTGCTCGATGCCTTCCGGACCCACGACCCGGGCCTCTTGGCCATCTTCGAAGGGCTCCTCTAAGCCGCGGCGTCTAGCCCTTCTCCAGGTCCTCGCCGCCTTCGAACACCTGCTGGACCTGGCTGTATATCTCCTCGAAGCCGAACGTGATCTCCGAGGACACGGGATGCACGCGGCGATACACGCCGATCGACTCCATGCTCTTCAGGAACTCGACGTCCAAGAGGGTCTTCGGCGTCGCGCCGTCGGCGAAGAGCGCTTCGTACAGGGCGAAAGGATCGAGGGACCACTTGACGATCCGTTCGAGGTCCTCCTCGGGCAAGATGTCGGATTTGCTGAGGACGTTGATGAACGGGAGCCCGTGCCGGAACTGGACCGTCGCGCTGAAGAGGACCGAGGAAACGAATCCCGAGGCGGACCTGACCAGCGCGGGATCGTTCAGGTACACGAGCGCGGAGTCGTCCCGACCGAAGGCGTCGATCAAGACCGGTCCGGAGGCGCGGAAGGTGAACAGCTCGATCTGCCCCGGCGTGTCGATCAGGACGTAGTTCGTCTCGAAGGTCTCGAGGACGTTCGCGAGTTCCTTCGCGTTCATCGCGATCATGTCGGCCGCGGCGACCTGCGCGCCATTCGGCCCAAGGTCTTCTTCCTCCATGACTTCCCTCAGGTCGACGTAATCCCGCACGTCGAGGTCCGGAGAATATTGCAGCGCCTCGGCGCCCGGGTCGAGGTTCACCGTCACGCAGTCGAGGCCCTGGGAATTCATCCACAGTTGGAACGCGTACACCATCGTCGATTTGCCCGATCCCGCGGTGCCGATGAAGTACAGATTCCGTGCCATGGGTTGCCCGGCGTACGAGCCCGATGGAGATGAAGGTTCGCGGAGCGCATGGCGAAACAACTCGACGTCCCCGCGGCGACGCCACGGCCTCCCGTGCGTTAGCAAGGTTGATGGTCGGTAGCGGGTTGGTCCCGCCATGGCAACGGAGCGAAAGTTCACCCGGTTCGCCCCCGTCGATCGGCCGATGACGACGCGCGAGATCCCGGAGGGCGGGTTCTGCCTCTCGGCGTTCCTCGTGATCGGCCGGACTGGCCGTCCCTCGCAGGTGCTGATGGGCCACCTGAATCCCTCGGGTCCATGGGACCACGTCGGGGCCCTCGACCAAGAACGCGCGGAGGTGAACAGCAAAGGTTGGATGCTTCCCTCGTCCCACCTCATGGTCGGAGAATCGCCGGTCGCCGCGGCGGAGCGGATCCTCAAGGAGCAGCTCGGCCTGCCGATGCTCGCCCTGAACGGCCCGCATGTCTTCTCCGAGGTCTACGGCGCCAAGAACCACTGGGACCTCGAGTTCGTGTTCCTCGGCGAGCGGGATCAGATCGGGCAGCATCCAGCGTGGTCCGAGCTCGCCTTCGTCGACGTGAGCGAGACGCCCCGGGACCAGGTGGCCCGCTACCACGAGGACATCCTGGCCCACGTCGGGCGGTGGGACCCCGCAAGGGGCTAAGCACCGCAACGCGGGTCGACGGTTGGGAATTCCACGGCCTCCAAGAAACCGAAGAAACGCCGATTCATCCACCACCTGATTCGTGGCGCCCAGCCGTTCCCGTTGCCGATCCGACCTCTCCTGGAGCAGGTGCGGTGGGCGCTCAAGCGCTACCCCGAACGGAATCCGGAATCATGGGTCCTTCAGCCGACCCTGCGAGGCCCCGTCTGGCGGTACGAACGATGGGCGGACCGGCACAAGGACATCTATGCCGTGGCGGAGCTGGGATCTCCCTCCAAACCTGGCGACCGCGGAAGGAAAGCCGTCCCCAAGTCGCATGCGCCGCCGCCCGATGATCCGACCTGACGGAATCCTCAGGGCCGGCCGCGTAGGGAAGGTCTACCGTAGCGTCGTCTCGACGGAAAATGTTCGATGGAGAAGGTTAATGATTAGGAGCGAACGGATGCCGTTTCGGAACCCGAGGGGAACCAGTCGGAACGGGGAAAGGTGGACAACCGCCATCGGTCCGATCCCGATGCCGCGACTTCAGCGACGCCGTGGCCGCAGCCAAAAGTACGTCGGAAAGAGGCTGATGGCGGCGAAGATGAGGATCCCCGCGAGGAAAGATCCCGCAGATATCGCAAGGGGGCCGAGGATCACGACCGCCAACATGAACGCGATGACCGCGAACCAGTCAGACCCTGGAATTCGGCGGAAAGCTCGCGTGTGAGTTCTCTCGAGCCCGCGGGTTGTGCCGTCCATGCCTAACCTCGATCCGTCCATGCCGACAAGGTCCCTTACGGCGGAAGTTCACTTGTTTCTTTTGTGTGAGCAGGTTCTCGCAGACCGCCTCTCGCAAATGAGAATCCCTCTCACAATCGATGCGACCACCTTCATGTTGTCCCCGATACGGACACGGTCTCGGCGAGGATTCGAATCGTTCCGTGCGGGCCGGGACGAAATCATGTCCGGGGAGGGTACGACCGGCTCCCGCCTGCGCCCCCCTGGCCCCGCCTGGCGGCTCCGTTCCGTCCTCGCGTACTTTGGGTTGGCGGGCAGTCCATGCGAAACTTCACGTTTTGAAAACCCGTTCATATCTCGTGGAAGGGAGCGGCCGAACTCCGGCGGAGTCCGCTCCGATCGTGATTCCGAGACCGGAGCGACTCTTGTTCCGACCGCGAACGATTTTGATTGCACTGATTGTTGCAGGTGCAGTCACTACAGCGTTTGCCGCTCTCCCGTTGATTGTTTCCGTCTCGTGGGCTCCTCTGGACCACTTCGAGTGTCGGCCCGGAACGGTCGTCGCACAGGACAAGCTCTTGACTCCCTTGCTGATGTTGAACGCCCCGTACGGAGGAAACGCGAGCGGGACGGTCCACGAGTCGGCAACGTCCTCGTGGTCTACCACGGTGCACAACGGGAGCGCCGCGGCGTTGTTCGTCCTCCGTAACTGGTCGGTCGCCCGTTCGCTACGAGTCCTCGCTGCAGGACCCGGGACCAATGCCGCGTGCCCAGAATTCCTGGCCACCCCCGGATTCTACAACGAATACCTCTCGATCGACCTTCTCCCTGCGAATTCGACCTCCGATGCCGCAGAACCGACCGCCCTGGAATATTCCGGTTACGGATCCGTGCTCTTCCACAATGGCTTCGCCAATGGGGACGGAATAACCATGGCAACCTGCACGTGGAACGGACTGGGACACGGATACCTACGGACGACCTCCAGTCACATTACGGTAGAGGTTCCGTTCTCGTGGAACGGGACCACCGCGACAGCCAAGTCCACCCTCGAATACGTCGCCAACTATTCCTACGAGTTTCCCGGTGGCGCCGGAACGTGGTCAATCGATGACTTGAACCTTGGAACCAACGCCCCCGGGGGCGGATACGCCTTCACCTTTACCCCCTGCCCGTAGTCACCTGGGCAGCCATCCTTGGACCCCTCATCGGGCGATGGGATCCGGCCTGAAGCTGATTGAAACGCCGTCGGGGCATGACATGGCAATCGTCTCAGTCGGATTTGCGCAGGGGCCTTTCGATCCTTTCCAGCAACAATTTTCCTTCGAGTGGCGTGATGCGTCGAGCAGGTTTGAGAAGAGTCGACGCCGAAAGGAGAGCCCCGCCCATGGCGACCCAGAGGTAGCCAAGCGCATAAATCTGCGGCCACTCGAAGAAGCTTTCACTGGGACAACCCATCGTTCGGCACTCCGGCGGATAGGCTACCTTCGCGTGCTCTTCGGAATAGGCGAAGGCGACGATCAGGAGTCCGACGGACGCTAGGATTGCCCCGGTGACCAACAACGCGGTTCGGCTTCCGGCCAAGCTGACTACCTGCAATTCGGGATCGACTTGCAACCGGATGAAACTTCTCTATTTCGGTGGGCCATCCCTTGGCGTTTCCCGGGCGCGAGCATAAGGTCTTCTATTCGACGAGTGGCCCGTTCTGGTTGATGTGCAGCCGAAACAGGCTGGGGAGGATCATGGCAGGCCTTTCATGTGGTCGGGGGATGGATACCTGCCTGATCGGATTCGAACCCGGGTCCGCAGTGTCGGGGAACAGATTGACTACGGACCGGCATCAGGTCATGGAGCCTCCATGCCTCGCTCTTCCGCCGCTTTTTGATTTTTCACTGCTTCGGCGATGAGCCTCCGGACGATCGCTGACCGCGATGTGCGATGGAGTCGTGCCAACCGACTCAAGTTGGTCCATGTCGGGGTATCAAGAGTCAGTTGGTGTGCACGTTGACGTTCACTCGCAGCACGTCGTATTCGACCTCCTCTCTTGGTGCGGGCCATTTCGTCACACGGTCCTCCATCACCACGAAGGCCCTATAATACTCCCCCAATGGCCTCAAGCACCCTTCATTGTGGCTTTTTTCGCGAGCTTGGCCCGCGGGGGTTGACTCAAGGGTAAGAACGAGGTCGTCGTGGCCAGTGCCGGGCCTCGCGGCCCGGCCCTTACTCTTTCGTACTCTAGCGAGAAATGAGGCCACTTACTGATTTCGCGCTGTTGGCGGAATCCGATTCAGCTTACAAGCACTGTATCGTCTTCGTTCTCTTGATCCGAGCTCGTGCGGAAACGGCCCGTCATCACAATCTGCCTATTACGGATTTTGTTGGAGACGTCGGAGAACGAAAAAAGCAATGGTTGTTGCAGACACGAAGACGACGATGGCCGCGATCGAGATGAACCAGCCCCCGCCTCCGCCCCACGACTCCGCGCTGGTGCAACCCGAACCGGGCGGACTACATGACCCGAAGAAGCTGCCCACAACGTCGAACGGTGAATAAAGAGAGACCGTGCCTGGCAGAGCGAAGAACAAGTACACGGGAGCCGCCATCATCGCCAGCGCCCCGACGATGCCTTCCGCGATTAAGGCGGCAGCAACGCTGGGGCGGAACAGCGAGACGACATAAGTCGCGAGGGTCGCGAGGGAGAACGCAAGCCCCGCCACCACGAGAGTGTTGGTCAGACCGAACATGCTCTGCAGAGGAGCGAAACCTTGATAGCTCACGCATCTCCCGTCGTTGCACCCGCTCGTTAGATACCAAGTTTGTGTCTGACCGGTGCTGTTTGACCGGATCCACCACGGAAGGGACATCGCAATTCCGATCAAAAAAATTGCGAGGACCAGCAGAGCCAGCGCCGCCATCGCTTTTCGGTCGAGTGTGTCACGAAGATGCATCGGATTCATCGCGGTGCGAACCGCGCCGGATTGCCTCGAGAGCGCAGGCTTCTGCTATGAGGATTCGCTTCGGTAAAGCTTAGCAGAGGCCTCCTACGAAGTCCGCGTAGCCCAGGCGGAGGGCCCGTTGGGCCTCGTTCGCGCAGATCTAAGCGCGCATCCGCACGGAACGCGCCTCAAACGATCTGGACCGCGTTTGGGCCCGATCCGTTATTTGCACGGCCGATTTCTTGGCCCAATCTTTTATAACTGGATGCGGCGACGTGATTCCGTCACGTTCAGTCGAAGGGGATCCACCATGTCAACCGAACAAGCACAGCCGTTCTTGGTCGACGCCGTCCGGGCGTCCGCCTCGAAGATGCAAGGGATGAAAGCCGCCCTCGACGCCCGCGCCAAGGAACTCGATGCCCTCAAGGTGCAGCTCGAATCGGAGCGGCAGGACCTGGAGAAGCGAGCCGCGCGGCTGGAGGGTGAACGTCGAGCCATCGAGGGGGACAGAGAGGAGGTCCGGGCCGCGCGCGCGTCCGCGGACCATGACCTCGCCACGATCCGGGCCGACCGGGCGAATCTATCGGCCGAACAGTCACGATTCCAAGATGCCGCGAACGACTTGGGGGCACGCGAGAAAGCTCTCAGGGAGGCCGAAATCAACGTGGAACGCCTCGATCAGGAAATGATCGGAAGGATGCGGGAGGCCGAGGCGAAGTTCCTGGCGATCGTGAATCGCGAGGAAGAGCTGGTCAACCTGCAACGGGACTGGCTGGTTGCGTTTGAGACCCGCGAGCAAGAACTTCGAACGATCACCGAGCAGATGCGCGCCCGGAACGAAGAGTCCTCGGAGCTGCATGGGTCCCTCGCCCACCTCGAGTCGATCTTCAGAGACGAGACAGACCGGCTTGCGGCACAGCGTCGGGAACTCGCGGCTAAGGAGGAAAGCCTCCTCCAGGCGCAGCGGTACCTCGCCACGGTCCTCGAAGGGGCGGACGTCGGGCCCCGGGAGGCCGAACGGCCTAGCCCGCCCCCGGCGGACGAGCCCCCGGCGCCGACGGAGTCTCCCCCGCCTCCCATGCCAATTAGCGCCGCGACGGTTCCCGAGCCGGTTGAGGCCGAAAACACACCGGAACCCGAACCGAGACCCACGGTAGCGAGGGCCGAGGCGATGGACCGATTGACCCGGGCCGTCGAGGCTTGGAAGCGCTCCCGAGATAGCGGCCGGAACGTCGGCGAGATGCGCAACACGCTGAAGATTGCGAAAGATGCCCTTCAAGCTGGGAAATACGAAACCGCGATCCGCCTCGCCACGAAGGTCCTCGATGACCTCCAGCCCGCGGTACTTGCGAGGTAAGCCGGTTCCGAACGGCGGCTTAAACCGCCCGAAAGGCGCCCTCTAAAGGGTAGCGTGCAAAACGACGTTTCTCGGGCTGATCCACGAGCTCCGTCGACGGTCTAGTGCGTTACGAGCCCGCCGAGTGTGGCATTAGGCTGACGGGCCTGAAGGGATTCGAACCCTTGACCTATCGGTGTCCCTCGGAAACCGCGCAACACGGGCGCAGGTATGACCGATAAGAGCCGATCGCTCTACCTAGCTAAGCTACAGGCCCGCGGGCGCGCTTATTGGCCGTCTTCAATTAAACGTTACGGACAAGCGCCCCACTCCAGCCAACCGACCAGCGTCCCGACGTTCACTTGGTAGACATCGAATCGGTAACAGGCGTTCGGAGGCGGCCGGATTGTGAAGTAGTCTCCAGCATCCAGGAGTCCGTTCCCGTTTCCATCTGTGAAGCTGAGAGTCGCATTCCCCATCGCCAATCCCGGCTCCAGATAACCAATCTCGGCTTTGTTGACCTTGAACGAGGCGTTGAACTCTGAGAGAGCCAAGGAGGCGGTCGTGGTGTCGACGTACAGCCGCATGCCATTGCTCGTGTCCAGGCGAAACTTCCCGCCCTCCTCCGGATTCACGACTTCCCTCGGGGACTGATCCCGCAACCCCTGGGGGATGAACACGATTCCGAGGAGGACCATGAAAACGATTCCGGAGATCAAGGCGAAGCGCAGCAATTTCGTCGCCTGCGGCGGCGGGCTCCTCTTCCGTTTGAACTCGGCCGCGGGCCTCTTGGGCCGGGCGATCCGCATCCCCTTCACTCCACGTAGATCGCGGGACGTCCCGGGACGGCGCGGTCGGCCTTCTTCATCGGATCCCAGCGGCGTGGATCATCCGCCCGAAATACGTCGACCTTCGCCGCGAGCTCCTTGGTCAAGAAATGGGCGTTCTCGCGGAACATCGCGAATTCGTCGGCGGATCCGAATCGGTCCAACTCTTCGGGCCGGGCATGCCGAAGTTCCTCAGCGACCTGTTTCGCATAGGCCGCGACCTCCTTCGCCAGATCCCGCATCCCCGGCTCCGACAGGGCCTTCTCCATGAGCACGTTCATGGACAGGCTGCCTCCGCCCGCGAGGCCGCGGGCGATTTCGTGGACGCGGGACTTCCAGGACGGCGCGGTGTACAGCGCGATCCGTTTCGGGACGAGGCCAGTTACCTTCCGGATTTCTCGGATGTCCGACAGGGTGGACTGCAGGAGGGCCTCGGCGGCTTCGGCCCGCGAATCGATCTCCTTCTCATTCACCTCCGGATACGCCGCATCGACTCCGAGCCCCTCGCCGCCGATCCGATGCCAGATCTCCTCGGCGACGTGCGGCGCGAAGGGGGCGAGGATCTTCGTCTGGACCTCGATGAACCGGCGGAGGGAGTCCCCGTGCGGCCGGTCTTCCGATCGACGCAGGTACCAAGACCAAGCGGACTGCAGGTCGAAATATCCGTGCCGCAACGCGGCCTTGTAGGACATGTCCTCCATCGCGGCTCGCGTCGCCTTCACGGATCGGTTGAGCACGCTCCGGAACCAGGCGTCGATTCCGTGCGTCTCACGGCGGGTCGGATGCTTCGCGGTCGCGAAGCGCATCCAGTCCCCCAGGCGGACCTGGGCGGCCTCCGCGAAGTCCAAGTCCACGTTCGGATCGTCGAGCCCATCGCCCGCATTGGCGATCGTGAGCCGGATCACGTCCGCGGGCCAATCGCGCAACGCGTCCCGGATGTACCACGTGTTCCCGCGGGATTTCGACATCTTCCGTCCCGCCATCCGCACCCATCCGTTCACGCCGTAGCCGCGGGGCCAATGCTCCCGCGGGAAGATCGCGGTGTGATTGAACAGGCAGAAGGCCATGTGATTCTGGACGAGATCCTTGCCGGTGTTCCGAAGGTCGATCGGGTACCAGTAGGTGAACTCCTGGCGCAAGGACTCGATCACCTTCGCGTCGACGCCGAGCCGGCTCGCGACAGGCCGCGCGGTCCCTTTCCCGAAGAAGACGTAATCGAAGAAGGCGTCGTCGAGGCGCGACGCCCATGGGACTTTGGAGCGTAGGTCGCCCCCCTGTAACGCGTGGGCGATCGTGTAGTACGCGGGATAGATCGTCGAATCGCTGAGGCTCTCGATCACCCAGTTCGAGTCCCAGGGCAGGATTGTCCCGAGGCCGCGGTGGTGGGTGCATGGCCAGTCGCGGAGCCAGTCGACCACGTAGTCGAGCCACTTTCGAAGCGCCTCCGGATGGTGCTCCATCGCGGCGATCGCCTCATGGGCCTTCGCCTTCCATTTCGGGTCGCCGTACGCGAGGAACCATTGGTTGTCGACGACCTTCACGATCGCGCGGGTCGTGCACCGACAGACGACCTCGCCGCTCGGCTCCCACATCGAGTCGGCCTGGCCTTTTGACAGCAGCTCCTTCCGAATCTCTTCCTTCGCGACCTCGACCCGCATGCCCGCGTAGGGCCCGCAGTTCTCGTTCAGCACGCCGCGGTAGAACCCGGCCTTGTAGACCTCGGCCTTGGCCTGCTCGAGCTTCACCCGGTCCCCCTGGCTCCGGATCCCGAGCCGCTCGACGATCTCGACCCCGGGCAGGGGACCCCATCCTTGCGTTCGGATGATCGGCACCGGCTTGATCGCGCGGATGCGCTCCGGGTCCAAATGGTACCTGGTCAACGTCCCCTCGTCTTGCTGCAGGTCCCGGAGGGCGACGAAGTCGTCGGGCGCATCGGAGGGCACGCTCGTCACGAGGCCCGTGCCGCGGCCTTGGCCAATGAAGGAGCCGGGCAGGACCGGGATGGCGCGGTTGATCGCGGGCGCCACCGCGTCTTTGCCGATCAGGTCGACCCCGCGGAGGGTCGACTCGACGACGACGGTCCTCCCCTGCTCGGAGAGCTTCTTCGCCGCGAGCTCGTTCAGGATCCATCGTTCCTCGCCGACCATGGCGACGACGTAAGGGGCCTTCGGATCGACCCAGAGGTTCGTCTGTCCGTAGACGGTCTCGGGGCGGATCGTCGCCGCGACGAGGAACCGGCCGTCCGCGAGGGGGAACTTGAGGAGCGTGTACTCCATCGGCACCTCGCCTTCCCCCTCGATCCGGTCGTGGTCCCCGATCGGCGCCTGGTCTTTCGGGCACCAGATCACCGGGTGCTTGTCGATCTTGACGAAGTCGCCGTCCTTGAGATGATGGAACTGCCAGCGGACGAACGCGTCGTAGGGCGGGTTGAGCGGCGTCGTGATGAAGGACCGCGTCCAGTCGACCGCGGCGCCGAGGCCCTTCAGGTCCTCGATCGTCGCCGCGGGGAAGACCTCGATCCAGTGCATCGGGTCCGCGAACTTCGGGATCTCGCGGTCCGGGATCCCCATCTTGCGCAGGATGTCCCATTGCTTCGGTTCCTTCTCGGCCACGCGCTTCGCGGCGCCGAGGATCGGGAGGCCCGTGCAATGGAAGGCCTGCGGATGGAGGACGTTGTAGCCGAGCATCCGTCGGTACCGCGACTGGAACTCCGCCCGCAGGAACGAGGTCCCGAAGCCGAGATGCTGGAATCCGTTCATGTAAGGATAGGGGACGGTCGAGTACCATTTCGGGCGGGCCGGATCGGCCCTCGCGACGTACACGTGGGCCTTTTCCCAGGCCGCCTGCCATTTCACCGCGATGGCGCGCAGGTCGGGCCCCTTCGGCCGTGCCTCGGCCTTGGCTCTCGGCCGACGGGACGGGCGGCGAGATGGGGCCCTCCGCGGCTGCCTCGTGCCGCGCCGCGGGGCGGCTGGCCGACGGCGAACCGGTCGGCTCCGAGCCCGCTTGGGTCTCGCCCGCCGGCGCCTCGGTCGCAGCCGAGCGGGGCGGGTTCGGGCCTTTTTTCTCCGGGCCACATGCGGCGATAGGAGGGATTTGCGTAAAGCTTTTCGCGGGGCACAGGCGTTGTGTGCAGACCGGACTTCCGCCTCTCGAACGACGTCTTATATCTGGCATACGGGATAAAATTCCTCGAGGCTTGAAACGCCTCGGTTTGGGAGACGATGGAGGGGTCGTGTCCTACGTCGTATGACATTTGACAAAACGTATATGTACTGTCCTCCAGGATACCACCGAAAGAGACACGCCCAACTGCGAGGTGGCGTATGACTAA
>Ga0209268_1001051_pt1 | contig 13715 bp, 12 predicted proteins | sample GraSoiAngelo_143_FD_185900 | JGI IMG/M metagenome (GOLD analysis project Ga0209268, IMG submission 185900) | Grasslands soil microbial communities from the Angelo Coastal Reserve, California, USA - 14_1009_02_30cm (SPAdes) (version 2) | ecosystem: Environmental > Terrestrial > Soil > Grasslands ... | reverse complement strand
GTGTGTGGAAACCCACTCCATCGTTGTCCTCGATTTCGGCGCGCAATATTCACAGCTCATCGCGCGCCGCATTCGTGAATTGAACGTTTTTTCCGTCGTCCTGCCATGTACCTCTTCCCTAGATGAGATCCGCAGCCACTCTCCGGCTGGGATCGTTCTTTCCGGAGGCCCGTGTTCCGTCTACGATGCCGACGCCCCCAACACGGACCCACGCGTTTTTGAACTCGGAGTGCCCGTTCTGGGGATTTGTTACGGATTGCAATTGATGGTCCACGTGCTCGGCGGAAAAGTAAATCCTGCAAAAAAGCGCGAGTATGGGCATGCTGAAGTTGAGATCGTCGCAGAATCCGAGCTCTTTAGCGGATTGCCAAAATCTTTAGAAGTCTGGATGTCGCATGGCGACGAAGCAGTGGAGTTGCCTCCCGGCTTTTCGCTCATAGCCCAATCGCTCAATTCTCTTGCTGCAATTCAGAATCCCGCGAAGAAGATGTTTGCCGTGCAGTTTCATCCCGAAGTACGCCACACGCGCATGGGCGCAGAGATTCTGCGCAACTTTGTTCTCAACATCTGTCGCGCTCAGCTTGATTGGACTCCACAACATTTCATTGATACCACTGTTGCCTCGGTACGCCACACTGTCGGCACTGGCCGCGCGTTATGCGCTCTCTCCGGCGGCGTGGACTCCGCCGTAGCGGCAACGCTGGTGGATCGTGCTTTGCATGACGCAGACGGTTCCTCCCGCCTGACCTCCGTTTTCGTCAATAACGGTGTGCTGCGCAAGAATGAATTCGAAAAAGTTCAGCAGAACCTGCACGGCAAACTTGGACTGCATGTTATGGCTGTAGACGCAACCGATCGCTTTCTAGGCAAGCTGGCTGGGGTTACCGATCCTGAGAAGAAACGCAAAATCATCGGCAACGAATTCATCGCTGTTTTCGAAGAAGAAGCTCATCGCGTCGAGAAAAAAGAAGGCAAGGTCGATTGGCTGGTGCAGGGCACGCTTTATCCAGACGTTATCGAATCACAATCCGTGCGCGGCCCCTCGCAAGTAATCAAGTCGCATCACAACGTCGGCGGACTTCCAGCGAAGATGAAGCTCAAGCTGATCGAACCGCTGAAAGATCTATTCAAAGACGAAGTCCGCAAAATTGGACGAGATCTCGGCATGCCGGAAGAGATTGTGCAACGACAGCCTTTTCCTGGGCCAGGGCTCGCCGTCCGCATCCTTGGTGAAGTCACACCGGAGCGGCTGGCCATCCTCCGCGAATGCGATGACATCGTCGTGATGGAAATCAAAAAGGCCGGACTCTACACCAAAATCTGGCAGTCATTCGCGGTGCTTCTGCCAGTGATGTCAGTCGGCGTAATGGGCGACCAGCGCACTTATGCTTATACCTGCGCAATCCGGGCGGTTCATTCAGAAGATGGCATGACCGCAGACTGGGTGCCGCTGCCACACGAAGTTCTGAAGACGATCTCTAGCCGGATCGTTAACGAAGTGAAGGGCGTGAACCGGGTGGTATACGACATCACATCGAAGCCGCCCGGAACGATTGAGTGGGAGTAGAAAGCCAGATTAGGTCAGCCGAAAACAAAAGCGAGCCGAGAACCCAGGCATTTCGGCTCGCCTCTGATTTCTTACGCCTATGAGAAGAACACTCCGTTCCGCTCGTGGGCCAGCAGCGAGAACTCATTGACCGAAGTCTCCTCCGGATCTGAGACGAACGTCGCAGCATCGGTTTTGCCGGTCCACGCAAGCTGTGCCACATTCTGCACGAAGTCTCCCGCGAAATTGTTTTCAACGTCACGGATCTTGGTGCGGCCCAATGGATGGCTCCAGCGGATATTCCAGGACACTTCCGCGTCGACTTCCGGGCCATCCATCAACGCGTTGACCACGTCATGATAGTCCTCGACATCCACGTCGCTCACCTGGAACGACGCTTTGCCGGCGGCGAAGTTTACCTTGATTGTGTCTGCGGAAATCGGGATCGTCCAGAACAGTCCACTTTCCGTGATCCCAGGATTGAAATCGTGAATTTGCACGTCCTCCACGGGACTTGTGAATACATCAAGTCATATGAACGCGAACGCGCCATGATGGTTGTGCCCATCGTCGCCAATGTACTCGCCCAACATAAAGCGAACGTCAGCTTCGAAAGGAAGATGTTCGGGAGCTTCGCCGGTCACAGTGTGCGTCCCAGTGCCGCCAACAGCAGCCCATCCGACGAAGCCATTGAAATCCGTGATGGTCGAGGGTTCAACTCCGGGCGCCGGCAAGAATACATGGAACAGGGGACCGTCAGGACCTAGCAGTTGCAAACCTCCGGGTATCGGCTGAGGCGCGGCGGTCGTTGTGCTATGCCGGCCGCGATTGGCAGTCGAAGCTGCCGATGCCGCTCCAGTCAGCAATCCGGAAGCAGCCAGCGCGCCCACAGTGAGGCCGGTTTTCTCAAGGAATCTTCTGCGGTTGAGCAAACGCCGAGCAAAGTGTGGATGACCACGATAGGGCAATGATGGGACTGCCACCTGTGGTAGTTTCATACTCTTCTCCGTCGAATGAGTTTCATCGCCTTGGGTGTAGCGACAATCAGAGCCGAGGAGAGGCGATGCAGCAGGGAATTATGGCCCCAGTTTGGAGAATGTCAAGATAATAAACTCTTTCGCCTAAGACGGCGCAGTCGGTCCAGGCAAGGGAAACAAGGGTCGCGGAGGAACAGCCGCCCTCGGCTGTCCAGCCGAAGCGAAGCCTCCGTATCGAAGACTCAGCCTGCTTTGTCCAAAATCTTGCGCGAAATCGCCGTTACCAGCTTGCGCGGCGCAAGACGTATCGATTCCGCAAGCAATCGGTTCCTCAACCCCGAAATCACCAGCGTCTTGCCCGCCATCAGCCCGCGATGGCCGTCGCGCGCCACAGTGCCGGCATCCATCGGACGCATTTTCTTGAATAACACCGTCTGCTCTGTTCCGGCGCGTCCCTGAAAACCGGTGTCAGTTGCGCCCGGGCAGAGGCAGGTTACGGTCACGCCTTTATCTTTCAGTTCATTGGCCAAAGCTTCAGAAAAGGAAATCACATAGGCCTTGGTCGCGTAATATACCGCCATCAGCGGCCCAGGCTGGAATCCCGCCGTGGAGGCCACATTCATGATTCTTCCCGAACGGCGTTCGAGCATCGGACTTATAAAGAGTTTAGTCAGCGCGGTCAGCGCCATAACATTAAGCTGAATTTGCCCAAGTGATCCTTCCAGCGGAAGGTCGGCAAATTCGCCAAAGCGGCCGTATCCGGCATTGTTTATGAGAATGTCGATCGAGATGCGTTCGCGCCGTAACTGATCAAAGAGAAAGTGCGGAGCCAGCGCCTGAGAGAGATCAAGCGCGATGGTTTTGACCGCAATTCCGAACTGTCTCTGCAACTCGTCGGCAACCTGCGCCAGCTTGTCTCCGCTGCGCGCGACCAGCACAAGATTGCAATGACCTTGGGCGAACAGCTTGGCCAATTCATATCCAATGCCGCCGGAGGCGCCGGTAATGAGAGCAGTCTGATTCATAGCACGCCACTGTGTCGGGGTGAATGCCCCTTTGCGCTCTTTGCGAAACTCTTTGCGTGATTCGCCGTGCGGCCAAACCTTCAACCGCAAAATCGGCCGGATGCGAACCTCTGAATTACTTTGCTACGCGCTGGCCAGCGCCGGTTCCGCCTCATAGATCGGATGCCATGATGAAGCCGCCTTCAGACGATCATTCACGTTGTTGATGTTCTTCACGCCTTCGCTTTGCAGCCATTTGCGGAATGCCTCCGCGCCTTGCTTGCCATAGATAGGAATGCCGTCCTTCCATGTCGCCCGTCCGCAGAGCACGCCATTGAATTTCACCTTAGCTTCCGCCGCGAGCTCCAGCGATTCTGTAAACTCCGCATTGCTTACGCCGGCTGATAAATAAATAAATGGCTTGCTGGCAACGCTTGCGGCTTTGCGGAACAGATCCATGGCCTCCGGCTTGCTGTAAGCCTTCTGCCCGGCATAGATCTTCGCGCCTTCCACAAACTTCATATTCACCGGCACTTCCACCTTGAGCACATCCACGCCGTAGCGATCTTTGCTGAACTCTTTCATGCTCTCAGTCACGATCTGCGGCTTCTTCTTCGCATACTCGAAGCCCTTTTCATCGGCGCCCTCTTCGTAGCCGACAAATTCCAGGAAGAATGGAATGTCGTTGGCGCGGCACTCGTCTCCGATGCGCTCTACCCAGGCATGTTTCTTATCATTGACGTCCTTCGGATCAAATGGCGTGTAGTAAAGCAGAATCTTCACGCAATCCGCCCCAGCCTCTTTCAGACGACGCGCAGACCAGTGATCCAGCAGATCGGGCAGCCGGCCAGGACCAGTCTTGTCGTATCCAGTTTTTTCATACGCGAGCAGCAGGCCGGCATTCTTAGCGCGGCGTTTCGACGCCGGCAGTCCCCACTCGGGATCGAGCAGGATGGCACTGGCGTGCGGCGTAAGAACCTCCGTTACCAGCGACTTGAACTCTTCCATCATGGCATCATTAACTTCGCCGCCTTTTTCTTTGGCAAGCGCTTTTTGCAGCGAGCCGCGCTGATCCATGGCCGCTGCGGCGATGACGCCGCGATCATTGGAGACACGCTTAAGTCCATTCAATTTTCCAGGAGTGAGCTTCATAAAGACCTCCGATGAGTGCTCGAAAGCATTAATTGTAAACCATGCGAAAGCGCAGACGGTCCACACCGATCTGATCGGCATCGGCATATACTTTCCCGACCGCTTGGCGTAAAGTTCTGCACGAACGGAGGCGACCTTATGAACTCTCTTCGCCTAGGCCGTCGAGAAATATTGCAGAAATGCCTCGCTCTCGGCTCGCTGACAATTCTTTCCGCGGCGTTTCCCTCCGAATTGATTGCGGCCTGGGAAGAGCGCGAGAAGTTGGCGAGAAAGCCGACTCCATTGAACGAACTCGGACCGTTCTACAAGAAGAGCGCACCGCACACAGCCTCGTTGCGAGCACCTGGCGATCCCGGAATTCCGCTTTCGGTAAGCGGCCAGGTACTTGATGTTCGTGGTGACATAGTTCCTGAAGCGAAGCTCGAAATCTGGCAGACCGACCATCTCGGACACTATGACCTGGATGGCTACCGTTATCGTGCTACCCTCATCAGCGATGCTGGTGGCAAGTATTCGTTCGATAGCGTGATGCCCGGCCACTATCCCGATCGTGTTTGCCAGCACATCCACTATCTCGTGACCGCTCCCGGCCACAAGACCATCACGACACAGCTTTACTTCGCGACCGATCCAGTGTTCGAAGGTGATCCCGGCCGCAACTTCAGTCGCGAGCCACTGCTGGCGAGTGCCGAGCTAGTGCGTCCGGTCGTGCTTCGAGGAGACCCGAAAAATGTCTTTGCTGATGTGAATTTCGAGTTGGTGATGGAGCGGTTGTGATTCAGGTGCGAAGCGCGGTTTTATTGGTGATTGCCGGTGCCTCGTCATGCCTCGCTCAGGTGCGCAGCGAAATGAGCATCGCTACCCCAGCCCCGGTCGAAGCCTTTGTTGTGGCCCGCGACGGCAAAGCTGCTGCAGGCTGGGGTAAGGACGGCAAAGTTAGAGTGTGGAACCTGCCCGCGGGCCAGGTGATCCGCTCGTTCGAACCTAATGGCGAGGGGGCGTCTCAAGTTTGCGCTCTCTCGAATCTTCCATGTGGGCTTCTTTTATCTCAGGATGGTCGATGGCTGTTCTTCGGCGATTCCAAGGGTGGGGTGCACATCTGGGATTCAACCACTGGCGACGTCCGATTTGAAACTGCACTCGCTCATTACATTAGCACTGCAGCGCTTTCCCGCGATGGCGCCACGCTTGCGGCTGCCTCAACCGGCGAGCCAGCACAGGTTTTCGACTTGCGTTCGAAGCGGCGACTCTTTCAGCTTACGTCTGACTTCGGCGGGCCAATGGCGGTGAAGTTCTCACCTGACGGTTCATTAATCGCGTCGGCAGACACCGACACAGCGATACGCGTCTTCGACACCCATACCGGGAAGCTTAGATGGCGGTTCGATGAAATGGCCTTGGAGCCCTTCACCATTGACTTCACGCCAGACAATAAGTTCGTACTAGTCGGCGGGCCAAACAAGTCACTGATCTTACTGGACGCAAGTAGCGGCAAGGCAGTCCGCTCTTATCCGAAACAAAAGGATGTCGTGCGTTATTTGGAAGTTTCCCCCGATGGCAGCGCGGTCGCGGTGGCGTACGTTGACGAGAAGGGTTCGAACATACCCGCGCCGGTGATGATATTTGAGCTCAGTTCTGGGAATGTCCGTGCGCAATGGACGCCTGAGACACCGATCATTGGCGGTGGTTGGATCGCGGACGGGCATCTGCTGCTAGCAACCGCCACACCGGAAGCGTTGCACATCTGGTCTTTACGTTAGGTGATACCGTGCTTTAGGCTGTCTAAAAGGCTGCCCGAGCCCGGTCTTACGACTATTGCCTCAATGTCAGCACTCCCAAAATCGCTTGCTGCTTCGCGATAAGCTGCTGCACGCCCGCGCGGGCGAGAGCGATCATTTTCCCGAGTTGCTGTTCGTCAAATACTTGACGCTCCGCCGTGGCCTGCACCTCGACCAACTTGTAGCCCGCGGTCATTACAAAATTCATGTCCACATCAGCGCGTGAGTCTTCTTCGTAGGAGAGATCAAGTAGGATTTCCCCATCCACAATGCCGACGCTCACGGCAGCAACGAAGTCCTTCAGCGGAACCGACGTAAGAGTCCCAGCTTCCACCAGCTTTTCGAGCGCAAGCCCCAGCGCAAGGAAAGCTCCGGTAATCGAGGCGGTTCGGGTGCCGCCGTCGGCTTGGATCACATCGCAATCAATCCAAATGGTGCGCTCGCCCAGGCGATCGAGATCAACCACCGCGCGCAGTGACCGCCCGATCAGCCTCTGAATTTCATGCGTGCGTCCGCTGGGCCGACCTTTTGTGACTTCGCGTGGCGTTCGCGTCAGCGTGGAGCGAGGCAACATGGCGTACTCGCTCGAGATCCATCCCTTGCCGCTGTTGCGTAAAAACGGCGGCACAGTTTCTTCGACCGAAGCTGTACAGATCACGCGCGTATTGCCCAGTTCGATGAGCACCGACCCTTCAGCCGTATTGATGTAGTTGGGAACGATGCTTACCGGGCGCATCTGGTCAGGAGCGCGATTATCGGAGCGATAGTGCATCGGCAAATTCTATCAGCGAAGACCTGCAAGCAGTCGGCATTCACTTAGCGAAAGACCGAATGCCGCTGACTGTTACTGCAACTCCGCCGCAAGCTGATCTACGGCCTCGACGTCATAAAATCCCGATATATCCGCATGCCCGGCTAAAGTGTCTCTGCCCTTGCCGTCCACCAGAATTTTTATACGATTGATCCCGGGCACGTTTGCCGAAAGCGTTCGCGCCAGCGATGCGATAGTCAGCTCCTCGACCAGAATGCCGGAACGGTGCCCGTCGGCGAATGCGGAGTTCAGATCGATCACTGCCAGTCCCGGATCGACGAGATAGACATCATGCACCTCGGCCACGGCCGGCAGCGGGTGGGAAGAGGACGGGCCGAGATACAGCCGAAGCAGCGCCCGTAGCAGTTCTTCCGCCCGCTCTTGTCGCCCGGAGGGAAGCGGGATACGAGCCGTTTGCGCTCGCAACGCGCCGATATCGTCATGCGCAACGTACAGTGTTACTTCCTCGGTAGGCGCCTCGACAGGCGGCGCTACAGGATGCGAATACGCAGCCGGTTCAGTGGGCACCATTCGTCGCGTCCGCCAGATGTATACGCTCATTCCAATAGTGACGGCAAACATAACCGCTACCGCAATTGCCAGGTGGCGGGGGATCATCGCGCGGCCCCTAATTTATCGCGCACCGCGAGCACTCCCGACGCGATCGACTCCGATATTAATTGCTGATACTGGGGCGAGTTCAAATCAACGATTCCACTTGCTGGCGAGGCGACTTCAATGGCGATTGCCGCGGTCGTAACATTGTTTAAAGGCCGCAGTGGCGCCATCAGCGAGCGCACTGCAACCTGCCTCTTCTCGAACTCTGTAGCCAGGCTCGTTTCAACCACCTGACTCGTCGCGCGCGATGCCGATTGAGCGGTTTCCCAATCTAAAAACGGCCCCCGGCTTTCGGCTCCAGCAGGAAGCATCGCGGTGTAGAGCCGAACCCCGTTGCCTTCTGAAGAGGCATGCAAACAAATGTAAACTGCAGGATGAGAGGCATTGGTGAGAATCGCCCGTTGCTCCACGCCTAGGGAAATATCACTCTCGCGGAGAAGCTGAGTGCTTAGCCCGTGAGCTTCCAACTCCTGCTTCAACCGTCGCGCAAAGGCGAGGGTCACATCTTTTTCCGATAATTGGTCCGAGAGAGCCGCGCCGCGTTCCTCGCCGCCGTGGCTGGCATCCACGACTGCGAAATAGGTAGCCGGTGGACTGGCGTTTGTCACAGAAGAAGCAGCTCCGGCTTGAGGTGGGGCAATCGCGGTCGCGCTCGTCGGCTGCTGCTCCGGGGCGGGAATGGAAGTTTGCAGCTGCCTTTGCGGCGCGGGCGCTATGGTGATAGTTCGCCCATCGTTGCTGAAACTGGCGAGCAATGGCACGCTGCTGTTCACCGCAATTTCTGCTGCGCCATTGCTCTCAGCGTAGTTCGCCGAAGGAATGATCTTGCTATCAAAGGTCAGCGTTTGCGAACCCGGCGGAACAAGAGGCTCATGCGTAAAGATCATCCGCAGCTTGCCTGGCTCGGTAGCGATCATTGGGTTCACGGGGGAGCTGAACTCCATCACCAGGCTCGGCGGATTCGCTCGGTTCACTTGCGCGACAAAATGGACGGAAACATTCCCGATGAACAACCGCCGTGAGCTTTCCCGAAACGCCACCGGAGCTCCAAGAAATTGCGGCAGTAACGTGCTCAATGAGGCCAGAGGCACAAGGCCACGGCCATTTTCTAATTTGAACTTCCCAGGCAGATCAAAATCACTGCCACGGATGCGCGCCCGCGCCTTCTCCGGGATGAACTCGCTTTCGGCATTTCCGAAACGTAGCCGCCAACTAGAACGGTCGCTTCTTATGCTCGTTGCCCCGAGGGGCTGCAGGATTTCGAGCAGATCGACGTACTCTTTGCCGTCCCGATCTTGGACGTTGAGAGTGTAATTTGCACTACCGGAATAGATGGAAATGCGCTTTTGATCACCTGCCCCGACGGACAAAAGCACCGGGATCATAACTGCCACCACGATCACGGTCACGATTACGAGACGGCTTTGCCCCGGACCCACGCCCGACACTGGCCTATTCCAGCGCATAAATCGTCAAGCCACTCAGCAGTTTTGGATAGAAATCCGTCGACTTCTGCGGCAATACCTCATCCGCGAACGCGATGTCCCGCACCTGCTTCATGTGTACCGGGTTCATGAGGAACGCCACATTCGCCTCGCCACGGCGCACCTGTGCCAGCGCATCGCTCGTCTCACGCACGTAGCGAATGTTCTGTTGGTTGCGAATCGACTCCTCCGAGATTCCAAGCACAGCCTCCAGCAGGCACTTGTGTAATTGCACCACATCGAGCGATTGTTGCCGCAAAGAGAGTCCCGCAAAAAGTTCTGAGTCGAATACTTTTGGCCGGTCCAGCAGAAAAGCACGGTCCGCAGAAACCGCGAGCAACGCCGTACCCACTCGGCCTGCCTCGCGCAGAATTGTGGTGGCGCGTCCGGGGTCAATTTCTGGGTCTACTTCCTCGACACTAAAGTACGCGCGTGCTTTGTCGCAGAATTGATCCGCAGAGAATGACGAGAGGCCATGCACAACTCGATGCGTGGGCAGAATCACCAGGCCCGGGCTGTCCAGATTAACGAAGGTCATCATCACCAGCTCATACGGAGCGTTCTCCGCTTGGCTCGAATACGCCACATCTTCGCGGGAAGAACGCTCACGCGGAACTCCCGCCACCACAGCCGAAGCCGCCATGCTGCGCCGTTCATCGCGGTAATTGAGTGCTGTTTCGTAGCGGTGATGTCCATCCGCAATGATCAGTTTCTTCTCTCGCATCTTGCCGCGCACCAGTTCAATCAATGCGGGATCGGAAATCTTCCGAACGCAATGGAGCACGCCATATTCGTCGCGAGTCTCTATATCAGAAGAATTCTCCGATGAGAGCAGGCCTTCAATCTCCTGCGCGGGATCGCTGTAAAGCATGAAGATTTGCCCAAAATGGGCGCGAGTGGCCCGAAGGAGATCAAGGCGATCCGCTTTGGGTTTAGCCAGCGTCTGTTCATGGCGAAAAACAACTCGGGCAGAATAATCCTCAAGCCGCCCCAGAGCGATGAATCCCCGGCGCTCGGCTTCTCTGTTCCCACCCGGAATGGCAAAGCGTTGCGAGTAAACGTAAACAGAGGGCTGCGTGTCCTGAAGAAAAATGCCTTGCCGCCGCCAGTCGCGAAAGAACTCCGCCGCGCGCGTGTAAGTGTTCTCTCCGGGATGGTCTCCTGCTTGCTGCTTGCCCAGAATGATGCGCACGAGATTGTAAGGACTAGCCGCGTAATAACGGTCCTGCATTTCCGGCGTGATCTTGTCGTAGGGCTGTGTCACTACGCTTGGCAAGGCAACACGTGCAGGATCATAGCGAAGCGCTCGGAACGGTTCGATGTGAGCCATGATCAGAGAATTCAGATTTTACAGGAGTGCCCGTCGTCGGGGACTTGCCCAGACCCGGAACTGCCAGCAGAGCAAACTCTTTCGGCAGCCGAGACATCGTAAGTTCGACAAAAGTGTGACAAAACGCCCTGTGAGCTGTGATAGTATCTGCCGCAATGAGGTAACTATGGCCCGCCATAAAGGGCGCGGGTCGCCTCGCCCCTCGACCCGAGCCTCTCACCCCTCGGCCCCGTGCCGCATCCAGAGCAGCCTTGTGCTGCACGGAAAGCATGCTTTCCTGGGCGCTTTTCTTTCCTTATCGCTGGTGCTCACATTCTGGGTTCCAACGGTAGCAGCGCAGGGCGTTGGCACCACTGACGAAGTTCACGTTGCCCCGCGCGTGCTGCCAGATCCTGCGCCGGCGAAAGAAGAAGTGCCGACCGGAAGCTCTTTCAACACGCATTCGAAGCCTTACAAGACCGAATCCGATCTTGTGTTAGTCCCGGTCACGATCACGGACCCGATGAACCGTCTGGTTACGGGCTTGGATAAAGAGAACTTCAACGTCTTCGAAGGCAAAGAAGCGCAGGAAATTAAGCACTTCTCCAGCGAAGACGCCCCCGTGTCTCTGGGGGTCATCTTCGATATGAGTGGTAGCATGAGCAGCAAAATCGAGCGGGCACGCGAAGCTGTGGTGGAGTTCTTCAAGACTGCCAACCCGCAAGATGAGTTCTTCATGGTCACCTTCGCCGATAAGCCGGAGGAAATTTCCGACTTCACTCAATCCGTCGAAGATATCCAAGGCAAGTTGGTTTACACCATCCCGAAGGGTCGAACCGCTTTGCTGGACGCGATCTATCTCGGCGTCAGCAAAATGAGGCAGGCCAAATACCCGAAAAAGGCTCTGCTGGTCATCTCCGATGGCGGCGACAATCACAGCCGATATACCGAAGGCGAAATCAAGTCAACGGTAAAGGAAGCTGATTTGTTGATGTATGCCATCGGAATTTACGACCGGTACATGTCCACTCCCGAGGAGCAATTGGGCCCAGCCCTGTTAAGCGAGCTGACCGAACTCACTGGCGGCAGGGCTTTTACCATAGATAACCCGAACGACTTGGCGGACGTGGCTACAAAAATTGGGATTGAGCTACGCAACCAATATGTACTCGGCTACCGTCCAAAGAACCCGGCGCATGACGGAAAATGGCGTAAGATAAAAGTGAAGCTGATTGCGCCAAAGGGTTTGCCGCCACTTCGCGTGTATGCAAAAACGGGTTACTATGCACCTTCGCAATAATCGGCTCCTGTTTGTTGTAGTTGCCATACTTTTCTTTAACTTGGGAAGTTGGGCGCAGGCTTCCGGCGCGCAAAATACTGCTCCAGCTAATCCCACGCCAGCACCTACGACCCCGTCCCAGCCGCAAACTCAGCAATCGGCCCCAGTGCAGTCCAGCCCGACCCAACCCAGCCCGACGCAGCCAGCATCGGCCCAGCCTCCGGCGCAGTCTCAGCCCAGTTCGACTCAATCGGCTCCTACGCAACCAAGCCCGGCTCAACCTGCGCAAGGACCACCACCCTCCTCGGGCCAGGAACCCAGTCCGCAGGGCGGTGGCTTCGTCTTTCACACGCGCGCGCAGGAGGTCATGCTCCACGCCACCGTGGTTGATGACAAGCAGCACATGGTCACGAACCTCGACAAGAGCGCCTTCACAGTTTTGGAGGACGGCAAGCCGCAGACCATCACTTCGTTCCGGCACGAGGACATCCCGGTCGCCTTGGGAATCGTGATCGACAATTCCGGATCTATGCGCGAAAAGCGCGACCGTGTAAACCAGGCTGCACTCAATCTGGTTCGCGCCAGCAATAAAGATGACCAGGTTTTTATCGTCAATTTCAATGACGAGTACTACTTGGACCAGGATTACACCAGTGACATCAAGAAATTGCAGGAAGGCCTGGAGAAAGTTGAAGCCCGCGGCGGCACGGCGCTTTACGACGCGCTGGTCGCCTCGGCCGACCATCTGAAGAAAAGCGCCAAGCTGCAAAAGAAAGTGCTGCTCGTGGTTACCGACGGCGAAGACAATGCCAGCCGCGAGTCTCTGGAGCAGGCGGTGCATCGGCTTTCGGAAGAAAACGGACCAACGGTTTACGCAATAGGAATTCTTGGCGAGGAGAAGGCTCGCCGCGCTCGCCGTGCCTTACAGACTATGGCGGAGCGTACCGGAGGAATCGCCTTCTTGCCTAAAACGGCGGATGAAGTCGATTCCATTAGTCGTACCGTTGCGCACGATATTCGCAACCAATACACAATTGGTTATAAGCCGAGCACTCCTCAGACTGTCACTGGATACCGCGCCATCCACGTGGACGCCCGTGCCCGCGGCTATGGCCGGCTCACAGTGCGCACCCGCAGCGGCTACTACGCCGGCCAGGAGCAGGCGTCCGGCGGTGGGCAGTAGAGGGCCCGCCACTGATTGCTGAATGCTGACCTGCTGATAGCTCAATTGACGCTTCCGTCCCGCTTCCGTACCCTGTAGTGTGCGGACGAAAACCCTCCCTAACACCTGCCTGCGCATTGCCGACGACATCACAAAATTGGTCGGCGGAACTCCCATGCTTCAATTGAAGAGGCTTGTTCCAGCCAACGCGGCAGATGTTTTCGCCAAACTCGAGTACCTCAATCCCGGCGGCAGTGTGAAGGACCGCGCAGCCATAGGAATTATCCATCGGGCCGAGGAAGACAGCCTGCTGAAGCCAGGCGGCACAATCGTCGAAGCTACGGCCGGCAACACAGGAATCGGTCTGGCGCTGATCGGTGTGAACCGTGGCTATAAAGTTGTGTTGTTTGTTCCTGAACGCTTCTCGGAAGAAAAAGTCATGATCATGCGCGCCCTCGGCGCGGAAGTGATCCGCACTCCCGACGCCGAGGGCATGCAGGGAGCCATTAAGCGGGCCAACGAGCTCGTCGAGCGCGATCCCGACGCGTTCATGGCCGGTCAATTCGAAAATCCGGCGAACCCCGAATTTCATTAC
>Ga0209268_1001047_pt1 | contig 13733 bp, 11 predicted proteins | sample GraSoiAngelo_143_FD_185900 | JGI IMG/M metagenome (GOLD analysis project Ga0209268, IMG submission 185900) | Grasslands soil microbial communities from the Angelo Coastal Reserve, California, USA - 14_1009_02_30cm (SPAdes) (version 2) | ecosystem: Environmental > Terrestrial > Soil > Grasslands ... | reverse complement strand
GAATCACGATGTGCCGATGGAATACTTGATTACTTTCATCGCATACGTATTGCCATTCTCACTCATCTTCACGATTCCCTGGGGATTGTTGACGGCGATTCTGCTCGTGTTCGGGCGGCTTTCCGCGGACAACGAATTGATCGCGCTGCGCGCAAACGGTGTCAGTGTTCCACGTGTGTGCCTTTCGCTTTGGGGCGTCGCGCTGGTGTGCACTGTGATGTGTCTCTGGCTCAATGTGCAGGTCGCGCCCGCCGCGCAGGAAAAATTGCGAAGCACCATTTTCGATCTCGCCACGCGCAATCCAATGGCGCTCTTTGGCAGCGATCAGGTGATCGATCAGTTTCCCGGGCGCAAAATCTATGTTGGGAAAAAAGAGGGCAACAAGCTCGAGAACATCACCGTATTTGAGCTGAGCCAGAACTCCATGCCGGTGAAGGTGACTTACGCGCGCACCGGCATGCTTGAAGCCGACTTGGCGAACAAGCAAATTCTTATGCACCTTTACCAGGCGCGCTACCAGGAGCGCGACCCGAAAGACCCGACCAACCTGCGAAAGATACGCGACGGAATCAATATGGTCGAAGGCACATTGCCTATCAGCCTCGAGGAACTTTACAACAAAGAGAAAAAGCGACCGAGCCGATCTGCGTTGTCCATCGAACAATTGCTGGAGCAATTGAAAAGCGAGGACAAACGCGAACGCAGTGCCAGCCGTACCGAAATCAATAAACGGTTTTCATTTCCGTTTGCGTGTGTTGCGTTCGCAATAATCGGAGTCCCGCTTGGCGTCACAGCGCATCGCCGGGAGACCTCAATCGGGTTCGCCATGGGTTTGATCGTAGCTACGACCTACTTTCTCTTTGTCATCATCGGCGATACGCTGCGTGGAAATCCGCATGCGCATCCGGAACTGCTCGTCTGGTTTCCCAATGTTCTTTTCATCATCCTTGGCGTGTTCTTGTTCCGCCGGCTAGCACGCCAATAAGCCCGCCGCATCTTGATCTCTCGGACATGTTCGGCAGGTGCATCGATTTATGCTCAGCCGAATGGGTTAGCGCGATTTCACAAGTATTGTAGCCACGGGCCTGTGGCCGGTCGATCTTTGCGCTACTACTCCCACTAGGCAAACGGCCCACAGGGTCGTGGCTACAGCGTTAGCGCAGCTAAACGGCCGAATTGCACTCCGGAGTTGCGTGCAACTCAGGCTTCCTCGGGCTCCGGTCCCAGCGAGAGCGAAGGTGACGCTGCTGGGCGAGGTGCTCGACGTTCGAAGACTGGCATCCGTAATGTGTTCCGTACGTAAACAGCCACGCAGGCCAGAACCAAAACGGACGCATAAGGTCGGATGTGCTTGAGCAGGTCAATCGCCCAGAGCGTTGCTTCGAGCTTCTTATCGATCAGCATCACATGCACAATCATTGCCGTGCTCGCCGCGGAGATAATGAAATGAATGATGCTCAATCTGAAACTGACTCCCAAGGCGACGGCACTAACTACCGCACCCCAGACGAAGTAGCGCTCATGCATCTGTCCCAGCAGCGCAAACATCAGTAGCCACGGAGCGGTGATCGCAATCAACACGCGAGGGTCGCGATCGCGAACCTGCTGCGCAGCCCCGTACGCGCATACCGTGAGTGCGGCAAGGTAGAGCAGCCGCAACGTCCATTGCAGTGTGAGATGGAAATGCAGAGATCCAAAATGGACCGAACAGAATGGATCCTTCAATGACCAGCCTAGCTGGGAGAGAAGTGATGGAAGGTTGTAACACGAACTGATGACAAGGTAGGGATAATGCTCGCTGCCGTACAGAAAACCGACTTGCAACCACGCGAAGCTTCCGCCAGCGAAGGCGCCAATCACAAACACAGCGCATCCGGTAATCCCGCTGATCCAGGCAATTTGATGTGGCAACTTGCGTTGCAGAATGAATGACCAGCTAGCACCGGTGACAGCAGCAAGTGCGAGCCAGGCCGCCGGCGTGCGTAGAAGCCATGGTGACGCGATTACAGCCGCAGTGGCCGTGAATCCCGTGAGTACAGACAGCGCGTAGTTCCATCTTTTTTGCCATAATGGCCAAAGAATAAAGAACGGCGTCACGAATAACAGTTGCCCCTTAAACATTGCGCCTGCGGCCAACAGACAACCGCACACGAACCAGCGTTTCTTGAGCGCTGCGAGCGCAGCGAAGAGATAAAACGGCAGGATCCATACATCCCACTGCGGCCAGCCGTGCGCGTCAAGAATCATGGAGGGTTCAAGCCATGCCACGCTCGCCGCAGCGAGGCCGCAGATCGAAGCGCGATCTCTTAACGGCAAACCAGGAAGCAAGGATGGCCGCGTTGTTCGTGAGCATCGCTGCACGCACAGACGCACCAGGAAAAAAATTGCCACAGCGGAAAGCAGTTCGCATAACAGATTGATCTTCAATAACGGGTTGACCAGCTTTGGATGCCCGTCATCGACTCCGGGAAATTGATTACGCACCTCCTTCGCCCAGATCGCCATGACCAGAAGTCGGAGAGGCGGATAGTCGAGACCGTAATCCTTCTCATAGGCCTTACCCTTGACCCGATCATAAAGTGCGAAGTAGCCGCGGCAGAATCCTGTGAATGAATTAGCCGCACTTTCGTTAGGCGATAAGCGACGCGCTTCTTTCAGGGTTTCGCTGCCCCAGTAAAAAGCGTTGACGATGTCGTGCTGATAACGCACGTGCCTCGTGCTTTCTCCAATCCAGCGGCGTAGCTGAACTCCGGCGAGGAAAAGCGCGACGACGACAAATGCAAGCAATGCGCGCCGGGCAAACTCGCTGGTGAAAAGTCGTTCAAAGAATGCCCGGATGACCATTTGATACCCTACCGAAGACCGCCGTTCGACTGGAACGGTTCCCAGAGTCTTGTTCAAAGCAAGTTTTTCTTGGTTCCTCGCTCCAGCCTAAGGCGGATAGAGATCATTCGTAGAGCGGCTCGAAAGCGGCCGTTTCTGTTTCGTAGAATTAGTTTTTCGATTTGCACAGGAGCGATCCCGAACTATTTTAGGCGCGCGGGGTGGAGCAGCCTGGTAGCTCGTCAGGCTCATAACCTGAAGGCCGCGGGTTCAAATCCCGCCCCCGCAACCAAATTTCTGCTAATCAGCGGTGCGTTATCGCGTTTACGTTATCCAAAATCGCGAGGGAAAATTCTACATCGGCTTATCCAACGATGCAGCGCGTAGAGTCGAACAACATAACACCGGCCAATCACGTTGGACACAGGGACGCGGTCCATGGGCAATTGCTTGGCAAAGTGAGGAGTTGTCGCTGACTGATGCGAGGAAATTAGAGAACCGGCCGAAAGGGCAAGGACGAGGGAAAGGTTTTTTTACGATCACTGGTTTGCATCGAGACAGCTCATAATCCGGCAGCTGCCGGACCGCGGGTTCAAATCCCGCCCCCGCAACCAAATTAATTTTGCAGATTTGGAAACGACTTGCCGCCCGTGATTCTCTTGGCAAACTGTATGCCCGCCGTTCGGCCAAAAATGTAATCCAGCGTAGCTCAGTGGTAGAGCGGTCGGCTGTTAACCGATTGGTCGTAGGTTCGAATCCTACCGCTGGAGCCATTTCAAATGTTTTGGGTTTATTCTCCAAAATCCGCAGGGTCACTTCTATGTCGGCCACACCGAGAATCTCAGGAACCGAGTCACCAGTCATAATCGAACCGACAAGATTAATGGAAAATTCACAAGGAAAAACGGGCCTTGGACTTTAGTCTGGTCGGAACAGCATCCCGATCGCGCAAGCGCCATGCGCCGCGAGCGCGAAATTAAGAACTGGAAATCTGCCCGTCTGATTCGAGAATATCTGCTAAGCGTCAAGGCGTAGCTCAGTCGTAGAGTCCCGACGCAGTCGGGATTAACCGATTGGTCGTAGGTTCGAATCCTACCGCTTTGTATTGTTGGTCGCGGGCGACGCGGCGAGTTTTTGGAAGCGCGGATCGTTCCGGAGCGGATCGAACATGGGATCGAGCCGGAGCAGCGCGGGAGTGAGCGGCACGTTTTCAGCCAGCGGGCTATTGTACGGTGTCGAGAGTAATTTCTGTAAAGCGGCGATGGCGCGGTCGGGCTCCCCGATGCCCGCCGCAACCCGGGCGAAGATCTCGATCGGAGCGGGACCAAGCACCGCGTCTTTCTCGATCGGGTTCGCGGCCATGTTCCGCTCTGACAGAGCCAACCCAGCGGCTTTGTCACCGAGAACCATATTGGTCAGCGCGAGATCGCCAATCAGGATATCATTTTCCGGCTGTTCTTTGAGAAAAAGGTCCAGTTCGCTGCGCGCCTGCCGCCAGCTTTCCTGGGCGGCAGCGTGATCACCGGCGACTTCTTGCGCCCAGCCTAACCAAAAGCGCAGTTCGCCATTGTTATAACCCAACGCTGGATCAGGCTTGGCAAGTATTTCCTTTAGCCGAGGAATGATTTGTGCAGGGCGTCGCTCCAGGATCGCCTGGTAAACCTGTGTTTCCAACGCGGGGGTGTCGTCGGCGTTCGGATGCAGCGGAGCGAGCAGCGCCGCAGCGTGCGGCAGATCGCCCTCGGCTTGTAAAATAGCGGCCTTGTACACGAGGGTATCGAGGTCGTCCGGTGTGATATCGAGAACCTGATCAAGCTTCCGCAACGCTTCCGGGAAACGCCGAAGACAGATATAGGAAATCGCATGCTGGCTGAGTAGGTTGACGTTGCGCGGGTCGAGCCGCTCGGCTTCGTTGAAGTAACTCTCGCTCCGGTCCCACTGGCCTCGCCTCCGTGCGACATAGGCCAGCGAGGCAGGAATCTGGCTGCTATTGGGCAGAAGCAGACGTGCTTGCTCAAAGTAATGCACCGCGGTGTCGTAATCCTTCAGGCAGGCGTAGTGATAATGGCCCTTCGCCATCAGGGCCTCGCCAAGGTTAGGCTGAAGAGTGACTGCGGTTTCGGCTGCCTGCCGTGCCTCTTCACGCAGAGCCACTGTTGGTTGAAGAGTCAGTGTGATGTAGCCGCGTGCTTGCACGTATGAGAGTAGCGCCCAACCGAGGGCGAACTTCGGGTCCAACCGCACCGCTTCTCTGAGATATTTCTGTGCGCCAAGGGCGTTCGCGGGTGTGTTGGCCGTTTTCAGCGTATAAGCCAGCCCGCGCAGATAGGCATCGTAGGCTTCAACATTGTCCGTCGGCTTCGCGGCGATGACTTGCTCTTCCTGGCCAGTAAGGTGCGCTCGCAACTGGTCGGCGATGGCTTTGGCTACCTCACTCTCGACCGAAAAGATATCGGTCAGTTTGCGATCAAAGGTGTCAGCCCAAAGATGGGAATCATTGACTGCTTTGATAAGCTGCACGTTCACGCGCACGGCCTCGCCGCTCTTTTGCACGCTGCCTTCCAGGACGTGGGCGACGCCAAGTTGCCTGGCGATCTCGGGCAGATTTTCCGGCGCGCTTTTGTAATGCTGCGTCGATGTGCGCGAGATTACTTTTAGATCTGCGATTTTGGACAAGCGCGTCAGAATTTCATCCTGAATACCATCAGCAAAGTAGGCGTTGGCTTTATCTTCGCTCCGGCTTTCAAACGGAAGCACCGCGATGCTTTTTTCCGGAATAGGAAGTCCTCCGTCGGCGACTTTCCCCGAAGAGGAGCGGGCAACCGCCGGTGAGCCTCGTCGGTAAAAGACTGAAAAGCTGATCGTCAAAGCCACAGCTGAAAGGAGCAAAACAGCGGTAAGCACATACTTGGACCAACGCGGCGTAATGACTGGACGGACGCTAACACCGGACGCCTGCTTCCATCTTCTTCGCTTGAGTTTGTCCGGAACATGTGGGTTGCCGAGATTGTCTTTGTAGAGATTAACCAGGTGCAGCCTCAGCCCGTGCTTTACCTCACACTCGCCGAGATCGTGTAAATACGGCTGCCAGTCCCGGTATTGGGTCAAATCTTCCGCTATATGCCCGGACAAAAGAATATGCCCGGCATCGCCGCAATCCATGACGCGCTGCGCCACGTTGATCCCTGGTCCCGCGATGTTCGTCTTTTCATTAACATCGGTGACTTGATTCACTGGGCCGCTGTGCACTCCCATCCGCAGCTGGATATGCGGATGCTCTTGCAATGTTCTGCTGATCTCGAGCGCACATCGCACTGGTTCTTCCGGACTCTGGAAAAACAGGAGCGCCATCCCGTCTCCGCGTGGTACCCGGATGAGTTTGCCGGTTGTTTCGGCGGCCCGAAAACATTCGGTGTTTCGCACGATTTGGTTGAGATCTTGCAGTAACTCAATTTGCTCATTGACCAGCAGTCTCGATTAACCGACCACGTCGATTAACAGGACGTGTGCGATCTCGAGCGGGATTTCCTTTTGAATTTCGGTCGACATAAAGCACGGCGAAAAGGAAGTCGCGCAAAGGGAGAATCACCGATGGACAACCGAACGTCGAGCACAACCAGAATTCTGCATCGCTACGGGACCGTGGGAAGAACGCTTTTCATTCTTTCTTCACCATTGCATCGGACTTAAATCGTCGCGGCTATCCGTCCCCATACTGGTGCTTAACCGCATGAATCGATGGAAGCAAGTGCCAGCAGATTTGCCAGCAAACGGCAGTGGAAGAATCGCTACGAGTAGTCGCAGAGTTCGCTTGGTTACCCAGGTAAAACGCGCTTAAGTCGCGCTGAAACAAGGGGAAGGTACGGCCGAATCCTACCGCTGGAGCCAAAATTCAGGGATTTGACAGTCCCGGTCAGTTTGCGCCAATCGATGTCCTAAGCCCTTCGTTGGCGTGCTAATCGGAAATACCAAAGCGGCACTGGAACCGATCGTACGCTAATGGGTCTAGGGCGCCCGAAGCTGGCGAACAAAGAGGTTTAACCGCCGGGAGAACTTCGTTCTGCTGTTTCCGTAGAACAAACTTGGAAGGACGTGTTTCCTTCCCGCGCGGCGCTTTCTGCTTGGAGCTTGGTCGCGCGTCAGGAAGCACGAAAGGCCCCACCACTGGGGTCCCCGGGGGTGAACTCATAGGAGAGTAAGATGGCTCGCTTGGTTGTGAACCGCGAGGAAGCTGATCTCGTAACGCATGAGTTGACTCGCGACATTTTCACGATTGGCAGTGCTCCGTTGAACCACATAGTCATTGACGATCCAGCGGTATCAGCGCAGCACGCGATACTCGCGAGAGTCGCCGACTCCTATTGGCTGAAAGATTTGAATTCAACAAACGGAACACAGGTCAATGGCGTTTCTATTAGTGACGCTGAGTTGAAGGATGGCGACAAAATTCAATTCGGTTCCGTCGTAGCGGTTTTTTGCGGGACGTTGCAAACATTGATGAAACAGATGTCGTCCTCACCAGCAGGTCCCCTGATCCTCCCCGTGCTAGCGCAAGCCGAGAGAGAGAGACCGATGGCAACGGCCCAAATTTCCCCATCATCTTCGCGTAAATCAACTCTGATTGCTGTCGTAATCGCAATCTTAATGATTGTCGGCGGTGCGGGATGGTACTTTGGACACAAAAGAGAGATAGCACCAGAGAAGTTGAGCGGATCCGCCCAGGCTGAAAGACAGATCCCAATTGTTAACCCGACGGAAGATGAAGCGGCTAGGAAACAGCCCGAGCCGATTGCAACACAACCGCAACGCAAGGCCGCCAAAGATCTGACGGTGTTGCCCACGGAAGATGTCGCGCGTGCCCAGCAACCGCAGCAAGAAGTCGGGGCAAAGGAAGGGTCTGCTGTGAGTAACTCACCGACGATTGTTCAGCCATCGATTGCGCCCGCGAGCGGACCATGGCTCTTCCCGGATTCAAGCTCTCGCTATCTGAGTGCGACCGACCTTTCGAACCTTAGCTCTGCTGATTTATGGCGAGCCCGAAACGAAATATTTGCCCGGAAGGGCTACAAATTCTCGACCCCGAGGGGGATCGCCTTTGCCCGAACGCTGGGCAATTATTACCGCGGTGTAGATGACGATCAGGGTCGCGTTTTCAATAACATGAATCAATACGAGCGTGCCAACGTAACTCTGATCCGAGCAATCGAGAGACGTCGATAGCCCCGTGAACCCAGACTATCGAACGCGTCTTCGGTTTTCGGCTGCCAGCAAAATTGCCAGCAAACCGCGCTGGAAAAGCTCGCGCGAGTAGTGCCAGAGTTCGCTTGATTACCCAGGCAAACTGAGCTTCTGTCGCATCAACTATAGGGAAAAGTACGGCCGAATCCTACCGCTGGAGCCAAATTTCACATGTCACGCTTGTGAGCCTTATTTGCGTTCGCCACGCGTGTGACTTCGTTGATGGGTGGTCAAAAGATCTTCCGCCAAGACAGAAATTGGAAAAATTCTCGTCGGCACGGCCAGCTGGTCGGATCCCGGCTTTGTCGAGCGCTGGTATCCGAAAAAGATGCCGGCTGGCGAGCGGCTTGGGTGGTATACGCAGCATTTCGAAATGGTCGAGGTGAACTCGACATTTTATTCCGTGCCGGAACCGAGAATGGTGGAACGCTGGTGCGCGGCGACGCCAGATGATTTCGCGTTCGACGTAAAGTTGCACCAACTGTTCTCATTCCACTCGACGCCAGCAAAACTCTTGCCGCCGGATTTGCAAAAGTTCGCAGAGACAAACGCGAAAGGAATTGTGAAATCGACGCCGAAGTTGCAGGAAGCAGTGTTCAAGATTTTTCTGCGGTCGATGTCGATTTTTCACGATGCGGGAAAGCTTGGAGTCTTTCTTTTGCAACTTTCCCCAGCGTTTTCTCCACGAAAACATGAGTTAGGCGAGCTTATTCAATTGATCGAAATGTTGAGCGATTACGATCTTGCGATTGAGTTTCGAAATCGCAATTGGACTGCCGGCGACAAGTTGCAATTGACGATTGATTTCCTGCAAAAGTATCATGCAATTTTTGTGAATGTGGACGCGCCTGCGTCGGATCATTTCATGGTCATGCCATCGGACGTGGATGAGGTGACGAACTCGAAGGTTGCATATCTGCGGCTGCATGGACGCAATGAAAAGGCCTACATCACTGGCAAAACTGTGGCCGCGCGTTTCGATTACGATTACAGCGAGAGTGAAATCGCGGAGGTCGCACAGCGCAGCAGAAAACTGGCGAAGGAAGCACGTGAGTTGCATGTGATTTTCAACAACAACAATCTCGATTACGCCCCGCGTGCCGCGCTTCGTTTGCGCAAGGCGCTTGGTCAAATCGTCAAGACGTCAGCACAGACAGGGGAGCTGTTTTAGCTTAGATTCCACAGTGCGCGATCTACGTCCCGGGCAGAAATCTCCACGGGATTATGAGTCACGCTTACCGGGATCGCTTGCGCGACTGAAGCGCTGGCTGGTGATGCATCACATGACCCTGATGACAATTGCCGACACACCGCACTCCATTGCTCTCGGGTCGGCAATCGGAATTTTTTTCGGGTTCACACCACTCTATCCCCTAAAAACATTGCTATCGATCGGCACGGCGTGGATCTGCCGTTGCAACAAGATTGCAGCCGCGATTGCAGTAACGCTGCACGACGTCGGGATCTGGGCAATGCCCGCGATCTATCTTGCGGAATATCAGTTGGGATGCTGGAGCTTGCATCGGTCGCCAGCGCAGCGCGTGCATTTTCGCCAGTTTGGGCTGCGCGATTATGTACATTGGCATGTATTTTCGCGCGTCGTTTGGCCCACATTTTGGCCTGCGTTCGTGGGGTCGCTATTTCTCGCGATTCCTTCGGCGATCATCATTTATTTTGTAATGCGGTTACTGGTGAGTCGGGCCCGAATGCCACAGAAGACAGGGTGAGCAAAGGTGGAACGGTCGCCGCGGCGACTCTTCAACGCGTTGGCATTAGGTGCGGCTTTGCCGCCTGATATATGCGCCCTCGGCGATCGTTTGGCATCGGTCCGAGCCGGACTAGCATTTTCAGGAGAAGCCGATCCATCTTTGACAAGATCGCGCGAGTTGCAACGGGCGTTTGCGAATCAGAACGCGTCGATTAAGGTGCTGCGGTTCGAGGGTTCTTATGCATTTGACACGTCGTTTTCTTACCGTTTTTTCCGCTTTTCTCGTCAGCATGGCGCTTCTGCGTTCCGCTGCTGCCGCAGAGGCGTATCTCATCGCCGACGCACAAACGGGCTACATTTTGGAAGAACAGGAACCGAGGAAAAAACTCCAAGTAGGCAGCCTGATGAAAATTGCGACTGCAAGTGTGGTGCTCGATTGGGCGGAACGCAGATCGGGCGACCTCAACCAGGCAGTTACGATTCCGCAGGAGGCGTTTGCCGGCACTCTCGAAAACAACATTGGCTTTCAGCCGGGCGATAGCATCACGCTGCGAGATCTTCTCTACGCTGCGCTTGTTCAGTCCGATAATATTGCGGCCTATACACTCGCGTACCACGTTGGCTCGAAGCTAGAGTCGCTCGCGCCAGGTGAGGCAGGCTCGAAATACACGCCAGTTGATGCGTTCGTCGCCCAGATGAATGCGCTGGCTAAACAGTTGAAGATGGATCGCACGCGTTTTGTTAATCCGCATGGCGTTGATTACAAGGTCAAACCGCTTCCGTATTCAACGGCCGAAGACATGGCGCGCCTTACTCGCTATGCGATGAACAAGGCGAGTTTCCGCTTTTATGTATCGCAAAAGGAACGGCAGATCTCGTTCGATCGAGGCGGGCGTCGATTGAATTACGTGCTTCGCAACACAAACGAACTTCTTGGAAAAATGGGCATCGACGGAGTCAAGACAGGTCGCACCGCTCGCTCCGGTGATTGTTTGATCCTGTATGCTAATCGTCAGGCGGAAGTTGTTCGCCAGGGCCAGATGGAAACAGTGTATCCACGTCATTTGATGATCGTGCTCCTGGGCAGCACAAATCGATTCGGTGAAGGCACAGCCCTTTTGCAACGCGGTTGGCAGTTATACGATCAATGGGCCGCCGGCGGTCGTGTCGCCGATTCAAAGAAAATGCTTTAGCAGACTGATTCTTCGATTGCAAAAATGAAGCCACGGATTGGCGTTCTGACCAGCGGTGGCGATTGCCCCGGACTTAACGCTGTTCTGCGAGGCGTGGTACTGGCGGCGGAGAAACTCGGGTGGGAAGTAGTTGGTTTTCGTGACGGATTCGAAGGACTTCTTCCTCCCGGCAATCATGTTATCCTCGATCGCCAAAGCGTTAACGGGATCATGGCGCTGGGCGGCACGATCATCGGCACAACGAATCGCGGCCATTTCGTTGCCAAAGTCGGTGCCGGCGATCGGACGATTGTCCCTGAAGACATCATTGCAGGCGCGAAGAAGATACTGGATGAGCTTCAGGTACGGGCGTTGATCATTGTCGGCGGTGATGGTTCGATGGTCACGGCGCAGCAATTGCAGGAAGCTGGCATCAATTGCATCGGCGTCCCCAAGACCATCGACAACGATCTCGAGGCCACTGCGACAACATTCGGATTCGATTCTGCTGTCGCTGTCGTAATGGACGCGCTCGATCGGGTGCATACAACGGCGACCAGTCACAGGCGAGTCATGGTGGTCGAAGTAATGGGACGCCATGCCGGCTGGATCGCGTTGCACGGCGGCATCGCTGGGGGGGCGGACATTATTTTGATTCCAGAGATTCCATTCGATTTCGACAAAATCGCCAGCGTGGTCAAGGCGCGTGAGGCGGCTGGTTATCTGGGAACAGTTGTTGTAGTCGCTGAAGGCGCGCGACCAAAACATGGCGAACAGATAAAGCGTGACGTGGAAGGCGGCGAATTTCGTCTCGGCGGGGTCGGGGAAATCGTGGCGCGCGAAATTGCAAAACGCACTGGAAAAGAAGCGCGCTGCTGCGTTCTCGGTCATCTGCAACGGGGAGGCGCACCAACGACTCTGGATCGAATTCTTGGAACGCGCTTTGGCGTGAAAGCTGTCCAACTAGCCAACGAAGGACACTTTGGTTCGATGGTTAGCTATCAAAATTATCAGGTGCGTCAGGTGCCGATAGCGGAAGCTGTCAACCGGCTCAAGCTGGTTCCGCCTAACGGCGAAATGGTGCAAACCGCGGGTGACGTGGATATTTCCTTCGGCGATTAAGAATCGTCATCTCGCGCCAGGTGCGGCATCAAGGCGAGTAGGATAGTATACAACTGGTCAATGACGCAAAGTGCTGCGCACGCCCAAAGCACCGATTCGGTGCTGATGATCCGCCCCGGCCGGTTTTATCCCAATCCGGAAACGGCGGCAGATAATGCGTTCCAACGTGATGCCAACCAGGACTTAGATGCGTTGACGCTGGTGGCGAGAAACGAATTCGACACAGCCGTGCAACTACTGCGCACGGCCGGAGTAAACGTGCATGTCTTTGAAGACACAGCTGAGCCGGAAAAGCCAGACGCGGTTTTCCCCAACAACTGGATTTCGACGCATCACGATGGGCGCATCGCCCTTTTCCCGATGTATTCAAATCTGCGGCGTCGCGAGCGTCGGCAGGATATCGTTGAGGGACTGCGTAAGCACTATCGTGTCACAGAGGTGATCGATTACTCGGCGTTCGAGGATGAAGGTTGCTACCTGGAAGGAACAGGCAGTCTTGTGTTCGATCACCTGAACAAATTTGTGTACGTCTCACTCTCAAATCGTTCCAATCCGAAGCTGATTCAACGCTTTGCTGATGATTTTAGTTACGAACCGGTCACCTTCACCAGCATCGGCTCCAATGGTCAGCCGATCTATCACACCAACGTGATGATGTGCATGGGAACGGCTTTCGCGATGGTTGGTCTGAACGTGATACCGAACAAAGCCGAGCGGCAAGAGCTGCGAGCGCGGTTGGAGAAGACCGGAAAGGAGATCGTTGAGTTATCGGCAGATCAGATCGCGAACTTCGCCGGTAATGCCATTGAACTAGAGAACAGGCGTGGCGAGAAACTGCTTGTGCTTTCCAGCCGCGCAGCTGGAGCATTGACTAGAGAACAACGCGAAAGATTGACCCGCTACGCAAGGCTCATGCAGCTTGAACTACCTACGATTGAACTTGGTGGCGGGAGCGCCCGCTGCATGATGGCGACGATTCACCTGCCGCCGGGGTTGTAGCGGTGCTGTGTGACTGCAGTCGAGCGAACGGTCTCATTCCAAGATACAGCGAACTCGTTTACAACGGCTTCTGGTTCTCGCCCGAACGCGAAGCACTACAAGCGCTCATTACAGAAACGCAACGGGACGTCACCGGCGTGGTGCGCCTCAAACTTTATAAGGGCAACATCATCGTCGCCGGCCGCAAAAGCCCAAACAGTTTGTACGATCCAAAAATCGCGACGATGGAAAGTGAGGCTTCGGCGTACGATCAAACGGACGCCACCGGTTTCATTCGGCTCAATGCGCTGCGGCTAAAACTCAGCGCCGCGTCAAAAGATAGGCGCGATTGACCTCAATCGCCCGACTCCCAAATGGAGTGTTTGCGCTCGACGCACAGGTCCTAAAAATAGGATGATGCCTTAGCGCGACCGTAAGTCGCAGCAAACATGTCGGCAGACGTTAAGAAAGAAATTCAGCTGGAGATCGCGCACGTTCTGTTCATCGACATTGTCGGATATTCGAAGCTTTCCATTAACGAACAAAACGCTGCCGTCGATGAGCTGACGCAAATCGTTCGCGCAACTGAGCAATTTCAACAAGCCGAGGCAGCCGATCGTTTGATCAAGATCGCCACCGGCGATGGCATGGCGCTGGTATTTTACACCAGCCCGGAAGCGCCGGTTCGCTGC
>Ga0209268_1001031_pt1 | contig 13843 bp, 14 predicted proteins | sample GraSoiAngelo_143_FD_185900 | JGI IMG/M metagenome (GOLD analysis project Ga0209268, IMG submission 185900) | Grasslands soil microbial communities from the Angelo Coastal Reserve, California, USA - 14_1009_02_30cm (SPAdes) (version 2) | ecosystem: Environmental > Terrestrial > Soil > Grasslands ... | reverse complement strand
GAGTCGGGGAAGACCACCCGCCTTACGACGGGCGACTACGATGAGCTGCTGCCCGCCTGGTCTCCCGACGGTAAGTCGCTGGTGTTCGTGAGCAAACGACGCCCGGACGCCGACCGCGACGACGATTGGGACCTGTACGTGATGGAGGCGACAGCCGGCGCGCCACCGCGGCAGCTCACGACATTCGAGGGCCCCGACAACAACCCTGACTACGAGAGCCGCCCGGCGTGGAGCCCCGACGGCCGCGCGATCGCCTACCTGCAGGGCGGCCCGCCGAACCTCATCTACTACGGGGTGCAGAAGCTGGCCGTCGTGTCGTCCGCGGGCGGCGCGCCCCGCATCCTCACGGCGGCGCTCGACCGCAACGTCGCGAGCCCCGTGTGGTCGAGCGATGGCTCGTCCATCACGTTCCTGCTCGAAGACGACCGGGCGGTCGGGCTCGCACGGATACCGGCGGCGGGCGGCGCGATCGAGCGGCTCGTGTCGGGCTCCCGAGTGGTGAGCGCTTTCACGGCCGGCGCGGGCGGCAAGGTCGCCGTACTCGCGTCTACGCCGCTCGTGCCCGACGAAGTGTTCGCCCTTGACGGCACGACGCTGCGGCCGCTCTCGCATCAGAACGACGAGTGGCTCGCGCGGACCAGGCTCGCTGAGGTCGAGCCGATCACCTTCAAAAGCCGCGACGGCACGGCGATCAACGGCTTCACGCTGAAGCCACCCGACTTCGTGCCGGGGAAGCGCTACCCGACGATCCTGCGCATTCACGGCGGGCCGGTGTCGCAGTACCAGTACGAGTTCGACTTCCAGCTCCAAACCCTCGCCGGTCACGGATATCTGGTGGTCGTTGCGAACCCGCGCGGCAGCTCCGGCCGAGGCGAGCGGTTTGCCACCGCGATCTTCGCGGACTGGGGGAACAAGGACGCCCAGGACGTACTCGCCGCAATCGACTACGCGGTGGCGCAGGGGCTGGCCGATCCCGCGCGGCTGGGCGTCGGCGGGTGGAGCTATGGAGGGATTCTCACCAACTATGTGATCGCGCAGGACCGCCGCTTCAAGGCGGCGGTGAGCGGCGCGAGCATCTCCAACGTCCTCGCCGGTTACGGCACCGATCAGTATGTGCGGGAATACGAGGTCGAGCTGGGTGTACCGTGGAAGGCCGCCGACACGTGGATCAAGCTCTCATTCCCCTTCCTGCACGCCGATCGGATCACCACGCCGACGCTGTTCCTGTGCGGCGACAAGGACTTCAACGTCCCGCTCCTCAATTCGGAGCAGATGTACCAGGCGCTGAGAAGTCTCGGCGTGGAAACCCAGCTGGTCATTTATCCAGGTCAGCACCACGGCATCAACAAGCCGAGCTACCGGCGCGACCGACTGGAGCGATATCTGGCGTGGTACGACAAGCACCTGAAGCCCTGACCTATTCGACAGGCTGCAGGCGCGGGTTGGGCCGGTAACTCCGGCCCACCTTCGCGAGCGGTTTCCCCTCGACCCGCACCACGTCCGCGGTGAAGTCGAAGCGGCCCTGGAACAGGCTCGACCCCACTCCATACATGTCCACCGGCACCTCCTGCTCTTCGAATTGCCGGATCTTCTCGACGGTGAAGCCTCCCGAGACGACGATCTTCACGTGCCGGAACCCTTCCGCGTCGAGCGCCTGGCGCACGTTCCAGACGAGCTGCGGATTGACGCCCGTCGGCTTGAACGTACCCATCTGGGGAATCACCGACTTGTCGACGAGCGTCTCCGACGTGTCGATCCGTACGCCGTAGAGTCGCTCGCCCAACGCCCGCGCCACCTTGAGCGCCGTGCCGACGCAGTCGTTCTCGAAATCGACGAGGGTGATGAGGCGCACGTTCCCGTCCATGAGCTCGGAGAACTTTCGCGAGGCGAGCACGGTATCGCCGCCGTAGGCGGCGATGAGCGCGTGCGGCACCGTGCCGACGCCTTCGGAGCCCCACCACGAAGCCTGCGCGTCGGTGGACACGCCGATCGCACCCGCGATGTGCGCCGCGTACCCGTCCCCGGTCTGCACGAGCCAATGGTCGTGCCGGGCCGGAAAGAACATCACCTGCTTCGGTTTGGCCGCGTCGACCACACGGCGGGTGTTGGTTCCAACCTTCGTCCGCCGGGCGAGCACTCCCAGGTACAGGGTCTCGAGGTGGGCGGCCACTCCACGCTGCACAGTTTGAGAATCGCGATCGCCTCGTCGATGCCCCCGAGGAACCCGTGGGCCTTGCCGAATACCTGCATCGTCACGCAGGGACGCTGGTCGTCCTTGAGCAGCAGCTCGCGCGTGCGGACGAAGTACTTATCGGAGTAGTAGCCCTCCCGCATCTTGTCGACTGGGAGATGGAAGATCGCCGGATCGAGCCGCGGCTTCCGGGTCATCGCTGGATAATACCGTGCTCAGCGCGCGGGGGGCCAGCCGAAGGTGGCCATCAGCGTGTCGCCGCCGACCAGGGCCACGCGGCGGGCGATGTCGTCGAGCCGACCGCAGCGGACGCGCGCCGTCTCGGACGATTCCGGCGCGACTACCCGCAGGCACACGACGTCCACCGCCGCGGCGAGCGCGCTGTCGCGGCCGCTCCGAGGCGGCTCGGGCCGCTCCAGCGCCACATCGAAGTCCAGCTTCTCGCGACCCAGCCTGAAGCTGACCCGCCGACCGGGCGTCTCCGGCACGAGATCGATCACCTGCCGGCTCGACGCGGTGTCGCCACGCACCAGCCACAGGCGAACGGTCACGCGGCGCGGAGGAATCACCGCCTGCGCGCTGAAGGCGATGGCACTGTCGATGATGGTCACTTCTTCGCTCGCCCGGGTCTCCCCCGCGGCGAACGCGCGGCCGACCGTGATCTCCACCCAGACGACGTGGGGCTGGCCGGCGCCCGGCGGCCCGAACGGATACAGGAGCGCCGTCCCGCCCCACGGGATCCGAGACCAGCGACGGTAGCTGTCTTCCTCCCACAACGGCAGACCGCGACGCGACCGACCAGCCTGGCGCCGGCTGAAGAACAGCCCCGCCAGGTTCACGGTATCCGGCTCGGCGAGAGTGCCGAGCAACCCTTCGAGCTCGCTGCTGCGAGCCCGCACTCCGAGCCGCAGGTCCGTCTCCGGGGGGCCGCTCACGGCGGCGCTGGCGAGCAGGCGGGTCTCCCCCGACGCGCGCTCGACGAGCCGCAGGTGGTACGTCACGCGGTAGTTGGGGGCCTGGGTTGGGCCGGTGACCCCAACCCCCGCGCCCAGTGCCGCGACGAGCAGGCTAACGCGCCAGGAAGGCGGCACGGGTGGCCTCGACCGAGTCTGACCCCGGCCCGCCCCAGCGGCTGTGCCCCAGCCAGCCTGCCGCCGCGCCGGCGACGAGGCTCGCCGTCATCCACAACGCCAGGGTGCGCCCGCGGATCCGCGGACGCGGCACCGTGCGCGCGTGCGGCTCCCCGGCCGAGCGGGCGAAGGCGACCCGTAGCTCGAGATGGCTCACGCGCGCCTCTGCGCAGTGCCGGCATCCGGCGAGATGGCGCGCCAGCGCGGCGCGCTCGGGAAGACTCAGCTCGCCATCGAGCTCGAGGTCGATCTGCTGCACCCATTCGTCGTGGTTCACGGCAACTCCTCCCGCACGCGGTAGCGCAGCGCCCGGCGCTGCATCCAGCGCACGGCGAGCGCGTCCACCAACGCACGAAATACACGGTTCCACATCCCGTACTTCGTCTTCCCGAAGCGCCGGGGCCGGTGGTGCACGGGCACCTCCGTCACGCGACCCCCTTGCATCCGGATGAGCGTCGGCAGGAAGCGGTGCATCCCGTTGAACAGCGGCAGCGTGCGCAGCGCGTCGGCGCAAAACGCCTTGAGGGAGCAGCCGGTGTCGCGGACGGTCTCGCGGTTGAGCCGGTTGCGCACGCCGTTGGCGATGCGGCTCTGCAGCCGCTTCCAGCCCGAGTCCCGCCGGTCCACGCGGTACCCGGCGACCGCCGCCGCCCCGCTCCGCTCCAGCTCGGCGAGCATGGCGGGAATGTCGGCCGGGTCGTTCTGCAAGTCCGCGTCGAGCGTGACGATGACGCGCCCGCGGGCCGCGCCGAAGCCCGCGGCGAAGGCGGCGGTTTGCCCGGCGTTGGCGGCGAACGCCACGATGTGGATCTCGGGGTGCTCGCGCTTCAGGGCCTTGAGGACGTCGAGCGAGCCGTCCGTCGAGCCGTCGTCCACGGCCACGATCTCGTAGCGCTCCGCCCGGCCGGCCAGCGCCTGGTCGATCTCCCCAACCAGGACCGGCAGATTCTCGCGCTCATTGTACACCGGGATGACCAGCGAGAGCTCAAGCGGGGCGGACATACTTAAGCTCGGGCGCGTCGGGGTACCGGCTGATCAGCCGGGCGATGACGGCCTCCGCTTTGGCGGCATCGTGCTCGTGGGTGCGGTAGATCTCGGCGAGGCGAATACCGGCGAGCACGACCCGGTGGGGCGGCGGCGGCGGATCGGCGTCGACCAAACGCTCCAGCATCGCGGTTTCATCCTGAATGGTGATCGCCCGGCCACCCGGCATCGCTCCACCCGTCAGCGCGTTGCCCACGAACCGGCCGAGTGGCTCGAGCACCGTTCCGATCAGCGAGTCGAAGAACCCCCAGGCGCCCCACAGCGTGAGCACCAGCGCGACGAGCCTCCATTCGACGTGCCCCGCACCGACCGATACCACGACGAACGCGAGCGCCGCGAGCGCCATGGCCGCGCCCAGGATCGCGCGCATCACCCCGCGCAGGCTCGGCGGATCTGCAAAGTCCACGGGGAGCAAGTTGACAGGGCCCGCCCGGCGGCGCAACCTACGCACGCGCATTTCACCCGGAGTGCTCCGTGTCCGACCTGCTGTCGCGCCGTGAATTCCTCGCCTCTGCCGCCGCCGGCGTGGCGGCCACGCAGGCGCGCGATATCCCGTTTCCGATGCGGCCGCCGCGGCCACTCCCGCCTCGGAGCCAATGGGTGGCGAAGCCCGTCGCGGTCTCGAGCGCCAACGGGCTGCGCGCCGTGCAAAAAGCGTTCGACATGCTGCTGCAGGGAGCGGACACGCTCGATGCCGTGATCGAGGGCGTGAAGATCCAGGAGCTCGACCCGAACGACGACTCGGTGGGCTACGGCGGGTTGCCCAACGCCGATGGCGTGGTGCAGCTCGACGCGTCGTGCATGCACGGACCCACCAAGCGCGCCGGCGCGGTAGGCGCGCTCGAGGGAATCAAGACCCCCTCCGAGGTCGCGAAGCTGGTGCTCAAGTACACGAACCACATCTTCCTGGTGGGGGAGGGTGCGAAGCGGTTCGCGCTCCAGTACGGCTTCAAGGAGGAGGACCTGCTCACCCAACATGCTCGCGAAGTGTGGCTGCACTGGCGGGCAAACCTGAACCCGACCGACGACTATCTGGACGTGCCGGAGACCCAGGACATGTCCGTCCGGCCCACCGGAACCATCAATTGTGACGCCGTCACCCCACAGGGCGACATTTCGTCCGTCACGACCACCAGCGGCCTGGCGTTCAAGATCCCGGGCCGGGTGGGCGACAGCCCGATCATCGGGGCCGGCCAGTACACCGACAACGACATCGGCGCCGCGGGGTCCACCGGGCGGGGCGAATCGAACATCAAGGTGTGCGGCGGCTTCCTGACGGTCGAATTCATGCGCCGGGGGATGAAGCCCACCGATGCGTGTCTCGAGACGCTAAAGCGCGTGGTCCAGCTCACGGAGCCGCGACTACTGGGCTCCGACGGCAAGCCGACGTTCGATCTCAAGTTCTATGCAGTGAACAAGCGCGGGGACTTCGGCGCCGCCTCGCTCTACCCGGGGCGGTACGCCGCGCACGACGGCACCGAGGCCAAACTCCGCGACATGGCCCACCTCTACGAGCGGCCCGCTGCGAGCCGCTAGCGCCGCGCTCGCGCTGCTCGCGGTGGCCGCGCCGGCGCTGTCGGCGCAGCGCTACTGGCGCAGCAACTTCTATCCCAATCTGTCCCACAGCCCGGGCGACGGGTTGTGGGTCGGGCTCCACTATGGCCGGTACAGCCCCGTGGGCTCCGCCGAGCGCCCGGAGCCGAACCTCGCGTCGATCAACCTCGATGTCGGGGCCAGTACCCAGGGCAGCTTCGCGTTCGTCGCGGACGCACAGGCACCGGCGTGGTGGGCCGGCTGGCGGGCCGGACTCACCTTCGGCGCCGTACGCGTGAATCGACTGGGCTATTACGGCCTGGGGAACGACACACAATACTCGAGGGACAGCGTCACGACCGCCGGGTCGTACTTCTACAAGGTCAGCCGCACCACTCTGTTTGCGCGCGTCAGCGTGCAGCGCCGGGTGGTGGGACCGTTGCGGATCCTGGCCGGCGCTACAATCGACCATTCCGACTTCCGGGCCCTCCCGGGGCGGAGCGTGTTCGGCAGCGACCTCGCGGCCGGGGTTATCGATCCGGGCACGATCCCCTTCACCGACAAGGTGATCCGCGCCGGCGTCGTCCTCGACACGCGGGACAACGAAATCGACCCGCATCGTGGCGTCGCCGCGGAAGCGCTGTTCGCGAGCGGCACGGGTTATACGCGCACGACTGGAAGCGCCCGGGTATATGTCCATCCCTTCCAACGGCTGGTTCTGGCGGGGCGGCTGGCGGCCGAGGGCACCGGTGGGAACCCGCCGCTCGCGGCGCTGGAGCTGATGGAGTCGTCGGCGCGGCCCTTCGTGGCGGTAGGTGGCTACTACTCGCTCCGCGCGTACTATAACGGTCGGTTCACGGGGCCGGGCAAGCTGATCGGCGGCGTGGAGGTGCGCTACGCGCTCGTCTCGGTACCGAGCTTGCTCGAGGTCAAGCTGGTAGCGTTCTACGACGCCGGTCGCGTGTTTGAACGCCCGGAGGCGGTCCGGCTCACCACCACCGGCCTGCACGAGAGCGGCGGCGCCGAGCTGGCGGTGCGCCTGCTCCGCAATTCACTCCTGTGCATGGGCTACGGCCACGGGAGCGATGGGGGACGGTTCCTGTTTGGGACCAGTTGGAGTTATTGACGCACGACGGGTGACCCCGTCGGCAAGAGCGACAAAATCTCCCGCAGCGTCGACTCGCCTTTGTCTTTCGCGTACCAGCGGCGAATCTGCGGATAGAGCTGCTCCTTCGGCGTCGTCTTGCGCGCCTCCATCACCCACGCCTGCAGCTCCGCCGGTCGCGACCCCCAGTGGCCGATCTCCTGCCACCGGTCGTCGAGCACGACCACGATGGGGATGGCGCGGGAGGTTCCGGTCAGGTAGCGGTCCATCACCTCCGGGTGCTCGTCACGCCGCAGGATCCGCATCTCCAGGCACTGCGCCTGCGCGCCGAGCTTCGCGACGTAGGGGATCGTATTGGAGGCGTCGCCGCACCAGTCTTCGGCAAGCACCAGCAGGCGCAACGTCCGTCCCCGCTCGCAAGCGCGCTCGAGCGCCCAGGCCGGGATATGGGCCAACCGATACACTCCGGTCCACAGCGCGCAGTGCTCGGTCGACTGTTTCAGGAACTCCTCATAGGTCAGCGCCTGGTCCCACAGCGCGCGGAAGTCGAGATCAGTCATGGTCATGCAAGAACGGCGGGGCGGCGCGAACGGTTCCGGGCGTTGTAGGGACAGGCCGCCGGGGTTTCCCGAAGCGACTGCGTCGTTTTGTCGCGGAGGGAACCCCCGGTGGCCTGTCTAGATCTCCCGGATTTCGACGCCCCGCTTCGCCAGCTCGGCGACGTAGTCACCGAACGGCACCGCTTCATCGGGGGTGTGCACCCCCATCGCAGCGATGCGGCCGTCCGCCTGCATGAGGCCGGTGATGGCGAGCGAGTACCCCGTGGTCCGCATCATCGCACTGATCCCGTGCGCCTCATCCGCGTAGTCGAGCAGCTGCCAGGCGACCGGCTTCCCGTTTTTTCCCCGCACTTCGACCCGCAGCGCGACCAGGTCGCGCCCCTCGGGCTTCGTGAGCTTGGGGGACACGGTGGCAATGAACGCCTCGCGCGGCACGACTTCCTTTCCTTTCACCTTGACCGGCGTGAGGTCGAGGAGGCCGAGCTCGCGGATCGGTCGCATGATGCCGATGTGCCCCGGGTAGCGCAGCGTCTTGTACTCCATGGTGCGGACCCTGCCCTCGTACGCCCAGGGCAGCGTGGAGATGCCGCCGCCGGTGTGAAACGCCTCGAGCTGGCCCACGGGCGGCGGAAATGTCACGTGCTCGAGCTCGGAGAGGGCGTCCACACGCGCCGGTTTGCCGTCGCGCAGCACCCAGGACGGCGTCGTGTAGTAGTCGAGCGCGCCCTCGAGCGAATACACGATTTGGTAATTAAGCGGGGGCTCGGGGTGCTGCGGCAGGCCGCCGACGTAGATCTTCACGGATTCGGCGGTGCCGACCCGTCGGATCCCTTCGGCCGCCAGCACGTTGACCATGCCGGGCGCGAGGCCGCAATCGGGGATCACCGACACGCTCCGTAGCTTCGCCTCGGCGTCGAGCTTCTTCTGCTGAAAGACGATCTCCGTGTTGCCACCCAGGTCGGCGCAGTGGATCCCGGCGTCCACCGCAGCACGAGCGACCTCAAGATTGAAGTAGTACGGCGCCGCGTTCTGGACCGCTGCCTGACCGACCATCGCGGCGCGCAGCGCGGCGCCATCTTGCACGTCGAGTTTCAGGAGGGTGAGCCGTTTTCCGACGTGGGCTTCTAGGAAGCCGGGAATGCGCTCGGGCTTCAGGTCGGCAATGGTGACCCGCTCAACGCCGGGCTGCCGCAGCAGATCATAGGCGCACGCGGATCCCTGAAGTCCAGCGCCCAGTACCAGCATGCGCATCGCGCAACCGCCTCCGCATGAACGGGGGAAAAGAAGCGGCGGAAAGCTAGATGGTCACGGCAGGCGACGGTAGGTCGGGTTAGATTCGCCTCCGATGACTCAGGCCGACCTCACCCGTGAGCGGCTCGTGCGAGCGGCGTGGCGGAGGGCACGATCTACCGCCATTTCACGAGCAAGCAGCATTGCTTCAACGAGCTGTACCGCACCGCGGCACGGTGGGCGGGACAGCTCGTCAAGGACGCCGACGCCCTCAAGGTCGGGCCCCGCGAGAAACTCGCCGAGCTCGCCCGCGGGCTGGTGACGGGAGCGACGCACGAGGCGGCCGTGGCCAGGCTGTTCTTCATTCAGCGGCACGAGGACCTCCTGGACGAGGAAAGCCGCAAGACCGCGCGTGACTTCCGGCTTGGCCTCGAGAGCCTGATCGCACAGGGCAAGGCCGATGGCTCCGTGAAGGCCGGCGCCGCGGAGGTATGGGCCGGCGTGTGGCTCGGCGTGGTGACGGTCGTGGTCGATCGAGTGTCGGCGAAAGAGTGGCCGGAGACGCACGCTGGGGTGAAGCTCGCGTTGGATGGAGCCTGGGACGCGATCGCCGCGACGCGGGGGTGATCGCCCAGGACGTGCCTGATTCGCCTGCCGGAGCCCGCTCCGAAGTGGGACCCCGACGATCTCACCCCCGCCGCAGCTCGAACAGCTCGATTTCCGGGGGCGCGAACACGCGGATCGGTACGCCCACGACGCCGATCCCGCGGCTCACGTACAGCTGGCTGTTGCCTCGCTGGAAGTGCCCCATCACGTACTTGGTGATCAAGCTCCCGGGCGACCAACCGATCAGCGGCAGGTAGAACTGGCCACCGTGGATATGTCCCGCCAGGGTGAGCGGGATGCCGCGCGGGGCGGCCGTATCCCACGCTCCGGGACGATGGGCCAGCAGCACGTGAAACGCGTTCGGCGGCGCCGCACGCAGGGCCGCGTCCACGTCGGCCTGCTGCGGATCGTCCGCGGTCCAGTTGTGTGGGTCGTCGATGCCCAGGAGGGCGAGCACCGCCCCGTGCCGCTCGACCACGTGGCAGCCGTTCTGCACGAACACCTGGCCCGCATCGCGACAGCCCTGGATGACCTCGCGCTCGCCGGTGTAACGGTCGTGGTTGCCGAGCACGGTCACCACGCCGAAGGGCGCCGAGAGCTCCCGGAAAGCCCGCACGTACGCCGGGATGTAGGAGCGGGAGATGTCGATCATGTCTCCCGTCTGCACGATCAGATCGGGCCGAAGCGCGTTCGCCTGCGCGACGATCTCCTGCATCATGTCCTCGCCGAGGTGCATACCGGCGTGCAGGTCCGAGAGGTGAAGCAGCGTGAGTCCATCGAGCCCGGGCGGGAGATCGGGAAACACGAGCGTGCGACGGGTGACCTGAGGAAGCCGGTAGGCGCTCCAGATGCCGTACGTCGACAGCGCGGCGCCGGCGCCGGCGTAGGCGTACGTCGCGCGGGCGAGGAAGCGGCGGCGGGACATCTGGGAGCGGGGAGCAGGGAGCGGTTCCTGCCGCTGCAAATCGGGGCTGCCGCGCTCAGCGGAGGGTTCCGCTCCCCGCTCCCCGCGCAGTTTCGCGCCCAGCCACCAAAGCATTTTTCCGAGCAGATGCACCGTGATTAGGGCGCCATAGATCCACCCCAGCAGTTGCCACGCGATCCACGGGCCCGTGAGGGGAATCCGGCCCACGCCCCACATGGTGCCGCCGAACAGGACGCGCTGGCCCACCACGAGCCATGGGAGGTTGAACACGATGAAAACCGCAGCCAGCACGACCCGCACCACGTGCCCCCGGCGGGGCCGGGTGGGGTCAGGCAGGCGCTCGCGCAGGTACAGATAGATCAGCACCTGCGGTGCCATGAAGAGAAGGAGATAGATTAGGCGCGTGAACACGTCTTCGAGGCTCCTCGCGTGTCTCGTCGTGACGGCGCTGGCTTCTCCCCGCGGAAGGGCGGTCGCCGCGCAACAGCTCACTGCCGCCGAGCGCGCGGCGGCGGTCGCTTCGGTGTGGGCGGAGGCGCGCTACAACTTCGCCTACTGGGACCGCGTGCGGTCCGATTGGGACTCGGGGCTGGTCGCGAATCTGAAGCTCGCCGCCGAGCCGCAATCGGATCTGCTGTTCTATCGTCGGTTGCGCCGGCTCGTCGCCTTGCTGGGCGACGGCCGGGCCGCGGTGATCGCACCCCCCTCCCTGCGCTCCCGGATCGCGCGGCCGCCGTTGCTCGTGTCCAACGTCGAGCGCCGGCTATTCATTCTGGATTACGCCGAGAACGACGAGATGCGCGTGGCGCGTCCCCCACGACTCGGCGAGATCCTCGCCGTGCAAGGCATTCCGGCGGAGACGTGGATCCGCGACTCGGTGCTGCCGGAGGTCCCGGCCGCCACCCTCCCCGACCGCTGGCAGCGCGCCGCCGCGTGGATGCTCCAGGGTGATAAGGGCACCACCGTCCATCTCCTCGTCCGCGTGCCGGGCTCCGAACCGCGCGGTCTCAGCGTGACCCGCAGCCTCTCGCTCAACGACCGCTGGCCGCTCGATCCACCGGCGTTTGCCACGGAGTGGCTGCCGGACGGCGTCGCGGTCGTGCGAATCGCGTCCCTGGTAGACGAAGAGGTCGTGCGCGAGGTCGACCGCGCGTTTCCCGACTTCGCCCGCGTGCAGGGGCTGGTGCTGGACCTGCGCCACGCCACGGAGGGCAAGACCGAGTACGCCTACCAGATCCTCGCCCGTCTCACCGACCGCCCGTTTCCCGCCGTGCGGTGGAGAACGCCTCAGTATCGAGCGGTGTTCCGTGCATGGAACCTGGGCGACTCCGCTACCACCTGGTACGGGCCGGAGCCGGGAACTGTTGCGCCGCGCGAGGACCATCCGTCCTACGGGGGCCCGATCGCGGTACTGGCGTCGAGCGCCACGGCCGGCGCGGCTGAAGACCTGCTGGCCGCGTTCCGCGCCGCGGGTCGCGGGGTGATCATCGGGGAGCCGTCCGCGGGGAGTCCGGGAGACGTCGCCACGTTCGCGTTGCCGAAGAGCTGGAGCGTGCAATTCTCCGTGGCCCGCCATGAAGCGCCCGACGGCACGGGCTTCGCGGGCGTCGGCGTGAGGCCCGACCTCCTCGTGATACGGACGGTCGACGACCTGCTCGCGGGAAACGAGCCGGCCCTGGACAGGGCGCGGGAATACCTGAAGGGCGGCAAGCCCTAGTTTTCCAGACTCTCCCTGAAGAACCGAATCACGTCCCGCCACGCACTGTCCGCGACTTCCGGCTTTTCACGGGCCCGCAGGAAGCCGTGGCCGACGCCGGGATACACGGTGCGGCGGTAGCTCTTGTGGTACGTGCGGATCGCCGCGTCCACGTCGGCCAGGCCGGCGTTGACGCGCGCGTCATTCTCCGCGTAGACGCCGAGCCCCTTGGCACGGATGCGCGCGATGGACGTGGCGTCGGGGCCGGGCCCGTAGCAGACGACGAACGCTCCGAGCGATGGGTTGTTGGTGGCATAGCGGAAGCTCTGCCCGCCGCCCCAGCAGAAACCGATGACGCCCAGCCGGTCGGGCCGGGCCGCCTTGACGCGCTTCACGTATGCCACGGTCGCATCGAGATCTTTCGTGATGGTGTCGGGATCGAGCCCCGCGATGAGCTTGCGGGCATCGTCCGGCGACGCCGGCGTCCCGCCGCGGCGCGACAGCAGATCGGGAGCGATCGCCACGAAGCCGTCCTTGGCGAGCTGCTCCGTGGTCTGGCGGATGAAGTCCGACAGGCCGAAGATCTCGTGGATCACCACGACGGCGGGCGCGGGATCCTTGCGCTCGGGATAGGCGAGGTAGGCAGTGACGGTGTCGCGGCCGCTGGGAAACTTGACGTACTCGGCGTGAATGTCAGCGCGGTCGAGGGCGGTCGAGGGCGGTGGAAGGCGGTGGAGGTTGGGCAAAGCGAACAGCACTCCCGCCAGCACAGCAACACCGCCACCTACCTGCACCGCCGTCCACCGCCTTGCACCGCCGTCCACCGCCCTGGTGCCCATAGCTCGCCCTCCAGCTCAGATCGCCCGGGTCGACACTCGCTGGTCCTCCCCAGGAACGTAACTTACCGCTCGCCCGCATACACGCCGTCGAGTGCCGATGCTCCGGGTGGCATCCGCTCGCGGCTCTGCACCGCCGCCTCCGCGGCGTGCTCAATTTCGGCCGTCACCTCCGCTTCGATCTCCTCGAGCCGCTTCACGGGGATCCCGTCCGCTTTCAGATATTCCTCGTACATCCCGATCGGATCCCGTTTGCCCCAGTGCTGGAACAGGGCGGCGGGGAACGTGTCGCGCGCCTCGCGCTCGTCGTGGGTCGCGTGCCCTCCCATCCGGAACGTCTCGGCGACGAGCAGCGCCGGTCCCTCACTCCGGCGGCAACGCTCTACGGCGAGCTTGGTCGTCGCATACGCGTCGAGCACGTTGTTGCCGTCGAACGCGGCGCCGGGGATCCCGTAGCTCGCCGCCCAGTCGTCGAAGTTGCCGGGCAGGTGATGCTGGTCGAGTCGGGTCCCGAGGGCGACCTGGTTGTTCTGGATGATGAAGACGGCGGGAAGCTTCTGGACCGCAGCGAAATTCGTGCCCTCGTGCGCCGCCGCGGTGCTAGTGGAGCCGTCGCCCACCCAGGTCAGGGCGACGCGCGGCTCCTGCCTCATCTTGAATGTGAGCGCGATGCCGGCGGTCACGGGAACCATGTCGCCGACGTGAGAGATGGGCTGCAGCACACCGAGCGCCCAGGCGCCGACGTGGAGGTCGCGGCCGCGCGTGGGCGAATCGTCGCTGCCGAGGTAGGCGCGCAGCATATCGCTGACGGGCAGCCCGAGCTCGCAGCAGGCCGCCGCGTTCCGGATCATCGGCGCGACCACGTCGCGACCGCGCTCGAGCGCGTGCACCGGGCCGACCGTCACGGCCTCCTCTCCGGTCCCGAGCCACGCCTTGGAGATCACGCCGGTGCGCACCCAGCGCTTGAGCTGAATGTCGTGCAGGCGC
>Ga0209268_1001028_pt1 | contig 13862 bp, 15 predicted proteins | sample GraSoiAngelo_143_FD_185900 | JGI IMG/M metagenome (GOLD analysis project Ga0209268, IMG submission 185900) | Grasslands soil microbial communities from the Angelo Coastal Reserve, California, USA - 14_1009_02_30cm (SPAdes) (version 2) | ecosystem: Environmental > Terrestrial > Soil > Grasslands ... | reverse complement strand
GGTCCGTGCAACGTCAGACCTGCCGAAGCCACGAACATCATACCGGATGACCTTGTAGTTCTCTGAGAATAGCTGGAACTGCGTGTCCCACATTCGACTGTCCAAGAACCCCGCGTGGATCAGGACTAGAGCGGGACCCTCTCCGCTTGTCTCATAGTACAGACTTCCACCGTCTACTTCAGCATAGCCAGCTTCCACCACGGTTCGCCGAAGCGTCATAGCCGGGTCATCTATTAAGGGATAGTCTGCTATCGCGCGTGCAAATTGCTCTTGCGTTTCCGTCCCAGTGAAACTGGTCCTTGCGGCCGGGGCAAAGGCTGAAATCCAGACTGATTGTGGCTTTTCAGCAAGAGTAGGGTCCGCGGATAGCGGTGGATTTGTGTATGGCGCGATATGACTTTGAACGCAATAGAAGCCGTCTCCCTATCAAAGACCTACCACCGTTCTAGGACACAAGCCCTCTCTGACATCACCCTGTCAATTGGTCGCGGCGAGATATTCACCCTCCTCGGCCGCAACGGTGCCGGAAAGACCACCTTTCTGAGAATCGCAGCAACACAACTAATGCCCACTAAAGGAAAGATATCGGTACTGGGACATGATGCCAGAGATGAGCCATTAGAGATCAGGCGCAAGATTGCGGTCGTGCCCCAAGAGGGCGGCACGATAGGGCCTCTAACCCCGTGGGACCACATCTACCTCACACTCTTAGCAAGAGGATTGTCTCGAGGCGAGGCTCGCGGGCGAGCAGAGAAGACAATAGAACAGCTGGAGCTGACAGAATACCGGAACCAGCCAGCAGACTCTCTGTCTGGTGGTCTACGGCAGCGTGTTCGAGTAGCGATGGCCGTGGCTACCGACGCGGATCTCATCTTCCTTGACGAGCCTACGCTGGGACTTGATGCTGTTAGTCGTCGCAGAATCTGGGGCGTTCTCAACGAGATCCAGAAGGAGGGGCGTAGCATACTGTTGACGACGCATTATATCGACGAGGCCGAGATACTCTCGAATGAGGTAGCGGTAATCGATCGCGGACGCAAGGTTCTGTCTGGAAGCCCAACTGAGCTTCTTCGAAATGTCAAGGAGCGAGTTCGCGTCGACATCGTCGGGTCAACCTTCTCCTCCGAGGAACTGAACAGCTACGGCCGCGTGGTGAAACTCGCTGAGAGGTTCAGGGTCCTAACCGACGATCAGCGCGGAAGAGAGCTCGCCGATGAGGCGATGAAGCGCGGCTCGGACGTGGGCCTCGCCAGAGTATCATTAGAGGACCTGTTCGTAGACCTTGTCGGGAGAGAAGAAGAATGAACGCAACCAGACAGTTCCGCGCTGCCGTCATAATAGGCTACATGCTATCAATAACGTGGCTGCGCAGGAACCTGATGAGCCTCGTCTGGTTATTCGCCACCCCTTTCAGCCTACTCTTCATCATAACCGTCACAACCGGCGGACAATCCTTCGCCCTGGGTGTAGTCGGCTCTCTACTACTCGTCCTGTCTACAGTCGGCACTGGGATCGCGGGAGACGCGACCTGGTACCGGTTAGAAACAAAACTCCAAGACTTTTTCGTCGCGAGCCCGGTCAACCAGATCGGCTACCTGCTCGGCATCGCATTCGCTGGACTATTCTTCGCATCCCCAGCACTGGTAGTGCTGCTACCACTACTCGTCTACATCGGTCTTCCTCTCATCTCTCTCCCGGTCGCACTCTTATCGCTCGCGGGAGTCTGGCTATTCTCATCCGCGATCGGCTACCTCGTCTCAACCTTCACATCGAATCTACGCAACGGATGGCAGTCGGGACTCCTCCTAAGCGTCCTTGTCGGAATAATACCACCAGTCTTCTACCCAGCCGAGATTCTGCCCCACAACATTCTGCTTGTCGCTTATGCGATTCCAACGACCCACGCCGCTCTCCTCATACGAGACGCCATGGGTACCGCGCCCAATCTGCCCTACTGGTCCCCACTAACAGGCTGGCTTCTAATCGCGGTCTCACTCGCGATCGCCCTGGCAGTAACCTCGCGCGTAGCTAGATGGCGACAGCCCTAGTGACTCGTTCAGTGAAGCCTCCACGGTTAATGCAAGGTCCGTCTCAAAGCCAGCTGAGGAGATGCTACGATGAGGCTGCGAACCGGGCCACGTCCTTTGTGAGACGTGAGTATCCCCATCTTGCAGGCATTCTTGTGCACGGAAGCGTCGCGAGAAGCGAACCCGGACCCTTCAGCGACATCGACATGTTGGGTGTCACGAATCGGCGGAAGAAGAAACCAGCAGACTTCTCCTATTTCGACGGAGACATCTATGTTGGCGTAGGGTTCCTCTCCGTTGCAGAGCTGGAAAAAGAGTTCACAGACCCGAGAGCATTTTTCTGGGCCCGGGGCAGCGCAGAGACGACAAAGATCCTCTACGACCCTAAAGCCGTTTTGCGGCGAATCATGCTCCGCTGGAAAAAGACCAAACCCTCGCATCAGATTCTGGAAAAATCTCTCTGGGACGAGTATCACAACATAATCGAGTACTCAGGCAAACTAAGAAACAGTTGGCTCAAACGAGATGAATTCTTGACGAGATACTCGGCGCGGGTAATCGCTGAGCATGTCGAGCGAGCCATCATCGCTTTGAATGACATATCAGTCATCAGCGAGAACTATCTCTGGCGCCAGATTCTGAAAGCGAGAAAGAGACCAATGCATCTGAGAACTGACTATCCGCTGGCTCTCGGAATAAGGGGGACAGAAGAAGTAGCGAAAGTTTACCGATCGGCCCTGAGACTCTGTCAGGAGACTCTACGCCTCGTCAAAGACGAGTTCGGAGGGAAGGTTAAGCATGCGCGATTCCGCCAGCTCCTCAAAGAGCCGCTAGAGAAACACGGACTGTGAGCATCAACTACCAAAAGGGCAGGGCTTGCCGAGTCCTCACATCCGGGCCCTCCTCTCCCAGCGGGACTGGGCACGCTCTGTCCGAGTGGGCTGTAAGCAAATAGATGCGATTACATTTCCTGTCAATTGTATGCGCTCTGTCTATGATTGTACCTATTGTAGACGCGACCGCCTATCCTAGTCCACACGATTCAGAGGGAAGTCTCATTCTCACCGATTGTAGACCTATTGTAGACGCGACCGCCGATCCTAGTCCACAGCAGTTGGAACGAAGTCTCATTCTCACCGATTGTAGACGCACTACCCATATGCTGGGCCGCCCATTTGGTAGCGAAAAATGTCAGAAGTCAAGAATCGTCTCTCAAAGTACAGAGCCATCAAGACCGTCCCAACGGTTCTGACGCTCGCCCTTCTCGCGATCCTATCCACCAACATGCCGGTCTATCCGGCGCATGGAACTCCCACATATGGCACTTGGACAATTGAAGCATCTAGACCTGTTGCAGCAGAAGGACTCGGCGCCACCAACGTAGGAAGCACAATCTTCGCAATCGGTGGAAACAGCGCCATAGCCGCATGCCACAACGACGCGTACGACGCGAGCGCGAACTCGTGGACTACCAAGAGTTCTCCACCAATATGCGTGGCTGAGCCTGCAGTGGTCTCTGTTGCTGGACTGGTGTACGTGATAGGCGGAACCTGCGAAGCAGGCGCATGTACGGTGGGTACTGAGCAGTCGACCGTGCAGATCTACAACCCGACAACAGACACTTGGTCAATGGGAGCGGATATTCCAACCCCACGCAGCCGCGCAGGCGTAACCGTGCACAACCACATGATATTCGTGATCGGAGGCTACAAAGACTCCACAACCTACAACGTAGTCGAGGTATACGACACGGTCCAGAACAGCTGGACCAGCGCAGCTCCAATGCCTACAGCACGAGAGGGGTTACTGGCAGCAACTGTCGGTGACAACATATTTGCTATCGGCGGCTTCAAGAACGCTGGCAACTTTCTCACAGCCACCGGCGTTGTCGAAGAATACGACATTTCGACGAACAGCTGGATTACTGGCCTGGCGCAGATGCCAACGGCGAGAGGAATGGTCAACGCCATGGGAGGAATAGCCTGCGGAAACAACCCTGTCTTCGTGATAGGAGGCCAGACCATGACTGGAATGGCGACGAACGCCAATGAAGCATACATTCCCTCGCTCAACCACTGGATAGAGCGTCCCATGATGCCGACGGCGAGAGGCAACGGTGGAACCGGCATAGTCGGAAGCCAACTCTTCGTGATCGGCGGAGGAATGCCACCAGGAACAAGTCTGGTTACCAGCGAAAACGAGGCATTCCAGTGTTCAAACACAGTCGCGGGTGATGTCAGCGCTCTAGGAATGCCTGTCAGTGAAGTAGAAGTTGCCGTGTCCAACGGCCCGACTCTGATAGGCAAGACCTTGACCGATAGCCAGGGATTCTACGACATCGACCTGCCAGCACCGGGTATCTACACGCTCTCAGCAACCATACAGCTAGGACTGACCGTTTCGGCGACGGTCTACATACCTCCAGGCACCGTCGTGGTCCAGAGCCTCTCTGCCTAGCACCATACCAAGAGCCCATAACTCTCCTCCCTTTTTTAGAGTAAATCATCGAAGCGTTCCTCGCTTCTCCATCCTCAGATACGTCGCCATGGTATCCGATCGAATGATCGCCCAGAATAGCAAGAAAGATTCGCGAGTTTCCTGCACCTGGGAAGAATGGGTACACCACCTTGAACTCCAAGGACGGGGAGGAATTACCTTCCTGCGAGTTACAGGCTATTGTCGGATCCAACTTGGATCGTTCCGAGGCCTCAGCCTAAAGGAGCGATAGCCAAGTTCGTCTATTTTATCAAGTCTCATCCGCTACTATTCCTGCTTCTCCTGACCCCGGGCATTCCAGAGTATCTCTCCGCATCAAGCCAACTCACGGTCCTTGTCATCAATCCTGTCCTGTTCTTCCTGTTCCTCGCCGCAAACCTTGGACTGTACGGCTCGGGTGTGATACTGATACGCGAGGCGATGATTCGATGGAGGAAAGGCTGGGCCTCCGTCTTCCTACTCGGAGCCGCCTACGGAATAGCTGAAGAAGGACTGGACCTCTGGACCCTCTTCTACTCTAATGCCGGACCGGTCGGCACTCTCGGATACTATGGTCACTGGCTGGGCGTGAACTGGGTCTGGACCATGGGTCTTGTAATATTCCATTCCGTCTACAGCATCGGCCTACCAATCTTCCTCTTCGGCCTGGCCTTTCCGGAGCTGAAGTCTAAGAGCCTAGTCTCCGGGCTGCGAGTAAAGGCCACTCTCGTAACGCTCATTATCGACTCCATCGCACTTTTCATTCTCGTGTCAAATCTCTACTCACCATATAGTCCGGGGCCGGGCCTATTACTCTCCGGTGGACTGGCCATCACAGTCCTTGTCATCTTGGCCAGAAAGCTTCCGGGCAACTTTTTGACGGCTGGTATAGGTCAGCCGAAATGGGGTCCTCGCAGGTTCGCGTTTGTCGGCGCGCTCTTGTTTCCGGCAACGCTCTTCGCGGGAGGAATCTCGGCGGGAGCAGCCATTCCTCCCATAGTCCCGTTTGTGCTGGACCTCCTTCTGGCCATTTTCATCCTGACTAGGGCCTACAAGTCGATGGGGACTGTGAATAATCAGGAGCAGAAGGTAGCGTTCGGCATCGGCCTACTCTTCCCGATCGTGGCCTTTGGCCTAGTAGCCAGTATCGGCCTCGGCAACCCGCTGATAATCGTGGCGGACATGCTCTTCATCATGTTCTCTCGGCGGCTCTGGAGGAAATGGCACCATTGGACCCTTATTCAGCGGAGCGGGATACAGACCACTCTTCCAAGCTTCGGCGGCCCCTCGACTCCAACCCTCCCCTAGCTGAGCGATTCATGCGAGGCTCCGCAGAATCTAGAGGCGTCCGCACAACTTGGAGGCCTCGTTGAAACAACGGGTAGGACATCTGAACGAGACGAGAACTCGTTATATGGCGAAGCTTAGGGACGCGGACAAGACAAGCAGTGAGCACGATGAGTACCAAGAGCGCCAAGTCAAAGTCGAAGGGAAACGGTATCGACGAGAAGGACGCGACCGAGATCATTGCCAGTGTGCAGTCGATGTACGAGAAGATTCCGGCATTCATACGGCCCATGCTGCCCGCCTTGCCCGACATCCTTCGCAGGATACCATCGAGCGCTGGCAAGTACACTCTCAACGAGATAATCCAGCTACTGGACGAAGCATACGCGACGGGCCGGCTGAAGAGATAGACCGGAAGACCCTGCCTTGAGCCATCCCTCCAAAGACATCACCGGTTCCAAGGGCAGGGAACTGTCAGGGAAGAAGATCGCGCTGCTCGTCACTAGTAGCGTCGCCTCGTTCAAGGCGCCGGAGATTGCTCGCGAACTCATGCGTCATGGAGCCGATGTCCAAGCGGTCATCTCACCTTCAACTGAGAGGATGGTCGGCGCGGATCTTCTGGAATGGGCCACGGGAAACACGGTGGTCACACGTCTAACCGGGAAGCTGGAGCATATCGCGCTCGCAGGGAAGAGTCTGGGTCATGTGGACCTGGTGCTGGTTGCGCCTGCTACAGCCAACAGCATTGGTAAAATAGCTGCGGGAATCGACGATACACCGGTTACCACGGTCGCGGCGACGGCGATCGGGTCCCGAATTCCCGTTCTCATCGCGCCCGCGATGCACGAGCCCCTCTACGACCACCCGATAGTACAGGAGAACGTTCAACGGTTGAAGAAGATTGAAGTCGAATTCGTCGAGCCCGAGATCATAGAGGGCAAAGCGAAGATCGCGTCGACAGAGAAAATCGTCGGCGCAGTGGTTGCACGTCTTTCCTCGAACAAGGCCAGAGACTTGGAGGGACGGAGGGTCTTGGTCACGGCCGGTCCGACGATGGAGCACATAGACCCGGTCAGGGTCGTAACCAACCGGAGTTCTGGAAAGATGGGCGCGGCTATTGCGGAGGAGGTTGCTTCGCGAGGCGCGGACACGACGCTGATACTGGGTCCTGGAACCTTGACGCCACCTTCGGGTGTCAAGACGGTCAGGATTGAGAGCACTAGCGATCTCTTGCAGGCTGTCAAAAAGGAACTCCGGGAGGCGAAGCCTGACATTGTCTTTGCCGCGGGCGCTCCCACCGACTATGCCCCAACAACAGTCTCGCCGAAGAAGATCAAGACCCGCGACAGAGCCCGTATAGACTTGGAGCTCCAGGCGACTCCCAAGATTCTTGAGGAGATCAGAAGCTCCAGTCCGAAAACATTCTTGGTGGCGTTCAAGACCGAGTACAACGTACCGAATGAGGAGTTGATCGATGAAGCCTTCAAGATCATACACGAGAAGAACGCCGACCTGGTCGCGGCGAACGATGTCGCGAGTCAGGGTGTAGGTTTCCAGGTCGACACGAACGAGCTGTATGTGGTTGATGGTCGGAAGAATGTGGTGCACATTCCTCTCGCCGAGAAGCGGGAGGTTGCCCGCAAGCTCGTCGACCTGGCGATCAAGAAGCTGAAAGACTGAGCGGCCGTTTTTTCATGTCGAAGAGGCTGGTTAGGGCCGCAGCTGTTCAAGTCAAGCCGAGTGAGACTTCCGTCAAGAAGACCATCCTTCAAGCTGTCAGACTCGCGAGAAGGGCCGCGGAGAGAGGGGCGGACATTGTCTGCCTCCCGGAACACTGGTTACCAGAGAAGCAGATTCCAACGCCTGTTGATCCTCTGCCAGAGCTGCAGTCACTAGCCGAGGAGTATAGTGTCGCTATTGTCGGAGGCGCCTTCTATGAAAAAGTCAAGGGACAGACTCGGCTCAGCAGCCCTGTCATAGGAAAAGACGGAAGGCTAATCGGACGACAGTTCAAGGTCCACCTGTTCCGATCGGAACGGAAACATGCGAGGCCCGGGAACACCTACAACATCTTCAAGCTGGACGGCTACAAGATCGGAGTCCTCGTCTGTTATGATGTGGATTTCCCCGAACCGTCACGGATCTACGCGTTGAGAGGGGCCGAGCTGGTTCTTTGTCCTTCAAGAATAGTGAAGCCCGGGATCGCGCCCTGGCAACAGTACGTCACGGTCCGCTGTCTTGAGAATCGTATGCCCATTGTCGCACCGAATGTGTACGCGCCGCCCTGGTTCACCGGGCATAGCATGATCATAAGCCTCCGTGAGGACCCTCGAACCAGGATTTCCCACCCGAGAATCGGCTCTGTTTCGAAAAAGGGAGAGGGGATGATCATGGAAGAGATTGACCTTTCTCTCCACAACCGTCTTCGGAAAGAGAGGTTTGCAGATCGGAGACCGGGGACGTATAACTAGAAAATGCGACAGCCTTCAGCACGCGAGCTCCGCGCGGTTGTCTTTGACCTTGACAACACTCTCCTAAGATCATCTATAGGGGCGCGACGAGGACTCCTCATTGCCGCCGAGCTGATCTCGGCCGAACTGAAGAAGAACGGCCACCTATACGGCCAGCGGAACCTGTTCAAGCGGCTCCAGCTGATCGACCACGAAATGCTGAGGAGAAAATACCTCTACAACAGAGACGTCTGGTGGAGGACACTGCTACACAAGCTAGGCTTAGGCACTCGTTTTCCTTGGATACATCGTGTAACACTCCGCTACTGGGAAGCTTATGCAACGAATAGTCCTCCCTTTCTAGACGCAGAGCCGACTCTCCGCAAGATCAAGAAGGTGGGTCTGAAGATCGGACTTGTCTCGGATAGCGACGGCACGCCGGGGATGAAATCAAGGAGAATCCGAGAGGTCCGTTTCCATAATCTGTTCCAGGAAGTAGTGGTTGCTGGAGAGGACACGCCGCGAGTCAAGCCCGGCCACGAGTCTTTCCACCTCATTGCAAAGAAACTAGATGTCCAACCGAGATCGTGCATCTATGTCGCTGATAACCCCAGAACGGACATCGTTGGAGCCCAGGCTGTCGGCATGGCAGCTGTCATCGTCAAACGGAGAGGGAATCAGGGAGGGAATCCTGATTACCGGATTCCCAATCTCAGGGCTCTACCCGGACTTGTCAGAACTATCCAGCGAGCTGGGGGATAATCTCCCCTTGTTCTAGGAACTCTATCTTCTCTGAGCCCGCCTGGGTCTTCCGTCTGATGATCTCGGTCATCTCTTCGAGTTTTTCGTAGCCGACGAATCTCCTGCCCAACTCCATTGCTGCTTTGAGACTTGTCCCCGATCCTAGAAATGGATCCAGTACTAGATCTCCCAGAACAGAGAACATTCTGATCAATCTCCTGGGAATCTCTTCCGGAAACGCGGCCACTCGTCTCTCGAGCCCGTCCACGTTCTGTCTTGCGCCTTGAACCTTCCAGACTTGTGAGAACCATTCGTCCCGTTCTCTCTTGGTGAACCGGCTCTTGTAACGGTCTGGATCTTTCGGCGGGAAGCTTCGTGGTGGACCCTTCCGGAAGATGAGGATGTATTCCATGTCGAGTGTAACGTAGGCGTTTGGTGGGAGGAATCCTGATCCGAGAAACGCTCCCTTCCCCTTGTAGTGGGGCTTGGTGGTAGGTTTCTTCCACAAGATGTAGGGTAGGGTTACGAAGCTTAGCTTCTCGAAGTTCTCGATTATTCTTGAATGGTTAGGATAGAGATGGAACAGTCCATCGCGGGTCCGCGTCGCGTCTCCAATGTTGATACAAGCGATTCCTCCAGGGACGAGTACTCGCTCGACCTCTCGCCAGACCTGGTTGAGATATTCGTGCATGGCGTCGTAGGTGGATGCTGAGACCTCCGTGAAGAAATCGTCCCAGATTGCGACCATTGGATAAGGGGGCGAGGTCACGATGAGATGGATTGATCCATCATTCACCTCAGCCATTTCGCGGCTGTCGCCAATGACAACGCGATAATCATGATTGATCATGAGTGCGTCATCGAGTGAGACTTGAGTCGAGTAATTATGCCATAGGCGAGCACAGAAAACTCGTTCTTGCGAAAGGCCAGGGCTTGGATCAGGTCCCGTCGATGCGTTGCGTAGACTCTTCCACCCAAGCCGTCATTTGCAAGGATAGGGTTTAGGAGGAACGTATCCAGAGAGGGCTTGCCTAGCTCTTTGCTCTCACGAACCACGTCCCTTCTCTTCATGAAGGTCCTGTGGAAATCGTAGAACTCAGGGCGGAACAGTATGTGGTCGACGGATAATTTCTCGGCGGCTCCGGGCTCAATCTTCAGTAGGTAGGTTCCTTCGAAGTAGGGATCGTCAATGGACACTGGACCGATAATTGTGGCCAAGAACTTCTTACGGTATGGATGCTCTCCAAGGCGCATCTCAATCCGAAGCTGCTCCCGCTCTGTTGAGCCTGTGAAGTCCAAGACCTCGGACTAGCCCACGTACTTTGACTTGTGAAGCTGTCCTTCTGAGGATGCTTTCTCGCTGCCTTTCTTGAGTGCGTCGTCTATTTCTTTGGCCTGTTCTTCCAGTTCTTTCATCTCGATCTGCAGTCCCAGCTTGCGGACAAGTACTCTTAGAATGATCATGGCCGCTCTAGGGTCTACCATGAAGCCTGAGGTCTCGCCGGAGAGGAAGAGTCCTTTGAGGTTGCGGACCTTGGCGAGACCTGGTATGAGACCGTTCATCCATGTTACGGCGCCTCTGTCGATGATCTGGACGTCTAGCGATTGGAGTTCCTTGACGAGGTCTGTCTCGCTCGCGGCTCCGTAGACTTTCGGGTTGTCGGAGATTCGTCCGGTTATGAAAGCGCCGACGGTCACTAGGGTCTCTACTCCTAGTTGCTGTGCGAGGTTTACGACCGCGTCAGATAGTCGGAAGGCTCCTTCTGGGAGTATCGGCTGGGCGTCTCCGGTGTAGAGGACTAGATCGTGGCTTGTGTGGTCGTTGTTGAGCCAGTAGTAGAATTCGTGCTTCATCAGCTCCGGTGTCCCGTCGGACTTGAGGAGGACCCGTGGTGGGAGGTAGTCGGAGTGGAGGTAGCCGAGAGGGATAGCGTTAAGGGCTTTGATGAGGTGGTCGAGGACAATCTTGGCGACTCGTCCGCTGTCCGGCAGGCCGGCTATGAGGATGGGGTTGTGGAGCTTCGGCGCCTCGTTCAGGTGAAGCTCTATTCGCTCTCTCATCTATATCAGTGGCGCGGATACTTGGTCGTCGAGTATGGGCATGAGAGTGGATTGATAGGTATTCGCTTATGCTTTTTCCGGATTTGACTCGGAAAGGTCTCTACTTTTTTCCAGAAATGCTTATATGAAGTGGTACGGTTGTACACCTTCCTGTCTGTTTAGGTGACTCCATGGCAAAATTCATGCTCTCCCTCCGCGACGAGAACTTCAAACTCCTCATGACCGAGGCCGAGGAGCGTGGAATAACCGTCCAGGAACTTATCCGGGCGGTGATTATTCCCGACTGGGTCAAGATCAGCACTCCAGCGAGATCGAATGTGAACGGAAACGGCGAGAAGCTCCGCCCGTTCCAACCTGTGCTTCAGGCAATGGGCAGACTCCGAACCTAACTAGTTTGCGGAACTAGACTCCCTAACATCCTTTCCATTTTTCAATCGTGCACCAGGCACCGTGCCCTACTGGCGAATCTCAGGAAGCTTTTTTTGAAAACTAAAGCGATACTGGTGTTGCAACAATGAAGTGCAGAACGCTTCCGAGAAATCCCTGGAGGACTTCCTGCTCCGCATAATTTACCCTACTCGGACGGGACCATATAGAAGGGGATACCCGGGGATGAGATCATGAAGAAGAGCGTTACGCAACTGCTCATGAAAATTTACGGTGGTCGCGCTGATGCGCATCTTGACCTGTACCAGTTGTCGAACCAGCATCGGAGGAAGCATGGGCGGGATTGCGATATGTATCCTAGCGACCCGTTGCAGGCGCCTCTATGGAGGGTTGTCGCGTCATTGACTCATGCGCGACGAATCTTAGAGGTTGGCTGTGGCCACGGGTACACTGCTGCAGTGATGGCTTCCGCCGCGGGACCTGAATGTCGCGTGGACACGATCGAGGCGAGTCCCCAGCATGCGGCGCTTGCAGAGCAAGCGTTCCAGAAGCGAGATCTCTCTAGGCGAATCAGTGTCCTTCATGGGCGAGGACAGAATATTCTTCCCAGGCTCAAGGGCCGCTACGACGCTGTGTTTCTTGACGGCGACTGGCGCGAATATCCACGATACATTCCGCATCTACGGCGTCTCACGCGTCCCGGCAGCATTGTTGTAACCGCGAATCTCAACCCACTCTTCGGAGGCTGGGGCGGAAGGTTGCGAGGAAAGCCAGCGATCCAATCCTACCTGACACGACTTGTAAGAGATCCTCATTTCCGCACCTACATAATTCCCGGCGAATGGCATTCGATCAGCGTGCGCGTGTAACGCTCGGAGCATCACCGGTTGAATGAGTAGTTCGGGCTAGTCGACGGCAAAGATACAAGCGGTCAAAGACGGTACTTTTTCGCCCGGCGGATTATCGTAGTTTGCTGTCCAAGAAATCTAACGTCCTCTTCCAGGCCAGGTCTGCCGCGTCCCGTTTGTATTCCATGGGCCGGTTCTCTTCGAAGAACCAGTGTTTCGTTCCCGGGTAGAAGTGAAACGTAACTTCCCTTCCGGCTCCTCGGATCTTCTCTTCGGTAGCCCGCACGTCAGCAGGGGTCTCCCACTCATCATCGGGCGCGTAATGCCCGAGATAGGATGCTTGAGCCTTGGAGAAGTCTACTGGGTAGGTCCCGTAGAAGACAACAACTGCCCCAACATTTTCTGGCTTCAGGGTGCTCAGTAGTAGAGACCATGCTGCACCCATGGAGAAGCCTATTACGCCGATCTTGCGTCCCGATACAGATGGGACGGACCGGACGTATTCCTGGGCACCGATGACGATCTTCTTGATTCTCTCGTCGTCTATTTTCGACTGGAGTTCCTTCGCTTCCTCGACAGTCGTTGCTATAGCTCCATCGTGGAGGTCAGGCGCCAGTGCGAGATATCCCTGGGAGGCCAGCCTGTTGCCGAAGCTTTTGAAGAAATCGTTCAGTCCCCACCAGGCATGCAGGACGAGGACTCCCGCGCGAGGCTTTTCCGGCGACGCAAGGTATCCCGTTCCCGGTCGGCCTTCTGCACTGAATTCGACCATGCGACCCTTCGTAATTGTAGATAGTGAACTCAAGTGAACTCACAGAATGGTTTCGCGGCTAGCGGTAGTTAATGTTTGGTCACGGACAAGGACAGCGATAGTTGGTCGCAGACAGTCAGGCGCGGACGAGGTGCGAGCTAGCTCTGTGCTCGAATGCAGCTGGTCTTCGCGCCAGTGTTCTCTTATCGACTCTTGCGTCGTATTTCTTGAAGGATTAGCTTGTCTGATTTGCCTTCCAACTCACTCCATTGGGGTAGTCGGCCTGCCATCTTCTTCTGAACCTTCTCAAGGCTCAGAATTTTCCTTACCAAGATGACGCCCTCCTTGGTCCTGACTGCCACCTACTCCGGTATACGAAGCTTCTATTTCGATTCCATCTATATCGGCGTAGCCATTCAGGCGGACGGTATCATCGTGAGCCGTGACGCGGCTTTCGAGCGGATCGGCGAGGTTAGAAGAATATGTTTGGAATCTCTGTAGGCTCGACAATATTCGATTCCTAGAACCTCCAGAAGTTACTGCTGCTTTTCTCTGATCTTCTTGTGGCCCCGAAGCTTCGACGGGACCCAGCCGCCGTCCTTGTTCCGGCGGTATCCCTCGTCGTAGTGCTTTCTGAAATCCTCGGAGGTCATGAGGGCCTCTGTCGGGATGAGCCCGCCCCAGCCGGGTCCTCGCAGTATGATCTCATTGAAGTCAGGGTTGTGTATCAGGTCTTTTGTGTTGTAGGGCCGGTCGTGCCATACTTCCATGTCGAGGATGCGGAGCGTTTCGCCGCGGTCTGCGATCAGCTGGGACGTGGCGTCTGGGCCTGTCG
>Ga0209268_1001022_pt1 | contig 13908 bp, 9 predicted proteins | sample GraSoiAngelo_143_FD_185900 | JGI IMG/M metagenome (GOLD analysis project Ga0209268, IMG submission 185900) | Grasslands soil microbial communities from the Angelo Coastal Reserve, California, USA - 14_1009_02_30cm (SPAdes) (version 2) | ecosystem: Environmental > Terrestrial > Soil > Grasslands ... | reverse complement strand
CGATCTCCCGGAGGAGTTCCGGGACGACGGCGACCTCCCCGCCGATGACCGAGACGTTCGCGAGCTCCGCGCCGCGGTTCAGGCCGACGCCGATCTGGCGGGCGACCTCCTGGTCGTAGGCCGAGATCGCGACGTAGTCGACGAACGCGAGCGGCTCCGCCCCGATGCAGATCATGTCGTTCACGTTCATCGCGACGCAGTCGATGCCGATCGTGTCCCACCGGCGCATCTCCTTCGCGATGAGGACCTTCGTGCCGACGCTGTCCGTGCAGAGGGAGAGAGCATGGGACCCGAAGTCGACGAGGCCGGTGAAGTGGCCAATCTTCGTGAGGGGTCTGCCTACGCCCTTCCGTCGATAGCGCAGGGCAGCGACGAGGGCGGCGATGTGCGCCGCCTTCTCGTCCTGACTCACGCCGGCCTCCGCATAGGTGCGGACCACGCGCAAGCAACCAAGCGCGGCTATTTCAAGGGTACGCGGGCCGCCGGCTTAACATGTTAACCGTAACTGCTCGGCCGCGGGCCGGGCCTGCGGGCGCGTGAGTAGCGCGCGCGGCGCGCCGACGAGTGCGGAAAGTAATCTGACAGCGGGCCGGTGCCCGTTACTCTCCGGTTTGTGTTATAGTAAGAACCCCCCCCCCCCGGGGCTTACCGGTTAACCGGCAATTCGGCGAATCTTAGATTTCTAATCGGGGAATTGGGGACCAGGAGAACAAAAGTCAGGGTCGATTCAGCGGGAATCGTTGACGTCGCGACGCCCTGGGCGGCCGGAATCTGCTCTTTCGCCATTTCGCTCTTCTTCCTGAACAAGTACGACGAAGAGCATTCAGCTCACATCGCCGACGTTCAAGCAAGCGCGTTCGATGAGATGCCCCCTCGAGCAAAGGCCGTTGGGGATCCGCCTCGTCACAATATTTACCCATATTTCGATTCCCCACCCATGGCTTACCTGCAGGTCAACGAAATAGCTGCGTTGCGGTGGTTGGAGAACGCGTTCCCGATTTCACCTTCCCCTCGCCTCGTCGATTGGGCAGAAGTCCTAAGGGATCTTTCCGCCGCGGCCGGTCTTGGCGGCGAGAATGAATGTGAATCGATGATCGAATCGATTAGGCAGCGAGGATACTTCGAAGGCGGACGGACGTCGGGCGGAATGTTCCGGGGAAGCATCACTCCCGCGGGGCAGGAGACTCTTCGTGCACTGGAAGCCGAAGGGGCTCGGCGTCGCGCAGAGGGTTCGTTCGCAAAAAAACTCGCTCGCTACGTGGCAGTACAATCCGGTCCCATTCTCGTTCAGGCCATCGTTGGAATCGTCATCGGCGCACTGATCGGATGGATCACCGGAACGTTGCAGACCGCTCTGCTGACCGGTTTGGCGTCAGCCACTGCTGCCGGACGCGTCCCTCAGGTCCGTGTGTGAGCGAGCGCGCCGCCATCGGAGTCCTCATCAGCATGAACCCGCCGACCCGCGACATGGGGGAGGAGGCGGCATCTGCGGGATTCGATACATCCAACGAACTCGGACCGAGGAAATATCCCCGCATCCAGCTGTTCACGTTGGAGGGACTGCTGAATGGCAAGAAAGTTGACTGCCCCCCATTCGTCGCGGGTCAAGGAAACGTGACGTTCAGGCGAGCGCCCGTGGCGGGGATGGAGGATCGCTCGAAGACGAAAGCATCCTCGATCCACGAGTTAGAGGACGAGTGGTGACGGAGCGGTTAGTAGATTCGAACAAGTCGGACCACAGTTAATAAGCGACCAGTCGAATGCGTCCAATGGATGGCCACCGTAACCGCGATGGTTGGGAAGCTGAAGCAACCCATGTCCCTGGCCCACATTGAGGGCATCCTGAAGGACTATCGGGAGACTCAGCAACGCTTCGTCGAAGGCGAGACGCGGGACTTCATCAAGGAAGTGAAGGATCTTCACCGGGACGGCAATACGATCCGGTTCAAGTTCCGGTGGGACGATGTCCGGACTTGGGAAGAAGACGAGGAGACCCGCGAGGCGAAGCAAACCTTCCGATGCGAAGCCGCCCTTCGGAACACGACGGGCCTGACCTACGTTTTCGTCTACTCAAGCGCCCAGGAATCCGGCTACGCGATGGCACGTCTTAGCGAGGCGCTCTTCCGGCGCCTCCGGCAGATCCAGCGCGTGACTCCGACCCCCGCGCTCTTCGAATGGATCCTCAAGGAGGAACTGACGAGTGCGAAGCACGGCGGATTCCGAATCGTGCGGCTGCCCGGGACCGAACATGCGAGCGTCAGCGGGTCCTTCAATCCGCGGGAGAACCCCTACTGGCGGACGTACAAGCGGGATGGGATCATTACCTCCTTGCGCTACGAGCACTCCGGACGCGAGAGGGAGTATTCGATCAGCTCGAGTGCTGTCTACTCGGTCGAGGGAAAGGCGGTGGACGAGGCGGAACTGGAGAGGTACGTGCTGACCGTCCTCGTCCCGCATCTATAACGCCGCGATTGCCCCACGAAGCCACTGAATCATTTCGGCGTCGAGGCTGCCCCTCGCCGTCAGGCGGCCGGGCGTGTAGTCGAAGTCGATTCGCCCGTCGCGCGTCGAAGCCGTAAGGACGAGCGGCTGAACCGCCTTGAAGAACGCCGACATCGGGAATTCGGAATCGAGCTTAATCGTGACCTGCGGCGGAGACTCGACGAACGCCAGCTTAGCCTGCAGCGTCCGGCGAATTGCGTCCTCGCTGGATCTCAGGTCCTCCAGGGTCGCACGGAGTCCCCGATAGCGCGTATCGGCCGTCAAAGAGAGCACGACAGATCCCGTGCGGCCTTCGGGCATCTCGGGATCGAAGGTCGTGCCGATTTCCGCCCGGGCTTTGGACGGCCCCTGTCCGACGACAAACTCGAGCGATCGCGGGGTACCTTCCGGATTGTAGAGTCCGGCGTCACGGATCGTACTCGTAATCAGGGACCGAAGCGAGTCCGCATCCTCGGAATCCCGAAGACCGAGCCTTTTGGTGGCCTTAATCTCCAAAGGCGGATTCCGGATGAACTTCCGCACTCGTTGGAAGCCATTCCTGACTGGCTCGCGGATGGACTCTGGCAGGAAGAGGTACACGAGGATCGCGATGACGAACTGAAGGCCGAGACTGATCAGAAACGAACCAAAGTCGACCAAGTCGGTCAACCCTTCTCCTCCACCAAGAGAAGATGGAGAACCTCCTCTTGTATCTGACGACCGGTTCGGTGATGCGGTGCGACCGATCGACCCGTCCTGACCGACTGCCTAAATTCCGAACCGGGCGCCTTCGCGTCGAATGTCGTCCCGATTCGCCGTCGTGGAAGTTCTGATGGATCGTGCCCGTATTCCCGTAGAAGTTTTGAATCGGCGTGACCTCCGTACGGCCGCTGCCGAGCCTCTACGGTTAACATGTTAAGCCGGCGGCCGAAAAGGGTTATGGAGCGCCGCGGTCTTGGTGCCCTGCGATGGGCAAGGCGTGGGTGAAGGCCCGCCGTCACGACCGGTTCTATCGAGCCGCGAAGCGGCAGTCGTATCGGAGTCGCGCCGCGATCAAGCTGTCCCAGATCGGCCGCCGATACAGTCTGTTCCGAGAAGGGGATGTCGTCGTGGACCTCGGAGCCGCTCCGGGCGGATGGTCCCAGGTCGCGGGGGAGTGGGTCGGTCCGAAGGGGCGCGTCATCGCGGTGGACCAAGTCACCCTTTCGCCCCTGGAGGGCGTCGAAGTGGTCCGGGGGGATTTCACGCATTCCGAGACCCAGGCCCGCATGTTCGAGCTTCTTCGTCATCCCGCGGACGTCGTGATCAGCGACCTGTCGCCGAAGCTCACGGGGCATCGATCGGTGGACGTCGCCCGATCGTTCGAGCTCGCCGAGGCCGGCCTCTCGTTCGCGGTCCGGGCGCTCCGGCCGGGAGGTCACTTCCTCGTGAAGGTCTTCCAGGGCGACGGATACCGCGAGTTTCTCCGGCGGGTCTCCGAGCACTTCGAACACGTCAAGGGCGTGAAGCCGTCTTCGTCCACGCCGTCGAGCCCTGAGATCTACGTGCTCGCCCAGGGCCGCTTGTAGCCCTCGCACCGGTGGGCGCGCGAGGGCCTCCACCAAGCCGCCAGCGACTCTTGTTTACGTCGCTGTCGTAGCCCGGGCCCCGACGCCGCGGGAGATCGACCGCGCTTTCTCGAGGCACCGCTGCGCCTCCTCCTGCGCCCCGAGCCGGGCGAGGACCTCGCCGCGGTTGAGCCACGCCGCGACGTAGGTGGGACGGAAGCTCGTCGCCTTCTCGTGGCAGCGGTTCGCCTCCTCGAACTGATTCATCCGTGCGAGGACCACGCCCTTGTTGTTCCACGCGATCGCGTACTTCGGGCGGATGCGGAGCGCCTTATCGTAGCATTCGAGGGCCTTGCCGAACTCCGCCTTCTTGCAGTACACGGTCCCCAAGTTGCACCAGGCGACCTCGTTTTCCGGATCCAGCCGGATCGCGTTCTCGTGGCACCGCAGGGCGTCGTTGAGCCGCCCGAGGTATTTCATCGCGACCCCGCGGGAGGTCCACGCGTAGGAGGGCCGCCGCACCATCCGGATCGCGCGTTCGTAGTGGACGAGGGCCTCCTGATGCCGGCCGAGCTTCACGAGGCGGTCGCCCAGCGCGACCTCGCTGTTGGAGAGATGGTACAGGACGATCGCCGAGGCCATCCCGGCCGCGGCGATCCCGACGAAGATGATCGCGGTCCACGGACGCGTGGGATCGAAGATGTTCTGGTACATGCGGAACCCGACGAAGGTCGCCACGAGCGCAGCGACGGATCCGAACGTCACCGCGTCGAACATCCGCCCGGAGATGCCGAGGAGCTTGCCGCCCTCCGTGTCCGCCGGACTCGCCGCCACGGGGACGCGGGCGACGTCCGCGAGGACTTCCGGGACGACCTCGGGGACCTCCGCGACCGTCGACGTGGTCGAGACCTCGGCCGCTTCGTCCCCCTTCGCGGGTTGGATCTCGACCAGGAGGGAGTCGAACAGCTTCTCGGCCACTTCCTCGTCGACGTCCGGCGCATCGTCCGGGACCGTCTCCGGTTCGGCTTGCACCGGAGCCGATTTCGAGAGATCCATCAGGTCCTCGAGGAGGGCGTCCACCTTCGTGGTGGAGGAGGCTTCGCTCAGGGCATACCCGCAGGCCCCGCAGAACGGCGCGTCCGCGGGATTGGGGGCGCCGCAGACGGGGCAAGGGCTCCCTAGCTCATCGCTCATCGTGAATGGGTCGCACCCGGACCACGAGCCGATAAACGTATCGACTTGGGTTCCCCCGGTGAGAGCCTTCTTTCTGCCGCGGCCTAGTCCCAGAACCGTTTCGTCCTCGCGTACGTGACCTCGGCCGCGAGCAGGTCCCGCAGGAAGTCCTCCTCGGTCTCATGGTAGCCGCGAAGGATCCGGGCGGCGGTGTCCTCTCCGACCCCGCGGGCCATGAGGGCCACGACCGCCTTCTTGCCGTGGGCCATCACCAGGCTCGCGTTCGTGAAGAGCCGCTTCGCCTTGGCCCGGCTCTCCTTGTCCGCGCCGCCGAAGTCGAGCTTCGCGATCTTGTCCTTCTCGTACGGGGCCACGACGGCCACCATGAGCGCGTCGCAATTGGGGCATCGGATCTTCGCCGGCAGGTCGCGCACGGTCTCGCGCCAGGTCCGCTTGCAGTTCATGCACAGCAAGGTCACGGTCTCCTTCTCCAGGCGCGCCTTGACGGCGAGGAGGGTCGCGTGGTCCGCTTTCGACGGGGTGACGAGCAGGCGCCCACCTTCGAGCCCGGCCCGACCGACGGGCGTCATGCGCGTGACGACGACCTCGATCTCGCCCGATCGGATCTTCCGGAGGACCTCGATCGTCCGCGGGATGTCCATCCGCTCCCAGAACACCTTGTCGAGGACTTCCTCGAAGAGCGGCGTGTTCTCGAACGCCTTCAGGAGTCGGGGGATCGAGACGCTCTCCCATTCGACGTCCCGCCGCAGGGCGCCGAACTTCTTCGCGACGTAGACGAAGGCCCAGCGCAAGAACGCGGAGTTCTTCAGGATCACGCGCAAGAGCGGTTCGAGCGCATCGGGATCCTCGGGCCGCAGGATCTCGACGATCTGAGCCGGGTTCACGGATCGCGGGACCTCGAGCACGATCCGGTAGGGGTCCGTCTGCACGCCGACGCTCTGGCCGAACCGCGCGCTCACGAGGGAGGAAATCAATTGGGCGAGGGTCTCGTTGACCTTGGAGCCGAGGCACGCGTTCACGATCAGCACGTCCCGCGCCGCCTCAATTGTGATCCGCCGGTCCGTCGCAAGGGGCGCGTCGCCGACGGACGCGAGATACTCGAGGAACTTCGCGGCCCCGCGGTCGTTGACCGGGTACGCGGCGAGGTCCCGCTCCCTCCGGACGCGGCCGACTTCCTGGGCCACCGCGAAGGGGACGGGGATGTCTTCTCCGACCCAGGAGGGCACGTCGCCGATCTCCCGGACCGGCTCCACCAGGATGTGGTCCTCCTTGAAATCGACGAAGCGCCACGCGGTCCCCCGCATGATGAAGCTCTCCCCGAGCTTCGCGTTCTCCGCGACGAACCACTCGTCCAACGTGCCGATCGCCCGGCGCGAGGAGATGTCGACGACGCGGTACGTCTTGACGTCCGGGATCATGGAGATGTTCTCGAAGAAGTACGGGAGGGAGTTCGAGCTCCGCCCGAGGCGCCCGTCCCGCGACCAGAGCATCCGGATGTCCGCGAGCTGCGCGACGACCTCGTCGAAGTCCGCCCGCTTCAACTCGCGGAAGGGCCAACTGCGGCGGACGGTCGCGTAGGCCTCGTCGAGGGAGGCGAACCGCTCCGAGACGGCGATGGCGACGAGCTGGTTCGCGAGGACGGACCGGTTGTCCTTCCGCACGACGAGGTCCTCGATCTCCTCCGAGAGCGCGCGGCGCGCGATCGCACACGCCTCCGCAACGTCGTCCTCGTGCGTCGCCAAGATGACGCCGTCGGAGACCTCGCCGACGCCATGGCCGGACCTCCCGATCCGCTGGACGAGCCTCGACACCTCCCGCGGCGAGTTGTACTGCAACACGAAATCCGCGCTGCCCACGTCGATGCCGAGTTCCAAGGACGACGTGCACACGAGGGCGCGGAGCCGGCTCGCCTTGAACTCGTCCTCCATCTGCACGCGCACGTCCTTCGACAGGCTCCCGTGGTGGACGCCGATCCCGGGATCCTGGTACCAGGCCGTGAGCCGCGAGGAGAGGAACTCCGCCGTGTCCCTCGTGTTGACGAAGAACAGGGTGGCCTGGTGCTCCTTGATGAGCTCGTAGCAGCGCCGGAGGGCCGTCGCTTGGCCGGGTTGGACCCGAAGCCGTTCCGCGATCTCCGAATCCTCCTTGACCGGGTTCGGCATCTCGACGCGGATCCGCATGCCCTTCGGCATCCGGACGCGGATGATTTCGACGGGACGATCGACGCCCGCGAGGAACGCCCCGACCTCGTCCGGCGTCCCGACGGTCGCGGACAAGCCGATCCGCTGGAACTCCCGGCCGGTCAGGTCGCGCAGTCGCTCGAGGCCAACCGCGAGCTGGGCCCCCCGTTCGTCGGAGGCGAGCTCGTGGATCTCGTCGATCACGACCCAACGGACGGACTTCAGATGCTCCCGCAGCCGGCGGCCGGTGAACAGGATCTGGAACGTCTCCGGCGTCGTGATGAGCACGTCCGGCGGGTGGCGGGTGATCGCGGCCCTCTCTTGCGGCGTCGTGTCTCCATGTCGGACGGCGACACGGACCCCGAGGCGCTCCGCGAAGAAGGTCATCCGGCGGAGCATGTCGCGGTTGAGGGCCCGCAGCGGCGTGATGTACAGGACGCTCGTCGGCTCCGGCTTCTCCCGGATCAGGTGCTGGAGGAGCGGCAGGAACGCCGCCTCCGTCTTCCCGATGCCGGTCGGGGCCACCAGGAGGACGTTCGCCCCCGCCAAGATCCGGGGGATCGCCTGGACCTGAGGCTCCGTGAATTCGTCGATCCCCAGGGCCTTGACCGCGTCGAGGATGGGGGGATCGAGGCCGAGGGACTCCATGGCGGTCGCTTGAAGGGCTCCTCGGACTAAAAGTTGCTCCCCGACATACGACGCGTTCGCTCGGACGGCATCGGTGGAAAAAAATTATCAGGGTGGATAACCGGGGCGCTGGGGTCTTACCGCGGACCTGGCAAGGGGACGACTCGAGGTTCGAGTGTGAGCCGTCGCCTGCCACCCTCACCGTTAGGGGTGACGTTCGTCCTGCTCTTGGCGGCCACCGCCCTCGTCCCGTTCTTGGGTCCGCCCGCCGCCGCGTTCGGAGAACGGCCGTTCGATTCGAACACGGTAATCAGCGGCACGAACAACTTGCTAGTCTACTCGTCCCAAAGCGTCGCGCAGTCGTTCCTCGCATCCGCATCCTATCGACTCACCGAGGTTACCTTGCGGCTGCGGAACACGGGCGATACGACCCGTGGCATCACGATCTCGATCCGGACGGACGCCGGTGGGAATCCGGCCTCGTCGAGCCTGACCAGTCGGTCCTTCATCCTCGGGAACAACGACCTGACGAACGCCCAGGTCTCGTTCTCGACCCAGCCGCAGTTGACTGCCGGCGTGGAGTATTGGATTGTCGCAGCCTCGTCGAGCTCCGTGATCAACGCTTACGAGTGGCATCACAGTAACGCGGACAGATACGCCAATGGCCAGGCCAAAACAGGCGTTAGCAGCTCTTGGTTCCCCGCCTCAACGGACATGTATTTCGTCACCACCGGCCGTGAGATGGCGGCCAACCTGACGACCACCCTTCTCGCCATCAACCCAAGCCCGTCGCCAGGAAGATCAGCCACATTCCGCCTGTACCTCAACAACACGGGTGACACTACAGCAACGACGGCCTGGGTCAATGACACACAAGCCCCGGGCCTCCCCTACATCTCGGATTCTGGCGCGAGCGCGGGCTCCACGAGTCCTTGGCCGTCCTTCACGTTCCCCAACATCGGAAACGGCGCCCGGTGGTTCGACGTCATCGCGAAGGTCCCGATTGGAACGGAACCGGGGACGGTCCTGACGAAGGCCCTGACGCTCGCCTACGTCGATGGGACGGGAAGCGTCGTGACCCGGTCCCCCGCTCAGGCATCGATCCTGGTCGGGGTCCAGGCGAAGCAGCTCTATCTCGATCCCGCGAGCGTGGGTCCGTCGAGACGCCTCGACCCCGCAAGGCCGACCGGAGGGTCCGGCAGCCTGTTCAGCGAAACCCTATCGAAGGACGGCAGCGGACACGACTACGACTTGGATCCGGTCCTCGCCCGATCGTTCCACGCGCTGGACGGTCGCGCGACCCTCTTCCTCGACTCCGCGACCCACGACGTCCGGACGCTTCGCTTCAATCTCACCGTCTCCGACTGGAACGGGGTCACGTTGACGCCCATCGCCTCCGTCGAACAAGCCGTGACGACGAACGCGTTCAACGACTACCAACCGTTCGCCTTCCCCTTCCCGTCCTTCAACCACACGTTCCCCGTCTCGGGGCGAATCCGGCTGACCGTCCGCAACCTGGCCTCCAGCCCCACCGATGCGTTGCTCGCAATGAACGCCAGCTTCGCCGCCTCCGTCCTCGAATTGGACACGACCACGTACGTGCGGATCGACCAGATCGACATGCGCGATGCAATCGGCTCCGCGACCGTCTGGTCTCCCAAGGACACCCTCGTCGTGCAGGCGAACGTCTCGGATCCATTCGGGAGCTCCGAGATCTCGGGTGCTTGGATCAACCTCACATCCCCTTCCGGCTCGTTGATCGTCAACTACACCGCGATGGCCCTCTTCGCGACGGACCCGGCCTCCCCGTCTGCCTGGAAGGTGTTCCGCTTTACCCTCCCACCGTCGCTGCAGCAGGGCACCTATCATGCGACGGTCACCGCGGTGGAGTCGAACGGTGTGCTCGATGTCGCCGAGTCGTCCGCGCTCGTCCGGGCCCCGGCCTTCTCGATCGCCAAGACCGCGACGCGGTCGAACGTCCGGGGCGGGGACTCCTTTTCCTACGACCTCTGGTTCAACAACACCGGCTCCGGTTCGGCGGGTCGCCTGTGGATCAACGACAGCCTTCCGAGCGAGCTCACGTTCCTGAGTTCTTCGGACCCGGGCGCGATGACCGGCAGCTACAACTGGACCTGGACTCTGCTCGGATACGGGAACTACAGGCTCACCCTCGACGTCCAGGTGAAGACGGCGGTCCCGCCCGTCCCGTACTTCCGAAACTTCGCGTTCCTGAACTACACGGACGAGAAGGGTTTCTCCTGGCCCATGAGGACCGCCTTCGCCGACGTCGCCCTGAGCGGACCGGTGATCAGCCTCACCAAGTCCTCCGTCAAGACCCAACTCCATTCGCGCGAATCGATCGTCTATCAGATCACGATGCAGAATACGGGAGACACCGCTCAGACCCTCTGGGTGAACGATACCTTGCCCGCCGGGCTATCGTACGTCGCCGATACGGCGTCGAGCCTCGGAGGAGCCCGTCTCCTTTGTTCGACCCTCTGTTTCCGATTCACCACAATGCAGGGTTCGCAATCCTGGTCCTTCACCATCACCGCGGTCGCCGCGCCGGACCTCGTCCGCGGCACGATCCTCACGAACACCATCTCCCTGAACTACACGAACGCGAACGGATTCCTCCTCCCTCCGAAAATCACCACATGGCCGGTCCTCGTCAGCGCTCCGGACATCCGGTCGGCCGCGATCGCCGTCGCGCGCACGCGGGTCACTCCGGCGGACATCCTCGCGGCCACGGTGACCTTCGCCAACATAGGGACCGAGGCAGCCGCCGACGCATGGGTCAACCTGACCTTGTCCTCCAACCTGATCTTCGTCAACGCGAGCCTCGTCGCGTATTATGACGGCGATGAGGTCCATTTTACTCTGGCCGGTGTGCCGCTCGGCTCAACGACGATCTTCCTCAATGCATCCGTCGATTCCGCGGTGGGCGACCACGCCCTCATGAGGATCAATGGCACGCTCGGTTACACGGATGCGTACCGCAACGAGATGCCGCGGATCCTGATCGCGTCCGGCCTGGTCGAGGCCTCGGTGCCAAAGATCACCCTCCGAGTGAGCCCGCCCACGCTGTTGGTCGAGGCGGACGCGGTGGTTTTTTACAATATCTATCTCGTTAACACAGGGAGCGGAGTGGCAGGCGATGTCAATCTTTCTTTGCCGCTCCCTGCCAGCTTTTTGTACGTCATGGACACGGCGGGGATCTCCGGCGGAACCCGCAACCTCCTCGGATCCATCTACACATGGAACTGGACCGACGTCGGACCCGGCTCGAGGTCCTTCACGCTCGAGATGAAGGCCAAGTCGACGGTGCTGAATGGCACCCGCGCGATCCTCAAATTCCATGCGGACTACCGCGATCTGAACGGCAACTTCCGATCGAACGAGACGTCCGCGGTCGCCAACTTCGGCGCCTCCCAGATCGTGCTGACCCTGCCCTCTCCTACCGCGGACGCGCACGCCGGTGACACGAGGACGTATGTCCTGACGATCCGGAACGTGGGAGGCTTCGTCGCACACAACCTCTGGCTCGTCTTCACGAACGACTCCCACTTCGACATCGTGAGCTCCAACTCGTCCGTCCGCGCGTTCCCTCAGGGCGACCAGCAGCTGAATTGGTCCTTCACGGACGTCCAACCGGGGGAGTCGCTCGCCGTGCGGATCGACCTCCGGGTGCGAGACGGCACGCCGATCGGGATCGTCCTTCCGATCGTGTTCGAGGCCGAATACACGAACAGCGTGGACACCGTCATCGGGTACGCCCGCGTCGACGCGACCGTGCGGGTCCTCACGGATCCCGTGGCGTACGTGTGGATCGGGCTCGCCGTGGCCGGGTTGGGATCCTTGATCTTCTTCGTCGTCTACCGCCGCTGGGGGACCCTGATCGAGGAGGTCTTCCTCGTCTACCGCGATGGTGTGCTCCTGTACCACCTCTCCCGGAGCCTCTCCCAAGACAAGGACGAGGACGTGCTGAGCGGCATGCTCACCGCCGTCACGGAGTTCGTCCGCGATGCGTTCGTCTACGGCGAGCACCGCGAGCTTCACCAGCTCGACTTCGGCGACTACCGGATCATGATCGAACGCGGGCGAAACCTCTACCTCGCGGTCGTGTACGCCGGCAAAGGCGCCTCCGTCATCCGGAAGAAGGTCCGCTGGGTCCTGGACCACATCGAGGCCGCGTACGGCAGCGTGCTCGAGAAGTGGGACGGAGACATGGACAAAGTTGCGGGCGCCCGCGACTTGATCCGCGAGTACCTCCTGAAGACCAGCCGAAAATCCTTCCGCGGCCTGCCCGGCCTCCCGTGAGCGGCGGTCGTCGATGGGCCCGGCCGGAATTTCCGGCCCCGCGGGGCCGCGGGGCCTTTTGAACCGACGACCATCTGGTTATGAGCCAGACGCTCCACCGGACTAAGCTACGGGCCCTCGTCCGCGAACCCCCCGACGTTACTTAAGGAGTGTGTCCGGCGCCGACGTTCGACGTCGTCCCCTTCGACGGCGGCGCGTTTATGAAGGCATGGCCCGGTCTCCCTCGAGATGGCGGAGGAGGCCCCGGACCGGCCCCTGTTGTTGGAACTCGCGAGGGAATCGTTCCGTCAACAGGTTGCCAAGCGCGTTCGCCCGCTCGCTCGATCCTTCGTCGAGCGTTGGATGAATTGCGAGCTGTGGCTGTACCCGTCCGTCGTCCAGAGGCACGGCAACGAGCTCCATTCCTACAAGGCCGTCGTCCTCGAGACGCTTCGAAAGACGAGCCTCGACGAGATGCTCTCGATCTGCCGAGCCACGAGGCCGGATCTCTCGGACCTGTGGGCGAAGGCCGCCGCCCGGACGAAACTCCAGAAGGAAATTGAAAAGGCGATCGAGGCCGTCGAGGCGGCCTGACGCCGTCGATTCGGTCGCGGCGATCCCTGCGGACGGCGAACGAGCATGGTTGCGTAACGGGGGAACGGACCATGGAACAGTCGACCGCCCCAAATCTCGAGAAACAGGACGGCGCCCGGTCCGGGCTTCATCGCGTCATCACCTTGCGGCACGCCGTCGCTCTCTACGTCAGTTCCCTCCTCGGATCGGGCATCTTCGTCATCCCCGGACTCGCGGCTCGAATCGCCGGCCCGGCGTCCATCCTTTCGTGGATCATCCTGTCGATCGCGAGCTATCCGTTCGCCTACACCTTCGCGAAGCTCTCGGCTCGGCGACCGGAGTCCGGAGGGATCTACGTCTTCGCGCGGGAAGGCCTCGGGATCCGCGCCAGCGCTGCCACCGCGTGGCTTTTCCTGGCCTGGGCGGTCCTCGGAGCCCCTGCCGCGACGGTTGCGGCGGCTTCGTACCTGGAGTTCGTTTTTCCCGTGAGCCGAGCAGACGTGTTCCTGGTGGCCGCCGGGATCCTGATCGCGGCGTTCGTCGTGAATTACCTGGGGATCCGCTTCACGGGCCGAGTCCAGCTCGCCACGGTGGCCGCAATCCTCGCGGCCCTGACGATCGCCGTCGTCGCATCCGTGCCGAGGGTCTCTCCCGCGAACTTCACGCCGTTTCTGCCGAGCGGTGTGGCATCGGTCGGCACCGCGGCGGCCCTCATCGTGTGGTCGTATCTGGGATACGAGAACACGTCGAACGTCGCCGAGGAGTTCAAGGATCCCGAGAAGGACTTTCACCGAAGCGTGGTCATCAGCGTTTTCCTGATCAGTGGCCTCTACCTCGCGATCGCGGTCGTCACGGTCGGGACAGGCGCCTACTCGGTCGGGAGCGGCGCCACTCCCTTCGCCGTGATGATGTCCAATGTCCTCGGAACGTACGGCGGCGCAATCGTCGCCTTCCTGGCGATCTTCGTCACCTTCGGGACTGTGAACGCGTATGTGGCGGGAATGGCG
>Ga0209268_1001015_pt1 | contig 13999 bp, 10 predicted proteins | sample GraSoiAngelo_143_FD_185900 | JGI IMG/M metagenome (GOLD analysis project Ga0209268, IMG submission 185900) | Grasslands soil microbial communities from the Angelo Coastal Reserve, California, USA - 14_1009_02_30cm (SPAdes) (version 2) | ecosystem: Environmental > Terrestrial > Soil > Grasslands ... | reverse complement strand
GAATCAAGTTCTTCAATGCTGGCAATCTTCAGGTTGGGCTTGGGATGGTGGAAGACCTTTTTGATGCAGCGCGTTGGGCCGTGGATCAAGGGATCGCTGATCCAAAACGGATCGCGGCGATGGGTGGGTCGATGGGCGGCTACGCCACATTGCGCGCGCTGGAAATGCGGCCCGATCTCTTTACGTGTGGCGTTGATGAATTTGGACCCGCCGACGAGGCGACGAGCCTTCGTTTCTTTCCCAAATACTGGTCCAACATATTGGCGCGTTGGCGTCGCCGTGAGGGAGATGCCGATCACGACGAGAACTGGAACCGAAAAATCTCGCCTCTTTATCATGTCGATGCCATCCGGGCGCCGCTTCTCATCGGTCAGGGCAAAAACGATCCGCGGGTGACGATCGCGAATACGGACGTAATGGTCGCGGCGTTGCGCAAGGCAAAACGTGAAGTGACCTACGTCGTTTATTCCGACGAAGGTCACGGCTTCGCGCGTCCGGAAAACCAAAGGGACTTCTACGGACGGGTCGAGGAATTCCTCGCCAAACATCTCGAGGGTCGCGCGGAACCGTGGAAGAAAATCAATGGTTCGACGGCTGAGTTACGATGAGACCGGCGTGCAAATAGGTCTGCTTCTAAGATAGAAGTCTCAGGTCACACCCAAGGTTGGTTGAGCTTCAATTTTTTCGAACTGATGCTCACCATTTGCAGATGACACCTCGTTTCGCGTCGCGGGGACGTGGGGGGTCACTTGACCTTACGCTCGGCATTCTGGACCATCGCGAGATGTCCCTGGATCATTGGGAGGGTTTTGGTCGCCCAAGCTTTCACGTCGCGATCATCCCCGCTCTTTGCCTCTTTTTGGAACTCAGCAATGTCATTTTTGTGGTCCGTCTCAAGCAGTTTCAAATACTGCCGGTCGAAGTCCGCGGATCCGATGTTTTGGGCCCTAACACCCCGGGTGTCGAACTTGACGCCTTTTCGGTTGGCTAAGTCCGCAAGCTCCTTGTTCGCCTTGGTGTGGTCGGCTACCATGCGTGCGCCGATCGTTTTTACATCCGCGCTTTTTCCTTGTTTCTCGGCCATTTTCCCATTCGCGACTTCCTGCTCACCGCCGCCTGCCGCTTTTTGGATAAAGTTCACGTCCTTCTGGCTCAGTTTCACGGTCACGGTGCCGGAGGCTGGCGTCGGGGCGGATTTTGCGCGCAGGTGGGGATTGCTCCCGATCCCCGTATCCTCTTTGCCCTCTTGGGCACGAATGGTTCCGATAACCGACAGACTGCCGGCAATGGTCGCGATGATTGCGAGCCGCGAGATTGATATGAATTCTGGTTTCATAGGCTTATTTCTGTTTAGATACTATATATCATCATCGGCACTTTGGCATGTAAAGTTGGAATTTTGGACCTTGGCGCGCCTGTCTGGCTCGCTCTTTCCAACCGGACAGTCTCGTCGATTATTCGTTCGGCCTAATGGTTCACCGAATGGCGAGTGAATAACCTCCGTCCCGCAAATGACTTCTAAATTACTGACCAACTTGGATGCCTTGAGCGGCAGTGCGCTGAGCGTAGAGTTCGTTTAAGCGCCTTGTCATTAGGCCAACCTTGCCATCGCCGATGAGTCGGTCATCGACTTTGATGACTCCCGCGAGTTCGCCCATCGTCCCCGTGCAAAATATTTCATCGGCGCGGTAAACGTCGTCGAGTGTCAGATCGGTTTCCACGCAGGGAATTCTTTCGGCGGCGCAAATTTCAATCACAGTTGCCCGAGTGATTCCTTCGGGACATGCCACCACCCGGCTCGTAGCCACCTCGGCATTGCGCACGATGAACACGTTTGTTGCATTCGTCTCCGCAACGAATCCACGCGTATCGAGCATGAGCGCGTCGTCCGCTTCGGCGCTGTTCGCCTCAATTTTGGCTAGGATCGAGTTGAGCAAATTCGCGTGATGAATTCGCGTATCCAGGATCTCCGGAGGCGGCCGGCGGATTTTGCTCGTGATCAAAGTCAGTCCAGTCTTCGCGTAGACCGGCGCTTTATGTTCGGCGAGAACAATCAGCGTCGGGCCGCTTTGATTAAGCCGTGGATCCATTCCAGAAGTGATCTTCACCCCACGTGTGAGCGTGAGGCGGATGTGCACGCCATCACGCATTCTGTTCGCAGCGAGTGTGCGCTTGATTTCCTCGATGATTTTTTCGCGCGGGGGGATTTCCCGGAACGACAAAGCAACCGCGGATCGATGCAGCCGATCAAGATGCTCGTAGAGCTTGAAAATGCGTCCGTTGTACAGCCGCAGCCCTTCCCAAACTGCGTCTCCGGCTTGCACGACGGAATCAAATGGGCTGATCCCTGCTTCATCGCGATGCACCAGCCGCCCGTCGATGTTTACAATCAGATCGCGGTTCTTCTGGTTAAATTGCTGTAGCATATAAACTCGTGCTCGTGTTCGTGACCGATTCAGTTTTTAACCGCGGTTTACGCGGATGGCGCAGATTGTTTTGTTATAATGGCGTCGTTCGCCCCGGCGAGCAGGTCTACAACATCCGCGATTTATTACAGATGGTATTCATAGAGCCGTTCATAGCATTCGCGGCACTGCTCATGAATTTCGTGCAAACGCTTCGGCACCGGCTCATCTTTCGGTTGATACGGCAGAAATGATGTCGATCTTGCCACTTCGCTGTACCAATGCTTCGCCCAAACGCCATCGGTTTCGCGCAAACCCGGCGGCCAAGAAAGCATCGATTCGCTAAACTCAATACCAGCCGCATCACAAAGTCGCCGCAAGACCTGCTCGGGATTTTGTTGAACATCTCGGGCGTCGATAACCGGTGGCATCGAAGCGGTTTTCTCGCGCACCCAATCAAAAATCTCCGCTTGTTGTACAAACCCAAGATCTTCCAACGTCGGGTCACTTTGCTTCTTAACGTAAGACAGGATCACCTCGCGCGGATCGCGAATGAGAAAGCAATTCGTCATACCGACAAGCCATTCTCGATCGATTTCCGGCAGGAGATGATGCGTCATTTGTTTCTGATAAAAAATCTGGGAGGGCCCTTTGTGACGCGGCTCTGGAATCGGTCCCAATAGCTGCGCAACCACTTTCCGCCAATCGGTCTCGCCGTGCGCGAGCACTTCATCAGCACCAGGATGGTTTTTTCCGGTCATCTTTAGATAAAACGCGTAAAACGGCTCATCGATCACAAATGTGTCCGGTCGATTCCCCCATGCGCGCATCATCGCCGTCGAAATGTTTCGCGGGCCCGACCACATCGCGATACGGATCGGCTCGTCCTGGCACATCGATGCAGATTCCACCTCGTCCGCACTTTTTGCTAACGGAACTCGATTTGCCGACAGGAAACTTCGTTGTAGTCGCTGACTGCGACTATTGCATTGATTAACTGCGGGTACAGCTTACGACTTCGCGTAAACGCCTAGCAACGGCCGGGGCGACGGCACCTTCGATTTAAAATCGCTTACGAACCCATCCTTCGTGCGGATCTCCACGTGACCAGCTGCTTTGCTCGCGCCATACACTAGTACTGCGCCTAACGGCGCAGCGTAGGGATCGGATACCGCGAGCTTCTTGAACCCGTAGTTGCTCACGAGCTCCTGCCCGGCTTGCTTTGCCAACATCGTCGTTGGTCGGGATCTCAACACGCCGGCGGCGACGAGCGCTTCTTTTACGAAATGCCAGCAAAGCGAATGCGAGTGTGCATGCGCGCGTTCCTCCGCGATGGTGGCGGCACGGCACAGCTTCGGATCGATCTTCGGATCAAGCTTCGCAAACGGATGAACGATCTTCTTCGGCTGATATTTGTCGATAATCTCAACTGAGCGCCGTTTGCCGGAGGCATCTTTATAATCAAACTTAGGTTTCGGCGACATGGACATGTTTAGCGCCGAGACTGGGCGCGGCCAAAATGCCATACCGCAAAGAGTGATGACGATAAGGGGGGTAATTTTTCGCATAAAGAGCGCGCCATATCGACTATTTTAGCTTCCCCTGCAACTGATTTTTTCAAGAAAATTTCGGATTTTTTTCGTCCCCGTCCAAATGGATCAACCAAGGCTTCCCGTTTCGCGAATCTGTCCCAATTGGAGGCAGGGAAGGCAGCTCCTACAGCCCCGAGACAAACTGAACCATTCGCTGACGCATTTTTACGTCCGGCAGACGGCCGACGCCGGCTTGCATATTCTCCTCGAGATGGCGCGGATTATTGGTCGCTGGGATCACGCACGTCACCGCCGGATGGGCCACAATCCATTTCAGAAAGAACTGCGCCCAAGAGCGACAGTCGAATTCGGCCGCCCAATCGGGCAACTGTTTCGCACGCACCCGCTGAAACAAACCGCCCCCACCAAATGGACGATTAATGATGACCGCCATGCGGAGCTCCTGGGCCAGCGGCAGAATGCGTTGCGCCGCTCCAAGTTCCATGACCGAGTAATTGATCTGGACGAAATCGGGTTTGTGACTGCGCATGATTCTTTCTATTTCGCCAAAGCCACGCGCTTGTGAATGCGTGATGCCTGTGTAGCGGATGCGTCCCTTCGTTTTCCACTCACGAAGTGAAGACATTTGCATTTCGACATCGACTAAATTGTGGACCTGCATCAGGTCAATTCTTTTGGTTTGAAAGCGCTCCATCGACCGCTCCATCATTTGGATCCCCGCCTCTTTACCCGCGGTCCAGACCTTGGTGGCGATAAAGAGCGAATCGCGCAAATGCAATTTGGCGGCGAGTTCGCCGATGACACCTTCGGCTGGACCGTACATCGGTGAAGAATCAATCACGCGGCCACCCCGCTTGACGAACAGGGACATCACTTCTTCGAGTTGCCTTCTGTTCTCTGGCGTAAGATCGACATCGAACGCGTTCCAGGTGCCGAGTCCGATGACGGGAAGTTTTTCACCCGAAGAAGGAATCGCACGTGCCAGCATACTTGATGATTGACCTGCCGCTTGGGCGCGCGACGTAGGAATCTGTAACAGCAAGCCGGCTGCGCCGGCACCAATTAGTCTGGACGCCTCACGACGCGTAAGACTGCTCCTTGTCATGTCGAATCGAAATGAAAGAATCTCTCATTGTTATCCGAACGAGATCAAGAGAGATTCCTCGACTTGGCTCGGAATGACAAGAAGGCTAAGCGTGCACATGAGGGGCAACTCGCCGTGAATTTATCAAACTTTCCGCTGTCGCCGGGGCTTACGTTTCCTTGGGCGGAAGACCGTTTCGCGCTTCCCTCCACTCGGGATCGCATAGCTTAAAATGAAACATTTTTTCGGCAAAATCGTTGACGTAAAACCGGACGAGATTCGGGCGCTCTGGCTCGGGTTTGTTTTTCATTTTCTGATTCTCACGGGCTACTACATCATGCGGCCGATTCGCGACAGCATTGCTGCGAGCAACCGGCTGGAAACGCTACCCTGGATGTTTACTGCCACGCTTGTGGGGATGTTGATCGCCAATGCCGTCTTCGCGGCGATCGTGGCGCGAATGTCGCGAAGAAAGTTTATTCCAATCGCCTACGCGTTTTTCATTTTCAATCTCGCGCTCTTTTACGTTCTGATGCGGAGTTGTCCACCCGCGCAACAAGTTTGGATCGGCCGTGCCCTGTATGTCTGGGTGAGCGTTTTCAATCTATTTAATACCGCCATCTTCTGGGCTTTCATGACCGATCTGTTCACAGTCGAGCAAGGCAAGCGGCTTTATGGGTTCATCGCAGTCGGCGGTTCGCTCGGCGCTATCCTCGGGGCGTACATTACCAAGCATTATGTTCGAGACATAGGGCCGGCAAATCTTCTGGCGATCTCCGCGATAATGTTCGCAGTCGCTGGCTTTCTGGTTCGTTTTTTTCCCAGCGGCTTCGCGGAACAAAAGAAAATTGTCCCGCAGCGCGAAGAGCCGATCGGCGGATCGATCTGGTCAGGTATAACCCACATTGCCCATTCGCCCTATCTTATGGGGCTGGCCGCATCCATTCTCCTTTATACGACGACGTCGACCTGGGCGTACTTTCAGCAGACAGATCTCGCGCGCGAAGCGCTAAAGAGCAGCGACGAACGTACCGTTTTCCTAGCAAACCTTGAGATCTGGGTCAACAGCATCACGGTCATCATCCAGATCTTTCTTACTGGCCGTTTGCTCAAATGGTTCGGCGTTGGGTTCACACTCGTTTCGCTGCCGTTCCTGAGCATGGTTGGTTTCGCCGCGATGGGCGTTGTGCCAAGTCTGGGGTTGTTGGCCGTCTTTCAAGTCGCTCGCCGGGCTGCCGCTTACGCGCTGATGCGACCTTCCCGCGAGATCCTATTTACGGTTTTGCGCCGCGAAGACAAGTACAAGGTCAAGAGCGTGACTGACACCTTAGGATACCGCATCGGGGATCAGCTAGGCGCATGGTCGTATGGCGGGCTGCACGCACTGGGCTTGGGACTTCAGAGTATCAGCTTTGTTGCCGTTCCGGTCGTGGCTGGTTGGTGCGGCCTTAGTCTTTGGCTGGCGCGCAAACAACGCGCTTTAGCTGATGCGCAGCGCGAAGCATTGCCGCCGACCGACGTCCTTGCTTCTGAAGCGGCATAGCAGTGTCGATCGCGGCGTCGCGCTATTTCGCCAGCTCGTAGAGGTATTGGATGAAGGACATGGTCGCGCCATCGAAGCTTTGGACTTTCGGGTTGGCCGATTCGATGACGTAGTATTCGTCGGGCGCGTGCGCGCCGCTGCCGTGACCGAGCCCGAAGTGACCGGCGGGAAGTTTGAGCGGCTCACCAGTAAACACGTAACCAGGATACGAACCGGCGTTGCGCGGCCAGAGCATTGGATCAATTCCGAATTTTTTGTAGCTGGCGACCTGCGCCTTGATGAGCGCGGAATCGGCCGATGTGCTCGTGGGATCGTATCCGCCAGTCATCTTCACTTCGATGTCGCCGAAGCCGCGCTTCGCCAGATGCGCCTTTAACGCAGCGAGCGCGTCGGCCGCTTTTATGTCTGGCACGAGACGCATGTCGATCTTCGCCACGGCGCGATGCGGTAAAATGGTTTTGCCGCCCGGCCCGGTGTAACCGCCGACCAATCCTTCAATGTTAACCGTCGGCTGTGATTCCAGCCGTTCGTTCGCCTGCTCCCACGGCAGATCATTGATCCAACGTTTCACGCTGAACTGTTTCTTCGCCTGGGCTTCGCTCCGCACCTTCGACACACTTTCGATCATCGCTTTCTCTTCGGCGCTCAGTGGTCGCGGCTTTGGATAGTTGTCGATCTTGATTTCATTGCCATCGTCGGACACAAGCGTATCAAGCGCTTTCACCAAGTGCCATGCCGGGCTCTCCACCATGGCCTTGAGCGACGAGTGAATGTCTTTCTCCGGGCCGCGTCCCCATTTTTCGCCACTCGACACCAGCTCGAGCTCAATCACGCCTTTCGATCCGAGGTTTACCGTCACAATTCCATCCAAATCTTGCGTCGCTGAGGGCATGAACACGCCGACAGATTTTTTCAGCGCGGTCAGCACCTCCGGGCGCCTAACGAGTTGTGGAATGTGCGGCGAACCGATCTCTTCTTCGCCTTCGGCCACCATCACCAGGTTCACCGGCATTTTCTTGCCTGCGCCGCGAATCGCATGCAGCGCAGCGAGGAACGCCGCCTCTGGTCCTTTCTGATTCACCGCACCGCGTCCAATCATCACTTTCCCCAGCGGTAGTTTGTCCACGATTCGCGCTTCAGTTGGCGGCGATGTCCATTCCGCTGGATCGAACTGTTTCACATCATACATGAAATAGAGCCCGACCGTTTTCGGCGCGCCCGCATCGAGCGTCGCGAACACGCCCGGTTTGCCGTCCGTGTTGATGACTGTCGCCTTCTGAAATCCCGCATCGCGCGCGAGCTTTGCCATGTACTCCGCGCCTTCCGGATACCCGCGATTCTCCGCCGCGATTGACACCTGGCCAATCCAATCCTGCAACCGTTTCACCGCCTCCTCATGGCGTTTGGCGATTTCGGCTTTGATTGTAGCGAGATCATTTTCACCTGAGAAGACGCGGTCTGCCCTGGCAATGAGAGAGACAATTGCGATCAGTGATAAAATTGGTGTGTTCATAAAGTAAATACTTCCTTAAAGAGCTAAGCTCTCCTGTTTGGCTATCGAGCCGGTGGTGGTCATAAGTCCAGCAAACTTTTTCACCAGCTCGTCGAGCTTCGCGATATAATAATCCACGTTCTCGTCGCGGTTTTGCGGATCGAATGCGGACGCCAACCTGGCGTTTTCGTAGGCAGGGACTTTCCTAGTGGAGCCAATGATGTAGTAGCTGATCTGGTCGCCGGGCCGATAGTTGCGGCCACTCGCTAGCGCGAGCTCATAAGCAGCAGCGCGATTGCGCGCGGACGCGGCGATCTTTTGCCGATATTTGTCGAGCGAGTCTTGAAGCGTATCGGTTTTCATCAACATGTCGATACTCCATTCCCGGTTGCGAATCTTCTGTTCAAATTCATTGCGTAATTCACCGATTGCTTCCGGTTTTCCTTCCATGAGCAGCTTGATCATTTCCTCGAGGAAAATGCGCTGGAACTTTTCGAGTCCGCGCGATTTGAGAGCGCCGCCTTTAATGATGACGTCGCCGTCGCGGGTAAGGAGGGCGTAATTTTTTGCTTTGTAGCTGAACATCGCGTCGAACTGCTCGTCGAATTCCACTTCAATCCCAGGCGGCAATTCTTTGGCCAAACCTTCGCGCAATTTGTTGATGTCGATGTCAGGCGGCGGGGTGAAGTAAATTCCATCGGTGTCCACCTCGATCACCCGCGCATCACGCGCGTTTAACCACTCAATCATCTTTTTCAAGAGATCGCGCCCAATCTGCGTGACCCGCGCCGCGGCATCGAAATCGGCGAAACTTCCCTGAGCGAACCCGAGATAACCATAGAAGCTGTTGAGCAGGATTTTGAACGTGTTTTGAAAGGCGTGGAAATGATGCGCGCGCGCCGTGTCACCGCTCTTCTCAGCTGCGCGCATGTCCGCTTTCGCTTCGAGTCTGAAGGTCCGTAGATCGGTAAGTAGATGGCGGAAGATTTGCAGCTGGTCGGTTTGTGGGAAGCAAGCAAACTGCAACATTACCGAGGGATAAAGCGAGGCGACGTCGCAATGCCACACGTTGCGGGCGACGCCGGTGAAGAAAATGTCGGTGTAACCGCCTTCGAAACCGCGCACCATCGGCAGCTCGGGAATGGAATGCCGTTGCCTGAAATATTCGCGCAGAAACAGCGCATTGATCCGCGTCGCATTGCCCCGGACGATCACGTCCTGGTAGTTGTATGGAAAAATCTGGGCCTGAATGAAGTAGCTTGCGCTTAACAGTTCCGATAACGCGCGCGTCTCTCGTACACCGCACAGTGCGCGCCGCCGAAATGCTTCCGAACTTTCCAGATAGGCGCGCTGCAATTCTTTCCCGGTTAGCGCGGAAATCTGTTCGCCGTCACAAAGTTCAAAATGCCGGGCGACATCGGTGCGCTCGAAACCGGCCAGGGAACGCATACCGACATCGTAAAATTGCGCGAGCAAAAAAGTATCGACGAAATGGCGGCCACCGACTGTGAACTTCGGATAATCGATTGTCTTCTCTGCGATCTGCAGCCGCGAAGGGCGGGAACGTAAAAAGCCGCCGCTTCGTCCCCAATCTAGTTTTGTTTTCGTTTTCTTGGCGCGCTGGACTAGGTAGGGCAGATCGAACCGAAAGAGATTGTGACCCTCGATCACGTCCGGATCGCGCTCTTTGACAAGACTCGTTAGGCGCTTGAGCGCGTCGTGCTCGGATTGTTCGACATTTTTTGGATCAATAATGAGGAGTTCCTCCCAGCCAGTGTTATCCGAGACCGTGATGCTCATGATGTGATCTTTGTCGCCGGGTTCATCGACCCCAGCTACGGAGAGCACTTCGATCTGCATCCGCTTCAGTTCTTCAAACCGCAGGTCTTTAAACGACGTGCGTCCGGTCGCGGTCAGATAGTGCTGCACGGGATCGGTGAACGCGAAGAAATCGCGTCCGGCGTTTCTCAATCCGTTGCGCAATGCGATCAGTTCTTTCCAGCTATCAACCGTGACCAGCCAGCCGTATTTAAGACTGCTTTCAAGCTTTTCGGATTCGATGCCAAGATCCAGAACATCCGAGTCGCACCAGACAAAAGGGTGAAACGGTTCAACTTCGACGACTGTCGATCCACCTTTTCCCCGGCGATAAACTTTAACGGTTCCCGTTTCGCCCAATTCAATCGCGACGATCCGCGGCGTTCGATCGGCGCCGAAGAGCATGGTGTTCTTCTCAAATTCCATCGTGGATCAAGAGAATCGGAAAAATGAATTAGGAAAGCAGGAAAAGAGGAAATTGAATCTCGAAAGCCAGGAAACATGAAGATTTCGTTTTGTTTCCTCGCTTACTGGTTTGGTGATTCATGTATTCCGAGTTTTCTGTTATAGGTGCAGGATGAAGAATTGTTCATTGGCGATCTTTTTAACGTCGATCTTGGCTCCGCTGCTGGCGTTCGGGCAGCCGACGCCGCAATCCATCGCTGATGCGGAACTGCCGTCGTTGCTCACGATTTACAAAGACATTCACAGTCATCCGGAACTTTCCACAAAAGAGCAGCGGAGTTCCGCGATTGTGGCGAAGGAATTACGCGCTGCCGGCTGTGAAGTTACCGAGAATTTCGGGCATTACGATAATCCAGATTGGAAATGTTACGGCGTTGTCGGCGTGATGAAGAACGGCGACGGGCCGACTGTGCTGGTGCGCACTGACATGGATGCGTTGCCCGTGCAGGAACAAACCGGTGCGTCGTACGCGAGCAAAGTCACGATGACGAATGTTGAGGGCAAGGAAATGCCAGTGATGCACGCGTGCGGTCACGATATTCACATGTCGGCGTTGATCGGCACAGCGCGCGCGCTTGGGAAGCTAAAGGACAAATGGCATGGCACGATCGTATTCATCGGCCAACCGGCAGAAGAAATGGTGGGAGGCGCGCGCGCGATGCTGCACGCCGGCCTCTACGATCGTTTTGGCACACCTGCTTACGCGGTCGCTTTGCACGATAATGCAGAGATTGAGGCTGGCAAAATCGGCATCACCGCAGGCTACTACAACGCAACCGTCGACTCCGTCGATGTAACCGTGAAAGGCATGGGCGGTCATGGCGCTTATCCGCACAAGACGAAGGACCCGATCACGCTGTCGGCTGAAATTATCAATGCGTGGCAAACGATTGCCTCACGGGAAAACAATCCCCTCGATCCAATCGTCGTTACCGTCGGCTCGATTCACGGCGGCACGAAGCACAACATCATTCCCGATGAAGTCAAAATGCAGCTGACCGTGCGCACGTACAAGCCTGAGGTGCGTCAGCGCGTACTATCCGCAATCGAGCAAATCGCCAAAGGTTGCGCTACCGCAGCCGGTTTGCCGCCGGACAAAATGCCCGAAGTGAATGTTTTGCACGCCGAACATGTCAACGCGGTCTACAACAACCCGGAACTAACGAAACGCGTGAAGGCGACGTTGAAGAGTGCCATTGGCGACGAGAATGTCGTCGATAAAGATCCAACGATGGCCGGAGATGACTTTTCGGAATTCAGCCTGCCAGATCATTCGATTCCTGCCTGCATGTTCAATGTCGGCGCAGTCGATCCGGCCAAAGCCGCCGAAGCGAAAAAGACAGGGGCGTCTTTGCCCTCGCTGCACTCGAGCAAGTTTTTGCCCCTTCCGGAGCCGACGATTCGCGTCGGCATCATCGGAATGACGAGCGCCGTGCTGGATTTAATGAAGAAGTAAGCCGAACTGTTAACGTGTTTCCGGCGGACAAAATTCGTAGCCGACAGCTACACCGACACCAGATTTATTTTACCTTAATGTTCTTCCGCAGGTAAGTGGGAACATCGAGATCCTCGCCTTCCACGATGGTTGGCTCACTCTTTTCAAAGCGACCACGCGTGACCGGCTCGAATTGCAAGACTTCCTGTTTCGCCTGCACATTTTTTTCCGACGGTTTCTCTTCTTTCATCCGCGCCGGCTTCGGCTGTGGCGTAATCAAGCGCGGTTCAGGTTTGTTAAGTACAGGTGCTGTCAACGGCGGAGCCGTGTCCACTGGCGCCGATTCGTCAATCGGAATCGCCTCCGCAGGCTGGGAACCCTCCACTGGAGTTGGTTCCGACTCGATGTCGGTCTTCAGCGAACCACCCTCGGATTGCCCCCAAACGGGCGGCATCGCGGGCATGCTACTCTGATCCCGATAAACCTGCTCCGGAATAGAATCCTCATCTGCCGCGAGCGAACTGATGATTGTGACGCTCAAGCGGTCTCCCATTCGCCCGTCTACGGCCGTGCCGAACAGAATCTGCGTTTGCTCGTTTACGTGACGGCCAAGCTCCTGCATCAGGATTTCTACTTCGGATAAGGTCATGCCGGGTCCGCCCGCTACTTGAACTAGAACACGGGCCGCGTCCGCCAGCATGCGGCCTCGATCCATCAACGGATTTTTGAGGGCCTGCGCGAGGGCGTCATGGGCACGATTGTCCGAATCGGATTCACCGAAACCAAACAAGCAACGGCCATTGCGGCTGCGCAAGGCGGCAAGCAAATCATCGAATCCGATGCGGATGAGCCCCGGTCGCTGAATTAGATTTACAATGGAACGAACGCTTTGACTGATCATGCTATCCGCCGTCGCAAAAGCCTGATGGATTCCTGCTTTCGGCGCAACCATGTCGCCCATCTGATCGTTCTCGAAGCAGATGACGGCGTTGGCAATCTCGTTAAACCGGGCGAGTGCATCTCGCGCTTGTGCGCCGCGGCGTTTACCCTCGAAAGCAAATGGAAGAGTGGCAAAGGCAACGACAAGGGAACCGGCTTCACGGGCAAGTTGGGCGATATACGGCGCGGCGCCCGAGCCGGTGCCGCCACCGAGCCCAGTGCAAATAAAAATCATTCGGGCGTCCACAAGCGCCTCGCGGATTTCGTCAGCCGACTCCACCGCTGCCTGATAGCCCAGCTCCGGGTCGCCGCCGGCGCCCAAACCACGGGTTACAGAGCGACCGAGTTGCACTTTATGTGGCGCTACGGAACTCGCGAGTGACTGCACATCGGTATTAATCGCGACGACGTCGGCTCTCTCCAAACCATCGAGTACGATCCGATCGAGCGCGTTCAAACCAGCGCCACCAATGCTTACAATTTTGATCGGAATAAATCCCTCCTGCCGTTCGGGCAAACTGTAGTTTTTGCTGAGCTGAATCATTTGGTCGCTTCGTTGTTATTTATTGTCGGTTTCTATCTCATTCCGCTAAAGAGTTTGCCGAAGATTCGTCCAAACCTCCGCCGCGGCCGATCTGTTTGCACCGCTTGCGCATATTTGATCAAACCGATCGCGGTCGAAAATTGCGGGTTTTCCACCGCGGACGTCAGTCCCGATGCCGTTTGCGCGTGCGCTACGTGTGCGGGCATTTCGAAAATTTCTTGCGCGAGATGATCGATACCGTTGAGAAGACTGCATCCACCCGTAATGAAAATGCCGGCACCGAGGTAATTAATGAATGGTTCTTCTTCGAGTCTGCGTTTGAGAAGTTCAAGATTCTCCTGCAATCGCAAGTGAATGATCGTGTTTAGCGTTTCGCGCTCAATCTCTTTCCCGGCAAAACCGGAATCGTCTTTTAACAAAATTGTTTCGCCGGGAAGACAATTTCCCAGCACGCAGCTGCCCTCCTCGATTTTTAATTTTTCAGCGCGGGCCATTGGAATGCGCAGCCCCATCGAAATGTCATTTGTGATATGGTCGCCGCCCACCGCGAGGCACCCGCTTTGCTTGACCACGCCATCAGCGTATAAAATGTAGTCGCTGGTGCCGCCGCCAATATCGATCACCAGCGCGCCGAGATCTTTTTGGTGCGGTGTCAGGACCACCTGCGCAGAAGCAAGCGCGCCGAAAACCACGTCCTCGACGTCGAGCGGCAACTCTTTCA
>Ga0209268_1001007_pt1 | contig 14050 bp, 10 predicted proteins | sample GraSoiAngelo_143_FD_185900 | JGI IMG/M metagenome (GOLD analysis project Ga0209268, IMG submission 185900) | Grasslands soil microbial communities from the Angelo Coastal Reserve, California, USA - 14_1009_02_30cm (SPAdes) (version 2) | ecosystem: Environmental > Terrestrial > Soil > Grasslands ... | reverse complement strand
TTGCGACTCATTCGCCCACCCGAGACAGTTTCTACGCCTTCACCAAAACCGTCGAACGCGAGGTGAAACTATACCCTACCTGCCTTCTTCCTGCACGGCGCTAGCCGTCACACCTGCACCCGCTAACGCGATTTCTTCATCTTCCTGCGGACTGTTTCCGCTCGCGCCGATGGCTCCGATCACCTTACCCTCAACCGTAATGGGGATCCCGCCCTGAAGGGGAGTTGCACCAGGAAGTGCAAGTGCAGCCACGCGTCCGTTCTTCACTTGATCCTCAAACACCTTGCTGGGTCGACGGAAGATGGCCGCTGTCCGGGCCTTGCCGATTGCGACTTCCACGCTCGCCACTTGAGTATCATCGAGGCGCTCCAGCAAAATCAACTGCCCGCCGTCATCAACTACTGCGATTACCACTGTGGCTCCTCGCTTCTTGGCTTCGGCCTCTGCCGCCGCGACCAACTTCTTTGCCATCCCCAGGGTTAGGACCTTTTTTGTCGGCAACTCCGCTTGTAGAGTCACTGCAGCGCATAAAATAAAAGCGAGAAGCAAGTTGTATCGTGTTTCCATAATTAATTTCCTCACAATGAACCAGTTTTGAAGCCTCTTGGAACGGATCGGTTTATCCTCACGGGCGAATCCCGGGAATATTTAGCCGAATGCGGTACAGACCCGTCTTCGCGCATAGATAAAGGGTCTTCCCGTCATCATCACCCCAAGCAAAATTATGCGGATGCTCGGGTCCAACAATCGTGCCTAGATGTTTGCCTTCCGCAGAAATAATCCAGAGGCCACCTGGACCTGAAACATAAAGGGTGCCCTTCTGATCAATCTTCACGCCGTCGAGTGCGTCTTCACCCTCAGCCGACGTCATGTCGAAAAAGATTTTTCCGTTCGACAAAGTGCCATCGGAGTTCACTTCGTATCGCATGATGATCTTCTTCTCAGTGTCCCAATCGTCGACGTAGAAGTACTTCTCATCTGGAGAGAAGGCCAGACCGTTCGGTCCCTTCAAATCGGTGGTCAGCAACTGGACCTGCTTGCCATCTGGCGAGACGCGGAATACACCGCTGTAGGGCAATTCTTTACGTGGATCATCGAAGAACTTCGGCAACCCAAACGGTGGATCGGTGAAATACAGCGCTCCATCCGACTTGTAGACGAGATCGTTGGGACTGTTGAGCCGCCTCTCTTCATAGCGATCAGCGAGGATTGTGAGCTGGCCATTCTTCTCCATACGAACCACGCGACGATTCCCGTGCTGGTTGATGGTGAGCCGTCCCTGCTTATCGAGCGTCAGGCCGTTTGATCCAGGTTGACCATACTCGCCAATGTCCATTCCGCGGTAGCCACTCTTAGTCAGGAAGATCGACAGCTGTCCGTCTTGTGTCCAACGGTAGATGAGGTTGTTGTTGGGATCGCTAAAGAGAAGGTAGCCGTCTGTGTCTTCCATGCGCGGAACCCAGATTGGTCCCTCGGTGAATAGAAATCCTCCCGCCAATTTTTCGATCTTCGCGCCGGCTGGAACGATCTCATCAAGCGCAGGATCTTTTCGGATGATTGTCGCCGGCGTTTCGCTGATCGCAACTTTCGGCGCCTTGTAGAAATCTAACGTCGCCGATTTGATCCAGATGAAATTTTGCGGACTGTACGAGATTGGTCCGTTAATTCCGAAGACGGCAAGCTGAATCCGCTGGCCTGGTTGGGCGTTCCTGGTGATGATGACTCGATTGGGCGCGTTGAATCCCTTAATCACTGGCCCGCCAGGTTGACCAAGAACACGCGGCATCTTGCCGTTCACCCAGACCTCGGCATAGTCGTCGATGACAATCTCGAACGCGATCGTCGAACCCGCAGTTTCGAAGTTGCCGACTTTCCCTGGGATCGTGACACTGATTCTGTACCAGTTGAAGCAGACCTTGGCAGTGGAACGCCGTTGGTCAAGAGTTGTGGCATCGATGCCTTCCCATTGAGAATCATCGAAGTCCGCCGCGCCGGCATATGGAGCGTAGTCGTAGGTCTTGATCGGGTCGCCGCTCGGCTTCAGGTCGGGGCCAACGGCGCGAGAGTCTGCGTCCACGATTTTCACGTCGTGGTAGCGCCATTGACCCTTGACCAGTTGCACGCTGTCGCGTGCGGCAAGATCGACCACCGCGTCCGGGCGACCGAAGGGTGGATCTTGAATCGTTTGCGCCGCTGCCCTCACAAAGGACAACGACAAGGCCAACGCCAGCGTTGTCGAAGCGCTCCACACATGCCATTGTTTCTTCATGTTCATGTCTCGCTTATCAACCTTCACCACGTAATACAGAAACGGATTCGTCACTTCCAGAAACTGGTGTGGCACGCCGTTAGGCACCACGATCACATCACCTTTAGCAATTTGTCGCGTCTCCCCGTTGCGGATGCTGGTGCCCCGCAGTTCGTCGGGAGCGGTAGTTTTGGCGTCGACGGCTTCTCCGCCGGTAATAAACTTCGCCGATCCCTCCAACACGTAAATTACGTCCGCATCTTTTGTATGTATCTCCGCCTGGCCCGGTTTTTCGCGGCGGCTGGCATGGACCATATAGTTGCGACCATCGCTGCCATCCAGCAAGATCGCACCCTTGGAGAAGGCGTCGTCCACCTTGCTCTTCTCAAAATAGGAAACTGGGGGAGTTGAACCGCTGGCTGCGCTTGCCCCTGGCGTGAATGCGTTTGCTCCTGCAATAGCGAGTTTTTCATCCTGGTCGGCACTCGCTGCGCCACTCACACCAACTCCGCCAACGATCTGCCCGTCGACCGTGATCGGAATCCCGCCAATCAGAGGAGTGAAGTTTTCGAGAGCCGTCATTACCGTGCGCCCTTTACCGCTGGAATTGATCAGCTCTTCAAAAAAGCGGGTAGGTTTTTTGAACATGACTGCGGTCCGAGCTTTGCCGATAGAGATATTCGCGCCCGCTGAAAACGTTCCATCGAGCCGCTCCAGGGCCATTAGGTTACCGCCGTCGTCCACGACGGCCATGACTCCTCCTGGCGCTTGTAGCTTTTGTGCTTCTGCTTTTGCCGCAGCGATGACGCTCTCCGCTCCTTTGAGCGTAAGCGTCTTCTTCTCAACCGTCTGAGCCGTGACTAAGTTCGCCACAACCGCAACAATTGCAAACAGCCACACGGAGCGAATTCCTATAATTGCGTTTTTCATTTCTTTGCCTGCTTTCCACGTGTTAGTTATGGGGCGGTGGTCCACGTCTGTGGCCGACCCGCGCCCCGGTCATTGAGGTTTTGCCTACTGAACGGGGCTGGAGAAAGAAGCCTCGCCCAGATTCGTTTCCGCCCAGGCGCACCAGATGATTACCTTCGATACATTCTTCACATAGCTGGGCAGAACGATTTCCTTCTGGTATTTGTCGCTAGGCAGCGACTTCTTTTTCAACTTGTCGAGGTTATAGACATTGCCGTCGGAATCGACGACCTGCCAGTGTGGATCGGGAGTATCAGGAACAACAAAGTCGTCGGACAACGTGAGGACGCTCTTGCCGTCGCGGGCGCTGTGAGTGACGTGTCCCTTGTTTGCCTTCGGGCCCTGGAACTGGCTCGAGGTGTGCATATCTTGAGCAAATGCCGAGGCGGCGAATAACGTTGTCATCATCAGCATAGCCAGGAACAGAAATCGGATAGTCTTATTCATGTTCATTCCTTTTGCCAATTGCTTGGAGATTTATTCGTGAGTTTGTCCGTAGCATCCGGCGATGAATCGTCAACGATTCGCGAGCCCATTTGAGTCGCGGGCTCATGTACCGTGCTGAGGTACTCACGTGGCAGTGGGATTCGGAACTGTCAGGAAGGTTTCACGAATGGCGTGAGAAACCAAACACGCGGACGAGTGTCACTTTCTCAATCCCACGGCATCCAATCGGTCGGTGCTCGTTGTGTCACGCAAACCAAGGGTCGTGGAAATCGATTGCTATGCGGTTCGTAGGGAGTTGTCGAATTACCTGGAGGACGATCTCACGCCTCAGGCCCGATTCCGGATTGAGGGCCACCTTGAGGACTGCAGTCACTGCACGGCTGTCTATGATGGTATGCGGAATGTAGTGCAGTTGTTGGGCGACGAAAAGGCTATCGAACTACCCACAGGCTTCAGCCAACGTTTGTACAAACGACTGTTTCCGATCCAATGATCTATCTTCATAGTCGACTGGATCGTTCCCTTTAGCCTGATCATTTATCAGGACGGGCGGAAGGGCACGACTTCCAATCTGGCAGCTTCCTCCACTTGCGAGTGGGGCTAGTGCCGTTTTGAAGGCACGTTCGGTTTCCAGTTCTCAGTTACGTGCCGTGCCCGCGAAAAAGGAATAGCAGCTCAATAATCAGAATGATCACCACCATTAATTCCAAGGCAAACGCACGGCTCTGGTTGAACTGATCCACCATGAAGCGGTAAAGCTCTTCGGCGGTTTGCAGCTTCTGGTTAACTAGGTCTTTGTAATCCGGTACACCAACCTTGGCAGCGGCCAATTTGTAGAGGCGGGCAGAAAACATGTCGCTCAGGAACTTAATGGCATTGTCGGCGTGCTCGGTAAGCTCGGTGACATCCAGGAAAACCGTGTGCAGCTTGCGCGCATCACGCGCCATGCGCCAGCGAGCCAGCATGCCAGTTCCCTTATCTAGCGAGGCGTAGACGCCCTCCAGCTCCCGCGTAAGCAGTTCGTCGTAGTGCCGGAACTCCAGCAGCTGCGAATTGGCATATTCAAGAAGCTGAATGGCGGTCTCAGCCCCGATTTCACTGTCGTAAAGAAAGGCGGCATTCCAGCCAATCACAGCTAAATCATTCGGATAGTACGAAATTCGAGACTGCAAGATTTCGTTGCGTTCGCCATCGGACAATTGCGCAGTCTCTCCGCGGACGATCTGGGCAATGCGCGCCCCTTCCGCACAGACCAACTCAGCCGCAGTCGGGGAACCAGCGATTTCGCGGAGGTGAAAAATAAAGTAATCTTCACTCAGCCAGCTTGCGTAAGGCTTGACCAACGCCGGGGCCGCCCGTTCCAGCCGCTGCCTCGCAATGCGGGCCGCCTGACGCTCGAAATCCACCTCCCAAACCCAGCGGCTACCCAGCCGGATCATAGCGTCCCAGTCCCCAGAGAAGGGCAGCTCGAGGACAACGCTTAGCACACCATAGTCGTAGTATTTGATTTGGCCTTGCAGGCGCTCACCACTCTCTAAGACCAACGGTTCGATAGGTTCCACTACCGGCGGCCGTTGATAGCGAACGTATCCCGGCGCCGGATGCTTGAAACTAGGTTGCTCAACAGTACGGGCGCTAAAGATCTCACGAAGCCGGTCGAGCCGAATCTCTTCGCAAACATCGAACTGGATCAACACCATCACCGAGCCGTGCAAAGCAGCCGGGGCCGAAGCCTCGGTTTTTATCTGCACCGGGGTGTCAGGGAGTGTGAGGGCGTTTTCTAGTTCCCGAGCCATGGGGTCTTACCTGCCGGGCAAGAATTGACAAGGTGAGCTTGGAAGCCCGGCTGATATATTGTCCCAGATTACCGTCGCCTTGGGGAGAGACCGGGAGATAAAACAGCTAAGTTATTGAAAACTATGGGCCTCATTAGCCCGTTTTGGGGCTCAACATCTTTCTTCGCTATCCATCCGACATCCTCACCCGCGTGCGTCGGGCCGGTTTATCAAGTCAGGACCAACCGTAGATCATTCTAGGTCGAGAGCAATTTTCATGTGTTCCTCAATTGTTTTCATGGATTGCTGATCCAGTCTACCAATGCTTCGCCCGAGCCGGTCGGTCGTAATCGCGCGAATCTGCTCACACATCGCAACGGAATCGAGAGCCAATCCGGCTGTCCCCTTTCTTAACAAAACCTGGCTTGGGTAGATCTTGCTGCAGTTTGCTAAATCAGTACAAGGCACGCAAACAACCACGCTGCTATTGTGATTGATCGCGTCCCTGCTGACGATAATCACCGGTCTCCTGCCAGCTTGTTCAGAGCCCCTCGTTGGATCGAGTAGTGCGTAAAAGACATCACCCCTAGATGGAGTTTGTGGAATTATGGATTCTCGCCTTTCTCCGCTAGCCGAAGGGTCTCACCGTCACTGGAGGCGAATTCCTTCGCAATAGCTAAAGACTCCCGGTGATATTGTGCGTCGTTTCTCATCTCAGCAAACTCCGTGTCAATGGATTCACGACGCAACTGCTTTAGTTTTTCTTCGAGGGACTTTATGAGCAGATCATTTAGACTGCTGGCGCCAGCCTTTCCTTTTTCTAAAGCGCCCCGGGCTTCCTCATAGAGGCGCTTGGGCAATCTCACAGTGGTCGTCAGCAAAGAGGACTTGTGAGCAGTAGCGGACATATTCGCTCCTTGTAATTTAACGCTATTCGAGATGACACACTGTGATACCTAATATGCATGCATAAATAGTATCATACTATGCATCATTTGGGATGGAAGCAATCCCACCCAGGACTGGATTAGACAGAACTGCCCGCAGTCCCCCGAAAGGCCATCTGGATAACCTCTGCCAGATGCAGGGCTTGACGACCCGTACATTGGGCAATCTGCTCCCGGCAACTAAAGCCATCGGCAATAATCAGATGATCGGGCGGGGCGCTTCGCACGGCTGGGAGAAGCTCCAGTTCGCCGATGGCGATTGAAACGTCGTATTTATCTTTTTCGAAGCCGAAGGATCCTGCCATGCCGCAACATCCCGGGGCCGGGGCATAGAATTCGATTCCCATCTGTTCCAGGACCGCCTCTTCGTCGGTCATCTTCATGACGGATTTGTGATGACAGTGGCCATGAATCAGGGCCTTGCGGGGAAACCTGGGTACTTGAAAATGCTTTGTTCTCTGTTCCAAAAATTCGCTCAGCAGAAAGTTCTGCCCCGAGAGCCGCTGGGCGCGGGAGTCGTTGGGGAAAAGATTGAGAAGCTCATCCCGAAACACCGTCGCGCAGCTCGGCTCGAGCACCACGATTGGCACCCCAGCTTCGATCTCGGGAGCGAGCGAATCTAGAGTTCTCAGCAGCAGGTTCTTGGCCCGGTCCAGCATGCCAAAGTCATACAGTGGCCGCCCGCAACACAGGTTTACGCGAGGTATTGTCACCTGAAATCCCGCAGCTTCGAGAACATCAACCGCCGCTTGGGCGGTGTGCGGATAGAAATAGTTGTTGAAAGTATCAGGCCAGAGGACGACCTGACTTGGCTGGTGTGGAGGCGGGTCTTCGACCCGCCGGGACGGGGCGGAGCCCCGTCCCCACACAGGCGATACGCGCCGCCTGAACCAACCCCGGAATGTCTGCGACGCAAACTTCGGAATCTTCCTCTGCCTCGGCATTCCGGCAATCTTCTTGGCAATATCCCGCAGCAAGGGCGCCTGCGTTGCAAAATTCACCAGCCCAGGCGCAATCGACGCCACCCGAGCCCAGATGTCAATATTCCCAAACGCATACGCGCTCAGTGGCCGCATTCGGCCTTCGTAATAATGGGAAAGAAATTCCGCCTTGTACGTCGCCAAATCCACGCCCACCGGGCAATCGCTCTTACAGCCTTTGCAGGAGAGGCATAGGTCGAGCGAGTCTTTTACCTCATCGCTTTGCCATCCATCCTGCACAACTTCGCCTTTGGTCATCTCCCAGAGCAGATGTGCGCGTCCGCGGGTTGAGTGTTCCTCTTCGCGAGTCACACGAAAGCTTGGACACATCACCCCGCCTTCGTGGTGCCGGCATTTCCCCACTCCAACACAACGCTGGGTAGCGCGGACCAGGCTGCCGTGATCCTGGGGAAATTGAAAGTGAGTCTGCGGCTGCCATGGCCGGTAGTCCGCTCCCAGCCGGAGATTCTCATCCAGCCGGTATGGCTCAACCAGCTTGCCGGGATTCATCTTCCAATCGGGATCCCAGATCGACTTGAACTCGCGAAAAGCCTGCACCAGCTCGGGCCCAAACATTTTCGGCAACAACTCCGCTCGTGACTGCCCATCCCCGTGCTCGCCTGAGAGCGAGCCGCCATAGCTGACTACCAGGTCAGCGGCTTCCCCCACGTATTTGCGATAGTTAGCAATTCCCTCTTTCGTCTCGAAATCAAAGTTGGTCCGGTTGTGCACGCAGCCATGGCCGAAGTGCCCGTACAGGCTGCCGCGATAGCCGTAGCTCCTCATCAGCTTGCGCAGGTCGCGCAGATAATCGCCCAGCTTCTCCGGCGCGACGGCAGAGTCCTCCCAGCCCTCCCACGAAAAGGGCTCGCCCGGAACATAAGCCAGCACGCCTAAACTCGATTCGCGAATTTCCCACACATGCCTTATCTGGCGGCTATCGGTGAAAAGCCTCATCTGCGGCGGACTCGCGCTTCTACCCAGCGCATCCATTATGCCGTGCGCCTGGTATTCGGCTTCAGCAGGAGTGTCGCTTCCGAACTCAGCGAATAGCCAACCGCCGCCTTCGGGGAGCAGCGCCAACCCTTCTGAGTTGATTCCTTTGCGCCGCGTAGACCGGACCAGCAGATCGTCGATTCCCTCAAGGCCAATCGGGCTATGCGTCATGACCTCGGGGACACGATCTGCGCATTGATAGACATCGGGATAGGCGATGACCAGCAGAACCCGTGCCGGCGGGCTCTCCACCAGGCGGCAAGTAGCCTCAAGCACCGTAACGCACGTGCCTTCGGAACCGACCAGTGCGCGGGCTACGTGGAAGCCGTTTTCCGGAAGAAGAAAATTCAGGTTGTATCCAGAAACCCGGCGTGGAATGTTGGGATAGCGCTGTCGAACCAGATCGCCGTACTTATCCCGCAGCGATTTCAGTCCGGCGTAAATCCCGCCTCGCCTGCCGCCTTTCCGAATGATTGCGTCCAGTTCTTGATCGCTGGTCTCACCTACTTTCATTCGCAGGCCATCGTATGTCAGGATCTCCAGTTCCTCGACGTTGTCATCCGTCTTCCCCGCCATGATCGAGTGCACGCCACACGAGTTGTTACCAATCATTCCGCCCAGAGTGCAACGGTCATGCGAAGCGGGATCAGGAGCGAAGGTCAAGTGGTGCTTCTCAGCGGCGTTGCGCAGATGGTCGAGAATTACACCGGGCTGCACCCGAGCGACGCGGCGCGCTGGATCGACCTCCAAAATCTCCGCCATATACTTGGAGAAATCCAGCACGACAGCAACATTGCAGCATTGCCCGGCAAGAGAAGTTCCGCCGCCGCGGCAGAGGATGGGCGCGCTGAATTCCCGCGCCAGCGTAATAGCCGCGACCACATCATCAGCGTCGCGGGGCAGCACGACTCCGATCGGCACCTGACGATAATTCGACCCGTCAGTGGCGTAGAGCGCGCGGCTGCCCGCGTCGAAGCGCACTTCGCCGCGAAGATGCCTGCGCAAAGCCGATTCGAGCCCAGCCGCATCTACCTGAGCAGTTTTAGCTGCATGGGCGAGTTCGGAAAAGTTTTGGGGCATCCCGAAAAGCAGATTCCTCGCGGGCTGAAGCCGGCTCGGAATGACAATTTTCAATATCTCTAGCCTATCGGGCGAGTGGAGTAATCGGCAAGGCTGAGTGTCAGGAGAATCAGCAGCCAGAAAAGAGCGGAGACAATCACCATGACCGTGAGCCTTTCGCTGGTGTATTTCACGTGCATGAAGAAGAGAACAACGATGGTTGCCTTACCGGTCGCGATCAGCAGCGCCGCCACTGGATTAAACCATCCCAGATCAACCTGGGCCACCAAAGCAGTTACAACCGTCAGGCAAATCAGAATAGCCCAGATCGCCCAATACAGCTTGCTTGGAAGGATGTGCTCAGACATAGTTAGTTCCCTATCTTGTCATTTCCGAGCGGGCTTTAGCCCCGAGGAATCTGCTGCTTCATTTGTGCCTGTCAATCAAGTAAAGCAATGGGAACAGATAAATCCACACAATGTCCACGAAGTGCCAATACAATCCGCCGATCTCAATCGGCGTGTGATACTCCGGCGTAAAGCGGCCACGCCAGGCCATGAAGATCAGCACACCGAAGATCCCAACCCCGATAATCATGTGCAAAGCGTGCATGCCCGTCATCGCAAAGTAAAGCGAGAAGAAAATCTGAGCGTGCCGGGGATCGATTTTTGCTTCGGGATGGCCAGGCATCGGTTCGTCGAAGCTGAAGGACGATCCGGGCACATGATGTTCTACAAATTTTTCACGCCATTCATAGCCTTTGATGCCAAGAAAAGCCAGGCCAAAAAGCAAAGTCAGAACAAGCAGAACGACGATCAGCTTTTGTTTGCCCAATTGTGCGGCGCGCACCGAAAGGGCTACGGTTAAGCTGCTGCAAATTAAAACCGCAGTATTTATGGTTCCGATCGGAAGGCTCAGCGTTCTGCTGGCCACCGCAAATTCGTTGTAGTAGGCGAGGCGGTAGATCAAGTAGGCGCAAAACATCCCGCCGAAGAACATGATCTCCGTTCCCAGGAAGATCCACATGCCCAGCGAAGCAGCGTTGCGCTGCTGCTCCGCATCGGCAAAGTGATGCAGTAGTTCCGGACCATGCTGCTCGACCGCGACTGGACTATCGCTCAACCGGCACCTCCGCGGCAGCAGGAATGTGTTCGTAGTTGTACGCCTCCCAGGTTACTTCCGGCGTTTCGTCGAAATTAAACGTTGGCGGAGGCGAAGAGGTCATCCACTCTAGCCCGGCTGCGCCCCATGGATTAGCATCCGCAATCTTTCCGTAACGCATGGACCACAGGAAATAAACCATGGGCAGCAAATATCCGACGGCAAGAATGGTGGAACCAGCGGTCGAGAGCACATTCAGCACCTGGAACTCCGGAGGATACTGCCAATATCTACGCGGCATACCCAAATATCCGAGAATGAACTGCGGGAAAAATGTGAGATTAAAGCCGATGAACACAAGCAGGGCCGCCAACCTGCCCCACGCCTCCGGGTACATGCGCCCCGAAATCTTCGGCCACCAGAAGTGCAGCCCGCCGAGATATCCCATGACCGCGCCACCCACCATGATGTAGTGGAAGTGCGCGATCACGAAATAAGTATCGGTCACGTGGACATCAAGCCCCAGCGCGGCCAGGAACAATCCGGTCAGCCCACCCATGGTGAAGAGGCCGATAAAGCCAAAGGCATACAGCATGGGAGTTGTGAACGAGACCGAACCCTTGTACATGGTGGCCGTCCAGTTGAACACCTTGATCGCGGAAGGCACTGCCACCAGGTAGCTCAGGATCGAGAAAATTAAGGCTGAATAAAGCGAAATCCCGGCCACAAACATATGGTGTGCCCAGACCAGAAATCCGAAGACTGCAATCGCAATACTCGACATCGCCACGAAGTTGTAACCGAAGATGCGTTTGCGGGCGAAACAGGCGACCACTTCGCTCTCTACCGCCATCGCCGGCAGGATCATGATGTAGACCGCCGGGTGAGAGTAAAACCAGAACAAATGCTGAAACAACAGCGGATCGCCGCCGCGGTTCGGATCAAAAATCCCCAGATTGAAGGCGCGTTCAAACACCACCAGCAGCAGGGTGATTGCCAGCACTGGCGTTCCGAGCAACTGAATGATGCTGGTGGCGTAGTGCGCCCAGATGAACAGCGGCAGCCGCGAGAAGGTCATGCCGGGCGCGCGCATGCGGTGAATGGTGACCACAAAATTCAGCCCGGTGAGAATCGAGGAGAAGCCGTTGATGAAAATGGCGACGCCCGCTTCAATCACTTTGGTGTTGCTGAACGCGGTGCTAAAAGGCGTATAGAACGTCCAGCCGGTGTCCACTCCTCCGGTCAGCAGCACATGCAGCATTAAAATGCCGCCCAGGATGTACAGATACCAGCTCAGCAAATTGATACGTGGGAACGCGAGGTCTTTGGCCCCAATCATCAGCGGCACAAGAAAATTTCCCAGCACGGCGGGAATGGATGGGATCAGAAAGAAGAAGACCATGATCTGGCCGTGCATGGTGAAGAGCTTGTTATAGGTATCTGCTTGGACGAGATCGCCGGCGGGTGTCAGGAGTTCCAGGCGGATGAGCAAAGCGAGAAATCCGCCGATAAAAAAGAAGAACGTAATGGAGACCAGATAGAGCAGCGCGATACGTTTGTGGTCAGTAGTGAGCAGCCAGGAGCGGATTCCGTATTCTTTGTTCAGATAATGCTCGCGTTCGTGGCTGAATGCTGCCGTTGCCATAACTATTCCTTGGGCTCCTGCGGTTTTGTGCTGGGCGAGACCAGTGAGGGAGTTGCCGCCGCCCCTGCTGGTGGCTGATTCAAAGATTTGATGTACGCGATCAGCGCGTTCAACTGCTCTTCGCTCACCAATCCTTGAAACACCGGCATGATTGGCTTGAATCCAGAGACGATTTTTGCCGATGGATTCAGAATCGATTCGCGAACGTAATTTTCATCCGCGATTACCGTGCGCCCGTCTTCCAGTGGCACCCGCTTCCCAAATAAGCCAACCAGATTCGGGCCGCGGCCCTGCGTATCCGAGCGATGGCAGGTAACGCAGCCAAGCTGCTGAAAAATATTTTGCCCGTTTGAGGCCAGCGATCCTGAAGCCAACCCGCCGCTCAGCCAAGCTTCATATTGCGCCGGTTCCAAGACCACAACCTGGCCGATCATCCCGGAGTGCTGGGTTCCACAGTACTCGGCGCAGAACAGGTGATACGTCCCCGAGCGTGTGGCATGAAACCACAGCGTCGTATAGCGGCCAGGCAGCACGTCTTGCTTAATGCGGAACGCTGGCACGTAGAAGCTGTGGATCACATCTTGCGAAGTCATGATCATCTCGACATCGCGGCCGACAGGCACGTGCAGCTCGTTGATCTCGCGCTGACCTTCTTCGTGCTGCAGCTTCCACATCCATTGTTTAGCGACGACATAAATCTGTGTGGCTCCTCGCGGAGGTGTGCGCTCTTTGAAATAAACAACTGCGCCCCAGGCAAAAATGAATAAGAAGATTGCAAGTGGGATCGCAGACCAGGTGAGCTCGAGAATCGTTGAGCCTTCGACCTGCTCGGCCTCACGGCCTTTGCGCTGGCGGTAGCGCAGCGCAAAGATGCAGATCATCGTAAAAATCGCCACGCTCACGAACAGCGACAGCGCCACCAGAAAGATGTACAGCGCGTCTACGCTGCCGGCTGTGGTTGAGGCCCGTGCGGGCCAAAGTGGCAAATTGTCGAACATAGTATAAGTAGTGCGTCGTTTTTGTAGCGCCGGCCTCTGGCCGGCTGTCCGGCGTGGCGTCTCGCCCGCGGCTACACTGGTAACTGCCGATCAGACCCCACTCGGATCATCACTGCTATAAAAGTCCCATGAGATTTTGTAGCGCCGGCCTCTGGCCGGCTGTCCGGCGGGCGTCTCTCGCCCGCCGCTACACTCGTAACTGCCGATCAGATCCCATCCGGATCATCACTGCTATAAACACTCCCATAATTATGATTGTGGCCACGCCTGCTAATTGCAGAATGCGGCTTATGATGGCCCCATACTTTCCGGTCGCGGGGTCATAGTGATAGCAGTAGAGCAACACCTGATCCACCACGGTGCCAATCTTGTTTCCCGAAGCCTGAATCAACCCCAGCCGCAAATCCTTGGGCGCGAATTCCACGCCATAGTAGTACTGCGAAATCTTGCCGCCTGGCGTGAGCACCATGATCGCTGTCGCATGCGCGAACTGGCCGGTTTTGTCGATGTACTCGTATTGAAATCCAGCCGCTTTGGTCAGCGCATCAATCGATTCCTTCGGGCCAGTCAAAAAGTGCCAGCCCCGTTCTGCCCCCGCCCGTCCGTATCGTTTCAAAAACTCGGCTTTCTTTTTGGCCGCCATCTCCGGCGTTTCCCGCGGATCGAAGCTGATTGTGAGCACGTCAAATTCTTTTCCAACATCGAATTTCATGACCCGCAGCGCGCTCTCGAGCCCGCTCAACACCTCGCCGCACAGCATTGGGCATTGGTAGTAGACAAGGTTCAGAATCATCGGCTTTTTGCCGAAGTAGTCGGTCATGTGAACAGGCTTTCCGGTCTCGTCGCGAAAAGCAAGCCCGGGTGGAATCTGTTCATTCAGGCGCT
>Ga0209268_1001005_pt1 | contig 14064 bp, 9 predicted proteins | sample GraSoiAngelo_143_FD_185900 | JGI IMG/M metagenome (GOLD analysis project Ga0209268, IMG submission 185900) | Grasslands soil microbial communities from the Angelo Coastal Reserve, California, USA - 14_1009_02_30cm (SPAdes) (version 2) | ecosystem: Environmental > Terrestrial > Soil > Grasslands ... | reverse complement strand
ATGATCAAATCCGGAAACCTTTTCTTGCGCAAAATTTGATGCGCTTGCCCGGAGAGGTTGCGCGTTCGAACGATTCTTCTGCGGAAGCCGTCGCCAGCTCGGCTAGACGCGACCAGGGCCCCGGCACCGTTGTATTCTGTAGCAATGAGCGGCGTAAAAGCTTCCAATCGTTCGTACACACTACGAATGCTTGCCGGATCAGGATCGGTATCGAGAAACCAGTTCTTGCGCCGCTGGGTTCTAGCTCGCCAAAACAAGCTGGCGGGCGACGATATATAAAAATGTTGTGTTAGGCTGTCACCCATCATCGCCACGTGCGGCAATCGGCGGACCAGTTCTGCTCGGCTGATTCTGCCTCTCCGATACTCCAGGTATTCCTTATAGAATGGAGAGGAAGGCCTTGAAATCGATTCGAGGTAATCAGGGGTCGTTGCCGTCGGTGGATCGCTCGCCACCCGGTCGAAGAAAAAGATCAAATCGACGAGGTTGGCCGCGATTTGTTCCCCGGCCTTGACTGGCAACGGCGTTGGCGGATTTGCGAATTCTTCCGTGCCGACTGCAGAAAACGGATCCAAAAAGACGAAGAACCCTGCGAGAAAAAGAAATCGCGCACGGGTGAGCATTTCACACCAGACTCGCAGGATTACAAACGAACGCCAATTTCACGACTACCGTCTGAATTTGCGTCGATCGTTTGTCTCCAGCAAACTCGATCTGATGCGCACATTGTTTCACTCATTCGCAAATTACGCGGCGCGAATTTCAATGAAACTGCTGTTTGGGTGTGTCGCTCACGTTCGCGTGTTGAAGCGTGGAAACGCGAATCAGGATGGCGGGTTTCTTTTGGCGGCAAATCATATCAGCCATTTTGATCCTTTTATCATTTCATCTGTCGTGCGGCGCAAAATCGATTGGATGGCAATGGCGGAGTTTTTCCCGATCCCGGTGCTCGGATTTCTTTTGCGAGCTGTTGATGCGCTCCCGGCGGATCGATATCGCGCGGATCGGAAGACGATCCGCACCGCGATCCAGCGGCTGAAACAGGGCCGGATTATCGGCCTTTTTCCCGAGGGCGGCATTCGTGACGGACCGCGCTCGCTGCTCGAAGGCGCGCCGCTGCGAGCTGGAGCGTCGACGCTGGCGCACCTCTCTGGAGTTCCGATTCTGCCCTGCGTGATAGTCGGTAGCGATCGCCTCTACTCAAAGAAAAGCTGGCTGCCGCTGCGACGCACCCCGATCTGGATCGCATTTGGCAATCCGATTCCGCATTTTCCGAATCTGGAAAAGTCTGCCGCGCGGGCCTGTATCGACCGCGAACTGGCCGCAGCATTCAAAATCCTATTCGCTGAGTTGCGCGAAGAGTTTTCGCTCACGTCCGACGATCTGCCACATCCGCCGCGTGAACGAATAGCTTCCGACGCGCCCAAAAGTCTCCGTCCTTTCGGTCGTCCGCTGCGGCATGTTGCTGCGATATCGGTCGATTCGCTCATGTGCGCGTCGATGAATTTGGTGCAGTCACGGCACCGCTTGCATGCGCGCAGCCGCGATGAAATGGAGCGCTATGTGACGGAATGCGAGAAACTCACGGCACACGATTTTTACGCTGTTCCTCGCAATGGCGGAGCCGCGACCGAGATCGGCGACGGCGAGATGGTCACCTGGCCCAGTCCGATCATTACCAAATTTCCAGCAAACAACATCGCTCGCGCAGATTTTTTCAGATGTAAGCGCGGTTGGAGCGCACCGACGGTGCTGATGCTGCACGCGCTCATGTCGGCAACTCACATCGGATATCGTCGCTGGGCTGCCCACTTTAACGGCCTCGGATGGAACGCGTGTTTCGTCCATCTGCCGTATCATTATTCTCGGGTACCGCGTGGCTACTGGAACGGCGAACTGGCGATCACGGCTGATCTCATTCGCAACGCAGAGGGGCTGCGTCAAGGTGTGATCGAGGTCCGGCAATTGATAGCGGCGTTGCGCGACCGAGGTTGCCGCGAGTTCGGCGTTCTCGGGACCAGCTACGGTGGCTGGATCGGGGCGCTTCTCGCGATGGTCGAGCAAGATTTGCGCTTCGTTGCATTGATGGCGCCGATCGTAAACGTCGAGCATGCAATCTGGGAAAGCCCGGGCACACATTTCATGCGACGCGAACTTCGCCGTGCGAACATTGACCCGTCGCTCGTGGCGCGTCATTTTCATCTGAGCTCGCCGATGCATAATCAACCGCTGTGCACCGGTGACCGCGTCTTATTTGTCGCGGGCGAATTCGATTCAATTGCCCGGCCAGCAGACCTTGAGACGATTCAACAGAAATGGAGCGGATCGGAGCTGCTCCGCGTCCGGCAAGGACACTTCGGTTACCGAATGTTTCGTGAAACAATCACCCGACTGAAAGAGCGTGGCTTCTAATCGAGCCAATCCAGCGCAGTCAGAATACGCCGGAACTCAGCATCATCGGTAGATAGAGCAGGCAACCATTCGCCGATTGGTTCGCGTTTCCACCAAGTTCGATCGCCAAACGGTGCGAATCGATAGCGGTAAAGTCGCGCCCGGATGTAATGGGGCGGCTCGTTGGGAAACGGGTTGTCGGCAAGGAGCGAGAGCGTGCCACGATCGTTGTGCAGAAGTTTCCAGACGAAGTGCAGCGTCCAGGGATATTCGGCGGGCGACGCCATGGCGGCGAACCAGATTTGCCAATCGATCCGGCATTGATACGGAGCGATGATCGCGGGACGTCGGTGGGGATCGCCCGGTTTGGCTTTGAATTCGTACTCTTTCCACCGCGTGTTGCCGGTAATCAGCGCGTCATCGGTTCCCTCAAAAATAATTTCGGGCCGCTCACGGCCGACGGTGCCAAATGCGCCGTACGTATTTACGAGGTCAAGCGGATCATACGAGTAATTCATCAGTTGCCGCCCGGAAACCAGATTCAAGACAGGAGCGATGCTCAGATAGACAACCAGGATCGACAACGCCATGGCGATCGTATTGTTAATGCGCGATGGTTCCGATTGCTGAGCCGCTTGTTCGGCGCGCCTGACGAGTCGCGCCGGTAGAACGTGGCGCAGAAACGTATCATCGAAGCAGGCAAGAAACGGAATGATCGTGACATAATTTAGGAATGAAAGATTGCCGCTAATGATGAGAACGATTTGAAAACTGACGAGCAATATGCCTGCGATGTGCCGCGCGCTGCGTGGACCGAATGAAAACCACGGCACGATCAGTTCGATGAAATGGTTCCAAGCCGTCTCGAATTGATGAAACCAATGCGGCGCGAAATGCAGGTAACGACTGAGAGGGTTCGGGATCGGCTGCGTCTCGTAGTGATAATAAAGGCAGGTGAGATCACGCCAGCATGGATCGCCCCGCAGTTTGATGAGACCGGCACCGATCATGATGCGAAAACCGAGCCAGCGAAACAGCCAGATGACAAGCAACGGCGGCCGGCATTTCGGAAATGGGCGGCCGTCAATGAGCGGACAAAGAAAGATCGATAGAAACCCGGTTTCGAGCAGCTGAATTTCCCAACCGTAGCCGTACCAAATTTGGCCAACGTGCACGATCGACATGTACATCGCCCAGAGAATCGCGAGGAGGATGGCGTTGGCGTAGCCAGCGAGAACAATAAGCGACAAAGCAAAACCGAACCATGTAAAGATCGACAACGCGTGGTCGGAGATTCCGAACCAAAAAAGCGTCGGAACTCGCAGCATACTGGCCAAGTCCGAACCAAGCTGCGTATGGATTGAAGCGAGAAAGCGATTTGCCGGTGTGAGACCATGTTCACCGATCAACGGAAGGAGCTGTTGCGCAGCTATGAGAAATGCGACCGCGTAAACGAACCCGATCAGACGAAGAATGACAAAGCGTGTCAGCCAATAGGAATTTCCGCGCGCGAAAAGTTTTCCAAGAAAATTTTCCGGATTCATCGCAAAGACGCAGCGCAACGTCCAACGTCCGGCGTCCAACGTCGAACAAAATCCGGACAAATGGCACCTTCCGATTGGGAAACACCGCGAGCCAACTGCAACCGGAAATCCCCCCGAAAGGCAAAATCTAAAAGGATCCTGCCAGGAGGGAGAATTGGACCACCCCCGAATGCTTTCGGGGCTCCTCTAACGTTGTAAATGGTAGATTGCGAGCTTGAGATTCTTCTTTCGCTTTAATGAGCGCTCAATTTCTTGAGCTTCTGCAAGAGTTGGAACTTCCTTCTTGGCGACGATTTCGAGCGAATCGCCGAGTCGTTTAGTGGTTGCGGGGTGACTGCGCAAATGCTGTGCAAATCGCGAATTAGGATCAACAGCTGAACCAATGCCAGGGGGGAGAATTGAACTCCCGACCAAGGGCTTATGAGTCCCCTGCTCTACCGCTGAGCTACCCTGGCGCGCTGTTTATTTCGCAAAGTTTATCGCAAGACCTCTATCCCACCAACCCCGAATGCGTTCGGGGCTGCTCTACCGCTGAGCTACCCTGGCGTTGCGGCCAAAAGGTTTCGACGCCGCGTCCTGACATGTCAACGCGCGCCGCTACTGCTTCGCCGTCGCAAGATATGGCGTCAGATCTTTTTCGGGACCCCGGAGCGCAGCCATGAAGCAAACCCCGTTACGTTCTGTGACCGCTCCAACCCAGCCTTCTTGATGGACATAACGCCATCCAGAAAACTGCAACGCGGCGCCGGTCTTGGCATCTCTCTCTGCCGGGAAAAGAAAGAACTGCATGCGTTTCTCGGCTACCCAGATTTGGGCGATGCGCTGTGATTCATCGTCGTCGAAAACACGGCAGCCAATCGTGCGAAAATCGGCGAATTCTGCCGGCACGTCGTAGTGTTCCAGTCCGTGTTTTAGAAAAAACAAGTCGCTCAGCGTTCCCGCATCGCCAGTCACCGGATCGAGGAGGACCGATCGTGTCGAGCCCGCGATACTTAACAATTTCCGTGCCGTTGCCGATCCTGGAAAATCATTCAGCCGGCCGACGAAATTGAAGACAAACACGCCTGCGATTACTATGAGTGCAATCCCGATCGCGAGAACAGCTGGATTACGCGCTGTTTTCTTCCACGTCCATTTTGACGGAGAGGTCAGGTCCTTATCAGAAAACCACTCGACCGCCTCCGCCGGAATGGGGATAGCACGAACCAACGCCGCCACCGCGCGATCGAAGCCCTGTTGATTTGTAAATTCATCGGAGCCGCGAGCGCGGGATACCGCTGCCCGCATAGAACGGTCGCGTATCCGCTCCTCACTCACGGGCGCGCAATTCGCAAGTGCGCGTTGTCGGCGCGATAGTCGGCGCGTTTTCATACGGGTGGCCTCTCCGGGAACGTCGCACCCAGCCAGGCTTGAAACTGTCGCCGCCCCACCGCTAGCAATCGAGAAAGCTCGCTCAGTTTCAACTCCGCTAAATCGGCAATCTCGCGATGATCGAATTCATCGAGATAAAAGAACGCCAGCGCCGTCCTCTGCGGCTCGGGCGCAGCTGAAATCCAAATCGCTAACTGTATTGGCTCAAGCCGCTCAATCTGTGACGCGGTTCCTGCAGTTATCTCCTGCTCCTCGATTTCGAGTGGTTCCGCTTGCAAGTCGGTCTCGCTTGCTTCCAAACAACGCCAGCGTGCATCGCGAAAAAGCCAAAACCGCTCATTTGGCAATCCCTCACGGGCTGCTCGCCGCGTCGCCTCATGCAAAGTCCTTTGAAAGACCTCCTGCGCTTTGCCTGAGTCACCTAACATCAGGAAACAGAAACGATAAAGCTGCGCCAGATTTTGTTTCGGAGCGGACACACTGATTTGGAATCCCCAAACGTTACGCGCCTCGATTTCATCGACAAGAGTGTTTCCAAGTCCTTTGGTTGCTTCTTTGCCTACCACGTCGTGGCGTTGAGGACGCTAGTGCGAAGCGCGAGGCTATATGCTAGTCTTAGCTGCAGCGCTGCGAAGCTTAGCGAAGACCTTCCAAACGCCGCGCCACTTCTTCAGCATTGTCCCGGCTATTGAAAGCAGAGATTCGAAAATAGCCTTCGCCTTGCGCACCGAAACCGCTACCGGGCGTGACGACCACGTTTATATCACGGAGCATACGATCGAACATTTTCCAACTCGTTAGGCCATCCGACGTTTTTACCCAAAGGTAAGGCGCGTTCACGCCGCCAAATATTTCCATACCAGCCTTGGCCATAGCTTCACGCAAGATTTTCGCGTTGCCCATATAATGATTAATTAGTGCGCGCACTTGTTTGCGGCCTTCAGGTGAATACAACGCTTCCGCGCCGCGTTGCACGGGATAGCTCACGCTGTTCGCCTTTGTGCTCCAGCGCCGATGCCAAAGTTGATGGAGAGCGAATCGCTGTCCGCGCTCCGTCCGCCCGAGAAGCGATTTTGGCATGACTGTAAACCCGCAGCGCACTCCAGTGAAGCCGCCGTTCTTGGAAAAACTACGTAGTTCAATCGCGCACTCACGCGCACCCGGGATTTCGAAAATCGAACGTGGAATTTCCGGCTCCGAAATGTATGCCGCGTAAGCAGCGTCAAAGAGCAAAAGCGCCTCGTGCGCACGCGCATACTCAACCCAGCGCGACAGCTCTTCCCGAGATGCACCTGCGCCCGTGGGATTGTTCGGAAAACAAAGATAAACAAGATCGGCATGTTCCTTGGGCGGCTCAGGAACGAAATTATTTTCCGCAGTGCATGGCAGATAAACGATCTCTTCGTAACCGCCGTCCTTGCGCGCTGGTCCGGTGTGACCGGCCATCACGTTGGTATCCACATAGACCGGATAGACCGGATCCGGGACCGCTACTTTGTTTTGGTCGCCGAGAATGTCGAGAATGTATCCGCAATCGCATTTTGATCCGTCGGAGACAAAAATCTCGTCATCGGCGATGTCGATGTTACGGCTCCGATAATCATGCTGCGCGATTGTTGATCTCAGAAATTCATAGCCTTGTTCCGGTCCGTAGCCCCGAAATGTTTCGCGTTTCCCGAGTTCGTCGATCGCGCGCTTCATCGCCTCGATAGCTGCGGGCGGGAGCGGCTCGGTTACGTCCCCAATTCCGCAACGAATCAATCGTTTGGCTGGTTCCGGATTAGCTTCACAAAACTCGCGGACGTGTCGCGCGATCTCAGGAAACAAATATCCCACCTGAAGCTTGAGATAATTTTCGTTTAGATAAGCCATGTTTTGGATAGCGAACTCCCTCACATTCGGCAGCGATGGGCGTTCGCAAGCATAAGTTTAAGTGCGTTTTGGCGAGACGCCAAAACCAACACGCGAGACGCGTGCGCTACCCGGCAGCGGAATTCGCTGACGCAGATCAGTAATTTTTAACGACCGCGTCCCAGTTTACGACATTCCACCACGCTTTAATGTAATCGGGCCGGCGGTTTTGATAATTCAAGTAATAGGCGTGTTCCCAAACGTCGAGCCCGAGAAGCGGTGTATTTCCGTCCATGAGCGGACTGTCCTGGTTCGGGGTGGATATGATCTCAAGTTTTCCACTTTTGTTTTTAATCAACCACGCCCAACCGCTGCCGAAACGACCCACCCCAGCTGCAGCGAACTTCTCCTTAAATGCATCGAAACTTCCGAACGCTGACTTGATATCATCGGCGAGTTTGCCTTTAGGTTCGCCGCCGGCATTCGGGCCCATGATTTTCCAGAAGAAGGAATGATTGGCGTGGCCGCCGCCATTATTTCGCACCACTGTGCGAATATCTTCCGGGACAGCGCTCAGGTCGCTAATCAAATCTTCGACTGATTTCTTTTCCAGATCGGCTTTGCCTTTGATCGCGTTATTGAGGTTGGTAATGTAAGTCTGGTGATGCTTGGTGTGATGGATCTCCATCGTGCGCGCATCGATGTGCGGCTCCAAAGCATCGTAAGCGTAGGGTAGTTTTGGTAATTCGTAAGCCATAATGACCACGTTAGGCCACGAACAATTTAGGTCAATCGTCAGACCACAAAGAACGGGTGCGATGTTGCGATTGTCGATTCCTCCGGTAACGACGCCTGCGCTGCGGCGTCCACGACCTACTAGCGCGCCAACCCTATACGATGCTGCGATAAAAGCTGGGCTGATGGCCCAGACCGCGGCGATAATTCACATATGTCGCCAGAGCGAGCAGCGGAAAATTCTGTCGATACATGTCGTATTTCAAATAGAACACACCGGGAAATCCAGTACCGGTGGTTTGCGGCTCCTTCCATGATCCGTCGGATTGTTGCGAGCTCAGCAAGTAACGCAGGCCGCGCTGAATGCTTGGCCGATCGAGGTCGCCGCACGCGCAAATCCCCATTAGCGCCCACGCTGTTTGCGAGGCTGTACTCTCCCCAATGCCTTTAGTCGCGGGATTTTCGTACGTCGCGCAGGTTTCTCCCCAGCCACCGTCATCGTTCTGGCAGCTCTCCAACCAATCGCGACCACGCAATATCCAGTCCTGCGTCATGTCCTGGCCGATCGCGCGCAGACCGCGCAGAACCTGCCATGTGCCATAGGTGTAATTGACGCCCCAACGACCGTACCACGAACCGTCATCTTCCTGCGTCTCGATCAGATATTTGAGAGCGTGTCGCACCGACGGATGATTCGGGTCGAAATCGATGTAGCCAAAAAGCTCGAGCGTGCGCGCGGTCAGATCACTGCAAGTTGGATCGAGAATCGCATTGTGATCGGCGAAAGGCACGTCTTCGAGCCACTGGGTCGTCACGTTTTTGTCAAACGCGGCCCAGCCACCATCCTTACATTGGAAACTGAGTTGCCATCCAATTGCGCGGCGAAACAGTTCGTCGAGCGAATGTCGATCTTGCGGACGCACCAGGCGCAGCGCCATCAACACCATCGCGGTGTCGTCGGTATCCGGATAGTAAACGTTATCGTATTCGAACGCCCAGCCGCTCGCTTCGGGATGCGGATTGTTCACCGTCCAATCGCCACGCATCCGCACTTCCTTGTTGACCAGCCATTCGGCCGCCTTTTGCAGCGCGGGATGCTCCGGGGATGCGCCGGATTCCGCCAGGGCGATAATGTTGATCGCGGTGTCCCAGACCGGCGAGAAACAAGGTTGAATGCGAAAATCCTCCGAATCATCAACAAATAGCCCGGCGAAATCTTTTTCCGCCTTCACGTAGACCGGATTTTTTTTCGAATACCCGAGGGCGCGCAATGCGATCAGACAGTTCAGCATCGCCGGAAAAACGGTCGCGAGGCCATCACTCCCTTCGCCGATGCGCTCGAGCATCCACCGTTCCGCTTCTTCAAGCGCACGTCTGCGCATAGGTCGAAGCCGCAGCGGATGCAGGAATTTTAGAGTATCATCGACCCGGAGAAAGAAATTGCGCCAAGTCCAGAAAGGCTCGCTCCGTGGCAGGCGCAAATCGGTTTGCTCGGTGCCAAGCGGGTAGAGCTCGTGCAATTGCTTTTCACCAGGCAAAACTCGCGTTGGTTTGAAGTGGCTGATGATGGATAGGGGCATCAGCATAGCGCGACTCCAGGATGACATCTTATAGATGTGAAACGGCGCCCAGCTTGGCAACAGCACCATCTCGACCGGGATAGTTGGCAAATATTTCCAGGGAAATTGGCCGAGGAGCGCAAGATAAAGTTTGCTGAATGTGTTCATCTGCGGGATGCCGCCTAACCGCATGATGTTGGCACGGGCGTCCTGCATAAACGGCGCGTCCGCGGAACAACCCGCGAGTTTGAGGGCGAAATACGCTTTCACCGACGCGTTAACTTCGCTCGGACCACCGTAATAAATGTTCCAACCCCCGTCGGGCAGTTGCCGTCTCACAATATGACGCACGCAACGCTGTTGCAGCTGTGGATCGACGTCGCCACACCAATGCATGAACAGCACGTAATCGGAGCAAAGCGTGCTATCCACCATCAGCTCGCCGCACCAGTGACCGTCCGGTCGTTGTTGCCGCAAGAGATTTTCCTGTGCCCGACTGATGGCTTGTGCAATCCCGGAGTCGCTTGCGGAATATGACTGCGCAAGATCCGGTCGTGCGCTCGGCAAAGCGATTACGTCAGAGGACGGCTTCATAATGTCGATCTTGTCGATTCAATTAAGGTCGATCTTATGATGCCTGCGCTGAAACCTCGGCACGTTTGCCCGTGAGATGTCCGTTACCAGAAGTCACTCCGTTAAAAGCAAGAACTTCGCTGCCAAGCCCGGTTGGCTTCGGCTTCGGACCGAAATTGAATTTAACGGTTTTCCACGTATCGCCGCGCTGTGCCTGCAGACCCAAACTTGCGGTAGGTTCATAGCCGCAGTGCACCATGCAATTTTCGCACCGGCTATCACGCGCCACTCCGTTTACGACGCCGTACCGCTCCCATTGTGTTTTCTCCAGCAATTCTGCATAGCTCGAGTAATGCGCGTCGGTCATGAGGTAGCATGGACCTTTCCAACCCCGAATGTTCCGTGTCGGGATGGCCCAGGCTGAACAGGTCAAATCGCGTTTGCCGGCCAGAAATTCAAAATAAACCGGCGTTCCGAAAAGATTGTAGCGCTGCATCCATTCCTCTATCTTCTGGAACTTTTCGATTGTCATCTTCCGGGTAAGAAAGAAATTTTCCGGTTGCAAATTCAACCGCTTGACCATGTCCTTTTTCGCCGCGTCATATTCGTAACCAGGCGAAATCGTGTGGCCGTCCACGCCGAGATCGGAAAGATAATCGAACATCTGCTCGACCTCTTGCATGTCGGTTTCTTTGTAGATGGTCGTGTTGGTTGCGACCTGATAGCCGAGAATCTTCGCCATCTTGATCGCGAGAATACATTCTTTGAACACACCTTCGCGCTCGACGATGAGATCGTGAATTCTCTCGAGACCGTCGAGGTGGACATTCCAGTACATCCAGGTACTGGGCCCGATGGTTGGCTTGGCGGGATCCTTGGGCCCTTTGCGAATTTCCGTCGCATCTTTCTCGCTAATAAGGCCTGCTTGAACCAAAGCAGTAATTTTCGATTCAACGAACTCTTTCTGCGTTGATACTCGCGACGCCAGCCATTCGCGCATTTTCTTGCGCATGAACATCGCGTTGGTGCAGATGTAAACGATCCGCTTCTGTTCAAGTAGGCCTTTCACAAGCGCTTCGATATGCGGGTAAATCAGTGGTTCGCCCCCGCAGATCGAGATCATCGGCGCGTTGCACTCTTCCGCCGCTCCAAGGCAGTCCTCGAGGCTCATCATGTCCTTGAGCGACGTGGAGTATTCTCGAATTCGGCCGCAGCCAGTGCAGGTGAGGTTGCAGGTGTGCAACGGCTCAAGTTGAAGCACAGTGGCAAACTTCTTCGTGCCACGAAGCTTCTGGGCGATCATGTAGCCCGCGATCTTGGTCGTTAATGGAAGAGGAAATCTCATAAGGGCGACGATAGTAATGACGTTCGCTAGCGTGTCAACGGACGTGTCGAACGACACGCCGAGGCTTTTTCTTCGAAACTAATGAAATCTTGTGCAAGACCGTGACAAACGCAACGGTTTAATAGCTGGTAACCAAGGTTGCTTACAAAACAAAACGTAAGTTGCACAATATGAAACAATTATTGGTGCCGCTAGCCTCATTAGCTGTGCGGAACAACGCAGATATTAGCCGACAGTGTGCCACCCACGCCGAATGAGGCTGATGGCGATCGCGGCCAGAAGAAGTGCGATTATTTTCGACACGCCGCGTAATCCCTGTTTGCCCATCCAGCGGGTAAACTGGTCCGCGTTGCAAAACGCAATCGCCACCAGTCCCAGATTCACCAGAAGCGAGATTAGGGTAAAGACGAGACCGACTGTATCGACCAAAATCAGGAGCGCGGTCAGCAGCGCCGGCCCAGCAATAAGCGGCATGCCGAGTGGAACCACGCCGAATTCATCGCTGCCGCCGCGATCGTGCGGGCCAAGGCTGAGCAATTCGCGACCGGCTAAGCCGAGCAAAATCAGTCCACCGGCGACTTGAAAGTCCGCCACTGTAATCCCGAGCGCCGCGAAGATAATTTTTCCGAGAAAAATAAAGCCGACCGCGATGCAAAGGGCGGTGAAGATTCCGAGAAGGGCCTGTCGTTTCCGGCGTTCGCGCGAAGCGCTTGTGCCGAGGCCCATGAAGATCGCCACGAGCCCAATCGGATCGATTGCAACAAAGACAGGAATAAAGGCGAGGAAGAACTTTTCAATCATCGGCGGATTGTCTGCGTTTTCGCTTTACCGGACAAATCTTCTACACAATGTTCGCTGTCTTCATTCAATCAAACCTTTCCGCATGAAAAACTTGTGTTTGTCGATCTTATCTCCTGCTTTTGCGCTCGCTCTTGCTGTGGCTCTTGATCTTTCCGCTGCCGAAACAAAATCGGTCGACGACTTTCGGGCCGCTGCCGCGAAAGCAAATGCCGTCTTAACAATTCCAGAATGGGAACAGACGCCGGAAGCGGTCGAAGCTTCCATGAAAGATGCGATCGCCAAAGCGAACACAGCATTGGATCAAATCGGCGCGCAAGATCCAGCCAAAGTGACGTTTAAGAGCACAGTCGTTGCGCTCGACGATCTGACCTACCAAGCCGGACTTGCGGCGAATAAAGCAACGATCATTAAAGAAACAAACACGAGTCCTGCCATGCGCGCAGCTGCCGAAGAAGCAGTAAAGGCATTCCAGGAATGGGCGGTGGGTATTGATTACCGCGAGGATGTTTACAAGGCGATCAAAGCTTTCGCAGACACGCATCCAAAGTTCTCCGGGGAAGACGAAAAGCTGTTGAACGAAACGTTGCGCGATTATCGGCGCGCCGGTTTGGACTTGCCTCCAGATCAGCGCAAAGAAGTCGAGCAGCTCCGCAAGGAGCTGTCCAAACTGGGAACCGATTTCGACACGAATATCGTTAACGCAGCCGCTCCGGTCATTTTCACAAAGGCCGATTTAGATGGTCTGCCGGAAAGCTTCTTCGCTTCGCCCGGTATCAAGACTGGAGACGACGCCTATACCGTGATGGCAAACGTGACCTGGCAATTCAACACCGTGGAGGAAAACGCGAAGAGCGAGGCCACACGGAAGCAGCTTTACATCATTCGTGAAACGCTGGCGAAGGACACAAACGTTCCCGTTCTTAACCAGATGTTGGCGCTCCGTAATAAGATCGCACTGCGGCTCGGGTATAAATCGTGGGACGACTTCCAAACCGAAATCAAAATGGCCAAGACTGGCGCGAATGCAGAAAAATATATCAACGATTTGACCAGTGGAATTCAGCCGAAGTTCGCAAGCGAGGTGGCGGAATTGCAAAAAATGAAGGCAGCTGACACCAATGATCCCTCCACGAAGATCGAAGTGTGGGACTGGCGCTACTACAGCAACCAGCGGAACAAACAAAAATACGCCGTCGATAAGGAAGCCCTGCGCGCGTATTTCCCGTTCCAAAAGGTGCTCGACGGCATGTTCAATATCTACCAGAGCATTTTCGGCCTGAAGTTCGAAAAGATCACTGCGCCCTACAAATGGATTGATGATCTTCAGCTTTATCTTGTGACCGATTCCGCCACAGGCGAGCCGCTTGGCATGTTTTATCTCGACATGTTTCCCCGCGAAGGAAAATTCAACCACTTTGCCCAGTTCGACATTATCAGCGGCAAACTGTTACCGGATGGAAAATACCAGCGACCAACGGTCGCATTGCTGTGCAACTTTCCGCCCGCAACGGCGGACAAGCCGTCCCTAATGACACACAGCGACGTGGAAACGTTGTTCCACGAATTTGGTCACGCCCTGCATTCGATCGTCACCAGCGCGAAGTATGGCCGTTTTGCCGGAACTCATGTGCCGGGTGATTTTGTCGAGGCGCCGTCGCAGATGCTGCAAAACTGGGTTTGGGATAAAAAGGTGCTCGACACTTTTGCGGCGGATTACCGCGATCCGTCGAAAAAGATTCCGGCGGAGACCATAAAAAAAATGAATGACGCCAAACTGGCTAACGCCGGCGCTTTCTATCGACGCCAGTTTGCCTTCGCATCACTCGATCTCGCGCTGCACAATCAGCACCCGGAAAATGACACCTACGACTGCGTGGCGATTTCGAATCCGATT
>Ga0209268_1001003_pt1 | contig 14095 bp, 9 predicted proteins | sample GraSoiAngelo_143_FD_185900 | JGI IMG/M metagenome (GOLD analysis project Ga0209268, IMG submission 185900) | Grasslands soil microbial communities from the Angelo Coastal Reserve, California, USA - 14_1009_02_30cm (SPAdes) (version 2) | ecosystem: Environmental > Terrestrial > Soil > Grasslands ... | reverse complement strand
CTATGCTGCAGGGCGTGGGCCCGCCGACCCGAATGTCCACATCGCCGACATCAGACCCGAACAGGTCGAAATGGGCGTCTGTACGAAGGTGTGCCCGCCGTCGTCGGAACGGGCGACATGCGTTCCGCTGGCTTGCCAGGGGGACCCACTCGGTGCCATCGGATCGATCCACCGCAACGGACGGCTCGGTGGCGTTGGTTTCGGAGCTCGGTGACACCTGTCGCGTGAAGCTAGTCGTATCAGCGGCCAATGCCTGCAGCGATAGCAGTCGGGTTGACGGCGGCGGCAAGAGGTACACTGTTGCGATGACAGCGGTCGCTAGCCGCATGGGCACTCTGCGGAAAGAGATGGCCACGATTCCCTCCGGGGGCTGGCTCTTTTTGGTCGGGTTTGCGAGCAACAGCACGGCAGAGATGCAAATAGTTCTGCTACTGGTTGCATGACTCTACTTCAGCCAAGTCCTTTTTCGATTGGCGGACAATTCGATGGGGCGATAGCTCGGTGAAATCCTTTCGGGGACGAGTCCCAGTGGCCGGGTTATCAGCGGCAGTGACGCCGTGCGATGGCCTTCAATTCTCTGTACATGATCTGTCCCAATGTCCATCCGGTGTTCCCCGGCCTTATCGAGTGGGCACACATTCACGCATCTTGCGCACGATTTCTCCGGGTGTAGCTACAAACCTGCATTCACAGACCCTGAACAAGAAAAGTGGGAGAACATCAAGCAACTGTGATAAGGGCACAGGAAATCGTGAGCGTCGAGAGCTTGAGTTCGAGTTGAAATCGGCGCATTCGTGTATGGATGCTAAGGACACATAGGGTATGACCAAGGCCATCGAAGAGGTCTACTCTTCACTGAAGGGACAGTTTCGGGGAGACCTGATTCGTCCGGGCGACGATGACTACGAGACTGCCCGAGGTATTTGGAACGCAATGGTAGCCCACAGGCCTGGCCTTATTGCTCGCTGCGCCGATGTCCCTGACATTCAGTCTGCCGTCAGTGCCGCCTCGACTATAGGTGTTGTCACGGCCGTGCGTTGCGGTGGACATAGCTTGGCCGGCTTCGGCAGTTGTGCCGACGGCTTGGTCATTGAACTTTCAAGAATGCGCCAGGTCACCGTTGACTGCGATGCCCGTCGAGCCCGCCTCGCGGGGGGTTGCCTGCTCGGCTCGGTAGACGTCGCTACTCAAAAGTACGGACTCGTATTTCCCGCCGGTGTCGTTTCGCATACGGGCGCTTCGGGCTTGATCCTGGGTGGAGGTTTTGGGTGGCTGACCCGGCGTTTCGGGCTGTCCTGTGACAATGTTGAAGGCCTCACGCTGGTGACTGCTGACGGGTCAGTTGTTCATGCCAGTTCGAAAGACAATGCGAATCTTTTCTGGGCTTTGCGAGGCGGGGGCGGCAACTTTGGCGTCGTGACTGAATTCGAGGTGAAACTCCACCCTTTGAAATCCGTGGTGCTCGGCGAAAGCCTGTATCTCGGGGACGATATTCCTCGGCTGCTGCGCCACTGGAGAGATTTCATGCCACAGGCGCCCGACGATTTGAAGTGGAATCTCTCCTTGCGACTCGCTCTCAACGGCGAGAACGTGCCTGAGCGTGTGCGTGAGCGCCCAGTGCTCAGTCAGTCTGTGCTTTGGACCGGAGATCCCAAAGAGAGCCGCCGCTACCTCGATCACGCGCTCTCCATTTGCAAGCCTATAGAAGTAACTAGAAGAGTCCTATCTTTTCTCGCTCTGCAGACAATGGCCGACGCCGAGTTTCCCCATGGCCGGCGGTATTACACGAAGTCCGGTTACTTCAAGACTCTCGACGATAGCAGCATTGACCACATGGTTGAGGCGCTGGCTAGCATTCCCTCGCCGATGACTCAGATTGAGCTTGCCTATCTGGGTGGAGCTGCGGCCCGAGTTGGCGCAGCCGAGACAGCATTCGGTGACCGCAGTTCGCCGTTCGTTGTGAACGTGCTTGGCAATTGGTCTGACGCCTCTGAGGACGCTGCCAACATCGCATGGGTTCGAAACCTCTTCAGACTACTCCGCCCCTCAATGACTCCAGGCGTTTACGTCAACTTCATGAGTGGCGACGAGGACGACCGGGTTCCTGAAGCGTACCAGGAACGCTGGGAGCGTCTGGTAGCTATTAAGTCACATTACGATCCGGATAACCTCTTCCGCCTGAACCAGAACATTCGTCCGCAGAAACGGTCCGCGACGCTGGGAACTGAGGTTTAGAAATTCGCCGACTGGCACGGTCCATGCGGAAGAACGGGCCGTGCTGATGTTCCAGAGCATGGGCCAGAGCTGCCGCGAGTCCCAATCGCTCATCGGCCGTGCGCGAGTCGAAGACTGATCAGAAATTTGTTACACTGGCTTGCTCACTCACTGGGGCTAAACTTCGCAGTCTCTATGTTCTCCGGTTCACCGTGGTATCCCTGCTGATATCCGGGGCAATGCGCTTCCCGATCCAACTGCTTGTACTGATTTAGGTCGCCACCACCGTCTGAGTAGCAACCCAGGCTGCGAAGAGGCAGCCTTGGGGGAGCAATATCTGCACCGAAAGCACAGTATCATGAGCAACAACACAGAAGTCATCTTCATGACTCTCTCCAACCGGGTGCTCCCTCCTAGAGCAGTTTGCACAGCGCAAGCGAGGTGTCAAGTAAGTGTCATCTTCTTGTAAAGGGAATGTTTATCCGGCTTCGGCCACATGGCGCGGTGATTAATTACTTAAGACCAGATTTGCTCGATCGGTTTCGATATTTTCCGTATACCACCGACATGACCAGCAGGAACGGCGCAAACGTAACCAACGTGTAGCGCAGTCCGTCCACCCAGAACGTGCTCAATGCGATTGCGGCTACAGCAGCAATGCTCGCCAACGTTGGCAGGGGATGTGCGCGCAGTTTAAGAGGCAAGTTTTTCTGTGTTTGGCGGCTGATGGACTGCCGGAAGCGAAGATGCGTCAGCAGAATCACGATCCACACAAAGAACATGCCTGCGACCGCAGTGCCGTACAAAAGCAGGAACGCGCCCTTGGGGGCGAATATTGCCAAAAGGATCGCTGCCACCATGCCGCCTGCGGAAATGGCGAGCGCGCGATGGGGTACGCCGTTGCTGCTCAGCCGACTCAGCCAGGCCGGCGCATATTGACCACGCGAAAGTGAAAATAACATCCGCGTGGAAAGATACAGATTGGTATTCGCGCTCGAGAGCGCCGCCGTGATCACCACCAGATTCATGATGCTTGGCGCATACGGAATTCCCGCGGTCGCGAAGGCGCGTACGAAGGGACTTCCGCTCACACTTGTGCTCCCGGTGCGGTTCCACGGGGTCATCGCAAGCATGACTGCGATCGCAAACACATAGAAGAAGATCAGCCGAAACACAATCGTCCGCATCGCGCGCGGAATCGATTTTTCCGGTTCCTGAGCCTCACCCGCCGTCACCGCAATCACTTCCACTCCCATGTAGCTGGTGATGGCCAGAGTTAGAGCCAGCCAGACCCCCCGCAAGCCGTGGGGAAAGAAGCCTCCGTTCTGCGTCAAATTGGCCAAGCCAATGGCGTGCCCTGAGCCCAGGCCGGTAATCAGTGCTAATCCGACGGCGATGAAGGCGAGGATGGCCACGACTTTGATCATCGCAAACCAGTATTCAAATTCGCCGAAGTTGCCCACCTGCATGGAGTTCACGACGACGAGGCCAGCAGAAACCAGAACCACCCAAGTCCAGACCGGAACGCTCGGGAACCAGAACGCAAAGTAGATCGCCACCGCGGTGACTTCCGCTCCGATCGCGATGATTTGCACTAGGCCATACGTCGCCCGGACGCAGAATCCCGCCCAGTGGCTGAGATACTTTTCGGCATAAATTCCGAAAGAACCGGAAACCGGGTGCACCACGGCCATTTCCGCTAGCGAATAAGCGACGACCATGGCGATGAGTGCACTTAGAAGATAGGTAACGATCACGCCGGGGCCGGCAAGTTCGATGGTTACGCTGCTGCCGAGGAAGAGACCGACACCGATCGCGCCTCCGATCGCGATCATGGTTAGCTGCCGCTGGCTGAGTCTCCGCTGCAATCCGTCTTGTTCGCGGACAATGCCCGAGGCGGCGTCGACCTCGGCCGTGAAGTGCCTCTGACGGTTAGGCACGATTCATGCCTTTTTCTTGAACTGGAACAAATCTCGCAAATTGGAAGAACTTTCGCACAAGAGAGAAAAGTTACTCACCGGCAATTTCGTGAAGTGCACCCAGGAAACGGTCGACTTCCTCGAAAGAGTTGTAATGAGCTAGGGAAGCGCGTACCGCATCACTCTCCGGTGCAATCGAGAGTCGCGTGAGCAGGCGCGGGGAATACATGTTTCCATCGCGCACTCCGATGTCTCTTTCCGCCAAGACGGTTGCCATTTGCGCCGGCGAAACACCGTGCACGTTGAAGATTATGGGCACACGCATGTGCATACGTCCTGAGTTCTGTATCCGATCAGGCGGCCCGACTTGGCATCAAAGAGTTTTCCAGCTCGATGGGGGCAGAAGCGATCGCAAATAACAACACGCCGATCGACGCGATACAACACAGACGTTGACCTGAGCTGCCCCCAGCATTCTCTTTGTCGCACGCCCTATCCAGGGCAACATGATTTCCCCTCTTTCTGCCACCGCTTGCTCGTAGCCGTGTTCAACTCCTTCGAGGTGACCAGCAGGCTGACGTTCTTTTCCAGCAATTGCAGAACCGCCTTCACGTCGTCGAGCGTGTTGTACAGGTGAAACGAAATCCGCAAACCATCATGCCGGTTGGATACGACGATTCCGTTTTCCGCGAAGATCTTCACCAGCGCATCTGAGTCCTTTGCCTGCAGCACCACCAGCGGGCCCACGCTGTCCGCCGGTGTCTTTGCGTGGATCCCTAGTTGGCTTGCTTCCTTCAGCAGTGCGGCTGTCAGAGCGCCAACCTGGGCCGCCACATTGCCAAGCCCAATTTCCTGCAGCAATCTGACGCCCTCGCTCGCTCCATACACCGGAGGAATCGCGGGCGTGCCAGCTTGGAAACGCCGCGCATTCGGCGCGGGCTCGAGCAGCTTGACGTCGAAAGCGAACGGATTCGCCTGGCCGAACCATCCCGTAATCGACGGAAGCAGCGAGAGCGCAAGCGACTTCCTTACATAAAGGAAAGCCAGCCCTGGCGGTCCGAGCAGGTACTTCAAAGTTCCACTCACATAGAAGTCGAGATCCATCGCCTTGACGTCCATCGGCCGCGTGCCGCAATCCTGATAGTCGTCCAGCAGTACCAGCGCACCACGGTCATGCGCGATCTTCGCAATCTCCGCCGCCGGCATGCGAAAGCCGTTGCGAAAGCAGACGTGTGTAAGCGGCACGATCAGCGTCTTGCGGTCGATCACGGGCTCGTAGGCTTCAACTGTGAGGCGTTCGTTCTCGGCGTCGATAAACGTGATCTCCGCGCCTCGCCTGGCTTGGGACAGCCAGATGTGCCCCATGGTGGGAAACTCAAATTCGCCCAGAACGACTTTTCGTCGCTCTGTGAACGAAAGGGCGCTGGCAATGGAATTTACGCCGGCTGATGCACTTGCCACCAGAGCGACCTCGTCAGGCTCGGCGCCAATAAACCTGGCGAACAGCCCGCGCGCCTCCTCATATTTCTCAACCCAGAGATCCCACGGCGAACCCTGCTCGTGCCAACTGCGCAGATACTCGCCGAAGGCGGCTTCCACGCGCTTTGAGAGCGCTCCTTGGGAACAGCTATTGAGGTATACCTTTCGCTCGAAGACAGGGAACTGGGAGCGAATCGCCAATATTGAGCTGTGATCTGATGTCAAGAGCGACTCTTTCAGTTCTACAACTTGCCGACGGTGACCCTCTGCGAATTCTCTAGCGTCGCGTATAACAGGCCGGGAGCGACTAACCAGCCGTCCTTCCCGTCGAAGGCGGTGATGGTGTCGCCACTTGCGCTCGCGCCGCTCAGCGCTCGAATGTACTTGCCGAGAATCTCATCCGGTGTCGGCAAGTTTGCAGCGGATTCGTCTTCTGCGGCACCTGTCGCTTCCGCCATAGTGGCAGGCTTCTCTTCATCGCTGATCACGGGCATTGGCACCAGCTTTGCGGCCCCGTGATGGCACGAACAGCAGGTCACTTCACGATGACCTTCAAAGTTTTCTTTGTTGATCGCGAACATCATCGGCATCACCTAGCACGCGCGGAAGAGGAATTGGCAAGCGGCCTCAGGATGTCGTTCAGATGGTCGTTGGCCCCCTCGATGCGTTCGAGGTGGGGAGAGCGCAGGCCTTCGTGGTACGTGATCTCGTGGGTTTCGAGCGATCCGGTATTCGAAACAATGATGCTGATGGGCGCGGGGTTTGCCTTCGACTCACGGATGGCGCGTTTCAAATCATCGACCGAGAATTGATGACCGCTCACACCGACGATTTTCATATAAGGGCTGAGCCCGGCTTGGTTCGCGGGCATTCCGGGGATAGCATCTTCAACCGCCCCGTCGGCCTTAACAATAAGACCGATGGAGGCAGTGAAATCGCCTTTGCCAGATGCGTCCTGGCTGGCGGCGATCATAACGTTCGGTTCATCGTTGTAGACTAGGCGCCAGCCTCCGCCCGTGATGCCACCGAGGGGCGCGTGGGAATTGACAGACTGAAGCCGGTCGCGGAAGAAAGTGCGCCAGTCAAGAGGCACGACCGCGTTCAGAGCTGAGACCAGGTCGTCGAAGGTGTAAGTCTTGATGACGGGCGCTCCGTCCGGCCCACCGAGGAAGGTGCGGCAGAAATCGTCGAGAGAGCGCCTGCCTTGGGTCTGCTTGCGGATGGTCACGTCAGCTTCTAGCCAGATCAGCACACTCTCTCCGTAGAAATCCGTGCCACGACGATACGATGTCCACTCCGAAGGCGCGAAATAAAGGATCTGGGCTGCGTTGGCTGTGTTCTGGAGCGAGCGCCATGTCCGGCCGGCGCGATGATCAAGCGAGGAAGCCACAGTCGCCAGGTATTCTCGCGTTTCAGCGGGCGTCCACAGTCCGCTACGCGCCGTGAGGATCGTGCCCAGGTACGTGGTGAGCCCTTCATACACCCACAGGAGTTCACCTTTCATCGGCTGCTGAAAATCGGGAGTTGCCAGCCCCACCGGGCGGCGGAATTGACCGTTCCAGGAGTGCGTGAATTCGTGCGGGAAGAGTCCCGCCTCGAGAAGGCGCTTGCTGGGGTCGGCGAGCGTACGCTCGGGAACGCGGTCGTCGCTGCTCTCGTGATGTTCCTGCCCTAGACTGATGGTGTTGTCGCTGAGCGTGAGCAGAAAATGGTAGTCGCGATAGTGGTGCGATTGATAGAGAGCGCCGGCTTCCGCCACGAGCTTCTTGTAATTGTCAATGAGTGCGGATGGAATGTCGAGTGCCCAGACGTCGTCGGCGACGACATCGAGTTCGTGTGAGAGTTTGTCACCGGGCGTAAGAGGAATGACTTTCGTGAATTCGCCTGATTGCACGGGAGAATCGACGAGAAGGTCTAGAGGCACGGGGGCGAAGTTGATGGTATTGCCCGACTGACTAGAGACGGGCAGCGAGGTATTGAACTTCCATTCCGGGGGCAGCTGCAGCGTGGGATGGAATGTGATTTGATTGACACGCAAACCGGCGGGATAGAGCAACACCTCATGCCACATCAGTATCAGCAGCTTGGATGAACCAGAAGCGCTGAAGTCGATGGCGGCGCCCGGCGTGGAGAGCAGGAAATCCAAGTGAACATCGATGGAGTCTGCACCCTTGGGGACATCGAGATGAAAGGTATACATGTCGACGTCGTCCTGCTGCCAGGGGAGTTCTTTTCCGTTAGAAGAAAACTTCAGACCGGCGATATTGGAGATGGGACCGTCGGGGGAGTGGTCGGCGGGTAGCCACTTTGGGTAGTAAAGGGTGAGAGATCCGGGGGAAGCTGGTATCTGGAGTTCAGAGTGGAGGATTTTCTGCGGTGCATGAGTGGCGTCGACAGAAATGATTATAGGCCGTGTGGATGGATTCTGAGCCCTGGCTTGCGAACAGACCGTCGCGAGGAGGGCACACACCCAGATGTCGACATGCCACTGCGTGCGACTTTTGGCGACCACCCGTCCTCCGGTGCTCAAGAATTTCCGCATTTCAGATTATGCTTCACCAGGAAATTTTCCCCATGAACTGAATGTTTCTGGGACCGCCGACGCCGAAGTGAGAATCGAAGCTGCCATCGTCAGCGGTTGCGGTAATCGTGGTACTTAAGTCGGGGGAAGGCTCGGCAAAATTCGGGTGATTGAACGCATTAAAGAAGCTGGTACGAAACTCAAAGGAAACCCTCTCGCCCAGTCGAAAAGTCCTCTGGAGGGAGATGTCCCAGTCGTTGAGACCCGGCGCGACAATGGGATTTCGAGGACAGTTTCCGAATGTCCCGGGAGTTGGGGGAGCAAACGCTCCGGGCAGAACGTAGGGCTGCGTGAAATCCGTCAATTGATAGCGAATGGGACCTATGCAGTTCGGACGCTCATGGAAATTATCCACGCCGCTTTCTCCGCCAAACGTCAACACCGGCGAGGCCAGACCGTCGCGGAAAGTTGTAGTTCCTGACAGCTGCCAGTCTTTCAAGGCGGTGCCAACGAAATTGCCGATCTTCGGACCGGGGATCCGATAAACGTAGGTGATGATCAGTGCGCGGCGCTGGTCGAATTCCGAGTTTCCGACGCTGCCTGCGAGGTTGCGTGAATCCTGCGGGACGTAGCCGCTGGTTCCGAAAAAATCTTCAACCTCGGACGCGGTGTCGATATTGTGCGACCAGGTGAAAGCCACCTGTGTGGTGAGGCCATGGAAATCGGTTGACTTTAGGACCGCCTGGAGCGAATGGTAATCGGACCAGCCGTTCGACGAGATGGTGTTGATCTGGCGCAGCGTCGGGAACAGCGTGTTGTAAGGCCGTCGCGATTGAGAAGTGTTGGTTGCGGTGTTGGTGCCGGGGGTGGGCTGATTGATATCCAGCAGCTGAAGCTGGTGGTTGCTCCGGTTGCCGATGTAGCCCACTTGCAACACAAATTTGAGACTCAGTTCCTGTTGGAGATTCAGGTTCCAGAGCTGGGTGTTCGGAGTCCTTAAGTGAGGATCGATGCTCGTGACGTTAAAGGGAGGCTGGGGAGCACCAGCGCCAAATATAGGTACGCCCACGTCGAATGGGATGGGCGCTGCCGGGGTAATAGTGAAACCGCCAGTAGGTCCGATCGGATTTTGGGCAATGCCTTCCTCGAAATTGTTCAGTGGAATGGTGTCGTAGTAGATGCCGTATCCCGCTCGAATTACGGTTTGCCGTCCGGGAATCAACTGAACCGGGGGAGCCCAGGAAAGGGCGATGCGGGGGCCAAAATTTCGCTTGGGGGCGTCGTAGATTTTTCCTCCGGGCAGATGGCTTGCCATGACTAAGCCCAGGTTGGGATCGAAAGCTGAGAAACGGCCGCGCGACTCACCGACGGTTCCGAAAAAGTCATATCTCATGCCCGCAATGAGGGTCAGCTTGCTCGTGACTTTGTAGGTGTCCATCGCGTAAAAGCTGGGGATATTCTGATAGATGTTGGCACGGTCGCTGCCCACCCGGGTGATGAACGTGTTTCCCGGAGTAGGCAATCCGGCCAGTAGGTCGACCAGACCTGCGAGTCCACCATCCGTTGTCAACGTGTCGCCTAGTTGAGAACCGTCGAACGAAAACAAACCACGACTTCCTACCACCGTGTAATCCGAGTAGTTGTGGAAGTAGTTAAAGCCGAGCTTCAGAGCGTGTGAGCCGTGAGTCAGGTTGAAATCATCGGCAACTTGGAACGTGGTGGCGACGCGCCCGCCAGCCCCATATTGCAAGCCCAGGTTCGCGAATCGATCCGAGGCCGAACCGCCGATGTCGAATTCCGGGATGCCAAAGCTCTCCGGGCCTACACCCGTGTTCAGGCCGATTGAGGCGGGATCGACGTTGGCGTCTCGGCCCTTCTGGAATTGGCTGAAGCGGTTATAACCCAGACGCAGCGTGTTGACGATATTCGGCGAAAAGATATGGATTTCGCTAATGGCAAAGTTGGCGACGTGAGTGGGAGTCACGCCGAACCATGGACTCAACTGCGAGCCACCTCCGGGTCCGGGACCTCCGCCGGGGAATTCATCTTCGCCATTGGCGTAGAGCATCCGGCCGGAAAGAGAATCACACTCTGAAATCTGATGGTCCATTTTCGCGACCATGCTGTTCGGAGACTGCTGGCCGCGATTATCCACGACGAATGGGCCTGAGAGGCCGAGGTTCGAGTAGAGTCCTACCACGCTCAACCCCAGCTGATTTACCGGGATGTTCTGGGTTGCGAGGAGACCCTCAGCTTGCTGAATCTGTGCCGGTGTGGGCGCGAGACCGCGCAATGTAGTTCCGAGCCGGAGCCTGCTTCCATCGTAACCGCCAAAAAAGAAGGTGCGATTGCGGCCATCGTACACGTGGGGAATCACCACGGGGCCGCCTATGGTGGCGCCGAATTCATTCCAGACGAAGGGCGCTTTCGGTTTGCCCGCCAAATCTTCAAAGAAGTTGGCCGCGTCGAGCGCCGCATCGCGATGCACTTCGTACGCGGATCCATGAATCTGATTGGTCCCGCTCTTGATGATGGCATTCATCACGCTGCCGGCATTCTGGCCGGTGTCGGCGCCGCCGCCGCTGACCACACTCACTTCCTGAATGGCATCGAGCGGCAGACGGGTGGCTGCGGTGGCGGAGTTGCCGCCTTCGTTGAGGGAGGGCAGGTAGGTGGAGGGATCGGTGTTTGAGGCTCCGTCCACAAAAAAGGCGTTGGATCGGGAGCGCGAGCCGTTAATGGTGTATTGCGCGAAGGCAAAGTTGCTGTTCTGTGTGGCACCCGGCAGGGTCAAGGCCAGGCGCGTATAGTCGCTGTTTCCGATGGGAAGGGAAATAACTTGCGCTTCCGAGAGTTGCCCGCCGGCGGAATTCGTTTCGGTTTGTATGAGCGGGGGAAGCGACATCACCTCAACTTCGCTCCTTACAGTACCGACCTGAAGAACGGGGGAGAGCGTGTTCACCTGGCTCAGCGAAGTGGTGATGTCAATGAGGACAACTGTCTGGAAGCCGGGTTTGCTGACGGTGATCCGGTAGGTGCCGAGGGCGAGCTGGGGGAGGTTGAATTCCCCGTTTTCGTTGGTGTCAACGGAACGCTCCAATCCGGTGGAGGTGTTCTGCAGTTTTACGTTGGCGCCGGAAACGACCGCTCCCTGAGCGTCGCGCACTGTACCGGTAATCCGGCCGGGGAAGATTTGAGCGATCAAGCCTGTTGTGGCGAATAACACGACTGCGACCAAAGCGATTCCAGAAAAGCGGTCCCATGACATAGTCACCCCCTTGCGGTTCCCCGATACCCTGGATAGGTGCGCAACCTACACCGAGACCCGTATGTATGTCAAGAAGATTACCGCTAGTATACAATCGGTACATCGACACGTGCCGAACTTGAAACGCCCGGCGCCGGAGGGCCTGGCAAATGTGTCCTAAATGATATATCCAATGTATATTTCTTTACAGGCAAGCGGTCGTTTGGCGCAGAACGGCATAAAAGAAGCGAGCCGGGCCAGCAACCGGCCCGCCCGTTCGTTAAAACGAAATCCATGAAAAAGAAGGCTTTGACTCGGGACAAAACGAGAAGGAAGGGTGGGTCTTCGCACCGGACAGGGGGCCTGAAAATGAGGACCGCTCTGGGAGGCGAGTCGAACGGGACGCTCAGTCAGCGAGTCTACCAGGCGCTCAAGAAGGACATCATCACGGGCCAGTACCAGCCGGGGGAAGCGCTGAGTGAAAAGGCTTTGGCCAAACGATATCACGGCAGCCGGACGCCGGTGCGGGAGGCGGCAGTACGTCTTCAGCAGGAACACCTGATGAGGATCGTGGCCAATCGTGGATACTTCATCACGCACATTACGATTCAGTGGGTGAATGAGCTCTACGAGTTCCGAGCCGCCGTTGAAGGGGCCTCAGCGGAATTAGCCGCGCAGAAGAACTGGGACCAGGCGACGTTGGACCCCTTGGCTGAGCTGGCCAACACAGAACATAAGGTAGATGATCGGGCCAGCTATGTGCGTTTTATCGAGGCGGACACGGCGTTCCATAATGCGATCGCCCAGCTGACGCGCAATCCACTGCTGATCCGTGCCGTTGCCGACATGCGATCTCAAATGGAGCGGATCATGTATGCCTCGATCGATGCGGGGTATTACGGAGAACTACCAGTACGTGAGCATTGCGGTATTGTGGAAGCGATTCAGAATCGGGATGCCGCGCTTGCCCGCAAACGGATGTGTGACCACATCTATATTTCCAAAGACAAGGTTCTACGGTTAGCCAGCGGTAATTCCCGCCTATAGGTTTGCTCCTACACGTTGCGTCATTCCTGCCAGGTGATTACTGCGACCGGGCGTGATCACCTGTATGAACGCGGCGTCTGACGTTTAGGCTGCGCTCTCCCATTGCTTGAGTGCTCAACCTCCTCGCACGAATCGGCCGTCAGCCTTCCCGGCGGATCAGTTATTCCGCACGGATGGCCACATGATTTGGAAAAATTTCTAGGATTCCAACAAAAACAATTGCACCATCTGGGGCGGAGAACTCTCTGACGCATTAGGCGTATTTCGCAAGACTGCTGGTGTTGGCATGTTCCTGCGCCTGTTCCGACTCCGCATCCTTGCCCTTCAGATAAGCCAGTGTGACATCCAAGGATTCATGCCCCAACCGAATCCGGATTGTGTTGGCCGAGACACCTTCTTCGTGCGACGTGTCAGCGTAGGTCTTCCTGAAGCGATGAAGTTCGGCGCCTTCAACACCTGCCTTCTTGGCTATCGCCTTCAGCTTCCGCAGGAAGTGCCCATCAGGTTTCCCATTGCCGTTAGGAAAGAGCAAGTCGTGCGGCTGGGCATCGCGTTCTTCCATCCGAGCCTTAATCTTCTTCACCAGCTTTGCTGGCAGCGGGATGAAGCGGTCCTTTGCACTGCGGTTTTTCTTTTTGCCCTTCAGGCGAAAATTCCGCCACGGTTTCGCCTGCACATGCAGCGTGTTCTTTTCCCATGAAAAATCCGCATACTCAGTATTCTGCACTTCCGCATCACGGCATCCCGAATTCAAGAACAGCGAACACCACAGCGCCTCTTCCTTATCCATCCCAGCGAACATCGCATCGAGTTCCTCAGTGGCATACGGCTTGACTGGTTTCTCGGCATAGCTGAGTTCAGACAGAATCTTGCCGGCGATGTAGATGTCCTGCGCACGGAAAAAAGTATTCAGCGTGGCGAAGATGTTGTAGACGGTGCGGTCGCTGAGGTCTTTTTCGTGGTCTTGCAAGAATTTCACGTAGCGCAGCAGTTGACCACGGTCAGTCTGATCGAGGCACGTCAGCTTGCGTTGGACGGAGAAGTCGAGGAAAAATCCAAGCCGGTAGGTGTAAGCTTTGATGGTCTTTTCGCTCTTGCCGTGCTGGTCTTTCCCCTTCAGGACTTGAAGTTCGCTCAACCATTGATAAACGGTGTCGGTGATTTTGAGCCTGGCTACGTCCTGCTGGTCTTGAGCAACTGGGACATTCGCTGCCAAAGCGTCAAAATACGCTTGCTTCTGCTTCTGTGCCTCGATTGCCGCATCGAGGTCGTCGCCGACCGGCTCCCACGGGCGGGTTCCGTCCTGAAGCGAATACCTGAGGAAATAGGGACCCGCCAAATCAGCCGGACGGCGTCCGGGGCCGAGATTGACCTTCTTATAGCGACGATTCCCGCCTTTCCCAACTTGCCGATACAGTGTGACTGCCATTTCGCGTCTCCTAACGCTAAATACTGCGTCGGCCGCGAAATGACGTTTATTCGGGGCAAAATACCCCTCAAATTGGTAGCAGGTTGGTAGTCAGGCTTCTAAGTAGCAGAAATGAAAGGTCTGGCGGAGAGGGAGGGATTCGAACCCTCGATACAGGTTTTAGCCCGTATAACGGTTTAGCAAACCGCCGCCTTCAGCCTCTCGGCCACCTCTCCTCAAGGACTTGCGGTGTCGCCATT
>Ga0209268_1000996_pt1 | contig 14125 bp, 10 predicted proteins | sample GraSoiAngelo_143_FD_185900 | JGI IMG/M metagenome (GOLD analysis project Ga0209268, IMG submission 185900) | Grasslands soil microbial communities from the Angelo Coastal Reserve, California, USA - 14_1009_02_30cm (SPAdes) (version 2) | ecosystem: Environmental > Terrestrial > Soil > Grasslands ... | reverse complement strand
TTCACTTGTTTCAGGACACGCTTGCGTTCAAGCATCGCGGCCAGGACGTAGCAAGCATTTGGCTTATCGGATGCAATTAAACGGCGAAAGAGTTGTTCCGCATTTTCCCTCGGCAGAGGTTCGGACGGCTTTGGCGGCAATGGTTCGTAGCGCGATTTCCAAAACGAAAATGGCTGAATGTTTTCATTCCGGTTCTGCCACGCCTCTTCACTCAAATCCTCACGCCGATAGCCATCCGCGCTGTGATAGAGCAGCGTGTAGAAGTATTCTCCGGCGACAAACGGCCGGTGCGTCACCGCGCAGGTGTCTGCCCGATGTGTGATCGCCCATTCGTTCGGAAGCGGGTTCATCGTGATACGATACGTCGCGCGGTGAAAAGATGAAAACTGGGGGGTTCGCGGTTGGAGGCGCGCAGATAGAGCAGATAGAGGCCGATCGCGGCGAATAGAAGGTTCGGCGCCCAGGCCGCCACCCATGGAGAAACGCGGTCACCTTCGCCAAGCGCGAGAAACAGGTGCACAAGGAAGTTCATCGAAAAGACGAGAAAAACCGCGGCGGCGACACTCGACAAAACGCCGCGGCGCGAATAACCGATTCCGAGCGGCGCTGCGATGCACACAACAACCAGGCAGGTCCACGGCAGAGCAAGCCGGTACTGCAGATGGGTGCGAAACGGTGCCAGCAACGTAGCGGGGAAATCTGCATTGAAACGCAAATACTCCCGTAATTCTGGCAGGCTTAGAAATTCTGCGCGTTCATTTGCGCTTCCGAGCCGGAAAGGTGTTTCACTCCAGTGCTCGATCTTGAGCGAAGGATAAATCTGCTCGTCGACGATATTTCCAGCGTGATCATAGTGAACGACCTTCACATTCTCCAAATCCCAGGTTTTGGTTTCCGGGCGGTAGGAAGCGCGACTTGCCACGTAGTTTGTGACGATATTGTCGTTCGTGTCCTGTTGAAGGACCTGAACGTTGTTGAACGTGTTGCTCCGAGGAAGGAAATTTTGAATAAACCAAGTGCGCAAATCGGTTCGATTGCGAAAAATTTGCCCTTGGATGTAACGACTGGGACGGGCCTGCGCTTCCGAAAGAAAATTTTTGCGCGCCAGTTCTGCATGGGGCGCCAGCGAATAGTTCATCGCCATGCTGGCTCCTACAGTCAGCAGTCCCATGGCGATCAACGGCAGCAGAACGCGCGGAAGACTTATACCCGCCGTGAGCATGGAGACAATTTCGTTGGAGCGCGACATTCGGCCCAGAGCAAAAAGGAGCGACAGCAGAAGCGAAACCGGCAGCAGAATGAGGAAGACCTGCGGGATCTGCGTGGCGTAATAACGACCGACCAGAAGCAGACCGACATGCTCGTCGATAAAAGTCGAGATGTTATCGCTTACGTCGAAAATGAGCCAGATGGAGATGAAGCCGGCGATGCAGTAAAGATAGACCTGCAAGAAATTGCGAATGACATATCGGTCGAGAAGCTTCATGACGATTTGGAACAGTTTCGGGTCGTAATTACCGTACTCAAATCAATGACGCGCGCCAAATCACAAGAGAAGAATGACGAATTCTCAATGACGAAGGCCGAAAGAATGACGAATGATCAATTGACCAAGCACGACGACGTCGGTTCTTCGTCATTGGAGCTTTGGGCGCCGTTCGTCGTTCGTCGTTCGTCATTCGTCATTTCCTGTTGCAAGTGATGATCGCACTGAAAAACAGCTTGGGCAGCGATTTTGTCGAACGTGTCCGCGCATTTTTCTCGGAAAGCGGGCCATTATCGAAGGCAAAGAATTTCGAGTTCCGCCCACAACAGCAGGAAATGGCTGCGGCCGTTGCCAATGCGCTGGAGGAAGAGCGCCATTTGGTGATCGAAGCTGGAACCGGCGTAGGCAAATCGTTGGCTTATCTCACGCCGGCAGTCTTATGGGCGATCGAAGAGCACAAAAAGGCAATCGTCTCGACGCACACGATCAATCTTCAGGAACAACTTCTTTACAAAGACATCCCCATTTTAAAGAAGATTCTGCCGGTCGAGTTTGAGGCCGCGTTGGTCAAGGGGCGTCAGAATTACATTTGTCCGCGGCGATTGGAACGAGCATTGCAGCAAGCCAACGAGCTTTTCACCGGACCGGAGCAAAATGAGTTGAACAGGCTGGCCGAATGGGCGCGAACCACGCGCGACGGTTCGCTCAGCGATTTATCGATCGAGCCCGATCCCAAAGTGTGGATACAGGTCTGTAGCGAAGCGCATATTTGCACACAGAAAACATGCGGTCAGGATTCGCGCTGTTTTTATCAACAAGCGCGCAAACGGTTGCTGGGCGCGGATGTTCTGGTGATTAATCACACGCTGCTGTTTATTCTGCTGATAAGTCCGGAGGCGCAGGAAGAACGCGAGAGTGGTTTCATTTTCCCGAATGATTTCCTGATTTTGGATGAAGCGCATACGGTCGAGCGAGTCGCCTCACGGCAGGTCGGCATCGGCATCTCGCAGTATGGGCTGAGATCGATAATCCAACGACTTTACAATGCCCGAACACGCAAGGGCCTTTTCACGGTGACGCGCGATGCGGAGGGCGTGAGGCTCGCGGCCGAACTGGTCGATGGCGCAGAGAAGTTTTTCGCTACGGTTGAATCGAAATGCGATTTCAAGAAAGGCCGCGAATTTCGCGTGCGTGACGCCGATCTAGTGCCCGACACGATTACGAGCCGGTTGACCGCGTTGCAAGCGCGAGTCTCCGAAGTTGTAAAACGTGCTGATGACGAATTTCTAAAGGCAGAATTACAGGAATACAGTAGGCGGATTCGCGACGCTCGCGCTGGGATCGCAGCGTTCCTGGAGCAAAGCGCTCGCGAGCACGTTTATTGGGTCGAGCGTACGGGTAAGACAGCGCAATTTCTCACGCTTAACGCTGCGCCGATCGATATTGCACCTGTTCTGCGTCGAATGCTCTTTCGCGAAAATTGTTCGTGCATCATGACCAGCGCGACACTCTCAGTGGGTCACGCGGATCTCGCCTATTTCCGGCAACGCATCGGGGCGGGCGAAGTTGAGCCGGTGCTGCTCGGGAGTCCGTTCAATTTCCAGAAACAGATGAGGATATTCATCGTGAAGAAAATGCCCGATCCACGGGAGGCTGCCTACGGGGAAGCGCTGGAACATTGGATCGCGCATTTTGTCGAGAAGACCGATGGCCGTGCGTTCGTGCTTTTTACAAATCACCGGGGCATGCAGCAGGCGGCCGAGCGAATGGGGCAATTCTTTTCGCAAAAACAATTCAATCTGTTGGTGCAAGGCGGCGGCGCGCCGCGCGGAAAACTTCTAGATCAATTCAAGACCACGCCAGGCAGCGTTCTTTTTGGCACCGACAGTTTTTGGATGGGCGTCGATGTCCCTGGCGAGGCGCTCTCGAATGTAATTATTACGCGTCTGCCATTTGCCGTGCCCGACCATCCATTGATCGAAGCGAAACTTGAATTGATCGAGGAGCGCGGAGGCGATCCGTTCACTGAATATTCGCTGCCGGAAGCGATTCTGAAACTGCGACAAGGCGTTGGTCGCCTGATCCGAACAAAGAGCGATCAAGGAATAATTGTCATCCTCGACAGTCGGATCGTGACCAGACCCTACGGCCGCGCCTTCATGCAAGCGCTACCGAAGTGCCCAGTAGAAGTCATTTGAGAGGTTCCCGCTTTAATGTTCGCTTGAACATATAAACAAGCAGCTTAAATTGAGCGCATGGAGCGCTCTGATTCGTCGAATTCTGCAGCAAAAACTCGGCAGAGCGAGATCCGCCAAATTCTGGCAATCCTGCACAAATGGGGGATTCATACGATTGGTCAGCTCGCGGCGCTGGATAAGCAGCAGCTAGGGGCGCGACTTGGACCGGAAGCAATCCGAATGTGGGAGCGGGCAAATGGACAATCCAGCAGAGTAATCAAACTGATCAGGCCCCCGGAGTCATTCGAGGAGAGTTTCGAATTTGAGAACGAAATTGAAACGGCCGAGCCACTTCTCTTCATGCTCCGCCGATTTTTGGAGCAACTCGCTATCCGATTGAGCGGAATTTATCTCGTCGCAAAAGAACTGACCCTGCGCGTCACGTTCACGGATAAACAAATTTACGAGCGCATTTTCAAAATTCCGCAGCCGACCAACAATGTCGATCTTCTCTTCCGAATGCTGCATACGCATCTGGAGAATTTTAAATCAGAATATCCGATCGTTGCGGTCGCGCTGAGCGCACAGCCGGTCAGGCCTGCGAAGGAACAATTCGGATTATTTGAAGCTACATTACGCAATCCGCATCAACTCTCAGAAACACTTGCTCGTTTGACCGCTCTTCTGGGCGCTGATCGTGTCGGTACTCCGGTTTTGGAAGAAACGCATCGGCCAGATGCGTTTCGGATAGAGCCGTTTACGTGGCATGGGCTTCCAGCCCATCTGATCGGCAGGATGCCGATGCCACGTCCGGCGTTACGAAGATTTCGACCGCCTGCAGCTACATCGATGTTCGTTTCCAAACAGCGACATCTTCAAAGCGAGACAATTCGCGGTCAGGTGGTCGATCAACGCGGCCCGTATTTGTTTTCTGGAAATTGGTGGGATGAAAAATCGTGGGTCCGCACCGAGTGGGATCTGCAATTGGAGGCTGGAGAACTGGTTCTTGCTCATGAAAGTCAAGGAAGTTGGAAGTTGGATGGAATCTATGACTGAAACTGTCATCTCGAGCGGAGCGAGAGATCTCACAAAAGAACAATTGAGCACTCTCAATCTCCAGCGTGATCAATGCTTCGTAGGGGAGGTCCTTCGCTCGTGCTCAGGATGACATGCCATGCCCTACATTGAATTACATGCCTGCAGCGCATTTAGCTTTTTGCGCGGCGGTTCATTCCCAGAGCAATTAGCCGAGGCCGCCGCCGAGCTGGAAATGCCGGCGATGGCGTTGCTCGATCGCAACGGGGTTTATGGTGCGCAACGATTTTCCGTCGCTGCGCGCGAACATAATGTCCGCCCGATCATTGGCTGCGAATTGTTGATGGAAGATGGTGCAGTTCTTCCCGTGTTGGTTGAAAATCGCACCGGCTACAAACATTTGTGCGAACTGCTGACCAAGGCGCATCTGCGCAGCGAGAAAGGAAAATGCGCGGTGCGATGGGATGAGCTGTCGGAATTTGCGAAAGGACTTATTGTGTTGTTCAACGCCTCGTTCGCAAACTGTAGGGCGCCTGTGTCAGACGCCAATTCTTCCCGGCGTTTCACAGAATGGAGCCGCGGGGACGCGAGCGACATGGACGGGCAGATTGAAAAACCGAGCGAGCGGGAGCGGGCGCGTCAAACGCCCTACAAATCTGCGGATCGCGCCCGATTTTTGATCGACACGTTTGGCTGCGAAAATGTTTTCGTTGAAATTCAGCGACATTTCATTCGGGGTGAAGAACGCGTTAATCGCGAACTGATCGATCTGGCACGCGGATACCGATTATCGCTCCTGGCAACAAACGGTGTGAAATACGCGAAGCCGTACGGGCGCGAAGCGCTTGATGTCTTTACCTGTATTCGAGAGCACACGCATTTGGATGCTGCGGGTAAATTGTTAACCCAAAATGCCGAGCGGTATCTGAAGAGCGATCGGCAAATACGAGCAATTTTCGCGGATTTGCCGGAAGCGATTGAAAATACGGCGCGCCTGGCCGAGCGGCTCATGTTTTCGCTCGAAAATCTCGGGTACGAATTTCCCGAATACCCGGTGCCAGCGGGTCATACGATGGATTCATTCTTGCGCACTATTGTCTGGTTTGGCGCGCAACAACGTTACGCTGCGATCAACACCAGGGTGAAGCACCAGCTCGAAGAAGAACTTGCACTTATTACCAAGCTCGGGTTTCCCGGTTATTTTTTGATTGCCTGGGACATCGTCAATTTCTGTCGCGAATACAATATCATGATCCAGGGCCGGGGCAGCGCCGCGAACAGCGCGGTTTGTTATTGCCTCGGGATTACGCCGGTCGATCCGGTGGAAAATCATCTCGTCTTCGAACGATTTCTAAACGAGAGCCGTAAAGACTGGCCGGATATCGATCTGGATCTTCCCAGCGGCGACCGGCGCGAAGCAGTGATTCAGGAAATTTATCGCCGCTACGGGAAACACGGGGCCGCGATGACGGCGAACGTGATCAGTTACCGCGGACGCAGCGCGGCACGCGAGATTGGCAAAGCGCTCAATTTTTCGCCAAGCATTATCGATCGTTTCTCCCATCTGTTTGCCAGTGGCGATTTCCCGCACACGCTCGAGCTCGAATCGCAGATCGAACAGGCGGGCTTGCCGAAAAATCATCCCCGCATGCCGGCGTTCATCAGGCTCTATCGCGCGATTTACGGATTGCCACGGCACCTTGGCCAGCATTCCGGTGGTATGATTATCTGCCAGAACAAGCTCAGTTCGTTTGTGCCGCTGGAAAACGCCTCAATGCCAGGTCGCGTGGTGGCGCAATGGGACAAGGATGATTGCGAAGACCTAGGCATCGTGAAAGTGGACTTGTTAGGCCTCGGCATGATGTCGGTGATGCAGGACGCGTTTGAGTTATGCCGCGAACGGGGCCGTGCGCTCGACCTGGCGCACATTCCGAAAGATGACGAGAAGACGTTCGAGATTATGCAGCGCGCCGACACGATCGGGGTTTTCCAAATCGAGAGTCGAGCGCAAATGGCCACCTTGCCGCGGATGAAACCGAAATGTTTTTACGATGTGGTGATCGAAGTGGCCATCATCCGGCCAGGACCGATTCAAGGTGATATGGTGCATCCGTATCTCGCGCGCCGGGCTGGACGCGAACCGCCGACATATTTTGATCCGCGCCTGGAGCCTGTTTTAAAACGCACCCTCGGCGTTCCGCTTTTCCAGGAGCAAATGCTCAAGATCGCAATGGTAATGGCCGATTTTTCCGGCGACGAAGCGGAAGAGCTGCGACGCGCACTGAGTTTTCATCGTTCCGAAGAACGGATGAACAAGGTCTGCGCAAAATTGCGCATGGCGATGGAACGCAAAGGTGTGACCACGGAGAAGATCGATAAAATCGTTCAGTCCATCTCGTCGTTTGCGCTTTACGGATTTCCGGAATCGCACGCGATTAGTTTTGCTATTCTAGCGTATGGCAGCGCGTATTTAAAAGTGCATCGCGCGCCGGAATTTTACGCGAGCCTTTTGAACAATCAGCCGATGGGTTTTTACACTCCCGCGACGATTGTGAAGGACGCACAGCGGCATGGCTTGAAGATTAAGCCGGTTTGCGTTTCGCAATCCGAATGGCGCTGCACGGTTGTCGATGACAACACCGTGCGCCTCGGATTTTGTGTTGTGAGCGGATTAAGCGAGGAACACGCTGAAGAACTCGTTAGGCAACGAAAAAAACAACAATTCGATTCGTTGGAGGCTTTCAAGCGACGTATCCCGCTCTCAAAAGATGAATTGCGCACATTAGCGGAGTTGGGCGCGCTGAATTGTTTTGCCGAGCATCGCCGTGCGGCGATGTGGGATGTGGAAGAAACATTGCATGACGATTTGCTGGGGAGCGCGGGCGCCTCGCCCGCTGTGTCACGCGTCTCGCGGGACACTGCTCGAGATCTTTTCGGCGGGGGCGCCGAAAGTCCGAGCCGGACCGGCGGTAGCGGGCGGCGCGCCCACGCTCCCCTACCGCCAATGACGTTGCCCGAGCGCGTGAAAGCAGATTACGAGACAATGAACCTGACCACCGGACCGCATCCTATGAAGCTATTGCGCGAAAGTTTGCCGAACATTTGGCGCGCAATCGATCTTCCGCGCGCACGACATGGTTGCATCATCCAAATCGCCGGAAACGTGATCTGCCGCCAGCGTCCCGGTACGGCGAAGGGCTTTGTTTTTGTCAGCCTGGAAGACGAGACCGGTGTTTCAAATGCAATTGTCGATCCTGACTTGTTTGAACACTTTCGCCTCGTGATCACTGAAGAAGCTTTTCTGCTCATCGAGGGCGAAGTGCAGAATTCGGACAACGTGATTTTGATCAAAGCGCGGGAGATCAAACCGCTTGCCCATGCGGAACTCGTGGGGAGCGAGTCGCACGATTTTCGCTAATTCTGTAGCCGCTTCGCTGTGCGAAGCGCGGCGCTGATATGACTGACACCCGCGCGTCGCGTCGCCCAGAGGTCGACGGCTACATCTATTCTCCCGCGTGATGGGGTTCGGGAGTTTTCGGTTCGGTCGGTTTTTCTGCTGGTTTCTGATCCGACTCGATCCATTCGGTGTGAAAAACGCCGGGCTTGTCGATTCGTTCGTACGTGTGCGCACCGAAGAAATCGCGCTGCGCTTGCAAGAGGTTTGCAGGCAACCAAGCCGACCGATAACTGTCGAAGTAAGCGAGCGATGCGGAAAATGCAGGAACAGGGACGCCGTGTTTAATGGCAGTTGTTACCGCAACGCGCCAGTTGCGCTGCGCCTTTCTGATGGCTCTCGTGAAATAACGGTCGAGCAGAAGGTTGTGGAGCGCAGGGTCGCGCTGATAAGCCTCGACGATTCGGTTGAGAAATTTCGCGCGAATAATGCAGCCGCCCCGCCAGATGGTGGCTATATCGCCGAGGTTGAGGTTCCATTTGTATTCCGTGCTTCCAGAACGCAGAAGCTCCATTCCCTGCGCGTAAGAAACAATCTTCGATGCGTAAAGCGCGTCGCGTATTGCATCGACGAATCGCGTTCGATTACCCGTAAACTTTCGAGCTCTCGGTTGTGGCAGAATTTTCGACGCGGCCTCCCGTTCTTCTTTTCGCGAAGAAATAACACGCGCTTCAACGGCAGCGTTAATTGTTGAAATGACGACGGATTGCCGGATGGCAGATTGGAGTGTCCAGATGCCCGTTCCCTTTTGTCCGGCCTTATCGAGAATCATATCGACGAGGGGTCTCCCGGTGTCAGGATCGATCTTTCGAAAAATTTCTGAGGTGATCTCGATCAGGTAGCTGTCGAGCTCGCCCTTATTCCATTCTGCAAAGACGTCGGCAAGCTCTGGAGCCTGCATCTCCAGAATATCTTTAAGGATCGCATAAGCCTCGCAGATCAACTGAATGTCGCCGTACTCGATGCCATTGTGGACCATCTTCACATAGTGCCCGGCGCCGTCCGGTCCCATGTAACGGCAACACGGCTCCCCATCTACCTGTGCAGCGATCTTGCGAAAAATCGGGGCGATGATCTCCCAGGACTCGCGAGAACCGCCTGGCATAAGCGAAGGCCCTTTGAGGGCGCCTTCTTCGCCGCCCGAAACGCCCATACCCACAAAGTGAATTCCCGTCCCCTCCAGCTCGTTGCCGCGCCGTTGTGTGTCGGTGAAGAGAGAGTTTCCTCCGTCGATCAGCACGTCGCCTCGCTCGAGTAACGGCGCGATTTCACCGATAACAATGTCTACCGGCTTGCCAGCCTTGATCATCATCATCGCGATGCGCGGTTTTTTAAGCGCAGCGACAAACTCCCCCATTGTGCGCGTCGGCTGGATGTTTTTTCCCTTGGCGCGGCCAGCAGCGAATTTTTCCGTGACCTCGGTGGTGCGATTGAACACCGCAACGGAAAAACCCTTCGATTCCAGGTTCAAAGCAAGATTCTCCCCCATCACTGCCAGGCCGATTATTCCAATATCACATTGATTCGTGTTCATTTTGATATCTTCTTTTCCAATAGCTTGAAACAAGGGGAGCCCGATTCACTCACTGTAGCGAGCACTTGAACCTTATGGCAAATCCGGTTTGTGAAGTTTTAGTGACAGATGCGCAACTCAATGCGCCTGAGAATCGCGTCGATCCCGCTGCAGGTGCGAGAATTGATTTTCAGGGGATCGTTCGTGGCTCTGAGGATGGGCGTGAAATCGAGGGAATCGATTACGAAGCGCACTGGAAAATGGCCGAACATCAGCTGAGGGAAATTGCAGAGCAGGCCATAATCCAATTTGAACTTCGATCGGTTATCATTCATCACCGGATCGGATTTGTCGCTGTTGGAGAGCCCTCGCTCTTTATGCGAGTCATCAGCGCACATCGCCAAGCAGCATTTCAAGCGAGTCGATGGATAGTGGATGAGTTGAAGAAAAAGGTTCCGATTTGGAAACGGCCACGGTTTAAGATCCGGAATGACATGCCGGGGTCAGCGCCCCCGGCTACAGCTCTGGCGCCAACCACAGTAAATGAACTGGGCTAATCGGATTACTCTAAGTCGGCTCGGCCTGACCGTGGTTTTTGTCGTAGCGCTTAATTCCTCCTGGCAATACGCACGCACCACGGCACTGACCATCTTTCTCATTGCAGGTCTGACTGATTTTATCGATGGAGAAATCGCGCGGCGTTACGGGGTGATAACAAACTTTGGCAAATTGATGGATCCGCTGGTAGACAAGATCATGATGGCCGCCGCTTTTATTTCGTTGGTTCCTCTTAAAGCCATTCCGGCATGGGCAGCCACAACAGTGGTAGCGCGAGATTTTTTAATCACGGGTTTGCGCCTGATGGCGAGTAGCAAGGGCCGGATTCTTCCAGCAGAACGGCTGGGCAAACAGAAAACTTCGTGGCAGATCATTACTATTATTTTCTTTTTGGCGCTCCTTTCGATGGCGGAACTGCGATACGCCAGTGAGAAATCGACATGGTGGGTGCGCGCCTGGACTGAAGCCGGCCCAGTCCTAGTCTGGGTCACCGTAGCGTTGACGATTTACTCTGCTCTTGGATTCACCTGGCGGAACCGGGAGCTGATTTCGCCAGACCAATAGGCCGCCAACAAGACTCGGAAGGCGCGTCGAATTGTCGAGAATTCTTACACGCCAAACCGTATAGCCTAATCTATTCATTCTGAGTATGTTATGCCACGTTTTGATGGACCTGCGCATTATCGTCTGGACACTTTACAGCTTCGTCTTCGATCAACCATAATTTGGCGAAATTTGACCAAAAAATAACCTGCTGTAAAACAGATGGTTATGATAGTAATGGAGTCAGCAGGTTTTTGTTGGCACGGCATTTGCGACATCGTGTACGATTACACTTTTCACGCCGCGCCATGTACTCAAATGCAGTTTCGAAACACAAAGTCCTGCTGCTCTGCATAGCGTTTTGCGGGGCAATCCTTGCGTCGACCGATGACGCCAAGGCCTTTGTCCTCGGTATGGGCGATTCCCACGAGTTGGGTTTCCTCTGGCCTGGCTTACAAAAAAAATCAGGCGTTCCAAACAGAGCAACTTATGTGAACCGCCTACTCGGCATGGCTCTTGGCGCAATCAACTTTGCCAATGGCAAGGTCTACTTTCGCTCAAACCACGTTTTTAAGTCCTTGCCGGCTGCAACCCAGGCCCGCAACGGCAGTGGCAGAACGATAAACCTTGGCACCGGTGGTTTATGCGCGTACCTGTTCGCGACCTACAATGGTTACGGGTCCGAAGTTTGGTACGTGGGTAATCTGAGTGGAATAGTAACGATACCCTTTCTAGCGAGTGGCCACTGCCTCGCGGGGTGGACGCTCTTTGGCACAGTTGGTGCAGGTGTCCCGGACGGTGGCGTCACGGTGATGTTGCTCGGCGTGGCTCTCGGCGTGCTCGCTTTGGCGCGACGCTTCCTGATGCGATAGCGGTCACACTTGAATTCAGGAATGCGCAAGACCATATGCCTGCCCGTAGCTTCGTAGCAAAAACGATACGCGAACACTGGAAATTCGGCATTTTGCCAACATGAAAAGAGACGGTGCGACAAACTTGATCGGAATCATGGGAATCGCTGGAGGACTAGCGACCCTGCTCGCTTTCCCGCCTGAAGTAATTTACTCGGCAACCCCGACCATCAAAGTCCCCGGTCCGTATCCGTATGAAACGCCTATGCAAGTTCCGGCGCCGCCGCTCGTTTCGGACTCATCGCCGGTGCCGTCGCCTGCTCCTTTTCCGTACTCCGAATCGTTGCCCTCGCTCTCGGCTGCTCACGATCGCGATCCACGAACAGCAAATGCCCGCCGGCCGCTCACGGCGAAAGCCGTGCGCGAGGCAGCGTTCAAATACAATGGAGTATCAAATTTTTGTGGATTTCTGGCAGCACTTCCTGCCGACGTTAGTGTGTTCGATCCGAAACTCGGAAGAACACGCACCCTTGTAAAAGGAGGCCGTGTAATACGCAAAAATGCAGCGTGGCTCCGCAAACATAAGCAAGCCGCCTCACACGAACAAACCGGGAGCTAACGAAAACCAGCGGGCAACGGGAATCGAACCCGCATTTCGATGGTGTATCAGAGCCTCATATCATATGTAAAATGCCCTTAAAAATAGCCTGATTAGCCAGTAGTCAGAACGTTTAGTCAGAACAAATCCGCCAAAATCAGCCTTTATCCGCCGATGCGCGGTAACGCGGTTTTTACTCGCTTTTCGCTCCGCGCGCTGATGGAATGCGCCGCGTGAAAACGATTCCCCGATTACTTGTTCTGTTGCTCATCGTAGCGATTCTCGCCGGTTGCGCCTCAACAGACTTCCAACCCGTGGAAAGCCAAGGACCGCTGCTCGGGCAAGGACAATGGGGCACACGCAAGGTAGTGGACGGCGTGGACATCTGGACAATGGGCGCGCCGCCAAGGAAATACCGCGTGCTAGGCGTAATCAATGATACGCGCGGCGGCGGGGTAATCCCGATGGCCGGTTATTACAGCGGCATCGCCGCAAAGGTGAAGCAGTACGGCGGAAATGCGGCGATTGAGGTGTCTAGCCGATCCCAATATCTTGGCACGGCATCGTTCGCTAACGCTACAACCACCACTTCCGGCGGGTACTCCGGCACAGGATACAATTACGGTAATTTTTCCACTGTGAACGGCACGGTGAACACCACTTCGAACACCTTCGCGTCGGGAACGTCCGTTCCGATGTTCAAGCATCACGGAACATTTCTCGTTGTGAGGTATCTGTGAGGCGAACCGGAAACCAACGCAGAGGGGGTGAGGAAGCGCTGTGACAACAGAAAGAAAATAACCAAATGAAAATGAAGCTAATGATCGTAGCATTAACGGCATTCGCCGCGAGCGCGTTCGCTGGTCACTTGGTGCCTCACATTGCCATGCCTGCCGGTATTGGCTATGCGACAGATGCCAAGGGCGCTCGATATCCGAACACGGTGTGCGTGCGTGATGCGCTTTTTCGAAAAGCTTCGACCTGAGTGAAAAGAGCACTTTGCGGAGTGCGCGAGATGTGGCGAGATATTTGATCGGCGAAGCTTAGACGAAGTGCTGTTTCATACCACCGACCATAAGCACCGCCCGGACATTCAGTATTCCGGCTCCGAAACGCTGGATTAGACCCGCCACCTACCGCGAATCGGTGCTTTATCGTCCGTGCCGATGAAAATTGATCCCCCTTGCCATGGGAGCACAAAGGACGGCATCTAGGAGTGCGTCACCAGGCTTGGTGACAACTGCCCTCAGGCGCGTGGAGACTATTGCGAAACTCCCCGGGCACGAGACGCAGGCGGGTAAGAGAGTTCAAACATTGCGACTGTTGAGTCAGAGCCTAGCACTATTTGCCGTTAAACGAACGAGACATTATGCCGATGTCTTGTTCGGTAAGAGGGCAATCTTGCTCGTCATACTCTAAACACATCAGGAGAAGCGTTTCTTGCCGCAGTACTCCTTTCACGTAAAATCCTCGGGGGCCATCGCGACCGGAAACAACAAACCAGTCGTCGCGCAGAACTTTGTAGTCGACCACTTTTCCTGGATCCGCAGCTGTATGCTCAGCTGCCCACTCAGAATAGATTTTCGCTAGCGTGTGGCTACGCGGATTGTGTTTACCGAGGAGCAGGAGCTTCGTCTGACCATCCTGTGACACAAATAATGCGCGATCGTTCGATGAGGGCGTTTCATTTTTGACGAGAACATTGGCAGGAACGACAGCGGAAAAGTTATAGTAAGGGTTCGCGTATCGCACGAATTCCGTATTTGCGGATCCTCGCTGGATAGGCTCTGCTCGCTGGGCGTGTTTCTGGAGCACCGATTGCAACCGCGCATTTGCTTCACGCGATTTTTCTGAGTTCCCTTCGTGACTGTAACTCAAAGCGAGCCCACGCCAGATCTCTGGATCACTAG
>Ga0209268_1000981_pt1 | contig 14271 bp, 20 predicted proteins | sample GraSoiAngelo_143_FD_185900 | JGI IMG/M metagenome (GOLD analysis project Ga0209268, IMG submission 185900) | Grasslands soil microbial communities from the Angelo Coastal Reserve, California, USA - 14_1009_02_30cm (SPAdes) (version 2) | ecosystem: Environmental > Terrestrial > Soil > Grasslands ... | reverse complement strand
CACCGGAGCGGCTCGATCTCGAGTCTCGCACCGCATTTCGCCGCGCCGCCGGAGAGGTGCTGGACCAGCTCGCTGAGGGGGCCGGCCGCCTGGTGATCGATCTGTCCGGGACGCGCGCGGTGGATAGCGCCGGTCTTGGCGCCTTGATGTTGATCCAGCGCAAGGCCGCCGAGCGCCGCCAGACCGTGTGTCTGCGCGGGGCGAACGAAGAGCTGCGCTTCCTGCTGGTGCTCACGAAGCTGGACGACCTGTTCGAATTGGAGACTGGCGTCTCGTGAGGTAGATTGGGCGCGATGGCGCCGCCGCCCCGCAAGGTCCTCTTTGTGGAAGACGAAGCCGCACTCCAATACTCCTACGAGCGGTTCTTCGAAGGCAAATACACCATGGCCTATGCGCCGAGCGGCGCGGAGGCCATGCGCCAGTTGAAGGATTTCGACCCGGACGTCCTCGTGCTCGACATGCGGTTGCCCGACACCGATGGAATCGCTCTGTTGCAGCGCATTCGGGAGACCCGGCCGACTTTGCCGGTCGTCGTCACGACGGCCTATGTGAGTATGGAACCGCTGATGAACGTGCTCGACCTGGGGCACAGCCGGTATCTGGTCAAGCCCTACGAATTGAGCGAGCTCGCCGCCGCCATCGATGCTGCGGGCTGAACGACTGCGGCACAGTTTCGGACCGGTCAAGGCGCTCGACGAGATTTCCTTCACTGTACAGCCCGGTCAAACGCTTGCCGTCTTCGGTCCCAACGGCGCCGGCAAGACAACACTGCTCAAGGTCCTCGCCGGACTGATACAACCGCAGGGCGGGCGTGCGGAGGTCGCCGGAGGACGCCGGGCGATCGGATGGATTGGTCACCAACCGCAGCTCTACGCCCCGCTCACCGTCCGCGAGAACCTGCGCTTCTGGGCGTCGCTCTACAGCGTGAAGCCTCCGGCCGACCTCCTGCGCCGGCTGGGACTCGAGGAACACGCGGATCGTCCGGTGCGCGCGCTGTCGCGTGGCCTGGTGCAGCGTGTGGCGATCGCCCGTGCGCTCGTGCACGATCCCACGGTGCTGCTGCTCGACGAGCCCTTCACGGGACTCGATCGCGTCGCCGCGGAAGCGCTGAGCCGGCTGCTGGCACAGCATGCTGCCGCGGGACGGGCGGCGGTGTTGGTGACCCACAATGTCGAGGAGGGCACGGGCCTCGCGACCGACGTCGCGTTCATGCGCGTGGGCCGGTTCGTGCATTTCGCGCCGCGGGCGGGTCGCGGGCCGGCGCAGGTGAGCGAGGAGTATCGCAATGCGATTGCCTGAGCTCCTGCGCCACAGCTGGACCGTCGCCGCCAAGGATCTCCTGGTGGAGTTCCGGTCCCGGACCGCGATTCTCTCCGCAGCGGTGTTCGTAGTCCTGGTGCTCGTCGTGTTCAATTTTGGACGCGATCCCACGGCCGTTTCCAACGTCGACCTCGCGCCCAGCATCTTATGGGTGACCTTCACCTTTGCGGCGATCCTCGCTTTGAATCGCGCGTTTCAGCTCGAGCTCGAGAACCAGGCCCTCGATGGACTGCTGCTCGCACCGATCGACCGCAGCAGCATCTATCTGGGCAAGCTGATAGCGAATCTCGTCTTCGTCGCGGGCGTCGAGTTGATCGGCGTGCCGCTACTCGCACTCTTCTTCAACGTGCGCGTGCTCCCGTACCTGGGCCCTCTGACCGGATTGATTGCCCTCGCGACTGTGGGGTTTGTTGCGGTCGGCACACTCTTCAGTGCGATGACCGTGCGCACGCGCTTCGCGGAGTTGCTGCTTCCGGTGTTGCTACTGCCGTTCATGATTCCGCCGCTGAGCTGGGCCGTGCTGGCGACGGGCCGGCTGCTCGCAGGCCGTCCCTTGAGCGAGGTCGTGGGCTGGCTTAACATGCTGGCCGTCTATGACATCGTCTTCGTTGCGCTGGCCGTGCTCCTCTTTCCCGCGACGGTGAACGAATGAGAATCCTGCGCCGGCATCTATGTCCGGGCGCTGGCGTACACGCCGGTCGAACAGTCACAAGGCCTCGCCCAGAAGATCTTTTACCTCCACGTGCCGGCCGCGATCTGGGCCGAGCTGGCGATGATCGTGGTCGGCCTGTCGAGCGTCTTCTATCTGTTTACGAAAGATCCACGACTGGACCGGTTCGCAGCGTCCTCGGCGGAGGTCGGTACGGTGTTCTGCGCCATCGTCCTCACGACCGGTCCGATATGGGGGAAGCCGATCTGGGGCACCTGGTGGACCTGGGATGCCCGCCTGACGTTCACGCTCTTCCTCTTTCTGCTGTATGCCGGCTATCTGCTGTTGCGCGGCGCCGTGACCGATCCCGCCGCGCGGGCCCGTTTCGCGGCGGTAATCGGCATCTGCGGAATGTGTGAGGTGCCGTTCATCCACTTGAGCGTCTACATGTTTCCCACCCTCCATCCGATGCCGATCGTGCTCAAGCCGAGCGCGCCCTCATTGCCTGGGACTATGCTCTTGACCTGGCTGTTGTCGCTCGGCGTGTTCACGCTGCTCTACGTGGGTTTCGTCGTGCAGCGGTATGCTCTGAGTTATTTGCGGGAGGAGCTTGAAGCGGTCGGTGACGTGGGAGGGGGGAGGGGGCACGGGTGATGCCGCAGAGCATTCCGCAAAACGGCGGCTACATGATCGCCGCCTACATCGTGGCGGGCGTGATCATCGTCGGCTACGCGTTGTCACTGTACTTGCGCGCGCGCCGCAGCCTTCGCGCGTAGCTCAGCCCGCGCTTCGGGCAGACGACTGTGCCCGTCGGGCACCTCGGTCGCCCACAAATTCAACGCTTCGTCGGCCGCGCCGTGATCGCCCGCGTCATACAGGGCTTGCGCGTTGTGCCACAGCGCGGTCGCACCACCACCCGCTGCGTAGGCGCGCGCAAAGCGCGCGGCCGCGTCGGGAAAGCGCCCCATGCGTTGGTATAACGTCCCCGCCGCCATGGCGGCATCGGCGCGCTCCTCGAGTGCCAGCGCCTGCTCGAACGCGCCGAGTGCTTCATCCTGCCGGAACACCATCTGCAGCGCCTCCCCGAGGAGCATCCACGCGTCGGCGTGATCGGGGAACCGCACGGTGGCCGCCCGCGCCGCTGCGACCGCGCCCCAGCGGTCATCGAGCGCGCGCGACAGGTGCACGAGCGCGGGGTACGTATCGGCGAACCCCGGTGCTAACCAGGCGCCGAGCTTCAGCCAGCCGAGGGCGCGGCGTGGAGCAGCGCGTTGGGCGGCAGCAGCGCGGCGCAGGCAAAAGCGGCCGAGCGCGGCGCGGATTGAGCGCAGCATTGCTTGATAATGGGTGGAGGCACGGTGAGATTGCAACGGCGCATGGCAGCATCCTTGCAGGGGCGCCGCATCGTGATCACGCGCGCGCGCGAACAGGCCGGCGACCTGGTGCGATCGCTCGAAGCCCGTGGCGCCGTGACCGTGATCGCTCCCGTGATTCGCATCCAGCCGCTCGAGAATCTGGGGGCGCTGCGCGCCGCACTCACCGGGCTCTCCACTTACCGCTGGGTCGTCTTCACCAGTCAGAATGCCGTACAGATCGTGTTCGACCGCCTGGTCGCATGGGGGCTGACGCCGCGCGTATTCTCGACTACGTCGGTCGCCGCCATCGGCACGGCCACCGCCGAGGCATTGACGGTGCGGGGAGTGGTCCCGGCGCTGGTGCCCGAGGAATTCGTCGCGGAGTCACTGGCCGACGCGTTGCTCCGGCACGGTGGCGGCACACTGGCCGGCGCTCGCGTGCTGATCCCCAGTGCCGAGGACGCGCGGGAAGTGCTCGCTACAACCCTGCGGCAACATGGCGCCGAGGTCGAAACCATCGCCGTGTATCGGACGGTCCCGGTCCAGAGCGATCTCAGCGCCCTGGCGGCCGACATCAAAGGCGGCCGGATCGATGCGGTCACGTTCACCTCGTCCTCCACCGTGCGGTCCTTCGTTGATCTGGTCGGCCCGGCGTCGACGAGCGGAGGGTTCGTCGCCGCCACAATCGGTCCCGTCACCGCCGGCACGGCCCGTGAGCTTGGGCTGCGCGACATCCTCGAGGCGGATCCGCACACGGTGCAGGGCCTGGTTGACGCGCTGGCCAGGAGATTCGCGTGAAGATCGGCACGCGTGGCAGCCAGCTGGCGCGTTGGCAAGCGGAATGGGTACGCGACCGGCTCGGGACTGATGGCGTGCGCGCGGAGATCGTCGTCATCAAGACTCGCGGCGATGCCGACGTCGACCGTCCGCTGCACGAGCTCGAAGGCAAGGGCTTCTTCACGAAGGAAATCGAGGACGCGCTGCAGGGCGGTCGCATCGACGTCGCCGTGCATTCGCTCAAGGACCTGCCCACGACTCTGCCGGCCGGCCTGCAGCTCGGTGCGATCCCGGTTCGACACGATCCCCGTGAGGCGCTCGTCAACGGGAAATCCCTGCTCGAGCTCGCGCCTGGCGCGCGGGTCGGAACGTCGAGCCTGCGGCGCATCGCGCAGGTGCGTTTTCTGCGTCCGGACCTGGAGGTCGTACCGCTGCGCGGCAACGTCCCCACGCGCGTCCGCAAGGTCGAGACCGGCGATGGGCTGGATGCCGCGCTGCTGGCGATTGCCGGACTCGAGCGGCTGGGCTTGGGCGGCAAAGCCTCGGTCCTCGATCCGCTCGATGTGATGCCCGCACCGGGGCAGGGCGCCCTCGGCATCGAAATTCGCGCGGATGACACGAGGACCCGCAAAGCCTTACAGCCGCTGCACGACGCGTCCAGCGCCGTCGCAATCACCGCCGAACGTGCGCTGCTGGCGGCGCTCGGCGGGGGATGTCAGGCGCCGGTGGCCGCGTGGGTTGAGATGCGGGACACGGGACACGGGACACGGTTGTACGGTCGCGTGACAGAACGAGACGGTGCGGTGCAACTCACGGCGTCCGCTGAGCTCGATGCGAAAAAGCCCGAAGCGGCCGGCGAAGCCGTCGCCCGCTTGCTCGAAGGAGAGGGCGCCGCGAGTTTACTCGCCCGATGAGCCCCCCGTCCGCCCAGTTTCCGATTCGCCGCATGCGCCGGCTGCGCCGGACCGCTGCCCTCCGCCGCCTCGTGCAAGAAACCCACATCGCGCCGTCGCAGCTCATCTGGCCGTTGTTCGTTGCGCACGGTGAAGGACTGCGGCGCCCCGTCGCATCCCTGCCCGGCGTCGCGCAGCTCTCCGTCGATCAGCTCGTGAAGGATGCGGAGCGGGCCGCCTCGCTGGGATTGGGCGGCATCATCCTCTTTGGCATTCCCGCGACGAAGGACGGCACCGGCTCCGAAGCCTACGACGACCAGGGGATCGTGCAGCAGGCCATCCGTGCGGTGAAGCGCGCGGTCCCCGACCTGCTCGTCATCGGCGATGTCTGCCTGTGCGAGTACACCGATCATGGGCACTGCGGCGTGATTCGCGACGGCGAAGTCGACAACGACTCATCGGTCTATCTGCTCGCCAAGACGGCCGTGATGCAGGCGCGCGCCGGCGTCGATTTGGTGGCGCCGAGCGACATGATGGACGGCCGCGTGGCCGGCATCCGCAAGGCTCTGGATGCGGGCGGCTTCTCCCACGTGCCGATCATGTCGTACGCGGCGAAGTTCGCCTCGGCGTTCTACGGGCCGTTCCGCGAGGCGGCCGGCTCGACGCCGCAGTTCGGCGACCGGCAGACGTATCAGATGGCGGTGTCGAACGGCGATGAAGCGATGAAAGAGATCCAGCTCGATCTCGACGAGGGCGCGGATATCGTGATGGTGAAGCCGGCGGGTCCGTGTCTCGATCTGATTCGCCGGGCCAAGGAACGGTTCGGCTCCCCGCTCGGCGCCTATCAGGTGAGCGGCGAGTACGCGATGATCAAGGCTGCCGCGGAGCGGGGCATGCTGGATGAGACGAAGGCTATGTGGGAGTCAGTCACTGCAATCCACAGGGCCGGCGCGGATATCATCCTGACCTATTTTGCGCCGGATCTGGCGGAACAAATGTAGGGGCGCAGCATGCTGCGCCCCTACCGCGATACCGATCGCCTATCTCAAATCCGTCGCGCCCGGCGGCAACAGCAAGTAGCGCCACAGTCCGGCGGCGGCCGCGGCACCCAGGAGCGGTCCGATCCAGTAGACAGCCTGGGCGTGCCAGTCCCACGAGACCAACGCGGGACCAAAGGCGCGCGCCGGATTCAGCGCCGTACCGGTGAGCACGCCGCCGCCCAGGACGCAGACCATGACGACCAGGCCGATGGCGAATCCAGCGACGCGCTCCTTCTGCGGTGAGACGGCCGTTCCGTAGACCGCGCTCACGAGGAAGAACGTGAACAGCGCCTCGAGTCCCACCGCGCCGAGGAACGTCACCGAACCGGCGACCTGCGGCGTGCCGAGTGACGTCATCCGAACGGCCGACGCGGGAAACAGCAATTTGATGAAGAGCGCGCCGACGATCGCGCCGAGCAGCTGCGCTGCGACGTATTTGCCCAACGTCACTGCGTCGATCTGTTTGCCGAGCCACAAGGCAAAGCTCACCGCTGGATTGATGTGGCCGCCGGAGATCGGCATCATGATCGTGACGGCGAGCGCGAGTCCGATGCCGTTCGCGATGGCGACGCCCAACGCGCCGGCGACATTCGTGACAGCGCTGCCCGCGCCAACGAGAACGAACAGCAAGGTGCCGATGAATTCCGCGGTAGGTGCCCGCAGGGACCGGTATTTCACGAGTGACCTCGGAGTGAAAGCCGGGCCAATCTATCGGGCGCCACCGTCGGGCCGCAACACCAACGCCGCGTTGATGCCGCCGAATCCGAACGAGTTGGAGACGACGGCGGCGGGTGAGGCAGTCTTACCGCCTCCGGGCAGGCAATCGAGATCACATCGTGGGTCGGGGCGTTCCAGGTTGATCGTGGGCGGCAGCCAACCCCGCGCGAGCGCCAGGGCGCAGATCGCCGCCTCGATGGCGCCGCTCGCGCCCAGGGCGTGCCCGTAGTAGCCCTTCGTGCCGCTGACGGTCAGCCGGTAGGCATGGTCGCCGAACACCTGCTTGATCGCAGCCGTCTCGGTCGGATCGTTGAGCGGCGTGGAAGAGCCGTGGGCGTTGATGTAGCCGACCTCGGCCGGCGCCACATCGCCGTCGGCGAGCGCGAGCTGCATCGCCCGCGCCGCCTGGCGACCGTCCGGACGCGGCGCGGTCATGTGATACGCGTCGTTCGTGTAGGCGTGACCGACGACCTCGGCATAGATCCTCGCGCCGCGCGCGAGCGCGCGCGTGCGCTCCTCGAGCACGAGCACCGCCGCCCCCTCGCCCATCACGAATCCATCGCGCCCCGCGTCGAATGGGCGGGACGCGCGCGCGGGATCGTCGTTGCGGGTGCTCATCGCGCGGATGATGCTGAATGCCGCGAATGTCAGCGGCGCCAGCGGTGCCTCGGCGCCACCGGCAAGCATCACGTCGGCGCGACCATCGCGCACGGTGTGGAAGGCTTCGCCGACCGCGATCGTGCCCGACGCGCAGCTCATCGCGTTCGTGGCGTTCGGCCCCGTGAACCCGAACTCGATGGCGATATTGCAGCTCGCCGCTCCGCAGAACACCGCCAACGCCAGTGACGGATCCAGTCCCCGCGGTCCCTCGGCGAGATACCGGGGGACCTGCGATTCGGCGAATGACACGCCGCCGAGCGCCGAGCCCATCATCGTGCCGACGCGGTCGGGGTCCTCCTGGCGCGGGGTGATCTGCGCGTCGGCGAGCGCTAGACCGGCGCTGGTCACCGCCAGCTGCGAAAAGCGATCGAGTCGCTTGGCGCGCTTGGCGTCCAGATGATCCTGCGGGCGGAAGTCGGGAATCTCCGCGGCCATGTGGCTCCGAAACGGCGCCGGGTCGAAGCGCGTGAGCGTGTGCACGGCGGAGGTGCGGGCTTGGAGGCCCGCCCACAAGCCGTCCACGGCGGTCCCAATTGGGGTTACAGCACCGACTCCTGTGATCACGACCCGACGCAAATCTCTCATGCGATCCCCTTTTTCTCGGCGGCCCGTTTGATCCCCGCCAGCGTGCGCGATGCGATGCCGTGAATGAAGATTGGCCCGATTACCAAATCCGCGGCCAGGCGTCCGATGAGTGGCCAGCGCGGCCCGTCCCAGGTGTGCACGATCTCGACGTCCACACCTCCGCCCACCTCCACCAACCTCCAGACGACCTCCATTCCTCGGCTGATACCCCGCACGTGCCGATACCGGATTTCGCCGGCCGGCCGGTCGACAGTCATCTCGGACACCCACCACGTGGGATACTTGAGGAGCCCACCACCGAACGGCCGCCAGGCGGCCATCTCGACCAATCCGTCGTCGAGTACGCGGACCCAGCGGTAATGCGGAAGGATAGACGGGCGACCGTGCTCGCGGCGGCGAAGACGCGAGGGAACGGCGCGAGGATACGAACGCGATCGACGGTGCGCATCAGCGGCTGAGGCCGGCGTAGCCTCCCCTGTAGTAGAGCAGCGGACGCCGGTCGCTGACGTCGCCGCCCACCACCAAGCCGATGAAAACCGTGTGATCGCCGCCCGGGACCGCCGCCTGCTTCTCGCACTCGATGTGTGCCACCACGCCATCCAGGATGGCAATCCCCCGCTGATTCTCACGGTAGCTGACGCCGCGGAAGCGGTCTGGTTCCGAGGCGGCAAACGCCCGAGACAGCGCCTCCTGCTCGGACGACAGAATATTGAAGACGAAGTGCGTTCCCTTCTCCATGGCGGTGTGCATGTCGTGGCGCTTCTCGACGGAGACCAGCACCAGCGGAGGCTCGAGCGAAACCGACGCGAGCGAATTGGCCGTCATCCCGATCGGCTCGCCGTTGGGCGACCGGCTGGTCAGCACTGTGACGCCCGTGGCGAACCGGCCCAAGAGCTGGCGAAACTGCGGTGGCTCGACGCCACGCGAGGCATGGTCTGGAGGGCTCACAGCACGAGCCCCGCCAGCACCCCGGGCGCCAGCGCCGCGCGTGCTGGAATGCAGTTGCCGGTGGCCCGGACGAGCAGGTCGGCGAGCTCGGGCCGCCGGATCAGTCGCCCGACCACACGCTCGATCAGTGCCGGCCATCCGACCGCGACGCCGATGAGCCGCTCGAGCAGCCACTTGCCGGCGAACTCGCGGCGCCGCGCGCGCGCGTACCGCTGCAGGCTGGCGCCGGTCGCCAGCGTGTCCACAATGGCCGCTGCGGCGAGCTCGGCGCCACGCAGCGCGCTGTAGATCCCCTGGCCCGTGAACGGATCGAAGAAGTCAGCGGCATCGCCGACCAGGAGCGCGCCATTTGCTGCGGGCCGCCGGGACCAGCGCGCGAACGGGCCGGTCGCGAGGACGCGCCGCACGATCCGTCTTGGATCGAAGCGTCCGGCGACACCCGGAAAGCGATTCAGCTCGTCGAAGAACCGCTCGCCGCGCCGAGCCTCGGCCAGCGGGAGCACGAGCGCGACGGTCGTCACGCCGGCGCCGATCGGACCGAGGCCGACGTAACCCGGGCGTCCGACGTGCATTTCGCCAAGGTCGTCCACGGCGCAGGCATCAGCCACGTGCGCCGTGAACGCCACGCGATAGGGCGCCGTGCGAATGACCTTGCCGAGCCGCCGCGCAACGACTGAGCGCAATCCATCCGCACCGACGACCACTCGTGCGCGAATCGTTTCCCGTTTCCCGTTTCCCGTTGCCCGCGCCACGACACCACCGACCGCGCCGCCTTCGTACACGAGTTCCTCGACCTTGACGCTTTCGCGAACCTCGGCGCCGGCAGCTTCGGCGGCATCGCGCAGGACGGAATCGAACGTTGTCCGGGGGAGGGCGAAGCTGAAGGTGTCGAAGCGGCCAACGACGCCCGTGCCGCTGGGGGCGACCACTTTCATCCCCGTCAGGCGCGCAGGGGCGGCAGCAGCGACGGCGTCCAGGACCTCCGCGCCGAGGCGCTCGAGCACGCGCGTCGATTCAGGGCTTAGATACTCGGAGCAGGGCTTCTCGCGGGGAAAGCGCGCGCGGTCCAGCAGGAGGACACGCGCCCCCGCTTTTGCGAGCAGCCGCGCGGTGGCCGATCCCGCCGGGCCGGCACCCACCACGATGACATCCCAGCGTGCGCTCACGCGAGCAGTCCCGCGCATGCGGCTCCCGTTAACGTTGCTGCCAGATTCACGGCGTCGTTGTCCATCCACCGGACATTCCCCTGTACCGTCGCGCCGAGCAGTGAATCCACCAGCATGCCGACCACTCCTGCGACGGCGACGGCCAGCGCACCTCGATGTCCGAACCCATAGGACAGGCCCGCGACCAATCCCGCTCCCGCAATTCCGCCCGTCGTACCCAGGAGTGTCATACCGCCGTCCGTACCGGCGGGCACAGGCTTTCCGGTCGTGATCAACCGCGGCTGCGTGCCCGAATGGCTGCCAATTTCCGTGGCCCACGTGTCGGCTGTGGCAGCTGCCAGTGCTCCCGCAAACCACACCCAACTTCCCGCAAGCGCCGCCAGCGCGGCCACACCGCCATTCGCGATGACCTGTCGCTCATTTCGCCGCCTTCCGCCGCCCCCCGCCGCCCCTTCTCCGCCCTTTGCCACCGGCGTCAGCAAGCTCCCCGAAACAAAGAAGGCGAGGAGCATGACCACTCCGCGCCATCCGAACCCCCAGATTGTCGCCAGGCCGACCGCGAGCGCCGCCGCGGCGCCGCGTCCTGTCAGCCACTTCACTCGCCGAACAGCTCGCGCAGCACGCGTTTCTTGAGCTCGGCCGGCGCGCCCTGCGTCTTGCACCGCGCGCGCAGGAACTTCAGGAACAGCTCCTCGAAATCGTATTGCTCCCCGCAGGGTGGGCAGTCCTCGAGATGCTCACGAATCTCCCGCTCGAGCTCCGGCGTAAGCTCGCGGTCCAGAAACTCATACAGATGCTCGACGCACTCGCGACAATTCATGCGGGAGTTCCTTTGATATATCCCATCTCGACGGCGTAATCGTAGAGCTTGCCCTGCAGCAGCTGGCGCGCCCGAAACAGCCGCGACTTTACGGTCCCCACGGGGACCTGCAGAATGCCCGCGATCTCCTGATACGACATCCCCTCGACATCGCTCAACACCAGCGTCTCTCGGAACGCCACCGGCAGCTGATCGATGGCCTGGAGAACCTGGTCGTCCACGATCTTGTCGAAGAAGGCCCCCTGCGGGTCTTCGTCTTGCACCTCGGAGAACACCGCGAACGGTTCGATCGTGTCCACGTCCACTGTCTCCGGGTGCCTGGTCCGGCGGCGGTATTCATTAATAAAGGCATGTCTCAGAATCGTGAGCAGCCAAGCCTTCGCATTGGTTCCCTGCTCGTACTGCTCCCAGGCGCGGTAGGCCTTCAGCATGGTCTCTTGCACCAGGTCATCGGCGTCCGAGGGGTTTCCCGTGAGGCGGAGCGCCACGCGGTACAGGACGTCGAGGTGGACCAGGGCTTCACGCTCGAAGCTGGCCCGTTTGTCATCGAGGGGGACCGGGGACGAGGCAGGAGGTGTGGGGCTGGATTCGGCCATGGTTGTTCCTGAAGGCTCACGTAGTCCCGCAAGTTCCGCAATGGGGGAGGGGATGCTACGTTTCGCGCTCCGTGGTGCACAGCATCGTCCCGCTCGCCGTCCTCGAGGCGGTCAAGAATCTGGACACTCCCGTCGAGGATGGGCTCACTGAGTTTGCCGAGGAGCTGTTGGTGAAGCGTCTGGGTCTCTCCTCGACCGTCCAAATGCAGCTGGAGGAATACGAGCTGCTCGCGCGCAAAGACGCGCGCGTGGATGCGTCGCACGTGGAGGCGCTGCTACGGCTGGTGGGCCGGCGCCCGGACGCGGACCTCGTGTTCGCCGATGCGGGCCGCCGCGCCGCGCGGCGCGCCGTGCGGCGGATGTCCAGCGTCTCGCGCCTCGCCGCCCGCACGGCGCCGCGGCTGTTCGGCCACCGTGCGGCGCGCCGCGCAGCGCGCGCCGTGCTCGGCGCCGAGCTGGGCCGCGAGCAGCGATTGCCGGTCGCCCGCGTGAGCGATCCGATCGCGATCCAGGCGACTCCCGATGGCACCGCCTGCGGATTCTATGGCGCCGGCCTCGTCGAGTTGTTGCGCCTGCTCGTGGGCTACGAGGGCGCGATGCTGCATGTCGAATGTCGCGCGCGGGGCGGCGCCGGCTGCCAATGGCGCGCCGTCGCCCCTGATCCCCGCCACCAATGAAACCGCTCGAGGGGTTCGATTTCGCCGCGCTCAAGACGCTGCTGGCGGAGCTACGTGCCGACGCCTGGTTGCTCTACGACTTCCGCGGCATCAACCCTGCCGCCACGCGTGTGCTTGGCATCCACGGCATGGGGACGCGACGGTTCTTCGCCCTGTTGCCGCGGGAAGGCAAAGCGATCGCGCTGGCGCATCGGATCGAGCTCGCCGCGTTCGACGGTTTCCCCGGCGAGGTCCGTCCGTACGCCGCGTGGCCCGAACTGCATGAGCAACTGCGCGCGCTCGTCGGCGGCAAGACCGTCGCCATGGAGATTTCGCCGCGGGACGCCGTTCCGTACCTCGACCGCGTGCCGCACGGCGTCGTCGAGCTGATCGAAGCGTCGGGCGCGCATGTCGTGTCATCGGGTGTGCTCGTGTCCCGGTTCGCGGCGCGCTGGTCTCCCGCCGAGCTCGCGGGGCATCGGCGCGCGGCCGAAGCGATCGCGGAAATCGCGGTGGCGACGCTCCAGTGGGCCGGCAGCGAGCTCGCGCGCGGTGCCGAGGTGCGCGAGGCGGCCACGCAATCGCGTGTGATGGACGCATTCACACGCGCCGGGCTCGTTACCGATCATCCGCCGATCGTGGGGTTCCAGGCAAACGCGGCCAATCCGCATTACGAGCCGCGCGCCGGCAGCGACCGTCGCCTCGCGGCGGGTGAGGTGATGTTGCTGGACTTGTGGGCCGGTGTGTCGCTCGGCAGCGTTTTCGCCGATCAGACGTGGATGGGGTTCGCTGGGCGGGAGCCGAGCACAGAAGTGCGTGGTGCGTGGGACGTGGTGCGTGGTGCGCGGGACGCGGCGGTCGCGCTGCTTCGAGAGCGGTGGAAGAACAAACAGCCCGTCACCGGCGCCGCGGTCGATGACGCCGCACGCGCCGTGATTCGCGCGGCCGGGCTCGGCGAGTACTTCGTGCATCGCACGGGGCACTCGATCGATCGTGAGCTGCATGGCTCGGGACCGCATATCGACAACTTCGAGACGGCGGACGAGCGAACGCTGATTCCCGGTGTCGGGTTCTCGGTGGAGCCCGGCGTGTACCTGCCCGGCCGATTCGGCGTACGCAGCGAGATCAACGTGTATATGGGGGAGTCGGGTCCGGAGGTGACGCCGCAGCAGCCGCAGCAGGAGCTGCTGCTGGTCTGAGTGCAGTACCCACGACGGCAGCCCACACGCCGGCACCAACCGCAGCATGCGCTGCCTGTAGCGCTCCCGGGAATCCTAGCTCCACCATGGTAGCGGCAATCCCGATCTGAATGAGAACGAGGCCCAGGAGCAGCCAGCCGCGTCGCGGCTCACGCGCCACCCACCAAATCACGACCGCGAGTAGCGCGTAGGCGAGGAGCCGGTGGGTCCATTGGATGGCGGCGAGCGGACCGCCGCTGGGGATGATCAGGCCGTTGCATAACGGGAAGCCGCCGCATGCGGCGGTCGCTCCCAGGTTCGCCGTCAGCGCGCCGAATAGCACGGTAATAAAGGTGAGCGCGAGCGGGAGCCAGGAGCCTGGAGCTGGGATCCAGGGCGCGCGCGAGGCAGCGATCAGCGCGGCGAGCAGCAGCATCGCGGTCGCCAGATGCAGGACGACCAAGGCCGGCGTGAGTCCGGTTTTCACCGTCACGGCGCCGAGCAGCACTTGAATCACGAGTAGCACGAGAGCGGTATATGCAGCCCTGACTCCAGGCTCCAGACTCCCAGATTCTGTGAGACGCCAACCAACCAGCGCCAGCCCGACCACGAGCAGGGAGACCACAGCCGCGACCATCCGGTGACTCCACTCGATGACGGTGGGTAGGTCATTGAGGGGGGGGAAGAGGTGGCCGTTGCAAAGTGGCCAATGGTTGCCGCAGCCCAGCCCGGACCCGGTTATCCGGACGACGGCGCCTAGGACAATCAGCAGGTAGGTGCAGGCGGCCGCGGTCCACGCCAAGGTCTGGAAACGTCGCGTCATGCGGCAGGAATATCGCACGAAACATTTGACAACAGGGGTCTTGCGGGCCTTGGTTCGTTGCGCCAAAATCCGGAGTTATCAGCACATA
>Ga0209268_1000979_pt1 | contig 14303 bp, 10 predicted proteins | sample GraSoiAngelo_143_FD_185900 | JGI IMG/M metagenome (GOLD analysis project Ga0209268, IMG submission 185900) | Grasslands soil microbial communities from the Angelo Coastal Reserve, California, USA - 14_1009_02_30cm (SPAdes) (version 2) | ecosystem: Environmental > Terrestrial > Soil > Grasslands ... | reverse complement strand
TGGCGCAGGAAGTCCTCGACCAGCGCCCCCTGATCCGACAGCGCGAGCGCGACCTGCGCGAGTCCCACCTCGGGCGGTTGCGCGCCGGCCTCGCGGAGTCCATCGAGACGTCGGAGATCCACCTCGACATCCTGACGAACCTGAAGCGCGTGAGCTCGCACGTCTCCGCGCTTGCGATCTCCATCCTTGAGGAGGTCTGAGATGAAGAAGATCGAGGCCATCATCAAGCCGTTCAAGCTCGACGACGTGAAGGAGGCGCTGACGGAGCTCGGCGTCGTCGGCATGACCGTGACCGAGGTCCGCGGCTTCGGCCGACAGAAGGGCCACACCGAGCTCTACCGCGGCTCCGAGTACACGGTGGACTTCCTCCCGAAGGTGAAGGTCGAGGTCGTCGTCGCGGACGGTCTGGTGGACAAGGTCGTCGCGACGATCGTCGGCGCCGCGAAGACGGGCTCCATCGGTGACGGCAAGGTGTTCGTGCTCCCGATCAACGAGTCGATCCGCATCCGGACCGGAGAGACGGGCGAGTCGGCCGTCTGAACCCCACCGGGCGCGACTTCCGCCGGCTCGGGTTCGCCGACCCGGCCGCCGCGCTGGCGAATTTCGAGGGCCTCACGCCGACGCCGCGGGACGCCGAGCTGCTGGCGCCGACCGTCCCGCGGCTCCTCGCCGCCCTCGCGCAGGCACCCGACCCCGACATGGCGCTCAACAACCTCGAGCGCCATGCGGCCGTGGTTGACCGGTCCGTTCTCTACTCGACGCTCGCCCAGCACCCCGGGGCGCTGCCGCTGCTCGTGCGCGTCCTCGGCTCGAGCCAGTTCCTCGCCGACGCGCTCCGCCGCCGCCCGCAGGCGCTCGCCTGGCTCCTCGAACCGGCCACGATGCGGGTCTGGCTCCCGGAGGACCTCGCGGCCGAGCTCGCTCAGGCGCTCGCGCCCTTTGAGACGCGTGAGGCGCGGATGCGGGGGCTGCGTCGGGTGAAGTACCGTCATCTCCTGCGTATCGGCGCCCGCGACCTCCTGGGCGACGCCGACCTCGCCGTGACGACGGCGGAGCTCGCGCACCTCGCCGACGCGTGCCTCGCCGAGGCGCTCGCGTTCGCGGAGTCGGCGGCGCGCGTCGCGTACGGCGCGCCGCGCGATGCGACCGGGACCGAGACCGGTGTGGCCGTCATCGCGATGGGGAAGCTCGGCGGCGAGGAGCTCAACTACTCGTCCGACATCGACCTTATGTTCGTCTACGGGGCCGACGGTGAGACGACGGGCGGGCGCGGCGGCCGCGTCGTGAACGGCGAGTACTTCGCGCGTGTGTGCCGGGAGCTCGTGGCCTTTCTCGAAGAGGTCACCGACGAGGGCTACGCGTTCCGCGTCGACCTGCGCCTGCGGCCCGAGGGGCGGATGGGCGCCGTCGTCCTCGCGCTCGACCGGTACCGCGACTACTATCGGGAGCGCGCCGAGCTGTGGGAGCGTCAGGCGCTCGTCAAGGCGCGCGTGGCCGCCGGCGACGCCCGCGTGGGGGCAGGCTTCATGGAGCTGGCGCGCGAGGTCGTCTACCGGCCGGGCCTCGACGCGCGGATCCTCCCCGCGGTCCGCGCGATGAAGGCGCAGATCGATCGGGCGCTCGGCGAGAAGGGCGACGCGGCGACGAACGTCAAGCTCGGACGTGGCGGGATCCGCGAGATCGAGTTCCTCGTCCAGGCGCTCCAGCTCCTCTACGGCGGTGACGACGCCTGGCTGCGCGAGCGCAACACGCTGAAGGCGATCTTCCGGCTGACGGAGCGCGGGTACCTGGCACCCGACCTCGGGCGGATGCTCTCCGAGGCGTACGTGCACTTGCGCACCGTGGAGCACCGACTGCAGATCCTCCACGAGTTCCAGACCCACACGCTGCCGTCGGCGCCGCTCGAGCTCGGGCGGCTGGCCCGGCGCGTCGGCCTCGTCGGGCCGCCGGCGTCGGCGGCGCGCGCGTTCCGGGCGCGCCATCGCCGGATCACTGAAGCCGTGCACCGCGCCTTCCGCGCGTTCTTTGTAGCGGGGTCCGCGCGCCCGGGAGACTCCGTGGGTGGCCCGAGCAAGGGGCGGGGTGGCTCCGTTCGGCTCCCGAGCGTCATGGCGCTCCGGGCCACGGGGTTCGCCGATCCCGACCGCGCGCGCCACAACCTCGGGCGCATCCTCGAGGGGCGCCCGCTCGTGCCCTACCCGGGCCAGCTCCACGCGGCGCTCGAGCGCCTCTACCCGATGCTCCTCGACGCGCTCTGGAAGAGCCCCGACCCCGACGCGGCGCTCAACCAGGTCGAGCGCTTCCTGTCGGCTGCCGGTCCGCGCGCCGGGCTCATCGAGCTGCTCGCCGACCGCGCCGAGCTCCTCACCGGGCTCGTCCGCGTGTGCGCGGGCGGCGACCTCCTGACGCAGCTCCTCATCGCCCAGCCCGAGCTCCTCGCCTCGCTCGCGGCGCCCGAGCGGCTCCTCCGGCCCAAGAGGAAGCCGGCATACTGCGCCGCCGTGGGCCAGGTCTTCGGCCCGGGGCTCGGGCCCGGGGAACGGCGGGACCAGCTGCGCCGCCTCAAGCAGGCGGAGGAGCTGACGATCGTGTGGCGGTACCTCGGCGGCGTGACGACCGTCGACGGCTACGCGCGGGAGATGACGGCGCTCGCCGAGGCCGTGCTGGCGGCGGGCTGGCTCCTGACGCTCGAGCCGCTCGTGGCGCGGCACGGCGTGCCACGTGATGCCGAGGGGCGCTTCATCCCGGCCGTCGTCGTGGGCCTCGGCAAGCTCGGCGGCCGCGAGCTCTGCACGGGCTCGGACCTCGACCTCTTCGTAGTGACGGCGGACGAGGGGCGGACGGACGGCGGCGATCCGATCGACGCCTCGTGGTTCTACAGTCTCGCGGTGGAGCGTCTGGCCGGCGCGCTCGGCGACATCACTGCCGCGGGCGTCGCGTTCCCCGTCGACCTCCGGCTTCGGCCCGGCAGCAAGGGGAGCGGCTTCGCGTCGAGCGTCGCCGCGCTCGAGCGCTACTATGCGGAGTACGGCGACCTCTGGGAACGGCAGACGCTCACGCGTGCGCGGCTCGTCCTGGGGGACCCCGGGCTCGCGCGTCGGGTGCGCGCCGCGCTGCGCGGGATCGTGTTCGGGACGCCGTTGCCGCGCGCGCAGCTGAAGGAGATCGGGGAGGTGCGCAAGCGCATGGAGGTCGAGCTCGGCCGGGAGACGCGTGGTCGCTGGCACGTCAAGTACGGGCGGGGCGGGCTCGTGGACGTCGAGTTCCTCACGCAGGCGCTCCAGCTCGTGCACGGCCGGGACCACGTCGACGCGCGCGCCCCGGCCACGGTGGCCGCCCTCCACGGGCTCGCGCGGGCCGGCGCGCTCGCGCCGGAAACGGCGCACCGGCTCGCCGACGCCTACCGGTTCCTCCGCCGCGTCTCGGCCGCGCTGCGCCTGCTCGGCGCGCGGCCGAGCGACTCGCTCGAGCTCGCCGGCCCGATGCCGGCACGCGTCGCGAGCGCGCTCGGCTTCCCGTCGCGCGCGGCGTTCCTCGACGCCTACGGCGCGCGCAGGGATGCGGTCCGGGCGGCGTACCTCGAGGCCATGACGTGAGGGGTCGAGGCCGGGTGCGCGAGCGCGGCAGCGTGCTCGGGATCGACGTCGGCTACAGCGCGCGTCGGAGAACCACGGGGTTCTGCGGGCTCACGTGGGATCGGCGCGCCGTCCGCTGGACGTGTCACAACGCGGGCCTCGGCGCGCGCGACCGTCGCGACGCGCTCCGACGCGTGCTGCCCGAGCCGGCGGCCGAGCTCGCCGCCGTGGCGATCGACGGGCCACTCCTTCCCGGGCTCGACCCGACGCCGCGCTATCGCTGCGCCGAGAGCCTCCTGAGTCGCGGCGCGTTCGCGCGGCGCGGAAAGCCCGCCCCGACGAACGGCGGGAGCGGCCCGGCCCTGCACGAGCACGCGACGCGCCTCGCCCACTTCGTCTTGCGGGAATGTCGAGTCGCAGCGGCGGGCCATGGTCCCGCGATCCACGCGCGCGCGATCGTCGAGGCGTTCCCGAATGCCTTCCTGGGCGTCCTGTGCGACGAGGCGGACTATCCGCTGGCGGCGCGCCCGAAGCGCAAGTGGACCGACACGCTGTACCATTGGCGTCCGGGCGACCCGGTGATCCGGCGAAAGCTCCAGCGCCTCCTCGAGTCCCTCGTGCCCCGGCGGGCGATCGAGGGTGAGCTCTGCCTCGACGACCATGAGGAGATCGCGAGCTTCGTCTGCGCGCTGACCGCGCTCTCGGTCGCGGCGAATCGGTTCGTCGCGGTGGGCTCGGCCTGTGGCGGATACATCGTGCTGCCGCCCCACGCGACGTGGGGTCTGGGGGCGCCGCTCGCCACGCCCTGGGCGGAACGCGAGCTGCGGGTCAATCTCGCGCGTGTCGCGGACGCCTTTCCCGACGCCGAGCCCGCGGTCTACGCGGACGGCGAGCGGTGGAGCCCGGCGTGAAGACGTTCTACGTGGTCGACGGCCACTCGCAGCTCTTCCGCGCCTACCACGCCGTCGGCTACCTCTCGACCTCCAAGGGGGTCCCGACGCAGGCGGTGCTGATCCTGAGCACGATGCTCTGGAAGCTGATTCGCGAAGAGCAGCCCGACTACCTCGCGGTCGCCTGGGACCCCCCGGGGCCGACGTTCCGGGACGCGCTCTCCGCCGAGTACAAGGCGACCCGCGCGGCGATGCCCGACGACCTCGTGCGCCAGCTCCCGTACGTCCGGCGGCTCTTCGAGGGGCTCCGGATCCCGGTGATCGAGGTCACGGGCTTCGAGGCCGACGACGTCCTCGCCACGCTCGTCGTGCGTGCCCTCGCGCGGCCCGACCTCGAGGTCGTGATCGTGACCGGCGACAAGGATCTCCTCCAGCTCGTCGGCCCGCGCGTGCGCGTCCTCTCCGTCTCGGGTCGCACCGGGGAGCCCGTCCTCTACGACGAGGCGAAGGTGCGCGAGCGGTGGGGCGTCGCGCCCGGGCAGATCGCCGACGTGCTGGCGCTCATGGGCGACACGATCGACAACATCAAGGGCGTCCACGGCGTAGGCGAGAAGACGGCCGTGAAGCTCCTCGGCCAGTTCGGCTCGGTCGAACGGCTCTACGAGAACCTGCCGCTCGTCCCCGGCAAGCTACGCGAGACGCTCGCGACCGGTCGCAAGGACGCGTTCCTCTCCCGCGAGCTGGCCACGCTCAACCGGGACGTCCCGCTCGCGTTCGACCTCGAGGCCGCCCGCCGCGGCGAGCCCGACGGGACGAAGCTCCGGGCCCTCTGGATGGAGCTCGAGTTCACGCGGCTCCTGAAGGAGCTCCCGGCGCCCGTCGCTGCCGTCAGCGGGGCGCCAGTCACCGTCCTCACGGATCACGCGGCGGTCGTGGCGTGGCTCGCCGCCGTCCCCGCGGGCGCGCCCCTCGCCCTCGACTGGGCGGGCGACGCCCGGCCGCCAGACCCGCGCCTCGCGGGGGTCGCCGTCTTTCATCCCGCCGTCGGGACGGCGCGGCTCCGCTCGCCCGACCCCGTCGCGCTCGGCGACCGCGAGATCCGGGTGCACGACGCGAAGCCGCTCCTCGAGGCGTGGCTCAGTCAGGGGCCGCCGCTCCCGCCGATCCAGGACAGCGCGGTCGCCGCGTACCTCCTCAATCCCGCGCGCTCGGCCTACCGCCTGGAGGAGCTGTGCCTCGAGGCGTTCGGCGAGTGCCCGCCCCCGCTTCCGGCACCCGCCGTAGCCGACGAGGAGCTGGGGCGGGTGCTCGCGGAGCGCGCGCGGTGGGTCCAGCGCTACTGGGAGCACGTCGCGGCCGAGCTCCGGGACAAGGAGCTCTGGAAGGTCTACGAGGAGATCGAGCGCCCGCTCGTGCCGGTGCTCGCGCGCATGGAGCGCCACGGCATCCGCGTCGATCCCGCTCGGCTCGAGGCGTTCGCCAAGGAGCTCGAGCGGAGCCTCGACAACCTGACGCGGGAGATCTGGGAGCTCGCCGGCGAGGAGTTCACGATCGCGTCGCCGAAGCAGCTCGCGCACATCCTCTTCGAGAAGCTCGGGCTGCCCGCGTTCCGTCGGACGAAGACGGGCTATTCGACCGACGCCGACGTCCTCACCGAGCTCGCGCTCGGTCACCCGCTGCCCGCGAAGATCCTCGAGCATCGGACGCTGGCCAAGCTCAAGGGGACCTACGCCGACACCCTGCCGGCGCTCGTCCACCCGCGCACCGGCCGCATCCACACGACGTTCAACCAGCTCGTGGCGACGACGGGGCGGCTCTCCTCGCAGGACCCGAACCTCATGAACATCCCGATCCGGACCGAGCTCGGCCGGCGGATCCGCGCCGCGTTCATCCCGGCGGAGGGCTGGCGGTTCGTCGCTGCCGACTACTCGCAGATCGAGCTGAGGATCCTCGCGCACCTGTCCGGCGATCCCGCGATCCTCGAGGCGTTCCGGCGGGGCGAGGACATCCACACGCGCACGGCGTCGGAGGTGTTCAGGGTCGCCCCCGCGGACGTCACGCCGCTCCAGCGGACGATCGCCAAGAGCGCCAACTTCGCGATCCTGTACGGCGTCTCGGCCTTCGGGCTCTCGCAGGCGACGAAGATCGACCAGAAGGCGGCGCAGCGCTACATCGACGACTACTTCGCGGCCCACCCGCGGGTGCGCGCGTTCATCGACGCGACGCTCGCGTTCGGGCGCGAGCACGGCTACGTCACCACGCTGCTCGGCCGCCGCCGCTACCTGCCCGACCTCAGAAGCGCGAACCCCGTCGCGCGGAACGCGGCGGAGCGCATGGCCATGAACGCGCCGGTCCAGGGCACCGCGAGCGACATGATCAAGATCGCGATGGTGCGGATGCAGGCGGCGCTCGAGGGGCGCGGCCTCTCCGCGCGGATGCTGCTGCAGGTCCACGACGAGCTCCTGTTCGAGGCGCCGCCCGAGGAGGTCCCGGCGGTCGAAGCCCTGGTGCGCGAAATCATGGAAATGGCGCTGCCGCTCCAGATCCCCCTCGTCGTCGACGTGAAGTCGGGCGCAGACTGGGCGGAGGCATGACGCGGAGGTTCCTGCTCGTGGGGCTGACGGGGGGCATCGCGACCGGCAAATCCACCGTCGCCGAGGTCTTCCGGCGGCTCGGGTGCGTGATCATCGACGCCGACGGGCTCGCGCGCGAGGTGGTGGTCCCCGGCGCGCCCGCGCACGACGACATCGTCGCGGCGTTCGGGGGCGGGATCCTCCGGCCCGACGGGACGCTCGACCGCCAGAAGCTCGGCGCGATCGTCTTCGCCGTGCCCGACGCGAAGAAGCGCCTCGAGGCGATCACCCATCCACGGATCCGCGAGCGGTTCGCGGAAGCCCTCGCCGAGCTCGAGGCGCGCGACTTCGCCGGCATCGTGATCTTCGACGCCCCGGTGATGATCGAGAGCGGGAACTACACGGCCATGGATCGCCTCGTCGTGGTCGTCACGGACGCGGCGACGCAGGCCCGGCGCCTCACGGCGCGCGACGCGGTGGGCGCCGCGGAGGCGGAGCAGCGGATCGGGAGCCAGATGCCCGTCGCGGAGAAGGCCAAGCTGGCGGACTACGTCATCGACAACTCGGGCGATCGCGAGACGACGATCGCCGAGGCGCGCCGCGTCCACGCGGCCCTCCTGGCCGACCTCAAGGCGCGGGGGCGTGCGCGCGACTAAGCGGCGCGCGCTCGGCCAGCACTTCCTGCGCGACGCGGGGATCGCCCGCGCGATCGTCGACCTCGTCGCGCCCACGGCGGCGGACCTCGTGATCGAGATCGGCCCCGGCGAGGGCGCGCTCACGGGGGAGCTCGCGCGCCGCGCCGGCCGCGTCGTCGCGCTCGAGGTGGATCGCGGGCTCGTCGAGCGGCTGCGCGCGCGCTTCCCGTCGGTCGAGGTCGTCGAGGCCGACGCGCGGGCGTGGGAGTACGGCGCGATCGCGCGCCCCCGCGAGGGGCGCGTGCTCGTCGCCGGCAACCTGCCGTACAGCGTCGGGAAGCCGATCCTGGCCGCGCTGGTCGCCGCACGCACCGCGATCGACGAGATGGCGCTCATGCTCCAGCGCGAGGTCGCCGAGCGCGTCGCGGCGCCGCCGGGCAGCAAGACGTACGGGAGCCTCTCGGTCCTGAGCCAGCTCTACTGCGACGTGCGCCTGGCGCTTCGCGTCCCGCCGGGCGCGTTTCGCCCGCCGCCCGCGGTGGAGTCGGGAGTCCTCCACGTGCGCGTTCGCCCCGCGCCGCGCGTCCCGCTGGCGGACGAGAGCCGCTTCCGCGCGGTCGTCCAGGCGGCGTTCGGGCAGCGCCGGAAGACGCTCGCCAACGCCCTGGCCCGAGGGCTCGGCCTGCCCCTTGAGGTCGTCAGGAGGACGGCCACAACCACTGGGGTCGATCCGGGCCGGCGGGCGGAAACCCTGACGATTCTTGAGTTCGCGGAGCTCGCGCGCCGGCTATGATGGGCCAATGACGAATCGTTCCGCCGTCGCAGCGGCGCTCCTGGCGGCGAGCCTCGGCTCGCTCGGCGCCTCCGCGCGTCTCTACCTCTGGCCGGACGCGCCAGGGCCGTGGTTCTTGTCGGCGCCCCCGCCGCTCGAGATCCTCCCGACGGCCCGGGCCGCCACCCGAACCATCGAGATCAGGCCCGGCCACAACTTCGTCGGCGCGCTCATGAGCGCGGGCGTCCGTGCGCGCATGGCCGCCGAGCTCGCGGCCCTCTTCGCGAAGAACGGTGCGGAGCTCAAGAAGCTCCGGCCCGGCAACGCGCTCGACGTCACCTGGAACTTCCGCCGCGAGCCGATCGAGGTGCGCTACGCGCCGAGCCCCTGGGTGCGCTTCGCGGCTCGGCGCGAGGACGGGAGCTGGGCGGTCACGCGTGGCGAGACCGAGCCCGACGTGCGCGTCGCGGCGGTACACGGCGAGGTGAAGAGCTCGCTCTTCGAGGCGGTCGACGACGTGGGCGAGTCTCCGCAGCTCGTGATGGCGCTGGTCAACATCTTCGAGTGGGACTTCGATTTCACCGCCGACACCCGGACCGGGGACCGCTTCCGTCTCTTGGTCGAGAAGCGCTACGCGGGCGATCGCTTCGTGAACTACGGCCGGATCCTCGTCGCGCAGTACGTGAGCAACGGTCGCGTCATCTCCGGCGTCGGGTTCGAGGCGCGGGGCGAGGGCCGCTACGCGTTCTACGATCCCGACGGGCGTTCGCTCAAGAAGAGCTTCCTCAAGTCGCCGCTCGAGTTCTCGCGCATCACGTCGCGGTTCACGTACGCGCGCCCGCACCCGATCCTCGGCGGCACGCTGCCCCACCTCGCCGTGGATTACGCCGCGCCCCCGGGCACGCCGGTCCGTGCGGTCGCCGACGGCACCGTGACGCACGCCGGATGGGATGGCGGCTACGGCCTCGCGGTGCTGATTCGCCACCGCTCCGGCTACCAGACCCGCTACGCGCATCTCTCCCGGGTCGGCCGCGACGTCCGGGGCGGGGCGCGCGTGAACCAGCGGCAAGTGATCGGCTACGTGGGCTCGACCGGGCTGAGCACCGGGTCGCATCTCCACTACGAGGTGATCAAGGCCGGCCGACGCGTCAACCCGCTCGGTGAGAAGTTCATCCCCGGCGACCCCATCCCGCGCGCCGAGCGCGCGGAGTTCGAACGTTACACCCACGCCCTCATCGCGCGCCTGGAGGCCGAGGCCGCCTTCTGAAGTTTCGGCACCACTCGGCCGGGTGCTACCATGGAGCCGCTCGACCGAAAGGAGCTCCCTTGGCGCCTCTGAGCGAGCCGACCGTCCGGCTGATCCCCCTCGGCGGACTCGGCGAGATCGGCCTCAACATGATGCTCGTCGAGTCCGGCGACGATCTGATCGCCGTCGACTGTGGCCTCATGTTCCCCGACGCCGACGAGCTGCCCGGCATCGACCACGTGATCCCCGACTTCACCTACGCCCTCGCCAAGCGTGACGGGTTCCGCGCCGTCTTCCTGACCCACGGCCACGAGGACCACATCGGCGCGGTGCCCTACCTCCTCCGACAGACGCGCGTGCCCGTCTTCGGCACGTCGCTGACGCTGGCCCTGGTCGCCGAACGGCTGCGCGAGCACGGGCTCTCCGAGGGCGCCGATCTCCGGACGATGCGGCCGCGCGACCGCATCGAGATCGGCCCGTTCACCGTCGAGCCCATCCGCGTCACGCACTCGATCGTGGACGGCGTCGGCCTGGCGATCGGGACGCCGGTCGGCACGCTCGTGCACACCGGAGACTTCAAGCTCGACCCGAGCCCGCTCGACGGCGAGACGCCCGATTACCGGCGGTTCGCCGAGCTCGGCGCCGAGGGCGTGCTCGTGCTCTGCTCCGACTCGACGAACGTCGACCGCCCCGGCCACACGCGCTCGGAGGTGGAGGTCGGGCGAGCGCTCGCCGAGCCATTCGCGCGCGCGACGGGGCGCGTCATCGTCGCGACCTTCGCGTCGCACATTCACCGGATCCAGCAGGTCCTCACGCTCGCCGCGGCCCACGGGCGGCGGGTCGCGCTGCTCGGCATGAGCATGCAGAAGAACGTCGCAATCGCCGCCGAGCTCGGCTACCTCCGAGTCCCGGCCGACCTCGTCGTGCCGCTCGAGGAGCTCGCCGCGCTCGAGCCCGCGCGCCAGGTGATCCTATCGACGGGGAGCCAGGGCGAGCCCAACTCGGCGCTCGCGCTCATGGCCGCGGCCGAGCACAAGTACGTGCAGGTCGGGCCCGGCGACCTCGTGATCATCTCGGCGCGCGTGATCCCCGGCAACGAGCGGACGATCGGCCGGGTGGTCAACGCCCTGTACCGCCTGGGCGCCGAGGTCCTCTATGAGGACAACGCGTTCGTCCACGTCTCCGGCCACGCGAGCCAAGAGGATCTGAAGCTGATGCTGAACCTCACGCGTCCGCGCTACTTCATCCCGGTGCACGGCGAGTACCGACACCTGCTCGGTCACGCGCGGCTCGCCGAGTCGGTCGGCCTCGAGCCCGACGGGATCCTCCTGATCGAGGACGGCACCGGCGTGGAGGTGACGAAGACGACGGCGCGCGTCGTGGGAGGCTTCCCCGCGGGCCGCGTCCTCGTCGACGGCAAGTCCGTCGGCGAGATCGGCGCCGTCGTGCTCCGCGACCGCCAGCTCCTCGCCGAGGACGGCCTGATCGCGGTCTCGGTCGCCGTCAATCGCGCGGGCGCCGTCGTCGCCGGGCCGGCGATCGCCTCGCGCGGGTTCGTGTACGTCAAGGAGAACGAGGCGCTGCTCGAGGAGCTCGGGGCCGTGGTCCTGGCGGCGCTCGCCGAGGGTGCGGCCGAGGGCGCGTTCGACCGGGAGACCGTCGCGGCGCGCGTGCGCGCCGCCGTGCGGCACTTCGTCAACCAGCGGTTTCGCCGGAAGCCCCTGGTGCTCCCGCTCATCCTGGAGGTCTGATGGCCGCCCTCGTCTCGAGCGAAGACCGGCCTCCGCGGAATCGCCGCCCCCGCACCGACCGCTGGTTGAGCGAGGTGAAGGGGATCTTGGCGCTCGCCGTCGCCGGGTTCGGTCTGATCGCGCTCGCGACGTTCGATCCCTCGCGGCCGCCCGCCGTCCAGCAGAGCCCGGTGGGCCCCGTCGGCGTGTGGCTCGGCTGGGCCGCCTTTCAGTCCTTCGGGTACGCGGGCTTTCTCTTCCCGTTGCTCCTGGGCGCGTGGGGAGCGTCGGCGTTCGTGCGGCCGCCCGTGACGCGGGGTGTCCTGCCGTTCACGGGGCTCACGGTGCTCCTCGTGAGCGCGGCGGGGCTCCTCGCGCAGGCCTCGACCGCGCTGTCCCGCGGCGCCGCGGAGCGCCACGCGACGACGGCCGGCGGCCTCGTGGGCTGGGCCGTCGGCACGGCGCTCCGCACGGGCGTCGGCGACCTCGGCGCGTGGCTCGTCCTCCTCGTCGCGTTGCCCGTGGGGGTGCTCTTGGTCACGCGCGTCTCCTACGCCGCGGTCGTGCGCGTGACCTCCGCGCGGCTCGCCGCGCTCAAGCGTGCGCCCGTGCCCACCCGCCCGGCGGCGCCGGCGCGCATCGCCGTCCCCGCGGCCGCGACGGTCGCCGAGGCTCCGCCGGAGGTCGTGGCGCCGCCCGTCGTCGTCGAGCCCAGGTCTCCGCGCGGGCGTCTGGCCGAGCAGGGGCTCGCGTGGCAGGAGACCTTCGACTTCGGCACGGGCGGCGCCGAGTCGTTCCAGCTCCCCCCGGTCGGCCTCCTCCAGGCGCCGCCCGGCAGCGAGCCCAGGCGCACGCGTGAGGAGCTCCAGGACAATGCCGAGACGCTCCGGCGGAAGCTTCAGGACTTCGAGGTCGAGGGGCGCATCGTCCAGGTGAGCCCCGGCCCCATCATCACCTCGTACGAGTTCGAGCCCGCCCCGGGCATCAAGGTCAGCCAGGTCGTCAACCTGGCGGATGACCTGGCGCTCGCGCTCAAGTCGGCCTCGGTGCGGATCGTCGGACCGATCCCGGGCCGTGGCACCGTCGCGATCGAGGTCCCGAACGGCGAGGCCGCGACCGTCTACCTCCGCGAGATCTTCGTCTCCGCGGAGTTCGCCGAGTCGAAGGGGCGGTTGCCGCTGGCGCTCGGCAAGGACGTGACCGGCCTTCCCGTGGTCGCCGACCTCACGGCGATGCCGCACCTGCTCGTGGCCGGCGCGACCGGGAGCGGCAAGTCGGTCGGGCTCAACGCGATGATCTGCTCGATCCTCTACAAGGCGACGCCGGCCGACGTGCGCTTCCTCCTGATCGACCCCAAGCGCCTCGAGCTCTCGGTCTACGAGGGCATCCCTCACCTCCTGGCGCCCGTCGTGACGGACGCCAAGGAGGCGGCGGCGCGGCTCCGCTGGATCGTCGGCAAGATGGACGAGCGCTACAAGCTGCTCCAGGCCCGTCAGGTCCGCTCGATCGAGGGTTACAACAAGGCGGTCCCCGCGGAAGAGCGGCTACCGTACTGGATCGTCGTCGTCGACGAGCTCGCCGACCTCATGATGGCCTCCGCGGGCGAGGTGCAGACCTCGGTCGTGCGGCTCGCACAGATCGCCCGCGCCGTCGGCATCCACCTGGTCATCGCGACCCAGCGACCGTCCGTGGACGTCGTCACCGGGCTCATCAAGGCGAACTTCCCGACGCGGATCGCGTTCCAGGTCGCGTCCAAGGTGGATTCGCGAACCGTGCTGGACGGGAACGGAGCCGAACAACTCCTGGGACGCGGGGACATGATTTTCGTCCCGCCGGGGACGAACAGGCCGATGCGCGTGCACGGCGCGTGGGTCGCGGACGAGGAGGTGCGGGCGATCTGCGACTTCCTCAGGACGCAAGGGACCGCGGTCTACGAGGAGGTCGTGCTCCCGACCGACGAGGAGCCGGCGGAGGGGGAGCCCGCCCAGCGCGACGACCTCTACTGGGATGCCGTGCACCTCGTCGTCGGTCAGCGCCAGGCGTCGATCTCGTTTCTGCAGCGTCGCATGCGGCTGGGCTACCCGAAGGCCGCGCGCTTCATCGACATGATGGAGCAGGACCGGATCATCGGCCCCGGCGACGGCGCCAAGCCCCGCGAAGTCCTGGTCGGCTCCGAGTATCTCGCCAAACGCGGGAAGTGAGCGGTGCGCGTCGTCCACGGAGACCGTGGCCGCCTGGATCGGGAGGAGTTACCAGTAGCGCCGGCGGCACCGCCGGCACCAGAGGGTCAGGATCTCGAAGGTTGGAACCGCATGGAGTGGCTCAGCCGTAGGACGGTGAAATACTTTGCACCAGAGGGACCGCCTCATGGCTTGGTCCCCTGATGGTCGAGCGTCTTGGAGCCCTGCTGGATCGCCTGGTCCAACTGCGGGCTCTTGACGTCGATCGCGCCGCCGACGTGGATATTGCCCGCGGCCTTGATCATGCTCTGGCCCAACACCCAGGCCGCCAGGCTCGGCCCGACGACATAGCTCGCCGACTGTGCGAGGTCGAGCGGCACCGAGATCGCGGGCTTGCCCCCGGCGCCGGCCATGCCGATCACCTTGGAGTCCTTGTCCCAGCACACGCCCGAGATCAAGGTCGAAAGCCCGGAGGCCCGGATCTCGGTCACCTGGCAATGGTTCGGTTTCGGGTCGAGGGCGAAGTGGACATCGGTCACTTTGATGCCGCAGCCAGCGATCGCACACGCAACCAGAAGAAGACTCAGCGCGCGCCGCGTCGCCAGCAGGGGACCTTGCCGGCCACGAGCACGGTGCCGCCCGCTAGATCGTCGAGCCCCCCGCGGCGTTCCCACCCTCATGCTCCGCGCCAACGCGGGTTAC
>Ga0209268_1000975_pt1 | contig 14324 bp, 11 predicted proteins | sample GraSoiAngelo_143_FD_185900 | JGI IMG/M metagenome (GOLD analysis project Ga0209268, IMG submission 185900) | Grasslands soil microbial communities from the Angelo Coastal Reserve, California, USA - 14_1009_02_30cm (SPAdes) (version 2) | ecosystem: Environmental > Terrestrial > Soil > Grasslands ... | reverse complement strand
TGGGTCTTCTTCGCAGATTCGTTCATGTGGCCGTTTAACAACCAACGTGAAACAGCGCGCAATTCCGACGAACAGGTTTACATTCCTTTGCAGGAAAAAATGCTGCACCGCTGGATGCAGCAGGAGAACGTCGGCAAGCTGCCGGCAAAATTCGATGATTACCTTGCCTTCGTAAGCCGCACCTTAGAAGACAACCAGAAGAAGGGCGGAATCGCGATGAAGTTTGAAGTCGCATACTTTCGTCCGACGAAATTCGGCGATCCGGCTCGCGAAGAAGCTGAAGATATCTACCACCGTTTTGTGAACGGCGGTATTCCGAACGAGCAGGAGTACCGGACATTTCAGGATTACATTTTCCGCTATCTGGTGCGCGAGGGCGGCAGATTGCATCTTCCGGTTCACATCCATTCAGCAGTTGGCATCGGCGATTATTTCAATCTTTCCGAGAGCAATATCCTGAATCTGGAAAACATTCTCCGCGATCCGCGTTATTCGAATACTATTTTCGTCATGATTCATGGCGGCTACCCATACGATCGCCAGGCGATCTGGCTGGCGGCTGTTAAAAATGTATATTTGGATACCTCCGAGACAGAGATTTTGTTATATCCATCGGAGTTCAAGCATTTGCTCAAGCAGTGGCTAGAGACATTTCCCGATAAAATCACATTTGGAACCGACGCATTTCCCTACAATGAAACGCTGGGCGCGGAAGAAAGCTACTGGCTCGGAGTCCAATCGTCGCGTACCGCGCTGGCTGCGGCTTTAGCTGAAATGATCTCTGAAGGTGAAGTCAGCGAAGCCCAGGCGCTGCAACTTGCCCACGGCTACCTGCACGACAACGCAGTTGCGATCTACGAAGGGAAAGGACACTAAATGGCGAAACCTGGAAAAACAGTGTCCGCGTCTCGTCGGAAGGCAGGCCGGTCAGCGGCTCGTGCTTTGGCTGAGCACCTCCATCGAGTTGGCGGAAAAAAGAGAGTCACAACCAAGAAAGCCCAGTTGAAGTACCTTCCCTGGTCGGGAGTTGAGCTCGAGAATCTGAACCCGCTGCTGCAGCGTCAATTAGTCGTGGGACAGAACATCATGCTGGCGCGAGTGCTATTAAAGAAAGGTTGCATTGTGCCGCTGCACAGCCATCACAACGAGCAGATCACTTACATTCTCGAGGGTGCCCTAAAATTCTGGATTGACGGGAAAGAAATTGTCGTAAACGCAGGCGAGGTCCTGACTATTCCTCCGCACATGCCGCACAAGGCTGAAGCGCTGGTTGACACAGTTGATCTGGACGTCTTCAATCCACCACGGGAAGACTGGATCAGCAAAACCGATAAATACCTTCGCGGCAGCAAATAATACATCCTTCCTTTATTCTTGTAGCGAATGCAACAACACACCGGCACAAAGCTTGAGGAGGGACCCACGCAACTGCGTTGCATCGGTTGCGGAGCCTTACGCCAAAGCGCCGGCCGAGATTTCCGTTGCCCGGACTGCGGCGATCTGCTGGAAGTAATCTATCCCGACTGGAAATCATCGAAACACGGTAGCGCACTCGAGCCAAACATTCTGAAGAATGAATGGCGTCAGCGACGAGCATCTCATGCTTTGGCTGACCGGAGCGGAGTTTGGCGATTCCGCGAATTGCTGCCGAATCTGGGCAACCTTGAGTCCGTTATCACTTTGTCCGAGGGCAACACGTCGGTGTACGAGCTTCCTAAGTGTGCTCGCATCGCTCGAATGGAACGGCTGTTTGCCAAGCATCAAGGGATGAATCCCACCGGTTCCTTCAAAGACACCGGAATGACTGTAGCTGCCACTTTCGCCCGGCTGGAAGGGTTTCGCTGGGTTGCTTGCGCTTCCACGGGAAATACCTCGGCTTCCATGGCAGCATATGCAGCGCGGGGAGGTATGCGCAGCGTGGTGCTGATTCCGGAAGGCCAAGTCTCCTGGGGCAAACTCTCCCAGGCGCTCGACTACGGCGCGGTCACATGCCAACTGAAAACCGATTTTGACGGCTGTATGCGCGTATTGAATGAAGTTGTGCAGCGCATGCCGGTGTGTCTTCTGAACTCGGTTAACCCATATCGACTGGAGGGCCAGAAGACCGCTGCCATTGAGTTGCTCGAGCAGTTCAACTGGGAGGCGCCGGACCACATCATCGTTCCTGGTGGCAACTTGGGAAATTCCTCGGCAATCGGAAAGGCGTGCATGGAAATGAAAGAACTCGGCTTGATTTCGCGACTGCCAAAAATTTCCATCATTCAGGCGGAAGGGGCGAATCCGCTAGTGCGCGCCATGCGCGAGAACGGCGGAAAGAAACTTTCGCCGATGCGAGCTGACACCATGGCCACAGCCATTCGCATCGGTAACCCTGCCTCGTGGAAAAAGGCTGTGCGTGTTCTCGAAGCCACGGGCGGTACGGTCGAGCAGGTGAGCGAGGTCGAGATTGCGCTGGCCAAAGCGGAAATTGGCGCCGATGGCGTAGGTTGCGAGCCAGCGTCCGCGGTGACGCTTGCGGGATTGAAAAAATTAGTGAAGCAGGGCTTCATCAAACGCAATGAGTCTGTCGTGCTCATCCTGACCGGGCACATGCTGAAGGATCCGGATTTCACCATTAAGTTTCATCGCGGAGATTTGTTTCCAGATAAGAAAGATGATGCTGCAATTCTGAAGGAGCAGCAACGCGCGCCGATAGTGCTGGATGCAAGTGTAGAAGCTGTACTGAAGGCTCTCGAACAAGCGTAGAAGCAGCTTGATTGGGGAAGGGAACGGGAGTGTTTATGCTCGATGGAGTAGGCTGGATCGCCACGGCGGTGTTTACGATTTCGTACTTTTCGAAAGATCCTGCGAAACTGCGCTGGATCCAGTCTGTCGCCGCTCTCTTTTGGATTACGTACGGGGTGATGATCCATTCCAAGCCTGTCATTGCAGCTAATATCATCGTCGCGGGAGCTGCGGCGTATTCGTCGCTCCGGCTGGTGAAGGAAAGGAGGACCGCAGCGAGACAGTAGGGTTTTTCAAACGAAGTCTGATCGCTTGATCTCATGCCCGCAAAGTCAAACCGCTCGTCACATCGCAGTGCATCTCTCAAGCTGGCGCTGCCTGCCACTTCGGCTAATCTGGGCCCAGCCTTCGATACCGCGGCTCTTGCCTTAGGCTTGTTTCTCAAAATTCGAGCTCACGTTTCAGACCAATTTTCCATAACCGCTCGTGGCCGGGACGCCGACCTCTGTGCGCAACTTGAGAATCACCTGATTCTCACGACCTATTCTGAAATCCTGCAACGAGAATCGAAGCGCATTCAGCCGCTGGCGCTGCACATAGAAAACGAGATTCCCATTGGCAAGGGGTGCGGTTCGTCGGCAGCCGCGCGCCTTGCGGGAATCGCGTTAGCCGTGCATTTTGGCGCCCTGCGTTGGGACGATGCTCGAATTGTTGGTGAAGCTTCGCGCCGTGAGCACCATCCGGACAATGCTGCTGCATGTTGGTATGGGGGACTCGCGATCGCGCGCATGTCGGGCGAGGCCGAAGCGCAAGTAGCCTCGATCGTTCCGAAAGGGAAGTGGCCTCTGCTCCTGGCGGTTCCTGATGAGGCGCTTTCCACGGAGCAGTCACGTCGCGTTTTCCCGGAGCAATATTCCCGTGCGGATGCGGTCGTCAACATTCAAAATTCGATGCTGTTGCTGGCCGCTTTTGTTCAAGGGCGTCGCGATCTCTTGGCGTCATCACTTGAAGACCGCATTCATCAGCCCTATCGTGCGCCGTTGTGCCCGCTATTGCCAGCATTACAGGAGTTGACGGGACAGGCAGGGATTCTGGGCTCCGCTCTAAGCGGAGCGGGACCCTCGATGCTGATTTTCCTCGACAGCAACAGCAACGTCGACCGAATCATTACGAAAATACATGCTCATCTCCACAATCGAGGCCTGAGTGCGGAGCTTATCCCCGCCGAGATTACTCACAAGGGGGCACGAGAAATCCGCGGCTGGAAGGTTAACCCACGAGCGGACGCCGCTGTACCTCATTGCTGATCCTTTACTGCCGGCTGGCAGGCGGAATAATGCCGTTCATCCGCAAATATTCGACCATTTGCCCATAGTGGTCGAACGAATGCCAGGCGAAAACTGATGCCAGCCCAAGCCGCGTAACCAAAGGCTGCTCTCCAAAGGGATCTTTCATCGGCGCGACCAGATTCTTCTCGTCGACGCTAGTGACCGCTTTGTGCGCATAAGCAAACGAGTCCTTCAAAAATTTTATGATATCGGCTTTACTCTTGATCGAGTCAGGCCCGTTCTCGCCGCCAACCTCAACCGGCGGCTTCTCTCCCAAAATTCCTGAGGCGACCAGATAGTTCGTAGCCGCTACGTGCTTTACCTGTTGCCCGAACGTCCGCACCCCCTTGAACTCACCATTTGTAGGCGCGAATGAGTATTTGTCTTCGGGCATGGCATCCGCCGCGGAAACAAATTCGTGCTCCACATTGCTGACAGAACGATCCAACACCTGAGTCACAGTTTGAGGCTGATCGGTTTTGGCGGCCTGCCCCCAAACAGCACCGCAACATGACAGCAGAAACAAAACAGCAAATAGTGTTTTCGTGCTCCTCATGAATCCTCCTGAAATGTGGCAATAAAAATCGGAAACCCGAGCTACTCCCGCACAACCGACGGCGTGAATTCTAATTCACGCGAAGTGAGCCGATGACGGGGAACTGTCACGAGTCCTGCCATCAGCGCAAGGGCCGAGAACAACAGCGCCTGCGGAACTCCAACCCACGTAGCGAGCCCGCCCCACGCGGTGGCACCCAGCGCCATGCCGCCTTGCAGTACGAGCAGGTACATTGATAAGGCCCGTGCCCGCAAAAATGATGGAGACATAGTCTGCGCGGCAACATTGAGACAAGCGAGAATCGCGATCCATGCGGTCCCGCTGGCGAACAATACCAAGCTAAGCCACCCAAAAGATTGCGTGCGTCCAGCAGCAAACGTCATTGCGGCAAAAAGCAGGATAGCGAAAACGACAACTCCGTCCACAGAAAAGCGGCTGCGCATTCGCGGTAAAACCGTCGCCCCGGCAAGTGCGCCAAATCCGAATGACCCGAGCAACAATCCGTAACCCGTCGCCCCATGTGGTTGCGCAATGATCGGAAGCAGCGCCGGCAATGAACTTGCCGCCAGGCTGAAGGCTACCGTCCGAATCAGCACCGATCGCACCACCGCCGCGCCCCGCACATAGCGCAATCCAGCGAGCAGAGCATCGCCAACTCTGCCAGTCTCCAGATGCTCAAAATGCGGCCGCTTCCAGCGATATAAAAAGAAAATCACGCCAAAGAAAGACGCTGCATTCAGCAGAAACGCCCACCCAGAACCGGCGGCCGCAATCACCAGTCCACCCATGGCTGGACCCACCGCTCGCGCCACATTAAACCCCACCGAGTTTAGCGCGACCGCCGGAGCATGATTTTCGGCACAAACGATTTCCGGAGTGATCGCCTGCCAGGCAGGATCATTCGTTACCGCACCCAGACCAAGCAGAAAAGTAAATGCCAGAAGAGTCCACGGGGTCACTACCTTCAGCAAAGTCAGAATTCCAAGCACCGCAGAGGCCGCGACCATCCAGCTTTGCGTAATCAGCAGAAAACGCCGGCGGTCAACCAGATCGGCGAGAGCACCGGCAGGCAGCATGACGAGAAAAACCGGCAATGTGGTCGCTGCAGTTACCAAACTCACCATCAACGGTGACATGGTGAGCTGCGTCATTAGCCAGCCCGCGCCAACGTTCTGCATCCATGTCCCTGTGTAGGAAATGACGGCGGCAATCCATAGCGATCGAAATAATGGCTCGTGCATCGGCGCCCAGGCTGAAGCCATCGGCCTTCGACGCAAGCTCCCCGTCATCGGTGTTTTTACTCCTGCAGCCATACTAATTCGTCGGAACCTCGCTAACTGCAGCCGGCAAGGTTTGGCCGAACGGCCAATCCCGATTTCGCCACGCTCGAATAAAGTAGATCAGGAGGCCCGCGATGAGGATAACGGCCGCGTAGCGGATTTCCCTTAGGAAGTTCTTGCGCGAAATGAGGATGAATACAAATCCAAAGCTCGCAATTAGTGCCGGCAACGGATAGAACCACATGCGAAATGGCCGCGGAAGATCGGGACGGCGAATCCGCAGCACGATGACGCCAATCGCCTGGACTAAAAATTGCAGCAGGATGCGAATTACAACCAGCGCTGCAATGACATCAGCCAGTGAGAAAAAACAGAACAGCAGGGCCACGCCGCCCAACGCCAGCAGTGAAACATACGGAAACCGGTGCTGCGGGTGCACACGCGCGAACGCTCTGAAGTAGTTGCCGTCCAAAGCTGCCGCGTAGGGCACGCGCGAATAGCCGAGCATCAGTGAAAACACGGAAGCGAACGCGGTCCACATCACCAGCGCAGTTACCAAATTTGCGGCCCAGACGCCATAAATCCGTTGCATGAAAATGGAAACCACGAATAATCCGCTGTTCGACTGCGCCGGACGAATGAGATCCCACCACGGCACCACAGCGAGAATGCTGACGTTCATAACCACATATAGACATGCCACCAGCAAAATGGATAGCAGCAGCGCGCGTGGAATGGTTTTGCTCGGCTCTTTGACTTCATCTCCGAGGAAGCTGATGTTGTAGTAACCCCAATAATCGTACGTGGCGATGAGCATCGCCGAGCCTAGACCGAGGAAAAAATCGTGTGATAGCGCGAACGCGCCTGGCGGGAAGCTGAAGACGCGGGCGGCATTGAAGTGAGTTAGTCCGGCAAAAATGATCCAGCCGATCGTTCCCAGCACACCAGCCAGCAGCAGTTTCGACATCCATCCGATGTGCGTAATTTTGCGATAGAGAAGAAGCGTTGCGACCAGCACGATACCAACCGCCACAAATGTCGCTCCGGAAATCAGCCATCGTAATTGCAAACTTCCTAGCAGCGGAAGCGCGAGGCTCCAATCGCGGGATGCGTATTGATTTTGAAGCGCTGGCCAAAAGTACGAAGCATATCCGGCAAGCCCGATTGACCCTGAGGCAATCGAAAGCGGGGCGCTGAATGAAAGTTGCCAGATAAACAGAAATGAAACCAGCCGCCCTAGCCGATTTGGGCCGTATATTTCGCGAAGGTAGCGGTACGATCCGCCGGAGCCTGGCAATGCCGCACCCAACTCCGCCCAAACCAGACCATCGCAAATGGCGAATAAAGCGCCGAGAATCCAGCCAAGCATGGCTTGCGGGCCGCCCATCGCGCTCACGATCAACGGAATCGTGATGAACGGACCTACGCCGATCATGTCAATCATGTTCAGCGCCGTAGCACTGCCGAGACTGATACCTCGAATGAGCTGCGGTGAGCTGCTTTCGGCGGATTGGGAGGGGTCATGTTGCATAACAACTCTGTGATCCCCTGTGTCCGCTGTAGTTAACAAACTAGACAAACCACAGAGGGCACAGAGGCTCGCAGACGCGGAGGCAATCTAATGCCCAGCGCCATGCCCTGCAGCCAGCAAATTTACATACAGCCGAATCGCTCCGGGCACGCCCGCCGGCAACTGCCGAAAGAATGCGTAGGCGTTATAGATATACACGCCCTTGCCGTACTGGGCTTTCAGCAATCCACCTTTTTGCGGCTGTTCTCCCGGATCGTGGCATGCCAGCAACGCCTTGAAATTGCTGTCCCACTGGTTCATGAAATATAATCCGCGCTCTTGCACCCATCCGTCGAAATCTCGCGGCGTGATCTGATTGGGATAATGGAAAACCGGATCATCCGGGGCAAGAATCTCGACCGGCGCCTCCTCAACCGAAACCCGCGCCCGGCTGAGTTGAGCTGGGTAGGGGGTGAGATGGCCGCTGTTGAAATCGCTCACTCCGGTGTCGTACTGCACAATTAGAGTGCCGCCTGCGGAAACATAATCAAGCAGCTTCTTGTTATTTGCCCCGACATCCTTTTGCGTATCGTACGCGCGGATGCCGAGGACAATTGTCCTGTAGCGGCTCAGATCTTCGCTCGCCACCTTCTCCGCTGGGATTACGGTGACGTCCAATCCAATCTGTTTCAGCACAGTTGGAATGTCATCGCCCGCGCCCATGATGTACCCGATCTTCACATCGTTTGGAATCTTTACATCCACAACGCTGACGCGCTGAATCGCAGGTTGATAGTAATAAGTGCTCTCCAGATCTTCGCGCGTGACCAGACTGTAACCCTCGCTGTAAGTTGAGCCGCCAGCGGTCAACGTAGCGCGAACCTGTGTTTCTCCTTCTTTCAGGCTGGATGGAACAATCTTGAATTCAAAATCCTGCTTATCGCCGCGTTTGGATAGACGCACCTGCAGTTCATTAGGTTCGACGTGCCAGCCCGCCGGCACTTCCAAATGTAATTGGCCGGATTGAGCTCCCGTCAAATTACAGCTCACGCCAACTTTTACCGTCGTTGCCGTACCGTTATTAACACGAATAATTTGCTCTCCCGGCTCCAGCATCACGGAGTAAACCGGCGTTACATTCAGCGGCCTGTCTTGCGTCTGTCCCTTTTCGTCGGTAAAGGGCACAACCACAGGCGCGGAAATCTCAGGAAACGTTGCATACGTCTGCACCCCTGAATCGCGATGCGTGGGCGAGGCAAGATCGGGAACATCGTAATGCGCAATCACGCGAAAAGGAGGCGGCGGGAACGGCAGGGTTGCGTATTGAGGCTCATCCACCACGTAGACGCTGTCCCTCTCAGGATCATTGCGATGCACCGCCGGGCGAGTGACCGGAAAATTCGAGGGAAGTTGAACTTGAAAATTGGTCTCGTAATCGCTGCCTGGCTGTAACACACGGTCTGGTTCCTTCACAGCAGCGGGAGTGATTCCATCAAGAATTATGTCTTTGATTGAGAGCGGATGCTTTGAGCCGTTATGGAACTTCGCGTGGACATCGAACTTCTGTCCCGGCGAAATCGCTAGAGAATTCTGCTGATTCGGAATGTCACTAGGAATTATCGCCGTTGCCTCCATGGAGGCGTTTAGGGCGAGGTTCAGCGCAGCCTGGATATGTTCTTCTTTTTCTTGCAGACGCGCGACCAAGTCTTGGCGCGCAGAAGCGCTGAGATCATTGTTCTGCCCTACGAAATGGCCGAGAGAGTCTAGTGCAGCCAACAAGGGGCGTACGGTGTCATTTGGATCCGTACCCAACTGTGCCGCTTGCTTCAGTTGACCCGCAATCTCAACCAGCCCTGCTCGCAACTGCGGAACTTTCTTCTCCTCATCCCCCAGGCGCGATGCCAGTCCGGGCAAACTGGTGTCAAGTCCATCGAAAAAATCTTTTTCATGTCCATCCTTGTCCGTCGTAAGCGGGAGCACCGAATCCACCAGCTTGTAATAAGTGAAACGGTCACCCGGCTCGACCGACCATCCTCCAGCTCCTTGCGAAAGTTGGTGCCGCAAGCCTTCCATAGCGAATTGCACATAGGACACGCCGAGCACGGGATTCACGACTCCCGTATTCAGTTTGACCGTATAGTTTTCTGCGGGACAGGTCATCGCTCCGAAGCCGCAAACATTGCCGATATACAGCTTCTTTGGCTGCCAGGGAGGAAGTCCCGCCGCAATTTGCTCAGGAAAGCGCTTGGAATCGGCGGCCGCCCGAAACGCCTCTTTTGTCAGGATGGCCGAAGCCTGGTGATGCCCATGGCCGTCGCGCTCTGTGCCTGAAAAGCGCGTGGTCAACACGTCTGGGCGGAACGTGCGTATAACGCGCACAATATCGCCGAGAGCAACATCGTGCCCATGCCATTTTTCGAATGTCTCTTCTGGATTCTTCGAATATCCGAAATCTGCCACGTGGCTGAAGCGCTGCTCGACTCCGTAATAACGATCCGAAGCCGTTAGCTCGAGTGTCCGCAGAACTCCGAGCTCATCGAACAGATTGCTGCCAAGTTTATTTTGTCCGCCTTCACCATGGGTCAGCGTCATTAAGAGGGTGGCAACACCGTGTCCGCGCGATTCCAGCGTGAGCATCCCGCCATCTTCATCGTCTGGATGCGCCACAACCTGCATTAGCCGGGCCGTGGTTTGCAATCGAAGCAACTCTTGCTTCAGCCCGAGGACGCCTGTGTCCTGGGGGAGCGGCTGGTAAGGGTTCTGTGAGGCCGGGGTCTGACTTAGGCCCGGCAAGGACAAGGACATCGCGAAACAGAACGCCAACGAAGCTAGACGAAAGAATCCTCCAGCACGACCGGTCTTGATCATGGCTATAGGATTGTGCTTCGCGAGAATGGGAGCCAAGATTTTTCCTGGATTCAGATCTTAAAGATAACCACAGAGGGCACAGAGGATCACAGGGTCTTTTCTCAGTGGCCCGTATCCTCGTGGTTATATTTTCGACTTCATGAGCGATGAAAAGTTAGCTGCTGCTTCATGCTATCCGAATTAGTGGTTTCCTGTCTGAATGGCATCCTGGCACGTGTGCGCAGCAGTGAGAATTTCATCGAACTTCGGGTCGCTGTGCAGGTTTCTGACCAGAGGATCGGATAACAGGTTGGAATAGGAGCAGTAGTTGGTCTCGATCGCGGTTCTGAGCATGCGAAAGGCAGCATCCTTCTTGCCACAGTAGGCAAAGATTGCTCCCTGGTAATAGGCCACCTCGGGGTCCGCTTCCGACGGCCCGTTGGTTACTGCATCGCGAGCCAGACGATCCAGTTCTGACGCCGAGCCGTCCAGGCAGGCCTGCAGCAGATCGCGATGATAGCGCGGGTTCGTGGGCATCGTCTTCACCGCGGCGCGGGCTTCGGCAATTCTGCCTTCGCGGAGAAGCAGTGAGGGAGTGACATAATTCGCCCATTCCGATCCGGCATCGATTTGAATGAAGTCCAGAGCGCGATGTGTGTTTCCCAATTCCATAAATGCCCAGGCGCAGGAACGGAATAGATAATTACCAGGATCCAGAGACAACGCTGCGTCACACTCTTTGGCCGACTGTTCCAGCATGCCAGCGTAGCGGTAGACGTATGCGAGTGCGAAGTGTGCTTGTGAACTCTCTGGACGTCGTTTTACCAGTGCTCGCGCGGCTTCGTATGCCTTTCCAACCTCGCTGCGCATCACTCGATTGGTGATCTGCTGCCCCGCAGCCAGCATCAGATTCGGATCGAGCGCTAGAGCGCGCTCGTAGCAGCGATTTGAGCGCTGGAACGCAGCTTCGCCGCCTGTACCGTAATCCGCGTCGTAGTAATACCTGAGGCCAAGCTCTTCCCAGGCAGGGGCGTAGTTCGGGTCTGTTGCCACCACATGTTCCAGCACTGCAACGGCGTCTTTGTTCGGTCCGGGATCATGGGGCAGCGCGAGGCTGTGCAGGTATAGGTCGTAGGCTTCCTGGCTACTTGGCCGGGTACCAGTTTCGAGAAAGCCGCCGGCCGCACCCAAAGCCGGCAGCAAACTTTGGCGCACTTCCTTGCCGAGTTGCTCCTGCAACGAGATCAGGTCCTGGCTGGACGCGCTGATATTGGCTTGCCAAAAAAGCCGGTCACTGACGACTTCAACGGCCTCCAGCGTGACGCGCAGACGATCTCCTTCCTTCAGAAAGTGCCCGGTCAAGACGTGGGCCACGCGCAGTTGGCGACCCACCTGCTGCGGATCCACGTCCGCGCTTGCGTATTTTCGTGTGATGGAAGAGGGACGAACGTCCAGTGTCCGTGTGTAGGTGAGGACATTGGAAATTTCATCGGCCAGCGCGAAGCGGAGAAAGTCAACGCTGAAATCTCCGTTGATATTTTGCAGGGGAAGCACAGCGATAGTGTTCGTTGGAGCAACACCCGCGCCTCCCATGCGATGCTTGACCCACCATGCTCCCACCGCCACCAATACGGTGATGAGTAGGGCAGTGACGGCCAGCAGGAGATATCTCTGTGGTTTGCTGGAGGTCTGAAACGTATCCGTCACGATTCGGTATGGCAGGCCTTCGCGTCGCCCCGTCTTGGTTAAGCCTGATTCTGTTTCTTTTTTCAGAGCCTGCAGGTCAGCTTTCATGGCTTCCGCGCTTTGGTAGCGTTTGCCACGATCCTTTTCCATCGCCCTCCCGATGATGCCCTCCAAGTCGCTGGGCAGGGCGGGATTCACTTTGAGTGGGGAGACAGGTTTTTGGTTCAGGATGGCATCCAGCGTGGTTACCACATTGTTTCCGGTAAAGGGCTTCTTCCCGGTCGCCATCTCGTAGAGCACTACCCCGAAGGAAAAAAGATCGCTGCGCGGATCGAGCGGCTCGCTGCGGGCTTGCTCCGGCGACATGTAAACAGCCGTGCCGGGAATGACGCCCACAGCGGTGAGGGAATCTTCGACGGGAGTCTCTTCACTGGTTGCGAGATGATCATCGCGGATCAGCTTGGCGAGGCCGAAATCGAGCACCTTGGTCTGCCCATTCTTGGTCAGAAAGATATTTGCTGGCTTGATATCGCGATGAATGATCCCCTTACCATGCGAAGCGCTCAGAGCGTCCGCCACCTGAACCGCGATCTCCAGCAGCTGATCCAGTTCCATCGCCTTGCCGTGGATCCGCTGTTTCAGGCTTTCGCCCTCCAGCTTCTCCATCACAATGAACGGATACCCATTGTGATCTTCAACTTCGTGGATAGTGCAGATGGACGGATGATTTAGCTGTGATGCAGCGCGAGCCTCGCGCTCGAAGCGCTCCATCGACTTCTTATCGGCCATTAGATTTTCAGGGATGAACTTGATCGCGACGTGCCGGCCGAGGCGGACATCTTCAGCCTCATAGACCACACCCATACCGCCTCCGCCGAGTTTCCCGATGATGCGGTAGTGGGAAATCGTCTGCCCGATCATCGGGGCGCCGGTTGTGGTCGAACTCGCGGCTGTTTCGGGGTTCATAGAGAAACTCCCCCGCAGGCGGTAATCTTAGGACGGTGTGCAGGTTAGGTCAACTGTCGTGCGGCAGTATAGGGGAATCCCCTACACATGTACACACCCATTTCTCGATACCTCGGCTCAGGCCATGGAATTAACACAGATTTCATTCAGCCGACATAATTCAGCAACATTGAGGATACAAACTATCGGAGGGCAGTATGACCGTCTCGATTGTTGCGAATGGATTCTTGCGAAACAGCCCGCTATTCCCTCTTCAGAAGCCAGCCGAATCGAGTACAATTCGCCCGTCTGCGTGCTGCACCCTCAATCCTGCATATCAACGGAACGCCCGGGACCGGACGTTTACTCAGTCCCGAATATAACGACCAGAATATAACGAATGGAGGCCCGCCATGTTCAAGCTCAGTCTACAGCTTCAAAAGGCCGCGCAGCATTTACGTGGAACAACTCTGAATGTCACCGCCGTGTTAGCGACGCTTGTCTTACTGGTTGTGCCACGGGCGTTAGCTGCGACGACGGCCACAAATAGCTGCCAGCTCAAATCACCGAAGGGCGCCATCCAGCACGTGATCTACGTCCAGTTCGACAACACGCACTTCCGACGGGACAACCCCGACGTCCCCTCGGATCTCGAGCAGATGCCTCACCTGCTCAATTTCATCCAGGACAACGGTGTACTGATGTCGAACGACCACACCGTGCTGATCTCGCACACCGCGACCGGTATCCTGACTTCACTCACGGGCGTCTACCCGGACCGAATGGGGCAGCCGGTTTCGCGTACATCTCGGATGCGCATGATGGCCACGGCACTGCAGGTAACATCCACTTTGCATATGGTCCTGGCGAATTAGGTTATACACAGCAACTGCACGCCTACGATCAGGCATTCCAGAAGTTTTTCGAGCGGCTGGAAGCGGATGGGATTGACAATCGCAACACCCTGTTCGTCTTTACCGTTGACGAAGGCGACCACTTCGTCGGCGACGCGCCGACTCCTGAGGGTTGCGACGGTGTGACGACAGCGTGCACGTACAACCGCGTGGGCGAGATCAACGCTGACCTGCGGAGGATGGTCTTTACGCAATTTGGCGACTCGACCCTATTTTCGGTTCACTCGGACGACGCGCCAACCGTGTACGTCAACGGTACGGGCGCTCAGCCTATTCGCGACCAGACCGACCCAATCGTCCGCACTTGAGCGAGAGATGAGCCAGCTAAGCTGGCTAAACCCGTACACCGGTGTGGTCGAGAACAACATTATGGTCGCGCTTGCGGATCATATCGGGATGAAGACGCTGCACATGGTCACAGCGGATCCGTTCCGCACACCAACCTTCACGCCGTTCGCCGATCCAGACTGGTTCTTCTTCGCAACGGGCGGGACCACACCGGCGGCGTGCGCGACGCCGGCGGCATGCGCATTC